>Ga0310694_10003041_pt1 | contig 16598 bp, 10 predicted proteins | sample 174DNAGHGhighgp2_FD_203884 | JGI IMG/M metagenome (GOLD analysis project Ga0310694, IMG submission 203884) | Sheep rumen microbial communities from Palmerston North, Manawatu-Wanganui, New Zealand - 1742 DNA GHGhigh gp2 (v2) (version 2) | ecosystem: Host-associated > Mammals > Digestive system... | reverse complement strand
CATGCAGCATGCCATGACCAGCGCCGCCAGCGCCAACAGGCACCGACGGCGGCACGGGTTTATAACATTCATTCTCGTCATTTTGTGTTGATGGCGCATACATCGGTCAGTTGCCGAGGATGACACCGATGACCGAATTAATATCGGCCACAGTAACCTCGCCATCGCGGTTGACGTCGGCCGAGGGATTGACAGCATCCATTATGATCACCTCGATGATGGCGTTGACATCGGCCACGGTGACCTCGCCGTCACGGTTCACGTCGCCATAGGGCGGCTCGGGCGTGGGCTCAGTGTAGTGGTCGGAATAGTGGCAATAGAACGACTTCAGGCTCATGTTGTGGTCGCCCTGCTCGGTCTCCTTGCTGATGGTGAACTTGATGGTCTTGATCGTGATGGGATAGGTGCCCACATAGTCGGCTCCGCCCAGCGACTTCAGATCAATGAGCAAGGTGTGGTCCTCGCCTGTGGTGAATGTCGCAGCACCATCTTCGGGCTTGAACTTGAGGTAGTTGGTCGTTGTCTTGAAGCGGTTGCGGGCGTCAATCTGTACATACTCGACAGGCACCGTTGTGTTGAAAACCAGGGCAATCGTGTCGGGCAGGCCGAACAGCTTCAGGTCCTTGGTCAGCTGCAAGTAGGGCGAACGGCTGCTGGCATACTCAAACGTGATTTCGCCAGTGGCCTCGTCGAGTGTGATATTCTTGGGACCAGAACCCTTGACAGCCCATCCGCTCCACGACTGCTGCTGGTAGGGTTCAGGGCTGATTTCCACGGTCAACTCGCTGGAGCCGCTGTACGAGCCCACGCTATAGGAGTAAGAAGTGGTACCGTTCTGCTTTCCACGCACGATGCCATCAGTAATGACGGCTACCTCATCGTCGCCAATCGTCCAGTCAAAGATAGCGGGGTCGTAATAGTAGGTATTATTGACAATCTGTGAAGTCAGTTCGATGGGATACTCGCGGTCGTCAATCAACAGGGGACGCAGCACCAGGCTGGGCTGGGCGGGCATGATATGTACCGGCACGGTAGCGGTCATTCCGTTGAGCGTCGCCGTCAGTTCGCCACGGCGGTCCCCGCCGGCGGCGATATAGGTATTGCCATCGGCCGTTCCCATCACGTCGTCACACGACAAGGTGAAGCCCTGCACATCCTCATCAATCAGCTCGCCGATCTTGTTGTAACCCAGGATGCGGGGCTTCGTCATCGAGTACTCGGCAATGTCGATGCGGAACTGGTCGAAGGCAATGCTCGCCAGCTCATGGTCCTCCTCGCCGATGGCCTCGACCATCCAGCCACAGGCCACGCCACGGGGATTACCCTCGGTGGTCGTGTTGATGACCTGACCGCCCACCAGCATCTCGGCCGAGCCGCCAGCATCCATGTTAATGGCGACCTGAATGTCGGGCCACACTTCCTTCATGATCTGGCACGCCTCAGCAGTGGGACAGCCTCGTGACAAGCCATACTTGGGGCTGGTCGAGAGGTCGATGACCATCATGTAGAGGCGCTTGCCGTCGGCGTTGGTGCCATAGATGGTGCGGGAGTAGTTGGGCGTGTTGTAGCTGTCATTGTAGTTGCGCGAGGTGAGTTCTCCGTTGAGCATGAGCGTTGCCTGACCCCACACCAGGTTCTCGATGCGCGGGTACAGCTCGGGCTGTCCCTCGTCAAGCGTGCGGAAGCCCGATGTCACCTCAATCGTGTCGCCCACCTGGAGGACCGACATCGCGGCCTTGTTGGCATCGCCGGTCACAGCAAGGGCGGCATTGGAATACAGTATCGACCTGCGATCCTCCCCATAGACAATGCGGTTGATCACAAACTTCATGGGGCTATTGGTTTTCCATTTCTCTTTCACGCCGTTCTCATCGATCACAAACGAGAGGAAATAATTGTCGGACTGGTTGTCCCCCCTGGTATCGTAGTTGATCCAATCATCTTCAAATGCACGCCCGGTCCTGAACAAGCGATTATACATACAGATTTCGCCCCTCACGGCACGACGGTTGAAGTTATGATAGGGCAAGGGGGCGGCAAGCTTGCTCGATGTGATGGTACCCTCCCACATGAGACGGCCCATCACCAGTCGCTTGTCGGTTGTGATGCCTGCGGCGCCCGTCATCCACGGTCCTCCACCCCACTGGTCATAGGTGTTATTGTCATTGACAACAGTGGTATCGTTACGCACGACGCCACCCATGGGGAAGAGCTTCTGCGATGCAGCCAGGGGGCCGCTGCCCGAAACGATCCAGAAATTAGCATTGCAGGCCACCAGCGGGCGTTTTGTCGCAGTAGTCTGGCGGGCCATAGCGGCTGACAGCAGTTCAGTATTGCCCAACTCATTCTTGGCGAAGGTCGTCTCCACTCGGTTGTTGGGATCGTTCAGGTCGGTCTCAATAAGGTAGATGTTGAGCGGGTAGTCCGGCAGACGGACAATCGTGTTGATGGTTCCTGGCGCCACTTGACGACGCACCAGCGTGTCGGCATGATAAGCGGTACCGTTGATCACGATATCGGCACGTAACGGAATTATGGCCACAACAGCCATCAACAGCATCAGTAACAGTTCTTTTCTCATCATAATCTGATTTTTAAGGACGCTATCATCCAGACTAATGACAACGACACGGTTAACAGCGCAAATATACGCACAAATTCCCGATTTCGGCTACTGCTGCCCATGTTTTTTTCTTCGCTTCAACCAATCACGCAACTCTTTTCAACTCATGACAAAGTTGTGTCTTGCCTGCGAATTAACCGAATTATACTATTTGCTGCGCCGTCTCAAAATAAATCAGTTGTTTTAAAAAAGCGAGCGCGGATGCCAATCAGAGAAATCAGATAAATCAGTTGTTTTTAAAAAGGAGAGCGGATGCCAAGCGGGTAGCAGGTTACTTGCCGATGATGTAGCGGTGGAAGGGCAGCAAGCGCAACATGAGCGTCAGCAACAGGCAGGCGGCAAATGCCAGCACGCCACTCACCAGGCAGTCGATGACCACGGGAGCCGTCCCCAGCCATGAAGCTGTCAAGGGCCACACGACCTGTCGCAGAACGATCATCTGGGAGAGGTAGATGCCGAAGGTGCACATGCTCAGCAGGGGCCACCATGTGGCAACGGCGGGATGGCGCCGAGCGTCGTAACGCTCGGGAGAAAAATGCCGCACGGCGACAAAGAGCAAGGTTGCCATAGCGATGTTATTGATGCTGATGTCACAGGTGATCGTGTCGAGATGCTGTTGCCAGGTGACATCAAAATGCCCTTGCACCAAGAACTCGAACAACGGCATCACCACGATGCCGAAAACGAACAGCAACGTCCACATCACGGCGTTGCCGCGCGAGAAACGGGGCAGGCCGTACTGATGCAGATAGTAACCCAGCAGCACGTAGCCGTAGTAGTTGGCAAAGGCGCCGAACATGTTGTGGCTGTACTGTGACGCCTCGATGAAGACGCCATGCTGGTAGGGAATGAACGAGGAGAGCACCCACAACACCAGGAGCACCTCCACGCCCCGCTTGCCGATGGCAGCGATGCACTTGCTCAGCAGCGGCAGGGTCACATAGATGACTAGCAGCACATAGACATACCACAACAGTCCCTCGACGGGATGGAACAGCACCGATGTCAACAGTCGCGGCGTGAAGTTGTGCAACAGCAGGGCATGCTCCAGCAGATAGACGACGGTCCATACCACCAGCGGCGGCAAGACCACGCGCAGGCGCCGCTTGACGAAACGCTTGCCTGGCCTGGTGACCGGCAGCAGCAGGGCACCTGTGATCATGAAAAAGAGGTTGCAGTTCACCGCCACGAGCACGGTGTAGACGGCACCGGCCAGCGACGGGGTGTTGTAGTAGGTAGTGTATTGCCTGATGGGCGTGTGGATGAGGATGACCAGCAAGCAAGCGATGACACGCAGGATGTCAAGGTAGGGAATGCGACGCTGTAGCCGTGCCTCGGTCATAGGCTTCAAGTGTTAGCCGGTCTCGACTGGATGAGAGCGACGGCATAGGCAGCGATGCCCTCGCCGCGGCCCGTGTAGCCCAACTTCTCGGTCGTCGTGGCCTTGATGGAAACCTGGCCAGGGTCACAGTCCATGCAACTGGCCAGCTGCTGCTGCATGGCAGGGATGTGGGGATTGATTTTGGGCTGCTCGGCACAGATGGTGATGTCGCAGTTGCCCAGACAATAGCCGTGTTCGCCAAGAAGCGCCATCACATGGCGCAGCAGCACACGGCTGTCGATGCCCTTGTAACGCGGGTCGGTATCGGGGAAGTGGTAACCGATGTCACGCAAGGCGGCAGCGCCCAGCAAGGCATCACACAAGGCATGGATGGCCACGTCGGCATCGCTGTGGCCCAGCAAGCCTTTGCTCCAGGGGATATTTACTCCTCCGAGCCACAGTTCACGGTCCTCGACGAGCCGGTGAACGTCAAATCCCATTCCGATGCGGAACATAGTCTCGATTTCTTTTTAAAAAGAGCCGTAGCGTCTTAAAAGGGCCTTAAAATGATCAGTGGAACAGGTTCTTGATGCCGTCCATGTCAAATGACAAGGTGAAGCGCAGCGTCTGGTCCAGCGGGCTGTTCTGGGCGGTGGCGATCATGTAGCTGGCATCAATCCTGATGACGTTAAGCGAGAAACCGGCACCCAAGCCGAAGTACTGACGGTTACCGGCATACTTGCTCTCGTAGTAATAACCGCCACGCAGGAAGAACTGCTGGTTGTAGACATACTCGGCACCCACCGAGTAGGTGATGCGCTTGGCGAAGTTGTCCTTGAAACTGTCGAAGATACCCGTGATAGAAGACTTGTCCTTCCACTCCTGCAAGGCGTCATCATAGGCCAGGTTGTCTTCAAAGTCGGCCAGGCGGGGCTTGGCGGGGACAAGCAGCTTGTTGGCATCAAAGGCCAGCGTCAAGTTATTGTAGTCGGCCAGCGGGAAAGTGAATGCGGTACCCAACTTGAGGTTAGCAGGCAGATAGGCAGGATCGTTGCCCTTATTGTAGGAAACCTTGGAACCGATGTTGGACAAGTTAAAACCGATTGACCACTGGCACTCGTTGCGACCGATAATGGGATAGGTGGTATAGTAGCCCGAGAGGTCGGCCGAGAATGCCGATGCGCCCGACGTCTGGTCGCCAGTGTTCATGTCGCTATAACCCAGGTCACTGTAGATATAGCGCAGCACAACGCCCATCGAGAACTTCTCGCTCAACTTGCGGCTATATCCCAAGTCCACCGAGAGCTCAAACGGGTTGATCGTTGCCAGCGTGGCGCCATCACCGTCGGTCGCCATCACCTCGCCCAGTGAGAAATAGCGCAACGATGTGCTCACCGCCTGGTTGTCGCTGCTGCCGATCTTGTAGTAGGCCGACAGGTTGGCCAGGTAGATGTCGTTAACAATCTTGCGCAGCCAGGGGGTGTAGGACAGGGAAACGCCAGCGCGGCTGAAGGCAAACGCATATTTTGACGGATTCCAGAACTGAGAGTTCACGTCGGGCTCGGTAGCGGCACCCAGGTCGCCCATCGACGCGCCACGCGCATCGGGGGTGATACTCAACGAGGTGACGCCTGTGGTGACGGGGTTGAACTCGGTATTCTTGATGTCATCCTGAGCCCAGGCAGTTAACGTCATGGCCATCATGGCGACGGCAACTATAGATTTTGTCAGTTTCATTTCTAATTGAGCAAAAAAATGGTTTATCTTTTACCTAATTAACTATGAAAACCGCCTTTTATTGTATCTGGGTGCACATTTATGCGTTCTTAACATCGTGTTACCCTTCACTGCCCAGCAACAGGTCAATCAGCGCCGTCACGTCGGCAATGCTGATTTCGCCGTCGGCGCTCACGTCGGCAGCGTCGGCGTCAATTGCGGCATTGTCTCCCCCCAGCAGGTAATCAATCAGCGCCGTCACGTCGGCAATCGAGACGTCGCCGTCGCCATCCACGTCACCGACGACAACATCATTGTCCAGATAAGGCAAATAGTCGGCGGTCACATCACGCACCTGATATTTATTGGTCTGGGTAGTCACCTCAAAGAAGGAGGTCTCCCGCACGCCAGTCACATCTACCGTCTGGTGGCTACCTGCGGTGCTGCCACCCTGGCTGAAGACAAAGTTCAGGGCATACTGGCTGCCCGTGATGGTGAAGGTCTTGTAATAGAACTTCTCGCCATGCACGATGCGGGTGTCGGTCACCGTCTCACCGGGCCAGTTGCCGCATTGCTGCACATTGTTGCTGTCCCAGCAGTAATAGGTCACCTGCGGCCAGTTGTTGGGGGCAACGGTGGGATCCTTGAGATAAACCGTGATCTCATAGGCGTCATAGTCCTCGTTCACCACCGTGTAGTGGCGCGTGATGATACCCGTCACTGTGCCGTTTTTCAGCACGCCGGCCTTGAGGGTGAGGCATCTGTTAACGGCAACACTCGCACCACTGGCAACGGCCGTGCCATTAGTTGCAGTCGGCTCGCTTCCGTCCAGGGTATAGACAATCTGGGCACCAGCCGTCTGGCTCACAGCGGTCAACGTGACGTTGAACGGGTCCTGCCGCACACCGCTCGGCACGCTGGCCCAAGCGGTCTCGGTGCTCTTGCTCAGCGCCAAGCGGTAGTTGGAGCCACTGGCCACCAGTACATAGGACGAGGGTATCGCATAGGCACTGCTGCCCATGGCCACCAGCAGGGTGCCACGTGTGCCCGTCGTGCGCTGTACATAATAGTTGGAAGACGAATTGTAGGCCTGCTGGGCTGTCGTGCTGGTGTTGGTGATGCCTGCCAACTGGCGGGCATAAATCATCTGCTTGATGCTCTCCTTATAGCTCTGCCAGTGCTTGAGAAAGACGCACGGTGTGCCCGGCATGGCCAGCATATAGGCATTGGCGGCCTCAATATACTGTTTGATGGGATCCTGCGGGTCGCTGGCACTGCGGTACTGCGTGTCGTGGTTCTCGACAAAGGTCACCGAGTAACGACGGTAATTGGCATCCAGGTTCAAGCCCTTGCCGCTGCCCGCCAGCGAGGTCCAGTTGCTGTTGTTGACCGCATCGCGGATGGTGTAGCGGAACGGGAAATCAAATGCCGCGCTCTGCACCACGCCACCCACCTTGGTGCCGTCGATCCAAGCCTTGACATTGGCCAGATTGCCGTCCCAATACTCGCCCACCGAGTAGGTGGGGTTGGCATAGGAGTTATACAGTCCTGTGTAGCTGGCCGCATAGCCCTTGGTCATATCGTAGCGGAAGCCAGCGTAGCCCAGGTCGTCGAGCAGCATCTTGATGTAGGCCTTGACGTTGGTCTGCACGTTGGTGCTGGAATGGTCGAGGTCACGCATGCCGCCCCAATCCTCGCCAGTGTCGTTCATGGCACTCAGCGAATAGCCATGTGAAGTCGCCCAACTCAATGCCTGCCCGCCATCGTCGTCACGGCAAATGTCGGTCGATTTCAGCTGGTAGGTCACACCCTTGTAGGTCTCGGCAGGAAAATCCACCCAATTGGACACATTCTTGCGATGATTGATCACCACATCGGCAATCGTGCCGATGCCTTTACCCTTGAAGGTGTTGATCATCGACTGCAACTGCGCCTTCGACCCAAATGAACTATTGTAATTGGTAAACCAGTACAGGTCGTCATAGCCCATCGACAAGCTGCCGCCGCAGTTGCCGCTCTGAGGGATCCACACCAAGCCGAAAAACTCGGCCAACTCGTCGGCCTGCGATTCCAGAACAGTCCACTTGCTGTCGTTATAGGAATCCCAATAAAAGCCCTGCAACATCACACCGCCATAGCCCGACGGCCATCCCTGCCCCAGCATCGCCACTGGAAGCAATGCAAGAAACACAATACTAAAAATCCCTTTCATAGTCCTTGAATATCTTTTGGTCAATAATGCCACAAATATACGACTTTCCCGTCAATCCACCACATAAAAAAGGGGGTCACCAGCAAAATCCCGTGTCTGGTGACCCATTTTCTGATAACTGTAGTGCTATTATTTAGTGTGGTCTCAACGCCTATACCTAATTGAGAAGATTGTCGATGATGGCCGTGATATCGGCAACTGACACTACGCCGTCCTGATTGACATCGGCACTCGGGAGGCTGAGATCATCGGCATCATGGGTCAGCACCCAATCAATCAGCATCGACACATCAGCGATAGAAACCACCCCGACATCGTTGAGATCGCCAATCACGATAGCGTTCTCCTTGGCGGGAATCAAGAAGTAGTACGTCACCTCGGTTTCTCCAGGAATGGCGTTCTCGTCGGCCTGGGCGCTTGCCCAGAAGTTCACGTAGGTGTCCTCTTCGGTACGGGGAATCTCGACAGTGACGATTTCATCGCCCATGCACTCATAGACTGATGTCATTTCGCCGGTCTTGCTATCAAAGAGCTGAATATACAGCGTAACGGTGCCCTCGCCAGTAGCGACAAAAATCATCGCATCATCGGTCAACTCATAGTCAACATCAGGTGCAGGGGTCTCGTAGGGGGGCGTCTTCCCTTGAAGGCACCTCCACAATATCTGTCATTGAAGCATTTCCTTGCTGGGCCTGCAACACAGGGATACCGAGAGTCATCAGCATCAAGGACAAAAACAATAATCTTTTCTTCATAACGACTGGAGTTTTATTTGTTAATAATTTTTCATTGACATGGGAGATTTCCACAATCACTTGCAATGGTAATCAATAAAACAGCCAATAGCAAATATAAAAGTCAAATTCATAGGACATTAACAACAAAACAAACCCTGGCAATATCTCGATTGCCAGGGTTGTCCGGGATTCAGCGAAATTTCGCTGTAGGCTTTAATTTTCCTTGATCAGTTGCGATTGCCCAAGAAGCGCAGCAGATAGAGGAACAGGTTGATGAAGTCGAGGTAGAGGCTCAATGCACCCATCGTAGCGACCTTGCCCATCATCGAGGGGTCGGCCTCGGCACACATGCGCTTAATGCTCTGGGTATCCCATGCGGTGAGTCCCGTGAAGATGAGTACGCCGGCAATGCTGATGAGCATTTCAAACATCGTGTTGTGCAGGAACAGGTTGACAATGACGCACACGATGAGGCCGATGAGTGCCATGAACAGGATGCTGCCGAACTTGGAGAGGTCCTGCTTGGTCACATAGCCCGCGATGCTCATGATGCCGAAGGTTCCTGCAGTAATGGCAAAGGTAGTGGCAATGCTAGCACCCGTGTAAATCAGGAAAATGGGCGCCAAGGCCACACCGTTGATGATGCTGTACAGGTAGAACATCGCGGTGGACATGCCGGTGCTCATCTTGTCGATGCGGGCACTCAGGTAGATGACCAAGCCAATCTCTACTGCAAACAGAATCCACATCACCGCCGGAGTGCCGAACAGCAGACTCAAGGCCGTCTCGCTCGACAGGACCAAGAAGGACGTGATAGCCGTGGCCAACAGACCCAGGCTCATCTTGCCATACACCTTGCGCATCACGCCAGCGACATAGCGCTGCAGCGTCATCTCGTTCTCGGCTTGAATAGCGGTATTATAACCACCCTGATAATCGTTATTCCAGTTGTTCATATCGGTTTTAAGTTTTTAGTCCTTTGTTTCTAGTCATCAGCTGCAAATTCCGTGCCAACCCAGCCGTTTTTCTCAACCCATCACTTAAACTACATCCTCTCGGGCATCTCGATGCCCAACAGCGACATACCACGCTTGATGATGTCGGCAACGGTCTCGCTCAGCAACAGACGGAAGCAGCGCACGGCGGCATCCTGCTCCCTGAGGATGCTACAGTCGTGGTAGAACTGGTTGTATTCCTTGGCCAGGTCATAGACATAGTTGGCGATGAGGGCAGGGCTGTAGTTGCGACCTGCGTCGGCAACAACAGCCGTGAAGTCGGCCAGACGCTGGATGAGCGAGGTCTCCTTATCATTGGGAGCCACGGCGCTGATGTCCATAGCCTTGTAGTCCTCGCCGCTCTTGCGCAGAACGGACTGGATGCGGGCATAGGTGTACTGGATGAAGGGACCCGTGTTACCATTGAAGTCAATGGACTCGCTGGGGTCGAACAGCATTGTCTTCCTGGGATCCACCTTGAGGATGAAATACTTCAAGGCACCCAGGCCGATCATGCGCAGCACGTCGTCGCGCTCGTCCTCGGGCACACCCTGCAGACGGCCAGGCTCGTTGGCCATATCGGTGGCGGTTGCAATCATCTCGTCCATGAGTTCATCGGCGTCAACGACGGTGCCCTCGCGTGACTTCATCTTGCCGTTGGGCAACTCGACCATACCATAAGAGAAATGCACCAGATCCTTGCCCCACTTGAAGCCCAGCTTGTCGAGCAGCAACGAGAGCACCTGGAAATGGTAGTTCTGCTCATTGCCCACGACATAGATCATGCGGTCGATGGGATAATCCTTGTAGCGCAATTGTGCGGTGCCGATGTCCTGAGTCATATAAACAGAGGTGCCATCGCTGCGCAGCAGCAGCTTGTGGTCCAGGCCGTCGGGCGTGAGGTCGGCCCACACGCTCTGGTCCTCCTTGCGGTAGAACAAGCCCTTCTCCAGACCGTCGAGCACGGTGTCGCGCCCCACGAGATAAGTGTCGCTCTCGTAGTAGATTTTGTCAAACGAGACGCCCATACGCTTGTAAGTCTCGTCAAAGCCGGCATAGACCCACTGATTCATCTTCTCCCACAAGGCACGCACCTCGGCATCACCAGCCTCCCAGCGGCGCAGCATGTCGTGCGCCTCCTGAATGAGCGGAGCCTGCTTCTCGGCCTCCTCCTGGCTCATTCCCTTCTCGACCAGTTCCTTAACCTCGGCCTTGTAGTGCTTGTCAAATGCCACATAGTAGTCGCCGATCAGATGGTCGCCCTTCTTGCCAGTGGACTCGGGGGTTTCTCCGTTGCCCCACTTGAGCCAAGCCAGCATCGACTTGCAGATGTGGATACCGCGGTCGTTGACGATGTTGGTCTTGACCACTTTATAGCCGTTGGCTTCCATAATCCTGGACAGGCTGTAGCCCAGCAGATTGTTGCGCACGTGCCCCAGGTGCAGGGGTTTGTTGGTATTGGGCGACGAGTACTCGATCATCACCAGCTGGCTATCGTCGGTAGCGGCCTTGAAGCCGTATTCGGGGGTATCGGCAACATGCTTCAACACACCCGTCCAGAACGACGGCTTGATCGTGATGTTGAGGAAGCCCTTGATGACGTTAAACTTCTCCACGGCCTCGCAGTGAGCCAGCATGTGCTCGCCGATTTCCTGTGCCGTCACGTCGGGCGCCTTGTGCGACGCCTTGAGGAACGGGAACACAACAATCGTCTCGTTGCCCTCAAATTCCTTCTTGGTTGTCTGGGGAACAATCTTCTCGGCAGGGAAATCCACACCATATAACTCCTTGACCGCCTGTGCGGTAGCCTGTGCTAAAATATTATCAATCGACATTTTTTTCTCGTAATTTTATTATGATGATTAACACTTCAAAGACGGTGCAAGTCGGGCGTAGTGAAAAACAAGTTTACATGTTTTTATGCCAAGACGCAACCCATCTTCGCCAAAACTTTGGCAAAGGTACTAAAAAGTTTTCATTCTCTGGCCCTTAGTTCCTAGTTTTCAGTTGCCATACTGTCCTGGATGCCATGAAAGCCAAGACGACATGCTTGTGCACGCATAAGCGGGATGGATGAACAGACCAACGAGCGAAACCACAACAAATCGACAAAAAACTGTTTCAAACCAATTTCTTACCAGTGTCGTCGAGAACGGTGTCATCAAGGATGTACCAGATGCGGCCCTGGATGGCGGTGTCGGGAAATATGCGGTGGAGTTTCTCCATGTAGCCAGAGAGTTGGTGCAGGTAGCGCTTGTCGTTGCGCTTACCGCTCTTATAGTCGATGACAAGCATGGTGCCGTCGGGGCGGCGAATGATGCGGTCGGGACGCAGGTTCTGAATGCCGTCTTCGTCCCAAAGGTTATCGCTGGCTGTGGTGATGGTACGCTCACTATATACCTTGTTGGCCGGGTCGAACCAGTCGGCTACAGGGCTGGCTGGGTCAAGAATGAGACGGCAGACATGAGTTTTTATGCTCTCCAAGCAGCAAGGATCATCGGGGATGGCGGTGATGATACCGTGCTTGACGCCCTGGTCGATGACTCGCTCCAGATCATCACGATCATGAATGCGGCTCAACAGGTTGTGAAGCCTGAGTCCCGCCTTGATGTGGACACTAGCCGCTTCATCCACCTTCACATTAATCTTGAGCGGAATGGGCCTGATGGTGTACTGGTCGATGGCCTCCTGACGGACCTCGGCATCACCGTCCTTCTTGAGATGAGCCTGTATGTCCTCACAGGATGATTTCACGCCCCACTCAAACCAACCATCAATGCCATCGACGGGCGACATCTGTTCCTTGCAGTAAAGCTTCATGAGTTCAGACAGATTCTTGCAGGTGGTGTCTTGGTGGGCTGGGGCTTTCCTGGCCTTCTTGGGTTTGTCTGCGGCACTGTCATCCTTGGACTTGCCTCCAGGGCTACTGAAGATATGCATCTCGCTACAGGGACGTGTGAAAGCGACATAAGTCTTGTTGAGGTTCTCGACAAGCAGGTCGGTCTGCTGTTTTTCATAGAACAGTTTCAGTTCTCCTGCAACCAATTGGTTATCTATCAAATCCTTGCAGTATTTCTTGCTCACATGAAGCAGCGGCGGCACAATGTCCATGTCACAGGGAGCCTCGTCCAGCGGCATGACTGCCATCGCGTCGGTAAAGACCTCACGTGGCACCCAGTAGCTGTGTTCCTTGCTGTTGTCGACAAGTTCCCAGTCGGCATAGGGAATCAGCACGCAATCAAACTCAAGTCCCTTGGCGGCATGTATCGTCATGATATTGACGGCATTCTGGCTGTCGGGCATGCCGACGGCAAACTTGTTCTTTTTCTCATCCCAATACTTGAGAAACTCTCTCACGCTGCCGCCGTTGCGCTGCATGGTGAACTGCATGACACAATCCTGAAATGCGAGCAGAAAGGCGGTCTCACGATCCACATCGGTGGTCTCTTTGGGGTCTTTCTTGAAATGGGCAATGATGGTCTCGACGATATTCACCAGGGTGGTGAGTTCACTGTCCGACGGCAGCAGCTCCTCCAGCAGGCCGTCAACGGGCTGCTGGTCCACGTCCAGGGCAGGAGAGGTCACCGCAGCACTACGTGTCAAGCTGTCGGCAAGCATCAGTCCCGTCTGCTCATCGGAGGCTTCAGGGTGAGCCGAAATCTGCTGGATAAAGTCATTCAGAGCCACATACAAGCGCTGGTCGCTCATGCGCTTCTTGAGAATGCGGCTCTTGACCGAATCTACAGCTGCCTGATCCTCACCAGCGTCCTCCTCATCGTCATGGTTAAACTGGCTCACGTCAATGAAGCGCAGCATCGCAATGATGCGACGGATAATGGGGGAGTTGTTGAGCAGCAACGACTCGCCCGAGATGATGCTTATTCTCTCACCAGAGGTGCGCTTGTTGTACTCGAGAATGCTCTCCACCAGCTTGTTACCCTGGGCATGGGTATTGACCAGCACGCCTATCTGTCCCCACTCGTAGCGCTCATGCAAGCGGAGCAGGTAACCCGGCAATAGCGATTGTACTTCAACTACACTGGCATCGCTGTCCTCGGCAACCGGCAGCAAAGCGGCAGCATCACCGATGACCGGATCGGCCAGCAGCTGGGCATAATTGCCCGTGAGCACCCGCACATAGCCTGGCACCTTCTTCTCGTCGATGCCCGGCGAGAAGCCCTGGCGCACATCACCATAGGTCGTGGTCACCACAGGATTGCCGCCATAATGTTCCCTCACGAACTCAAACAGGCTGTTGTTGAACTCGATGATGTTGCGTGAACTGCGATAATTGACCGAGCGAGGTGCGCCATCCTCGACCTGCGGCTCATAGATGTATTGCCCGAAATCCTCCCCTACCCGCTTGCGGAACACCGTGAGGTCGGCATTTCGGAAACGATAAATCGACTGCTTGGCGTCGCCGATGAGCATGTTGAAATGCCCACTGGACAAGCTCTCGTGTAGCAGTCGGCTGAAGTTCTCATACTGCTTAGCGCTCGTGTCCTGAAATTCATCGATCATGAAATGCAGGATGGTCGAGCCCACACGTTCGAACACGAACTCCGAACCACTCTCGAGTACGGCACCGATCAGCTCGTTGGTGTCACCGATGAGGATGGAATTGGACTCGTGACGGTACTCTTCAAGGTAGTGGTCTATCATCGCCAGCAGACCCAGTGACCCCAGGTCATCCTCGATGGCCCTATAAAACGGTATCCACGGCCATAGCCTGAAGTATCGCGTCACCAACTGGAGCAAACGGGCAGTCAAGGCATCATCGGGCTGTGAATCCTTGAGGAACTGGCTCTTGATGACAGCATCATCGGCATTGGCCAGCGTGTTGGACAAGGGACTCATATCGCCCTTGTTGAGCCATTTCAAGAACGACTTGTTGCCGCTCAACCCGTCACGCACGACATTCAGTTCGCCAGCCAGGCCTTCGAGCAGATTATTAACCTCGGCTTCCATCGACTCTGCCAGGCCATGGAGGAACTTCTTGAATGCATTGATACGGGAGAAATCGCTCCACACGCGACCGTCGGTATCGGTCTTGCTCAGATAGGAGCGAATGTCATCCATGCGGCTGCGGAACATCTCACTCTTGATCTGCTTGGCGAAGCCGAAGAGGTCACCGCCATCGTTAAAGAACTTCCAGTCCTTGGTAGAAGCATCGCTGCGTATCATGTGGCGCTGGTATTCCTTGACCCACAGATCCACCTGAGTGGGCTTGCCTTCACGTCCCAGCGAGAGAAGGAAATTGTGCACGGCCACACGGATTGCATAGTCCTCCTCGAGCTGGATGTCATAATTGAAGTCACGATCCAGCTCGCGCGCGAAGTTGCGCAGAATGCCCTGGAAAAACGAGTCGATAGTGCTCACGTTGAAGTTGCTGTAGTCAAACAACAATTCATTCAACGCCTGGTGGGCCAGTTCGCGCACACGGGTCTCGCTCAAGCCGCTGCCATCGATGAACTGCTGCAGGTAGTTACTCTTGGCCCCCGGCCGCGAGAGCAGATAAAGCTCGCTGATGATGCGCTCCTTCATCTCGTTGGTCGCCTTGTTGGTAAACGTGATGGCCAGCAACAGGCGATGAGCATTCAACGTGTGTGTATCACCCGCAGCGCGACGCGGCAAGAGCCGGGTGCCGTCCTCGCTCGTGGTGAACAACAGGTGGGTAATATACTGCAAAGCCAAATTATAGGTCTTGCCCGAACCCGCCGATGCCTTGATGACGAGCAGATGCTTGTTAATGTGATTGTCACTCATGGTTCTTGCCTCATTTTTTTGCACTCTTGTAGCATATTGCCTCAACTCAGATAATGCGGGCCTTGAAACCCATCGTGGTCAACTCGTCAAGCACACGCTGCCTAAAGTCACCTTGGATCAGAATTTCACCTCCACGAGCGCTTCCTCCCACTCCCAGCGTGCGCTTCAATTGTGAAGCCACCTGCTTGAGAGCCTCGTCATCACAGTTGAAACCCGTGACGATGGTCGCTTGCTTGCCACCACGCCCCTTGCGCTCCAGCACAACGTCCAACCGCGACGCCCCTTGCTGCTGCACGGCATCGCCCTTGTCGGGCTGGGGTTCCTCGTCAAGAGTGGATTGTTCATTCTCGATGGGCAGATTGAACGCTTTGCCCAATGCGTCTTTCCAGTCGGTCGTATTCATTGCAGATATAAAAACTCGCTGTGTTTAAACTTTTTTGTTTCCTGTTCATCAAAGGTACAAAAAAAGTGCGAAATTTCGGCATGGTTGCAGAAAAATAATACGCACCAAGAGAAATTTTGTCAAAATTTGATTACTGATTCAAATAAAAGCAGTACATTTGCAACACTGTTTACTTTTTACATTATTAACTATTTCACTTTAAATTTACATTAATATGGCTTACGTAATTTCTGATAGCTGTGTAGCATGTGGAACATGCCAGTCAGTATGCCCCGCCGACGCAATCAAGGAAGGCGACATCTACTCGATCGATCCCGATATCTGCCTCGACTGCGGCACTTGCGCCGACGCTTGCCCCACTGGTGCTATTGCTCCCGGTGAATAATCAAGACATTAAAACAAACAACAACAGTTGCGGCTGCACCTCACCGGTGTAGCCGCAATACTTTTAGCCACCTGTCGTCCAGAAGCTTTTGAGATGTACGACAAGAGGGTGTGTCAAAATTGTGGCACATCCTCATTTTGTAATATGCTGTAAAACATATAACAAAGCCTCTACTTTCCCAAGCGGAGGCTTTGTCATGTCAAAAAGTTTTAGTAACTTTGTGACAATCAAATAATTAAAAAATATGTCTGCAAAGTTACACTTTCGTGAGCATATAAACAACCAATTGGTTCTTTTTCCTGAAAGAATCGATAAAGATATTGCCCCGGACGACCCTGTCCGTCTGGTCAATGCGGTTGTTGACAGCCTGGACATGGGTCGCATATACTCCCTGTACTATGACCGCGGCGCGAGCCCCTACCACCCGAGGATGATGCTCA
>Ga0310694_10003040_pt1 | contig 16607 bp, 12 predicted proteins | sample 174DNAGHGhighgp2_FD_203884 | JGI IMG/M metagenome (GOLD analysis project Ga0310694, IMG submission 203884) | Sheep rumen microbial communities from Palmerston North, Manawatu-Wanganui, New Zealand - 1742 DNA GHGhigh gp2 (v2) (version 2) | ecosystem: Host-associated > Mammals > Digestive system... | reverse complement strand
TAAAACACTCTGCAAGGGGAAGCCACACGGGCAGTTCCTTCTTGCGATCCAAATTTTTGTTCTGCTTCACATCCTGAAGGATTTCCTCCACGTGATTCTCCGCCAGCAGTTGACGGTAAGCGGCCATGCTCGCCTGGCGAGGCTTGCCGCTAAATGAATTTGCAACGCTGATCATACTTTTCGTACTTTAGCGCTGCAAATCTCGCAGGGGAATTAGGGAAAACAAAGAGCGGGAAAAATTCCCGCCCTGTTATTTTTTGGAGTGCTTACCCAAGATGCTCTCTAATTCCTTGATACTCTGATCGGTAAGTGTTGTTTTCGTTTTCTTGATATAGTCACGATAAGTTTCCCATGAATGTTTGTCACCAAGCTTTTTTCCCAGATCAGAAGGCGAATTGCTGCCATAAAAATGCTTCTCACGGTTGAGCCAGCCTACAATTTGACAGAAACACTGCATGTTGAAGCCGCTGTTATGCTTGCCATTGCGATATTTGGCCAACTGATCCCCGAGGATAGGATTCTGCACGATATCCTCCCAGATGCTTTCATAAGCGTCGTAGTATTTGTCGTCTGAAAGGTCCTTGATTCTCTCAGCCTTCTCCTTCACGCTTGAGCGCATCCTCAGGAGTCTGTTGTCTGGCGTTTCGCCCTCATCCTCGAGCGCCTGCTTCTTGGCCAGGTAAAAGAGCAGGCGGAGCATCTCGTCGTCGCTCATATCAGATTCCTTCAGGGCACTTCCGAAAGCCTCGGGCGACTCATCCCACCTATTATATATATAGCCGTGCATGCTGAGCAGATAGCGCTCCACCTCTTCGGCATCCTTCTTCAGCTCATCGGCAAGCGAAGTGTCACTACCCATGAGTGCAAGATGCGACAGGTGGCTTCGCCAGTAGTTTTTCCATGCTTCGCTGTTCAGCAGTTCCGCCTTGGCCTCCTCAAAGAGCGCATCCACCGCCTCATCCTCTTTCAGCTGCAGGTCAGTATAGTCCACAAAGAGTTTCACGGCCATCTGGATGACTGCCAGCCCCACAGCCATCTTGTTTTTGGAGAACGCAGCGACCTTGCCGATATTCTCGCCGAAGTCCACCATGTCGTCCATAAACTCCAGCTGCTGAGCCAGCTGCTCGTCGTCCTCATCCCTTTTCACCACAGACTCCATCGCCCTGAGAGCCTGCTCCGCATCCATGTGGGGAATATAGTGCTGCTGATACAGACTCTGTACGGTGGCCATACCTTCGTCAGTTTCCTTCACGCCCTTGTCGAAGATGTCCTTCAGCCGCTTCCACAGCGTAGGCACACCTATCGACAAGCCTTCGCTCTGCGAGCCCATCATGGTCACCAGTTCGCGATCCAGCCTGTGGTCGGCAGCCATCTTGACGATCTGCTGGTGGAATCCCTGAAGCAGCAGCGCCTGCGGGTGAGAGAGCATGGAGAACATCATCGAGCCCACGCGCTCCAGACGGCAGAATACGGCCATCACCTCCACTCCGTCATCATCATACAGCGCCTGATCACGCTCCTGGTTTATCTGCTCCATCCGGCTGGCGGCCACCTCCCAATTGTGGGCGATACTCCTCAACAGTTGCATGGCACTATCGTCGCTGGCAAGTTCCAGCATTGTCTGTTCTTTCTTGTCTGTCATTGTCTTCTTATTATTATGAGGTGCAAAGATACGCTTTTTTATCCAAACCGCCAAGTTTTTATCCGCCGAATTGGTTACGGTCACAGCTGTGACCATGTGACCTTTATTTTGTTTGCAGTATTGAAATTAGTTTACATCATGAAGGTATGCCTATACAAGTCTCGGTTTCTCGTAATGTGAGCAGTGGTTTCCTTACGAGAAACTACCCTTCCAGTCCCTTCAAACTCAGCGTTTGCTACCGATAAACTTTCCGTCCAATAACTGTCTGAATGTCAGATAGATGCAAAATATCATCTTTATAGCCACAATTTTGAATATAGTTTACAAAATTGTTTCTTTTTCTCTCTGTTGGTCACATGGTCACAGCTGTGACCGTGACCGTTTTTGTATGGACTACTCCTTGAATTTTCATCGTTATTCGTTTGATCGCAAAGTTACTAAAATAGGTACAGAAAATCGAGTAAAACTCGAATTAGTGTACGAGAATTAACATCTTTTATCTAAAACCAATCCCCACCAGAGCAACTGACGGGGATTGGTGGGTTTTATGAAAAAAATCCGAAAGTCGGCTATTTTTTTGAAGAAAAAGCATATACCTCGATTTTTTATCGTATCTTTGCAAAGTCATCCTGTGATGGAAACAAAAAAAGTTCCTCTGATTTTTGAATTTTTCTCGGGAAGTTACTATATTATTATTGCAAACCAAATAAAACGAAGATAAATTATGGATACAAGGATTGAATCACTAATGAAGTCATTGGAGCGGAATCATCACCGCTTTAAAGAGATCTTCATCGATGAGGATACGGGTGAAGAAGTTACTGCAGATCGTGATGAGATTATTGCTGTCGACACAACCGAAGAAGAACGTGAATTAATGGAGAGCATCGTCGCCGATGTTGCTCATCTCAGTGATGAGGATCTGGATGCTTTCAAAGCCAATACTATATGGTTCTGGCCTCGCCATTTTGACGAATTCTATTTGGAGCTGATACGTCGTGGTGATGAGGAGGCGGCAATATATATCAATGATCCCGCTATCCTTCAGGAATTGTGCGACAAAGGTAACAAGTGGGCTGCCTGGGAATTGTATTTCAAGAACCGTTATGGTGATGAGGAAAATGGTATCTTCATTCATCACAAAGAAGCCCGATTATATTATGACCTGGCCTTGAAGCTTGGCTATGAACTGGCCGAGGATGGAAGTGATGCTTGGGATGACACAGATGACCCAGGCGAGGAGGATCCCAGTACTTACCAGTATGAACTCACGGGCGATGCCGAGACGCTCAATGCTGTGGAGACACTCATCAACGACCTCTGCCAACGTTTCGGAACTCCTGATAACGAGCTTGGACTCTACATTCCGCAGCGCCAATTGATGCAGGTGCTCGTGGGCTCAGATACAGAGTATTATCGAGGCAATGTCATCAGCATGTGTCGAGATTCGTCAGACCGCCTCATAATTACGACAGAGTCAGACAAAGGTGAACCCTTGCTCTACGCCCTCTGCTATAGTTTCGAGAATCTGAATGTGGAAATGATATGAAAGACTGGAGTAAAAAAGTATTCACCACTATATTATTAATGGTTGCGCTGGCTGCTCAGGCGCAGCGGCAGCAGATATCGTATATCGAGGAAACAAAGAACTGGTATTACGTCTATGATGAGCAAGGCAAGCGTATCGGCGGTCTGTCGCGCAGCAGTGTGGGCGAACTGAAAGGGTGGGGCAGCGACTTCTTCGTGTCGAAGCGTTATTCCTATTATTATATCTGTGATGCCAAAGGCAAGACGCTGAAAACGATGAATGTTTCAGATGTTGGTGAGATCGTTGGTGTCTCCAATAGTATCATCACCAGCCGCAAAGGCAGTTGGATATTCACATGGAGCAAGGAGGGAAAGAAAATCAGTGCAAGAAGTGCTCAATGAAAAAAAGATTCTGTGATTATTGAATTTTTCTCGGGAAGTTACTATATTATTATTGCAAACCAAATATAATGAAGTTATGAATTCTAAAAAAACATCCAAACACAATTCGGAGCCTTTATTTGAAGCTCTGAATCAAATGAGTAGAAGAAGATATGTATTACCATCATTCCAACGTGATTATGTATGGAAGATGGAACAGATAGAGAATCTCTTCAATTCCATCCGCCTCGGTTATCCTTTTGGTACATTGCTTTTTTGGCGAATCAATTTGGCAGAGAATGATAATACCCTGCAGAACGAATCATTTTATAGTTTCTTTCAGCATTACAATGAGGATAAGAACAATATAAAACAACAAAATTGTTCACTTCTTCCAAATAATGACTATTGGGTGGTGCTTGACGGACAGCAGCGTTTGACATCTCTCAATATTGGATTATTGGGAAGTTATAAGAAAAGAGCACGTTATCAAAGAAAAGACAATCCCGACTATCCAGAATACCATTTATACATGCAGATATCTGATGATGTGGATAATCCTTTCAAATTCATCAATAATCAAAATTCACGTTTGGCACAATGTTTTACGGATGAAAAAACTGGTCAGAAATGGTTACTTGTGAGAACTATCTTCTATGCCAATAAAACAAGGGACATGGTTAGACCTTTTAATCTCTCTGACAAAGAAGAAGATAGGGTTGACGAACTTAAAGAAAAGCTTAATAACCTCAATATTGAGTTCTCTGAGATAACAGGCTTTGACTATAACGAGGCGACAGGCATTTTTGTGAAAGTAAATTCTGGAGGAACAGTGCTAGAGATGTCTGACATATTGAACTCAATTATAGTGTCAACTTGGAAGAAAGTAAATGCAAAAGAGGAATTCAAAGAACTGACAGAAATGATTGTTAGACTTGGATTTAATATTAATACCAATTACATAGTTAAAGCTATTCTCTTCCTATATCATAGTGATGTAAGATTCCAAATTCAAGGATTTACAGATTTTATAACCACTATAGAAGACAAATGGGAAAACATCAAATCATCTATTTTGGAGACATTCTCGTTGATGAAATGCTTAGGTCTCAGTAATTCTACATTAGGAGGTTATAATGTCACTTTGCCAGTATTATATTATATCCACCACAGGCAATTAAAGAATCTGACCACCACACCTTCATTCTCTAATGATAAAGCCTGTATCAAACGATGGATTCTTTCGGCTATCATTTTGAAGATATTCAGTGGCTCATCTGATACAACATTGAGATTGATTCGTTCTGTATTTGTCGGAAAAGCAAGTAGAGAAAACTGCGAAAAAGATGGAAGTGCATTCCTATATTCATCTATTGTTACAGAATCCGTATTATTGCCTCTTAAACAAGGGCTATCAGAATTTCCTGCTGAGGAAATCAAAAAGGAACTGACTGATGATTGGTATGTCTCAGATGAATCATTAGAGAGGTTGCTTTTAGAAACCCAGAAAGGAGATCGTTATAGTTTGCCAATTTTGTCATTGTTATATCCTAATTATGATGTAAATGCTGTCATTTACGAGCAAGATCACTTGCATCCATGGAATCGTTACAATGAAATGCCTGGAGTATTTAAAGCTAACAAAGAAAGTAAGAAACAATATAATTCTGTGGTTAACCTCCAGTTACTTCAGAAAGAGGCAAATATTCAAAAGAGTGACATCCCTCTGAAAAAATGGGTTGAAAGTCAGACAAAAGGATTAAATGATGTGGCAAGAAAGGAGTTTCTTGAAAGTCACCTTATTCCATATGTTAGTCTTGAGGAAGCTGATATTGTAGGGTTCCTTGATGAAAGACTAAAGATGTTGGTTAATAGACTAAAGAATGTATTAGCATGAAGAATCTGCATCTTATAGAGAAAGTGGCTGATGAATAGTAGAGCGACGCTGCTTTGACCCGCCAGAGAATCTGCAAATTCTATGTATAAGGGGAAAGGGTCGTTAAAGTAAAGTGTATATATCATTTCTTAGCTATGCATATTAACGAAGTAGAAAGAATCTTACGAGAATCCGTAAGCGGTCAGGAGAACCGATACGAGATAAAAAGGTATTGTACATTAGAGTGACAGACGATTTTGATATTTCGTTTTCAACTATAGACAGTTATCGGAAATAAAAAACGTTTAGCGAACATGGCAGAAAAATTATTGTATTAGATAAATAAAAACCTTGCGATGTGGAGGCCAATCGCGTATATATCATTATGGATTTAACAAATTTGCAGAATGTCTTATCGTATTCAGATCCAAGAGAGATGCCTGTCAGCGAACTGCTAACAGGAGTGTATGTATTCTCAATTCCTTCGTATCAGCGTGGATATCGTTGGGAATCATCAGAGATTGGCATCAAAGATAATGATGTTAAACAGGTAGATGACCTGCTTAATGACCTGACAGCATTTGCCAATGCAAATGCTCATAATAGTGCAAATTATTATTTACAGCCTTTGATGGTAAAACCAAAACAGACACAGGGGACTTACGAATGGGATGTGTTAGACGGGCAACAGCGTCTTACGACATTGCTTTTGGTTCTGCGTTGTATCAATGAGAAACTCTATTCAAATAACCCGCTTCCATTATATAGCATACGATATGAGAACCGAAAGCAATTAGACTTCAGCAAGATAACCTATAATCAGATGTCTGCCAATTATGAATATCCTGTACCATCTGACAATTTGGATAGTTACTTTGTCAGAAAAGCGAAAGACAGAATAGAACGTTGGTATGAAGAAGAAATCAAGAATAATCAATCGCTACAAGATAAACTTAAAGAACTTCTTTTTTATCCTGACAAATCAAGAACAGGTGTGTCTTCACCTCCTTCTTTACGTGCTAAATTCATTTGGTACAATGTAGAGCCCATTTCAGGCACAGTTCCACCTCTAACTGGTAACAGACTTCACGACATCGAAATATTCAATCGTCTGAATCGTGGCAAAATCAGTCTGACAAACTCAGAACTCATCAAAGCCCTCTTCCTTTTGTGTATCAAGAATTCTCCTTCCTCAGGAAGTGCGCTCATGAGTCCAGACACTTTGGTCAGGAAATGGGATGAAATGGGCAAAAAATTCCAAAATGACGAATTTTGGAAGATGATAGCGCCAAAAGACACGGAATACAGCAATCGTATGGACTTGTTGTTTGATTTCATTCGTGATTGCCTGGGAAGCGAGGATTGCAGTTCCTATCGGTTTTATTATAGTAAGATGCACCCATTGCTGTTAACACCAAACATCCAACAAGTTGAAATCCTTTGGAATGAAATAAAAGTTTTCTTTGATACGTTATGTAAATGGCACGAGAATGTTCAGATGCATAACTATATTGGTTTTCTGGTTGATAATGGCGTAAGAATATCATCCATTTATAATAGAGTCTCCAATGGTGAGAACTTGGCAGATATCATAAAGACCAACATTGGGATTACTGATATCAATGACATAGATGAGCTCAATTATCAAGATCGGTATGATTTTGTCAAAATTCGTAAGGTTCTACTTCTGTTTAATGTTCTTACTTGCGATAAATATGGACAGAAATTCCCGTTCAATCTCTATCGGGATAACTCTTATGATGTAGAACATATAAACTCTCAAACTGATAATCCTATTGAAAAAATAGACGAAAAACGTGAGTGGATTGTTGAACATGCAATAGCATGTCTGTGGTATGACCGTACAGAAAAGAATACACAAGGATTTACGAAAGCGGCAGCCGATGCCCGTGACCTTATCATTAAGGGAATCAAACTGTTAAAAGATTTCCGGAAAGAAGGTAAAGACTCGGGTGAAAAATTCAAGCCTTACAGAGAAGATGTAGAGAACTATTATGCACATGGCAGCAATAGTGATAATAGGCATTTAATAGGTAACTTGACATTGCTTAATTCGTCTATCAATAGGGAATATAAGAATGCACTGTTCCCAAAGAAACTGAGGACACTAAAACGTAGTGATCAAGAAGGTGCCTATATTCCACTATGTACAAAATATATGTTTCTGAAATATTATTCCAACCCACAAGGTAATGTGTCTGCATTCAACATGATGCGTTGGAGAGATGAAGATCAGGAAGAATATATCAAAGCTATTAAAGATACTATCAAAATAATTTTTTAATTATGGCACAATACAATTTTTATAATCTTTTGCATAGACAGTTCCAATGGACTCAGGCGTTGCCGGATGGAAGCGTCAAGAGTGGTACTGGTGTTAGAAACATACCCATTTGTATTCCAAAGATTCAACGTGATTATGCAGAAGGAAGAAACTCAGAAGCAATAGGGCGCAAAAGGTATAGCTTACTCAACGACATGCTAGATGTTGTTTATGGCATAAGAAAATATCTGTCGTTTGACTTTGTATATGGTTATGTTGTGTCAGGTAATAAAATTGTTGCCGGAAATAACTGGCAGAATCAGCAGGCTTACCCAAATGTCGCCTTTGAGCCCTTGGATGGACAGCAAAGACTCACCACGCTGTTTTTATTATATTGGATATTTGGACGAGACGCAGACCTGAGAGACCAGAATGGTCACTCACTATTCTTTTATGAAACCAGAGACACAAGTGAGGAATTTTGCCATTGGTTGGTAAAACAGAGTGCTGACACTATCATCCCACATTGGGAGTCTGAAGTAGAACGTATAAAAAGTCAGAACAAGTCTAACGAAGGTAAATGGAAGACCGAAAAGAACACAAGGGGTGTTGTTGACCCCATTGAGAACAGACTGCGTTTCCCGCTTGCTCCAGTTCCGTCACTGTTTACTTATATGCAGTCCTTTAGTTCATTTAAGTGGGATTGGCACGATGATCCGAACATTCATTCTATGATTACCGTTATAGAGCATACTGTCAAAATTATCAAAGAGCGTGGATTAAAATATGAAGATGGTATTGGAAATAAAGCGAATCTTGACAATATTACTTTTATGCTCCTTGATGATTTGGTGTGTGATGGTGATCAGTTGTTCGAGAAGATGAATGCTCGTGGTAAGGCGTTAACAAGTTTTGAAATCCTTAAATCATCTCTTGAAGAAGAAATGGAACAACAAGGCTTACCTAAATCTAACGCTTCACTCGTCAGCGATTGGCAAAATGCCATGGATGGTGATTGGATTGATTATTGCTGGGATAGTTCCGACATTGGCGCAAATCCGCAACTCAAAACGGTGAGATCTGTTGAAGAAAAGCTAGAACGTTTACTGGTTCGAATGGTTGGCAAATCATTCTGCGCTACGGATGTTACAGGTACTCCAATTTCTAATTCTGACGCGACCGATTATACTGCTCAATTCATCGATTCTATTTCCAAAAGAGAAACTATTAATCAAGTAATTGACAGATATCTTGAATATGCACGGCATGAACGTGCCATCGGTAGTTCTATGCTTTCTCCTCTAGACTTCCAAAGTATCTATGACGATCTGCAGAATTTGCTTTTTAAAGATGCAAATAACAAGTGGCAAGATGCATCATCTATGCTTCCTCAGTTAAACCGTTCAAATAAGAAGACGCTGATGGAGGAATTCGTGGATGACAATCTGACGCATAATACACGCGTTATGGTATATGCCATGTTTGCATACCTGCGAATTGTACCTGCAAAAACAATCGTACTAAACAATATAGAGAAAGCCAATTTTGTTGACTGGATGCGATTTGTCAGGAATGCATATAACTCGGACAACAAGAATTCCGGCCTTGATAACTTCCAAGATGTCAAAACTGCTATTTCAGCAATTGACCAATGGTTAGTCGTTTACAAAAGCACATTCAGAAATAACACACCTCAGGATATACTCCGTCTCATTCTCAATCATATTAAGAATACTCCGCATAGCCAAGAACAAGCAAGACTTGACGAAGAGGCTATTAAGGCAGACCTTAGAATCAATGGGACGACCGGTACATTATCATCAACATGGGAAACAAGCATCTTGGATGCCGAAGATAATTTCTATCTGTGGGGACAAATCATTGCACCCCTGTCTTGGTCGTATAATGGAACAACTTACGACAAAACGATATTTGACCATTATGTGAATCGGATTAATCAAATGTTTACAAATCCTTTGGGCGAGGATAAACCTATAGATGCACTCATTATCCAATCGATGCTCTGTCAGCAAGATTATCGTCATAATTGTAAGAACAGCCTCGGTAGCCTTGGGCGATTGAATAACAATCGAGATTATAGCTGGAAACAGTATCTACGCAAAAAAGACAACGTATCAGGATATTATGGACCATTGTTCAAAGATATGATAGATCGCTGGGATTTGCCTGCAAATTCAAGCCTTTCGTTCGATGACTTCCTTAAAAAAGATATTGCAAGCAACAAGGGTAAATTTAGTAAACAGGACTGGCAGTATTACATCGTAAATATCAGTGATCCTCAGACGCTTCTACAAATATTCTGGGATATTCGCACCTATGGAAGATATTTGTATTCTCCATCAAATGAACACGTTTTCTTTTTCCGTTCTGATACTTTCAGAACTACCTGTCGTTATGAGCTTCTGACTACGTATTTGAGTTATGAGAAAAGGCTGTTGATGAATGGTGTAAAAACATCACCTCCAGCTCATACAGCAGACATAGATGGCGCACATGTAGATTTTACGATGCCTAACGGTGATGTCTTCAGACTTTCTCTTGGCAATAATGCTTTGTATAATATTGAGCAATTGTCACCTGTTCGGCATTTGATACATAGTAATATTGATGTCGCAACCGTAGAAGCAGAATTGCGTAATCTCGGAGTAATTTCATCATTGTAAGAATATAGGCATGATGACCGTCTCATTATCACTACAGAGGCAGACAATGGCGAACCTTTTCTCTACGCCCTCCGCTACAGCTTCGAGAATCTGAATGTGGAAATGAAATCAGCGAAATAGAGTGACACAACAAGAATCAGTCGTTGAAAGCGTAAAGAGATCAGACCGTAGGTCAAGGCCCCCTTATTGCTCCTCTTTAGGTCATTAATATGTCGTTTCTATGTCATTTCAAAATTTCACAATCATCTGATAACAAGCCTAATATAACAGATTTTATGTCATATGTCATTAGTTTTTAAGATTTCGGCCAAAATGTTATAAAATTGACTGTTGAGCGTCTGCCCTGGCTCTGGCCTCTGGTTAAAAAGTGTCAAATTTTTGAATATTTCAGAAGATAGTCTTATATTTGCAATGTCATTCTTTGATGGATGACAAACATTGAGGAGAGCGATGGAACTTTTACCCGCCAGAGAATCTGCAAATTCTATGTATAAGGGGAAAGGGTCGTTAAAGTAGAGTGTATATACCATTTGTTAGCTATGCATATTAACGAAGTAGAAAGAATCTTACGAGAATCCGTAAGCGGTCAGGAGAACCGATACGAGATAAAAAGGTATTGTGACCACACCTGTTGTGAGTCTGATTTCGTCATGCTGCGTGACGGCTTGGAGTATGCTTATCTGAAGTTTGACGAAACTGGTAGGATGAGCCGCAAGGCCATGGGTATCCATGAAGAAAAGATGGGTACTGCTTACTTCTATGTCGTACTTAACGACACTGATGCGTTTATTCCTACCAGTTTGTCGTGCAAGGTTTATCCGAGAAACAACATGAAGTCCGTCTTTGAATGTGATACTGACTGCCTGTTGGAAAAACTGGAGGAATATCACTCAACCTCAAGCATACCTATGACAATAGAAGATGTGGCTGATTTCTTCGAGAAGACCTATTCGTCGTTGATAAGGGGAAGGATGCAGACTTTCATGTCGAGGGTAAGGGAGGAAAAGAAGATTTCAGACGTCATTGAGGATCATGGAACCTATTTCATGCTTACTCCGCCATACGAACGCCTGTTCTTCTGCTCGCTGCTGGGCAGCACATCAGGAACGCCGAAGAGGTTATGTCGCTATACCAGCCTTGCCTCTTTGTTCCGTATATTGTCTGAGAAACAGCAGAGCATGTGCAGTACGGTATGCATGAACGACAAGACGGAGAACGACTATGCCCAAAAGTTTATCAGCGAAGCCATGCCTCAGTCAAATGTTATCAGCAGACTGCAGACCAGAACGATTTCTGTGAATGCGGATACATTCAGTTTCATTCTTTCTGGAAGCAGGATGAGCAAGAAAGACGACCTAAACATGTGGCGATTATATGGCGATGACTCTAAAGGCGTTTGCTTATGGTATAAGGTTGACGATGAACTGCCTGATCATTTCTTCCTCGCAAAGGTCAGCTATGCAAAGAATGAAGCTCATGCTGAATTGTCCTATCTCTCAAGCAAGATGGGTAAGGGCGTATGCGGGAGGAATTTTGAAATCCGCAACCTGAACAGCTGGCTGCATTTCTTTAAACCTTCGGAATATGCAGTGGAAGAAGAGGTACGGTTGCTGTACGAGATGAATGACGGCAGCCTTCTTGATACGACAAACGGGAAATGGATTTATAATACATCCAATGGGATTATTGCCCCAATAGTCAGATTCCCCATTACAAAGACGGATAACAATTTTCCACTTGTGCTTGAACGTATCGTGCTCGGGCCTAATCTGCCAGAACGTAACATCAACAAAGAACAGCTGCGATTAATGGTAAAAAACATGCAGATTAGAGTGACAGACGATTTTGAAATTTCATTTTCAACTATAGACAGTTATCGTAAATAAAAAACGTTTAGCGAACATGGCAGAAAAGAGCAGAAATAACTAATCATATCATATGACAGGTTTTAACGAATATTGGAAAGAGAAAGCGCAGAAGAGACGCAAGGCGTGGGCGGCAAAGGACAAACGTTTTGCTGAACAGCACACGCAGTTGGAGGACATCCGTAAAGAAGTGTATCTTCCACTGGATTTTGGTGTGAATTTCAGTTTTGAGGACTATAAGTCTGAGCATTTCATCAAACTAAATCCCATTGTCTGTTGGCAGAATATGAATTTCTGTTTCTCAGAAGAAGGGCTGCGGGCTGCACTCGAAGCATTACGATTCCCTGCGTAAGACAGGTCGCGTCTGTCTGATGGAACTATAAAAATATGCCGAGTCATTGAATTTTTGACGAGAAATGACTATATTAATATCAAACATCAAAAGAAGAAATGAATATGATAGAAAAAAGCAGCACCAAGAGCACCAAAGTGCGCATCAATCCCTTTCAAAGAATACTTGAGTATAATAGAGATTCACTTGTTCGTCAATTGATGAACCTATACGAAACCCCTTCCCTTTTTGATGTGCTTGACGTATCCCGCAGGGAATTGTCTATCAGTGCATTCTTGGCAGACCTATTCCGAGAGGACGGATTCCATGGCATGGGAAGTCTTCCATTAATGCTGCTCCTTGAAAAAGTATTGGAAAGAGCCAAAGCACAGGAACAACAGGATGAGGAACTAAAAAAAGATTTTAAGATACCCAACAGGTATTTCTTCCCTGCATTAGAAAGAAGCATTTTAGCTAGAACACTAGAGCCTTGCAACATATCTGCTGATACAGAAGTCGCATTTTCCGATTCTAATGGAAATTCGGGCAGGACTGATATAGAAATCCAATGTGATATTCTCCCTCTGCTCCCAGATCATCGAAAGACTGCAACAATTAACCATCTGACCATCGCAGTGGAAAACAAGATATATTCTGGGGAACAAGACAAGCAAACGGAAAAGTATTTCCGTCACTACGATGCACTATTGAAGAATGGCAAGGCTAACCATCCGAGGAGTCAATACAACTTGTATGTTTATCTTGCCCCCCTCTCCGACGAGGAAATGCTCAAAATTCCTATGCCTAACTGTGCTTGCAGTCATTTTATTCAGATTAACTGGAATGACATTCTTGTTGGAGTGATTGAACCATTGTTGGAACAACCTGGATTGTCTTCGCGGGCACGATTCTTCCTCGAGGAATTCCGTAAGAGCTTGGGTATTTCATTCTCAGATGTCATCACATCAGACTTAGGTCTAAAACCAGGTTTCCAAACTACAGTCTTGGCACTTAACGAAACTCAGAAAGAAAAACTTGTCAGTTTTTGGGAAAAGTACAGAGACCTGATTTTATGGGCTGTTGACGAAAAGAATCGCAATGCTGATAAAGAGAATATGGAAGAGTCCAACAAACGACTGTATTACACAAAAGGAGACGGTCAAGTCTATTCGATGTCGCGTATGGTTCAGGCTGTAATTAGCGAATGGGGATCCCTGCATACGTATGATGAAATCGTTGACACGTTCTCTATTTGCCAAAAAGCAAATACCAATAATATTATCAAAGAGGTGAATAGAGCAAATTCTGATTATTATTTTATGGATCAGATTATTGAAACCCGTGATAAAAAAGAATGTGTCGTATATAAATTATGGAGTCAGTCAGAATTTGACATGTTCGTCCAAAAGGCTGAGGATGTCTCCATACGCATTGAACAGTTCAAGCCTGTCACACTATCAAAAGATGAATCAGCGTTACTGATTGAATTCTATGAAAAGAATGAGAAACTGATACTCACCGCATTGGAAACCATGCGATTCAGTACTCCATGGAATAATGGGGAGGATATTGACGCTCCTGATGCGGATCTTCGGGATCAACTGGAAGCTACTCTGCGCCGAATCCGTATACGAAAGAATAGAAAGTCCTAATAGCGTATTTTCTTAAAGTACATAATAATTATGCCAAACATTAGCACAACCAATTATGTGATCGAGGGCAAGAAGGAAGAACTCGATGCATTGTATCAGAAGATGAAGGAACTCCAGGGCCAAAACCTCGGACAACTGGTGAAAGTCTTGGGTAACAATCCAGAAGAAATTTGAACCAAAGAAGTAACGGCTTCCTGAAAAAAAGTTGCCATGTTTTTTGAATTTTTTGGCGAATGTGTCTATATTATGCACATCGAACATTTATAATTCAAAAGATATGGCAACAACTATTAAAAGAAGAAAGAAGAATCAACAGAAGCCTGTACCCACACTGCTACAGGCTATTGAGAGGGTGGTGGAACTGGCAGAGGACTCGAAGATGAGCGAGGAGTTCATGCTGAAGGCTGCACCTGAGATCAGTCTGCTGGCAGAGAGCTTTGGCATTACAGAACGACAGGCTGTGCTGTTCTGCGTCTGTATGGAGAAAGGACCGAGAAGGGTGGATTATGATGATCTGGCCTCGTATCTGGATCTGAATAAAATAGGCGTGCTGAGCTATGCCAGTGATATCGATGCCCTGGTGCGTCGCCGCCTGCTGAAGTTCCGCGATGTGAAGGATGAGGACGACTTCGATATCCCCTCCGTCGTGATCCGCAGTCTGAAGCATAACGAGGTGTATCAGTTGCCTCTGCGCAAAGGGCTGGACTGTGCAGCGATGTTTGAACTCCTCGACCAGTGGTTTGAGGATCTGGATGATGATGCCATCTCGCCCCGTGCCCTTTGCGAAGAACTGCAACAGCTCTTTGAAGATAATCCACAGGTGGGCTTTGTGAAGCACCTGAAGGAGTATTATCTGAGCGATGAAGATGAGATGATGGTGGTCTTCTTTGCTCATCGGTTGGTGAATCGCGACGATGATGACATCCGCTTTTGCGATATCGAGGACCTGTATGACAGCAGAGCAGACTTTACCAATGCGAAGAGTGAACTGAGAATAGGGGAGCATAAGTTGCAGGAGAAGAAACTGATTGAGCATAAGTGTGTGGACGGGCTGGCGGATGTGACCAAATACAAACTGACAGATGCGGCCAAGCGAGATTTGTTGGCTGAGATGAAGATTAATGCTACAGAGGAGAAACTGGCCGATATGCTGGATGCCAGCAAACTGACAGAGAAGAAATTGTTCTTTCCCAAGGATATTCAGCAACAGGTGGAGGAACTGGGCAGTTTCCTGCAGCCAGAGAATTATCAGAAGATTCAGGAGCGAATGAAGGAGAAGGGCTTCCGTTATGGCTTCGCCTGCCTGTTCTATGGTTCTCCTGGTACTGGCAAGACAGAGACGGTCTATCAGCTGGCTAAGAAGACTGGGCGCAACATAATGTTGGTGGATGTGCCGCAGCTGAAGAGCATGTGGGTTGGTCAGAGTGAGAAGAATGTGAAAGCACTCTTCGACCGCTATCGTGAACAGGTGAAACGCTCTAAGTTGACTCCGATTCTGCTTTTCAATGAGGCTGATGCCATCATCGGCAAACGCAAGAACGGGGCAGAGAATGCCGTTGACAAGATGGAGAATTCGCTACAGAACATCATCCTTCAGGAAATGGAGCAGTTGGATGGCATCATGATTGCCACCACGAACCTTCAGCAGAATATGGACAAGGCTTTCGAACGCCGCTTCCTTTATAAGGTCAAGTTTGAGAAACCGACAGAAGAGGCTCGTGCCGGCATCTGGCATGCGATGATCCCAGAACTCAGCGATCTTGATATTCATACACTGGCTTCGAAGTATGATTTCAGCGGTGGTCAGATTGAGAATATCGCGCGTCATTATGCTATCGACACCATCCTGCATGGCCAAAGCGAGGACGCATTGCCGATGCTGATCCGCCACTGCGACAACGAGCGGCTTGACGAGAAAAGCGTGAAAAGGATAGGTTTTTAAGAGGAAAATTTGGTGGTGTCAGAGAAAGTGTGTACCTTTGTGCCCGTTTTAAACTCAAACATATATTGTAGATATGATTAACATTACTTTTCCAGACGGATCTGTTCGTTCGTATGAGCAGGGCGTGACTGGTCTTCAGATTGCTGAGAGCATCTCGCCGGCTCTCGCACGCAGCGTGGTAAGCTGTGGGGTAAACGGTGAGACAGTAGAGCTGAACCGTCCGATCAACGAGGATGCAACGATTGCGCTCTACAAGTTTGACGATGAAGAGGGTAAGCACACCTTCTGGCACACATCGGCCCACTTGCTGGCTGAGGCGTTGCAGGAATTGTATCCTGGTATTCAGTTCGGTTTCGGCCCTGCTGTCGAGAATGGTTTCTTCTATGATGTGCTGTTGAAGGACGGCGAGAGCATCAAGGAGAG
>Ga0310694_10003038_pt1 | contig 16608 bp, 4 predicted proteins | sample 174DNAGHGhighgp2_FD_203884 | JGI IMG/M metagenome (GOLD analysis project Ga0310694, IMG submission 203884) | Sheep rumen microbial communities from Palmerston North, Manawatu-Wanganui, New Zealand - 1742 DNA GHGhigh gp2 (v2) (version 2) | ecosystem: Host-associated > Mammals > Digestive system >... | reverse complement strand
GAGGTTGGAGAGCAGCTCGTCCTTATAGGCCTTGTCAAGCAGGATGACGCGGTTGTCCTCGGGGATGTAGAGGTTGGTCCATGCGACGTCGATGGCGTTGAGGAGGGAGCGCACGTTGAGGCTGTCCCACTCGATCGCCTTGATGGGAGCGAACTCGGGCGGGAAGCTCAGGCCCTCGTAGGGACCAGGCGAAGCGATCCACTCGCCGTCGCAGTCGAACATCGCGCCCTCGTTGGCGTGCGTCTGCACGAAGCGGCCGGAGATGTGGCCGTTTGCGATGGCAAAGAAGTTGTACTTGTCGATGTGCGGACCGAGGATCTCCTTGTCCCAGATCGCCTTTGCCTTGTTGATGGTCTCGGCGGTGGACATGTAGGCCTCGCCACCGGTGTAGGCGGAGGACTGCGATGCGGTGCCGAAGACGCCGATGTCACCCTTGTACTGCTTCTCGTCGAACACGCGCCATGCGATCGACTTGTGCTGGCCGGAGGTGAACACGCGACGGGTGAAGCGAACGGTCTGGAAGGGGCCGTATGCGCTGGCGCCCCAGCCGTCACGGCCATCTGCGTTGAAGGTGGTGTTGGCCGCGATGTTCGCGAGGCCGTTCAGGCGACGGTCGTCGTAGTCGAAGATGCGGTCGGAAACGAGGATGTCATCGTATACATACGCCTCCTGGTTGTTAGCGATGTTGACACCCTTGCCGGTGAAGATGCCGATGGAGTATCGGGCAGGGAGGAGTCGGTTGTCCTGGATTGCTGCCTTGTTCCAAATCATCGGCGAGATAGGCTGAGCCATGATGTCTCCTTTTCTAGTAGCCTATTCATCTTGTCGCCGGATCAGCGACATGATACCACATTAGATGGTTAGCAAATCCTCAAATGATGTACTGGGCATGTCATTCATGCCCATCTCCTCGGGAGGCATGGGTGACCCGGCGAGAGCTTCCATGCCTCCCTCTGAAGAGGAAGGTACCGCAGCCATATCAGGATTCTCCTGCGGCATGGGAACTGGCGACCCGGCGATAGGTTCCTGAGCCAGTTGTTCCTGGGATTCCGGTGGCATGGCCTGCTGCATGGCATCCATCTGACCTTGCATGCCATCCATCTGCATCTGCTGCTGGTCGATCTGTGCCTGCATGCCAGCCATCATGTTCTTTGCTATCTGCGTCTGCAGTGACTCCGCCAGGCTGTGGCTTATGTCCGTGTCTGACAGCTCGAGCATTCGCATCGCGACAGGCAGGAGCACCTCGTTCTCTATGACCTGCCTGTTCTCGTCCGACCAGCCGTTGAGGTTCTGGATGAACGGCTGCGCCATGGCGGTCAGGCGCTCAAGCTCCTGCTCCTCCTTCTTCTGGATGAGCGAGCCAGCACGCACCTTGAACTCGAGCATGTCCGATGACAGCTCGTCGAAGTCGATGACGACCTTGTCGCCGTCGATGCAGTCCTCAGCACCGATGTCATAGAGGCGACGGCGTGTCTCCTCGTCGACCGTCAGGCGATGCTCGCCATGCATGGAGTTGACGTACATGCGCAATGCCTGCACGGCCCACTCCTGCATGAAGCCCTCCACGCGCTTCTGGTATTGGTTGATGTTGACCGTCTTCTCCATGTTCTGCTGCTCGACGCCAGGCGCGGTCTTGGAGTAGCCGACACCGGCATCCTTGGCGACCGTGCCATCCGCGACGTTGAGGTTGCGCACCATGGCAGCCGCCACAGCTTCTCGGGTGGAGGTCCAGTTTGACAACACTGCGTTGTCTATCTTGACCGGTTCCACCTTGACCTGGTTTGGGTTGTTACCCAAGTTCCAGATCTTGCGAGGCTCGAAGCGGTAGCTGGATGGGTTGGTCTCCCAGCCTGCCACCATGATCGGTGGTTCCATTGCGAGCAGGAGGTTCTTGTACGCGCTCGTCTGGAAGAGGTCATTGAACTGCTGGTCGGCAAGCAGGAACTCCACCTGGCTTATGCCGATCGGGAAGTCGGCGTCAGGCTCAAGCACGAGGAAGTTCCACGGGATGCCCTTGCGTGGGTCGTAGTTGGGCACCCTGCGGAACTCGGCATTAAGCGCAGGGAAGAAGGTGATGAACTCCTTCGCGCCACGACGGTACTCGGTGACGAGCTGGATGCTCTGCATGGATGTGGCACCCTTGAGCTTGTCTGCCATCGGCTCGCTCTGGAAGTCGCGTGCGGTGAACATCTTCTCGTCAATGATACAGCGCACGACGTCCTCGTTGTACGTGCCGTCGACGATGTTGCCGTTGTCATCAAGCAGGGCAAGCACATCGTCCTTGCTCATGTAGTGGCGATGGTAGACCACCGTGGGGCGACATATGTCCGTGCAGTCGGGGTTGACGAACACGTCTGACCACTGCTCAAGGCTGAACTTGATGCGGGCGTCGTCGTCATAGTCACGCTCGAAGCCGGTGCGCACGGGTGCGAAGGCATAGATGAATGACATCTTGAACGCCTTGCAGAGGTTGGCGAACATGTCCATGCCATCGATCTCCGAGGTCATGACCTTGTTCTCGAAGATATATTGCAGCAGGACATGCTCCTTGCTCGCATGGTCGTACTGCGTGGTAAGCTCGCCATCGGGAACGCGCTGGATCGTGTTGGCAAGCACCTTGCGAAGGATGTACTGCGTGCTTCCCTCAGAGAAGTACTTGGTCCTGCCACGCTTGACCGACCACTCATGGATTGACTTGTTCTTCGCAAGCAGGCCATACAGCTCATGATGAGCGGTACGCTGCATCATCTGCCCACGTGCGATGTCATATCGCGCATGCATCCTGGTGATCTCCTTGGATGCGAGCTTTTCCTTGTCTATGTTCCAACGCTTCTCATCGTTCATCAGATGTCCTGCCTCCTATATGCCTCACGACTTCCCTTAGTATAGAACGCCGGACGCAGGTATGTGGTCGTCGCCTTGTAGGGCGCCTTGGTCTGCATGGCGGCTGGCTTGCTTGAGTATACCTGCCTTGGTGTGTTGTAGATGCGTGGGTTGTATGATGACCCACCACCACCACCGCCACCATATCCACCACCACCGCCACCACGGTAGTAGCTCGTATACCCGCCACCATAGCCGCCGAACGGGTATGCGTTGTCATACGAAGGCTTGGTGTCAGTCTTCTCGTCCTTCTCGTCATCGTTTGTAGGGATGTGAGACTTGACGCCAAGGTAGCTCTCGACGGACTCCTTGGTCGGATTCTTGAGGATGTCAGGTAGGACGGACTCAAGAGGCTCCCTGTAGTTGCGACGGCTTATCGTTGTCTGTTGGTCACCGTCTGTTGGGATGCGTAGTGACAGGTCAGGCTGGCCACCGAAGTACAGCTGCTCAAGGTCTATGCCAGCATCCATGCCAAGGCTTGTCGACTTGCCTCGCAGCTGCTCTGCGATGGCCTCGCGGTCCGTCCACCCAGGGACGTCCCAATAGGATGGCGTCTCATAGTTGAAGCCCTTGCCCTGCTGGCGTGGCTGCGTGGCAGGCAGGAATGCGTTTGGCTCGTCGCCATATGCGTACATCTCCTTGTGCGCCTCGCCCGAGACGACCTCCGCAGGTGTCGCGGCGCGTGCCGTCTCGCCCTCCCCGACTATCCAGCGCTCGTTGTACGTGCTCTCCTGCTTGATGTACTTCGGTATCTCGGATGGGATGATGTCAGAGTTGAGCCACTTGCCATACACACTCGTGTCGCTGTACGGGTCACAGTACTCGTCGTATATCGCCTGGACCGGCTCCCATGCCTGCTTCTTCTCCTGATAGCTGAGGTACGGGTTCGCCTTGACGAATTGGTCGTACTTAGCCTTCTCCTCGTCATAGAGGTACCAGCAGTAGTTCATCGCGTTGAAGCGTGCCACAGGCGGTATCACGAATCCGTCTGCCGCAGCCTCGTATGGGTTGCCATAGTTGTCGCGCAAGTCGCTTATGAGCTTGTCGGCAAGCTGGTGCTCGGTCACCTCAAGCTGCTCGTCACTGAGCGCGTTGCCCTCGTCGTCCTTGAGTTCCCACGGGTCGAAGTAGTACTCCTCATAGCACTGCAGGGCACGGGCATCAGACTTGGTGCCGACCGCCTGCTCCTCGTACATGTAACCGGTTTTCTCGTCGTTGAAGCCGATCCTGAAGGCATCGTTGAGCAGGGCATAGAGGAAGTTGTCTTGCGAGTCCGTCCTGATGCGCCCCTCGCGATATTTGACGGGAGTCGTCTCGTAGGTCGCCATTGCCTCCTTCTTGGTACGGCCGTCAGGGTCATACTGGGTTCCTTCGGTGTTCCACACTGACCATGCGGTCCTGGCGTCCTTGCTCTGGTCGCGGAATATGAACCCCTTGTTCATGGGGATGAGCTGGTTCATGAACTTAGGCATGGAGTTCCTGAGCGTGTTAGCGACAAGGTAGTGCTCGATCGTCGCGGCGGTGTACTCGCCAAGGCTTGAGGGCATGTTGCCCTTTCCCTCGATCACCTTGGCGTAGCTCTCCGGGTCGTCGCACATGAGGGCAAGGTTCTCCATGTTGGCATCAATGTCATTGACCATACTGATTGCATCGAGCAACACGCTGGCGTTGGAGTTCTTGGTTATGCCATAGAACGCTATGTTCTGACAGGTCTCAAGATCCACGTCGACATGGTTTCCATTGCGATCCACCGCGCCGTTTTCGTGCAGATACAGCGCGTATGCGAGAGGAAGGCTGCATCCGATTATGTCATCCATCCACCAGGCCAGCTTGGTGGGAACACCGTCTGCACCGCCTATGCGGTACTCCTCCATGAGGTACTTGTTCTCATCGTCGTCAGGCAGGCCAAGGCCACCAAGCGCACCGATCAGGCACTTGAACACCTGCGTCATGATGAACTTGTTGCCGATGTGGACGGCATCATAGATTAGGTTCCTTCGCAGGCCGTCCAGCCACCTCTCGTTCCTGAGAAGGTTCTTCGTGAAGTCCACCGACCCAAGCCCCGCAGTGGTGCCCTTGAAGTATTTGGCCATGCTGTTCATGCTTCCATCGCCCATGTCGGTGCCTAACCAGGTGCCAAGGCTTGCCGTGAGGTACGATATGGAGTTGCTGAACGGGACCGTGTCCTTGAACATCTTGTTAACGTAGTACGTCGGGTACTTCGATATGAGCGCACCGAATGCGAACTTCGTGACTCCATTCGCATTGAAGATCCTCTGCACGGAGCTTGACATCCAGTTCTTCGAGTTGAACGAGTTGAGGCCTGTGAACATGAACGAGTCCTGCGCCGCCTTGGAGTTGAACAGCATCTCGCGCATGAACCTCTCGACACCACCCTGGCTTATCGCGTCCTCCATCTGCTTGTTCGTGAACACGCCAACGGTCTCGCCCTGGCTCGCATACTCAGACATCATCTTCAGGGTGCGGTCGCACCATTGCCTGGTGTCAGACCCGCGGAACAGTCCCTCGCCCATCTGGAACTTCCTCCAGAAGTGCTCGATGTTCATGATCACGTCGTTGAAGTTGGCAAGCTTCCCCTCCATGCCATGCAGCTCATTGACGAACTTGGCAAGGTCAGACTTCGTAAGCTTGTAATTGCTCTCGTTGTACAAGGCCACGATGTCCCATCCCATGCCATCCATTTGGTACAACGCGCTCATTACGTCAAGACATTCCTTGCCTTCCGGGGTGCTCATCATGGACCTGAGATAGTCGGTCATTTCATACTGGGTCATGTCCACATTCTTGTTTCCACCAAGAATATCAGTGAGAGCACGATCGATCCTGTTCGACACCCAGTCCTCATAGGCAACGATGCCACCCTCGAATGGTGCGGTTGCCATCGTCTGCAATGACATGGCACCATTCGATGCCAGGTAGCCAGCGACGCTCTTCATTGTGTTGCTCACGTCGCTGTTGCCTGAGGTCTTCTCATATGCGATCGAGCTGTCATGGCCACCGGCATTCGATCCCTCTGAACTCCTATGCTTCTTCGGCCTGTGCCAGTATTGGTCGTTTGCCTGGCGTGCCATCTCCTTGATCTCCTCGGAGCATGCCCATGTGCCAGCAGAGACAGCCTCGTCGTTGACGCCCTTCTGGTCCTCGTACAGCTGCATGATGGTCTTCTCGCTGTCAAGCGGGATGTCGAAGTAGTTGGGGTTCTGGCCGTCAAGCTCCATGAGTGCGGTCATGGCATTGCGATATGCGGCAAGCTGTGGCTGCGTTGCATTGGCATAGATGTCAGGGTAGGTCTGGTTCATGAACTGTTCCCACTCAAGCTTCCTGACCTGCCTCACAGTCATGCCAGCGAACTTACTGCCAGGCGCATTTATGATCTCCTGCAACAGGGAGCTTGGTATGTAGCCGAACGGGAAGCATCTGGTACCGCCAAAGACCACGTAGCCCTTGTCGTCACGCACGTTGCGGCTGTATGCCGACCCTGTGACCATATTGTTGGGAAGGCCGTTTATCCTCTCTGACATGACAAGGTCCTGGCAAAGCTCGACTATCACCGCGTTGCGCATCTTCGGCTTCATGTTGACGAAGTTGTCATAGCCTATGCCACCACGGATCATGACAAGCTGAAGGCAGCTGGTTATCGAGATGCCATGGTAGACCTCGCTCACCTTCGATATGGCGTTCTCAGTCTCCTGGTCAAAGCCAGCCCTGACGTACTTGAAGCCCTGCTCGTTGACGTCATTGCCGCTCTCGTCCTTCAGAGTGCTTACCTTGACAATATTCTTGAACAACCTCAAGGGGTTGAGGAATGCCCTCTGAGTCTCGATCCTGGACTTGCGCATCCTGTCGACACGCATGTCCTTGGCACCGATCTCCTGTGGGGCTACGCCATTGACGAACTTGTCCTCAAGGCTTACGAGGTCACCGCTGTCCTCCTGCTCGGTGAACACGGAGATCTGGTCGGCAACATCCTTGTCCCTCTGCTTGATTATGTCGTCGATCCCGCCTCCGCCCCTGACGCGGCTGTATGCGAGGTATGGCTCGTTCCCCTGTGCCACATCCTGCGCATCCACGCCGTTGCCGAACCGCAGGGATGGTGGCAGCAGGTGTGACAGGCCGAGCCGGTCAAGCTCCTCCTGCGTGAGGCCAGACCTACGCAGCTGACCGGCCGTCAGCAGGTCGGCACCCTCGTTTGCCTCCCTCGCATAGTCGACTATCTCGTTCCTGCTCTTGCTTAGGTTCTGGTTGAGCTGGCGTCCTGCCTCCATCGCACGTGTCAGGCGCTCGGAGTTGTTTGCCCTGTTGGCAGCCTCCTGCCTCCTCTGCGTGTCACGAAGGCTCTCGTTGGCAGAACGGACGGCATCGAGCATCTGTTGGTGGGCAAGCTCCTTCCTTTGCTCTTTTGTCAGAAGCTTGTCGAACCCTTTGCCAAGGCCCTTTCCTCTCTTGCCACTCTTCTTGGTTTCCTTCTTATATAGGGCAGGCATCTCCGGCTGGACGTACTCTATCTGCTCAGGCTTTAGCTCGTTGACATCGCGCATCTGCCTGTTGTAGACCTCAAGGGCATCATCATATGACAGCTCGTTGCGCGAGAACCTTGGTGCCTTATTCGCCTTCTTTTCATTCTTCTGCTTGCCTTGCCCCTTGTTGTTGCCAGACTTCTTCTGGCTCTGGTCTGTTCCAGGCTTTGCGTCCTTGTACTGCGATGTGACCTTTGGCTCTCCAGTTGACACCGGTGGGGCTGCGTCTATCTCTGCCTTCGCCCTTTCCCTTGGCGTCATCCTCTCGAACGTCTTGCTGGGTGTCTCAAGCTCTTGTTCGACATCCTCAACTAGCGAGGCAACGCTTCCGCCACCACCGCTGCCGGATCTTCTGCTGCCTCCGCCACTGCTACCTCCACCTGACGAGACTTCTCTTTTTGGTCCACCACCAGCGTTACCACCGGTCTCTGATCCACCTCTTTGTGGTCTAGGTGCAGAGCGAGCCTCCTCCTTGCTACCACCAGTCGATCCGTTGCCTACTGGTCTGGCATTAGCAGCAGCCGCCGCCTCTTCCCTTGCCTTCTGACCTTGGTTTGTACCCTCGTTGATCCTACTCATGAATAATCAGCCTACTCCCATGGCGTTACGACGTTGCCGGTCATAGCAAGGTCACCAAGGTCGGCGGTCGCCCAGTCGTACTTCAGGCGAGATTCCGTCTCGGACACCTTCGCATCTATGTAACCTATGGTGTTCATCATATCATTCATGCGGCTTGCGCCCTCTATGTTGGGACGTGATCCTGACGAGAAGTCCTCACCGAAGAAGCCGTTGCCAGCGAAGACGCTCTCCCACACGTATATCCAGCCTTCCCTGCCCTTGAGGTCGACATACCTATGTGGCACCTGCATCTGCAGGACGCCACGATCATAGTCCTCGGCAAGGATGCCGTTCTCGTCCTGCTTGAGCCTGAACAGGCAATCGCTGCTGTTGTCATTGATGCCGTTCGGGCAGAATTTCAGGCCGTCGTACTCGCCCTTCGGGTTAAGCAACGCGAAGAACTTCAGGAATGCGTCCTCATAGTTCAGGCTGTTCTCGAATGACGGTATGTACTCCCACTGGAACATGGAGTTCACCGGCTGATCAGGGCTTATTCTCGGGTCGATGAACTCGGATGCGAGGAAGTGGGATGGGTTGCCGCCATCACGCAGGCACTTCCTGCAGTTGAACCTGACGAACGCATCGATCTGCGGGTCCTCGTGGAAGCGCACCGTGTTGACCAGCCTGTCCCAGACCTCCTTCTTGACGGTGGGGTAGTGAAGCAGGTCCTCCTTGAGGTTCGCTATCATTGGGTTGGTGGCAGCGTCGGGAAACGCACCCTTCGCATTCGCGAAGTTGTAGCCGTTCCTGCGTGCCACGCGGATCATCGTCTCCATTGTGCGCAGGCGGTTGAGCGTGCCGATGCGTCGGCTTGAGGTGGTCCTAGAGTCGACATAGATGTCTATCTGCGTGCCGTCCTTGAGCGTGCGCGGCGCGCCGTCTATCGGCCTCGACAGGTCGATCATGACCTTGTCGGCACCACCAGACGGAAGGAACGCCTTGGCATATCCGTCGAACGGCGCGCTGTTCTGCAGGTCGAGCGTGAACACCGAATGGTCGCCGTTCTTGTATTGGCAGCTGATGCACTGGAATGTGTCCATGCCACGCTTCACGCCATGCAGTTCCCTCGGTATGATAGGTGCGAACACATAGCGTGAGGGCTTTCCCTCCTCGGTTATGCGAGCGAGCGCCCATGCGACGATGTCACCGGCCTTCATGTCCTGCATCATCACCTTGCCATCGCCGTCGTCAACGGCCTCCCTGTACCGCTCTATCGCCCTGTCGACATCCTTCTTCCTGCGTTGGAAGTCCTTCGATCCCTTTGGTACGCCATAGTCGATCTCCATCTTAATCCCACCCTTGAGGGCCTCGTCGAGGAGCACCTGGTCGGCGAACGAGACGTCGATGCTGTAATGGCCGTTGTTGTACCTTCTGTTCATCTCAAGCATGCGGTACTGCTGCGCGAAGAGCTCATGTGCGGTTATGTCGACCGACACAGGCTGGTGGGATATGCTCGTCCTGTCAAGCATGTGCTTGGTTATCTTGCCACCAGAGTCACCATAGTCGAACTCGCCATACGAGTCCTCGACGGTGAACATATCCTTCTCGTATGGGCAGACGTTCTGTGCGTAGGCTGCCTTGTATGGGCTTGCCTCGGCACCGTTGAGCCTCATGTTGAACGTGTTGATCATGTACCAGGAGGGGTTGCCCTCCTCGTCCGTGGCGACGGGCATGAGGTCCCCAGCGAACTTCCAGTTGATCGAGTTCCTCTCCACGGCGATTGCTGGGACGAGGACGGTGTTGCCATAATTCCAGCTGTTTAGCAGGATGTTCGTTATCTGCCTGTTCGTGTACGGACTCTGGTCGGAGAACATGTCCTCGCCTATCACGACAAGTCCAGACATGCCGATGTCATGATTCTCCTCCCATGACCGCAGGTCTATGCATGCCGTCACATGGTACTGACGCAGGACGAATATGTCCTTGAGGACCTTGTTAAGCCACTTGTGGTTCTTCCTTATCCTTCTCTCCTGGTCCCTACGCATGCTCTCGTCCCATGGTTCGACACCCTGCTCCTCTGATATCTGCTCAAGGAGGCGCTTGTTGACGGTGAGGTTTGACAGGTATGGGTATACGCCACGAGATGATGGTGACACACGGGAAGGCCTGAGACGGTCGAACGCCTCGGACGGTCCGCCGACCGCACGGCCGATCGCGAACTCCGACCTGTCGTTGACTATCTCCATGGCAAGCTTCTTGCGCTGGTCGCTTGACATCGCCGAGCCATTCACGCCTATCCTGTACTTCAGTGCCGTGTATATCTGGGCAAGCGATCGGACGTATATCTTGCCATCATCGCCCATTATCACCATGAGGTCGGCAAGGCACATGTAGTTGGAAAGCGTGTCCTCGTTGTAGCCTATCTCGTTGTTTGACCTCAGAAGCTCGCGTGCAAGCTCAAGCTTGGCCTGGAACAGCATGCCGTCGCTTAGCTGCTCCGGCGTGAGGCCAGACTGCTGGCTTGCCCACTTCTCAGCGGCATCGCGGATGATCTGCGTCCTCATGTCATACGAGACGATGTTACCGTCGGAGTCACGGTAGTAGCGGCCCTTGACCTTCGATATCGTGTCAAGGCCATCGATGCCGGTCTTCATGACCTGCAGGTTGTGGCCCTCGGCACCAAGCGCACGCTTCATCATCATGTAGGAGCGCTGTGTCGAGATCGTCCTGCCCTGCGAGTCGATCATGCGGTCCTTGACCTCATAGCTCTCTGGGCACAGGACGACAAGGTCGTCGCCCTTGTGGTCGCTGTCGGACGCTATGGCAGCGCGAAGCTCCCGTATGTTCGACTGCCTTATATCGCCGTTCGGGATGCGCAGGATGCCGCCATTGGTGAGCGCGCCATCGAACGTCATGGCAAGCTCCGGGTCGTCGGCAAGCTCCCTGATTATCGCGTTGAGCGTCGCATAGCGGTCCTTCGACGATATGAGCTGGGCCCACTCGGCGAACTGGAATGTCTCGTATCCTTCGATGCCGGTCGACACCTGAGTCTTGGCACCGGACAGCTCTTGGATCACGTCATAGAACGAATGCACGGAGCTTGAGTCCACCTTGATGTCAGGCCTCTCGATCGTCCTCATCTTGGCCTTGTGGTCAACGGACTGGTCCTTGCCCACCTCAAGGAGGTAGTTGACAATGAACGTATGGCAGTTGTTGTACATCTCGTCGACCTGGCGCTCGCGCTCCTCGCGTGCGCCGCCAAGGTCCTCGATGCCAGCCATGCCATCGCGCTGCATCTCAAGGATCTCGCGGTCATAGTCCGACATCAGGCATTCCTCAAGGACCTTGCGTGTCACGCCAAGCGTGGCAAGCACGTCGTCAGCGCGCTCCTCGGCAGACCACCTGTCGTCAGTCGAGTTCTTGTAGATGAGCCAGCACATGTACTTCTCGACGGCCGCTATCTTCGGTGACCTGTTCGATGCCTTCGATCCGACTGCTGGTGTCGCTAGGGAGGCGATGGCATGGAATCCCGGGTGGTCGAACATCAGGTATGACACGTCATCCATGGGATTGTGTCTCGCGGTGCCGTCACCGAAGCACCGGTTCATCGTCTCGGTCGTGTCACACGCGGCGACCACGTATGCCTTGGCATCCATCGTTGCGCTGACGGCTATCGTCTGCATGCGAAGGCATCCGGCTATCCTCGGGTTGTCACGCAGGAACCTCCAGACCTCGCTCTCCACGTCATAGTCATCGCCGTCCGCGAAGCCGAGGAGGCTCGCACGGTCAACCTGGACCACCTCGCCGATGTCGTTGTATCCGGTGAGCTTGAACTTCGGGTCGTCAAGGACTCGGATCAGGTCATATGCCGTCACTTGCCTGATGTTCTGGGAACCGACGATCAGGTCGTCCGTCCTGAAGATCTCGTTCGTGTAGCCGCCATTGCGTTGCAGCGATATTCCCTGGTATGCCTCGTTGGACCATGGGTGCGTCTTCGACTTCTCGGTCTGGTCATAGAGGCGGTCCATGACCGAGCACACCGAGTCTGCCATCATGTCGAAGCCTATCTTGCACATGGTGCCAGGATGCAGGGCGAGGTTGTGGATGGTGCCCATGAGCGACCCAGGCTTGTCACCGTACTCCTTGTAGGCGTCCTCGATGTTGTTCACCATGTTCTCGAACGACACGTCGCCATACTGGTTGAACATGCGCTCCATGTTGTTGTATGTCTCGAACAGCTGCTTCTGTCCGTCTGACTTCAATGACCACTCGCCAGCCGAGCCGACCTCAAGCTGGTAGCACACCTCGTAGCTCTTGAACGTCGCGTCACCGGTGTGCATCCTGACCACATCGCAAAGAATGTTGCGCTTCTCGACGAAGCCGATCCTTGAGTCCCGCATCATCTCGTCGATCGTGGCGTGGCGCGGCTTTGCCCAGTACCAGTCCGCCTCGATCATGTTGAGCTGGTTGAGCGCGGTCCTACTACCACCATCGGCCTCCTCGACGAGACTCCTGTATCTCTTCGGAAGCTCCTCCCATGCCTCGCCAGTCTTCATCTCCATGACTATCGCCTGCCATGTCTGTGACGACGAGGCAAGCTCTTGCTCCATGAAGGCTATCTCGTTCCTGGTCTGCGCCTCAAGCTCTGCCATGCCATGGATCGACCTGAACTTCTTCAATGTCTTGTTGTATGCGAATATCGGGTTGGTCCTCATTGCGTAGTGCATGGTCATGTTTATTCCGCCAAGCTCGTTGACGTCCTTGGCATTCTCCATGGCACGTGCGATCTTCGAGTTCTCCCAACCGTTCATGCTGTCCATGCCGAAGTACGAGAACATCTCCGGGCCGCTCGCAAGGATCACCCTGACGACATCCTCCATTGCAAGGTATTTGCCGTCACCACCGCGTTCGCGAAGCTTCTTGATGTCCTGCAAAAGCTCAAACCTCATCTGCATGAGCGTCTTGTGCTCATTCTTGCTTACGGACTTGTATTTGCTCGTGTCCTCGTTGACCTGTCTCTGGTAGTTCTGGTAGGACCTGTCATGCTTGAAGCCAGGGCTGACCCTGTGGTTCCTGTCGACATGGCCGTACACGCGTGTGGCATACGCAGACTCGGACGATGTCTTCTGGTCGGCTATGGCAAGCATGAGGTTTGACTCGAACCTGTTCGCTATGCCATCGGTTATGTTGTCGAAGTACCTTATCTCCGTGACGACGTTTCCCTTGTCGTCCTTGACGATGCGTCCATCCTTGTCCTTCTTGACTGACTCTGTCCTCCACCTATACACACGCTGGCCGGTCTTGCGGTCGACAACGTCCTCAAGCACTGGCATCTCGCAGCTCTGGTATGCACGCTGCACATCGCCGCGGGTGACCATGTGGTTGTCCTTGGAGAACCTCCTGATCGAGTAGGACTTGTACTTCGTGTTGGCGACCCACCCCTTGCGGCTCGTGTCAGAGTCATCATCGCGATAGCCACGGGCATTCTCGACCATCTCCCGACCCCAGCCCTTCGGGTCGCGGTCGTTCCAATAGAGGTTCCTGAACATCCTGTTCATGCTCGTAGTGTCATACACTTCTACGAGAGCGTCGACGACATCCTTGTACGTGTATCTGCCGCGCCTTCCCGACCTGCTTATCGTGGCCACCACGTTACGGTTGCTCATCTGCGATATCTGCATGTTCGACTTGACGACGAGGTTTGCCTCGTTGATTATGGCAGCCTCGCGCGAGTACACGCGAATGAACTCGTTTATCCACTCGACCGTGTTGGCATACCTCGGAACCAGGGATCCATCCTCAAGCCGGACCGTGCTATCGCTGAATCCGACCTTCTGTATGACCTTCGCCTTCAGCTCCTTGGAGTACGAGTATGACCTGCCATTGCGCTTGAACTCATGGGACATGCGCTCAGCCATGGCATACTCGAACGTGCATTGCAGGAACGTCTCGACCTGCTTCTCGTTGCCAAGGTCTATGACATACTCGCCGCCAACGAGGATCCTGTTGTCAAGCTTGAACTTCTTGCCAACGCTTGCCGAGACGCGGAAGTCCGAGTTGCCGCTCCTGACGTCACCGACGAACGAGTTGAACGCCTTCTTGAAGTCGAACCAGTTGGCAGGGATCCTGCCGATCACGATGTCATCCACGAAGTTGAGGATGGCACGGTCACCCTCGTTCCTCGGCTCGACGGGAGCATCCACAAACTGCGAGTCTATCTGGCTGGCAACGACGTACCTGCGCACGGACTGGAACGTGTTGTACACCGCATGCAGGATCTGCTCGAATCGGTAGTTGTCAGTGCCGACGAACTTGCGTATCTCAAGCATGAGGTACACAAGGAGCCTGTTCTTGGCCTTCGGGTCGATGTTGTCACCAAGCGCGAGGACCTTCTGGATGATCGCATCGTTGACCGCGATGCCATCGAACATGACATCAGTGACGAACTGCTTGCGAGTCATGCCGTTCTCGTCCATGCCATCGGCTATGCGCTCGGTCGTGAACCACTCGGGCTTCAGGTGCGTGGTACCGTCCGGATGCACGAGAAGGTCAATCGTGCTGCGAAGCATCCCAGGGACCACCGGGTCAAGCGAGATGTTAGCATCGTCACCGTCATAGTCTGCGGTGAACATGGCAGATATGATCGGCTGCATGAATATGCCGCGCGACCTGTCCTTGAAGACCCTCAGAACCATGTCCTGCTGGTCCGATATGTCCGTGTCTGGTGGCTTGTTGACACCGACATGCACCTCACTGCCATCATGCTTGTCGGCAACCCTGTTGATGGAATCGATCACCTTCGAGAGGTCATGGTTGCTTGCGCCATCTGGGAACAGGTTGACAAGAAGCTTGTCAAGGTAAGTCGGGTTCTGCTCGTACACGGCCTGGATCTCGCCGATGCCGACACCTATCTCGTTGAACCTAAGCCTCTCGTCAGACAGGATCTTTCCCCAGATGCGTGCGCCGACGTCACTTCCCGAGCGTTGTGCTGCGATGTGCTCCTGGTCAGACTTGATGGCAGACTCGTTCAGTCGCTGTACGCCAGCATTCTTCGTGTATTCAACCTCTTGCGTCCTGCGATATGGGTCACCAGAGACGTTGTCCTCCGGCTTCTGCTCGACAGGCTGGCCTGTGCTACGCTTCTGCGCGTTTGCCTCTGCCTTGACCTGACCACGAACACGAATGTCATCAGACGTGTCATACTTGCGATCATCCTTGTCCTGGTCCCTAAGCACCGCCATCTCTGTCAGGTCTACCTCTGGTGTAGACTCGCTTGACACGGGAAGCTCGTTGAAGTCAAAGTCACCTATCGCCACATTGGGCTCTGTTGACTCCTCTGCCTCACCGATGCCGGACAGGTAGCTCGCATTGTCACCAACGGTATCCATGGTGACCTTCGGCACATATGCCTTACCAGTGACCGCAGCCTGAGCCTGTTCGACAAGGTCATCAAGCCCAGACCCAACCACGGGAACCTCTGGACGTGGTGTCACCTGCTGAGGCTGCTGCGCTTCCTGCTGCGGCTGTTGGGCGGTATATGACGGAGTTTCCGTCCCTGCCTCGTAACCACCACCTGCGCCACCGGCAACCTCTCGTCCCTGTCGTGCTGCTTGCTCCTGAGCCGCCTCGTTGGTGCCACCACCAGGTCGAGCACCCTCGGATGGCCTTGGCGCAGAACGGGCAACCTCGTTGCCACCACCAACCTCGCCTACCTCTTTTCCGCTAGTGCCACCAAGCCTCTCCAAGACACCCTTTACAAGTGCATCAAGACTCTTTGCCATCTCTACTCCTCATTACCAAATTGCTCAAGGTAGCGCTCAGGTGCCACTCGATATCTCATCTTTCGTGGCTCCTTGTATGGGGTGACGCCCAAGGCATTCAGCCTTGCGATGTTGTCAGCGATCTCGGCAGAGTTTGCGCTCTCCTCGATCGCAGTGGGAAGTGCCGATATCGCCGCCCCGCCGATCCATGCATTTGCATTGTTGGCAAGCGCATCAGGCTGGAACAGCCCACCAGCTCCACCACGGTTTGGCATCGGTATGCCAAAGTTATAGAGACGATCAAGGATCGGACTGTTCTCCTGCTTCAAAGGCCTACCAAACTCATCCTTTGCAGCCATGTCCTCGGTAGGCACGACGTTGCCGTTCTCGTCAAGATAGTTACCAAAGGCACGACTGAGGCCATAATCGCCAAGCTCCTCGAACAGGTTGCCAGCTATCTCCTCCCATCCCTCGGAGTTTATGCCACGAAGGAACCTTCCGGCTGTGCCCCATAAGCCGGGTGTCCTCTCAAGCCTGTTCGCTATGACAGACGGGACCCATGACCCAGCACTACCAACAGGTCCGACCATGTTCTCCGTGACCGGAACTGCCCCGGCAGTAAGGACCGGAACGACGTCATCAATCACATTATCGCTAGGTGCCCTATACCTGCTGTATGAGTTTGTGACTGGGTCATAGCTGCTTGACGACACACCGCGCGTCTCCCTCATGGCATTTGCCAAGGAAGCCGGCCATTGAGTCTGCTCTATCATGATCGGAGCTGACCCAAGCGTCCAGTCAAGCACCCTGTCGGAGGCGTTCGACACAATGTTGCTGAAGTCAAGGTTGCCATTCTCATCAACGTTGAT
>Ga0310694_10003035_pt1 | contig 16617 bp, 13 predicted proteins | sample 174DNAGHGhighgp2_FD_203884 | JGI IMG/M metagenome (GOLD analysis project Ga0310694, IMG submission 203884) | Sheep rumen microbial communities from Palmerston North, Manawatu-Wanganui, New Zealand - 1742 DNA GHGhigh gp2 (v2) (version 2) | ecosystem: Host-associated > Mammals > Digestive system... | reverse complement strand
ATCCAGGTACGCAACCCGAAGGACATGGTCAAGTCCATCACGATTCTTGGCGAGGGCGGCGAGTCACGCGAGCTCGAGATGGTCGTGGGTACGGAAAACTTCTGGACGGTCCCGCAGGCCGTATTGCAGACGGACAGCCGCTACCGCGTGGTGGTGAAGTACCGCACCGGAACGGACGACGAATGGAAAATAAAGGGCTCCGACCTTGCAGTACCCGAGGCGAACCTATATCTGCATGAGCACAGGGAATAACCCTGCTGTGTGGTGCTATGCGGGCTTGCCGTCCTCGTTAAGCTTGGTGCGCTCGTTGTAGAGCTTTTCCGAAATCTTGCAGAAGGCATCGACGACCATGGGGTCGAAATGCTTGCCGGAACCTTCGGTAATGATGGACATGGCCTTTTCGTAGGTGAAGGGCTTCTTGTAGATGCGTTCGGCCACGAGGGCGTCGAACACGTCCGCGACAGCCATGATTCTTGCCGAAAGCGGAATCGCATCTCCCTTGATTCCCGTGGGGTAGCCGGTGCCGTCCCATTTTTCGTGGTGGTAATGCGCCATCTCGATGGCTTCCTTTAGATAGTCGTCGTCCAGCGAATCGTTGGTATTGTCGACAATCTTCGCGAGAATATGGAACCCTTCGATCGTGTGGCTCTTCATGATGGCGAATTCTTCGTCGGTGAGTTTTCCCGGCTTGTTCAGGATGAGGTCCGACACGGCGATTTTCCCGATGTCGTGGAGCGGCGCCGAGCGCTTGAGCTTTGCGATGTAGGCGTCGTCGATGATGTCCGGGAGCTTGCCTTCGCGCTGCAGTTCCTTCGCGATGGCCTCCACGTAGAAGGCTGTCTTCTTGATGTGGCTTCCGGTACTTGTGTCGCGCGCTTCGACCATTTCTGCGAAGTTGATAATAATTTCGTCCTGCATCTTCGCGATGCGATCGGCTGCCGCCTCGAACCGGTGGATGAATTCGACGGAGTCGATGCCCATCTTGTTGATGGCCTTGTAGAGGTGCTCTATTTCGTCGGAGGTGCCGATATTCAGGGTGTTGAGTTCGCTGAGGCTGTTTTCGCGACCCTGTTCCAAGTTGTAGGCGAAGTGGATGGCCGCCGAGGCGATCCTGTTCACCGGATGCACGATTCCGCGCTTTGCGAATTCCAGCACGATGCTCATGATGATAATGGAAAGCCCGAAGAACATCGAGAGCAGCTTGATGAAGAACTTTGCCTGGTCATAGACGATTTCGCCCATGGAAATGTCTGCCGCGACATAAGCGACCGTCTTGCCGGCGCTGTTCTTCAGGGGCCTGTAGACGGTAAGCAGCCATCCGTACTGGTCGTCGGAAATGATGGGCTCGATGGGTTCGCCTTTGAGTAGGTTGGAAAGGTATGGCTTGAAACTCGGGTCGAATGCGACGAGATCTCCGGGGCTGCTTCCCGCTTCGCCGTCCCTGGACACGAGGTCGAATACGACGTGGCAGCCGTCCTCGAGAATCTTGTAGACGTAGAGGTACTGTGCCTGGGGGAACCCGTCACGGATCCTGTACAGGAGCTTCTCTATCGCGTCGTAGCCTTCGGCGTTGTGCCCCTGTTCGATGAATTCGTCGACACGGTCGGCGTCGATGACGACGGATGCCGCCTCGGAGAGGCCATTGGCGATATCGGTAAACTTGCCGATGGAAACTTGCCTGTAGAGGATAAATCCGGTGATACTTGCTAGCGCGCCGAGCAGGATTTCGGCCGCGATGACGATGATGACGACCTTGCTGAGCAGGGAATGCTTGAAGAGTTTGTTCTGGTGGTTGATGTAGGGCTCGAAGAGGAACACCTTTGCAAAGAGGCGCTTGAAGTGGTCGTTGATGAACCTGTAGCCGATGATGGCCGCCGCGACGACGATAGCCTTGTCGAAAATGTCGATGACGATGTCTGCCGAGAGCTGCGAGAAGAACTTGGAAAAACCGAGGGTACTGTAGATGGCGTTTGCGAACGGGGCCGAGATGCCTTCGCCGAAGTCGTAGCCATAGAGGAAGTAGGTGAGAATCGAACCGAGCCCGCCGCCGATAAGCGAGAAAACGAGGACGCTTGCGATGATTTTCGGAACATGGAGGAAAAATTTCCGTTGCTGGAAAAGGGCCGCCGCGACGCCGATCAGGATGCTGATGATGCCGTAGTAGAGGGTCGTGATGTCGGAGATGCCGTTGAAGGCGTTGGAGAAAAAGCCGACGATGACGGCGGGAAGCGTGCCGCCCAGCATGGCGACAAGGATTGTGCCGATAGAATCAAGGAATACGGGGAGTTCGAAGTATAGGGCTAGCTTGGCAGGGACAATGTTGAGCAGCAGCCCGAATGCGATAAGCGCTATGGCGCAGGCCCAGTAGGCCGCTGGACTGTGTGATTTGGCCAAAAGAAAGTTTTTCATAAATCCGGACACCTTCTTTGGAAACTCCTTCCAAGAATCCCCTCATGAAATTTACATTGTTTTTTTGCAAAAGGGAGTTATATTTATAGGGAATTTATCGGTAAAATGCCTTTTAGGCGTTTAGGAAGGTAAAAAGATGAAAAGATTGGGTCTTCTCAGGCTCTTTGCCGCCCTTTTGGGCTTGGTCCTTGTTTCCGCATGTACCCACGGGTTGCTCGTCCGCGATGGCGCTACCTTCAAGGGGAAATCCGGGGTCATCGGTGTGTTCCGCCAGCCGGCCTTTTATTGCAGCGAGGCGAATCCCCACTATGCAAAGATTGGAGACTCCACGGTTGTCGTGAAGCCCGCGTGGAGCGAGGAGCAGGATAACCTGTTCTATACCCACCTTAAGCCGGGCCGCGCGACCCTCTATAGCTATAGCTACAGCTGTGGCGATAACGACAATAAGTTCGTCCTGGACACGACTTCTGCGAACAAGGGCTCTTCGGGAATCGTTATCCCCGATAGCGGATTCTGCAAGATCGTGATTTCTTTTGTCCAGGGAGACAAACTGTTCGACCACAATGACGCCCTGATCGATGAGCTTTTCAAGAAGGAAAAGGTCGCAGTGGCTGCGTCGGATATACCCTATTGCGAAGTCGTAAGTACCGACGGTTCCGTACAGAGCTTCGCGAACAAGGATTCCCTGCTGGATGTCCAATACGAGGCCGCAATCGAATCTGCCCGCGACGGTTCGTGCGAGGATATCCGCCCGTTGATCTCCATTGACGAAAATTCAAACAAAGTAACGTGGAACGGTGACAGGAACATGGTGCTGATGGTGGTGGCGCATGCCAATCCCGATATGTTCAAGGATGTCCAGAAGGTCACGTTCGACAACGAAGTGCGCGTGTTCTCGGACAAGGAAATGCTGGAATGGTTCAAGACGAACCGCAAGTCGGTCCGTAACTGGCCGCTTCGCATCCGTCAGCTCCTTGGGCTCCCGCGCGGGGAGAAACTGACGCACTTCACGACGGTCTGGGTGAACCCCAAGGACATGATCCGTCCCGCCTACATTCCCGACATCGCGAGCGCCGAGATGACCTGCCGGTTCAACGAAGAAGACGATTCGCAGCTGGATAGCCTCGGCATGTGGCTCAGGAACTGGTTCGACGATGCCTGGGCGAAGAACTACAAGGCTCATGGCTATCCGTGGACGCGTCTGGGATACACTTATGACTGGGGCTCGAAGGGCGACAGGTATGGCCTTTCGGAATTCATGATTATGAATGGAACCGAGGTGCATGTGCAGTCGACGAGGGAATTCAAGGCTTACCTGAAGTGGCTTGCCGACCGCGACTAGGGTAGCTTCAATCGCGTGAGACGATGACCCGCCACAGCTGCTGGCGGGCTTCTTTGTACTTGCGCTCGAACGCGGTGACGGGATGCTCGGAATCAAAAGGCTCGCGGGCGATGGTCCGCTCGGGAGCGGCAATCCGTGCCGCCTCCGCAAATTCCCGCGCGTATATTTCCCAGTTGGTGCGCAGCTCGATGGCATCGCCGAGCTGGAGGAGCGTCGGGAAAATCGGGTGCAGGTGGAAACGCCTCGTGGCTTCGCTCTGCTTGGGCCACGGGTTCGGGTAGTAGAGTGCATGGTAGGGGATGCGCCACTGGCCTGCCTTGACCTTCCCGAGGGCGAGCCGCCAGAAGTCGAGCAGTTCCGCGCGCACGAAGAATGCGTTCTGCGGGAAGGTTGCCGTCCCGTTCCCTGCTCCGCCGGCCTTCGTGAGCCGGGCCGCGGACTTGTCGATGCCTATGACGGGAATGCCCGGATTTGTTAATGCGATGTTTAACGTGCTTTCGCCGGTGCCGCAACCCGAATCGAGAATTACTTTATATGTGGTGTGGCTCGCGCTCTCATAAAAGTTTAAAACAAACTTCTCCGCTTCCGCGAATGCCGCGCGTGTATGGTCCGCAATCGGGCGCAAATACTCCGTAGAGGCGTACTTGCGTACGGCTTCTTCGAGCTTGTCGTATATATCGGTCTGGTTGGTGGTGACCGCGCGGGCTCCGGACATTACCGCTTCCAGATGCTCAGGCGCTTGCCGCCGGTAAGCTCGATGTCGTCGAGCCAGAAGTTGACGGTCTTTTCTTCGTTGTTGGGCTTGAAGCTCCACACGAGCTGGTTCACGCAGGTGTAGGAGAATTGCGGATCCAGGATGTCGGCCAGCGGTATGGAAATGCGTTCCCACTTATCGCCGAGCGTGAATTCGGATTGCGCGATAATCTGGCTGCTTTGCGTTTCGTCGATGAGTCCGAATACGATGGCGCCTTCGCCCTTCGTGCGGAATGCGATGGAATCCACGGAGGATATGTCGTTGCAGAGGCTCTTGTCGCTCTTGCCGAGCTCGATGCCGACCGTCGCCCAGGGCCACTGCGTCTCGCCGGAGGAATCCTTGACCGCTTCGCCGAATGTCGCCGCCACATGCGCGACGATATTGCCATCCTCGCTTTCGAGGCTGAACCTGTGGCTGGACCCGTTGTCGGTGAATTTGGGCGTTACCGTTTCTTCGTTGTAGTCGAAATACCACCAGCCGCCGTCGTAAGTGCGTGCGGGCATGAATCGGTTCTGGTAGTTGGAGTCCTGGAAGTCGTCGAGCAGAAGCGCGCGGCTCTCTTCGGCGAACGTGCTCGCGGTGGAACTTTCGCCTGCGATGACCTTCATGTAGGTGCTGCTCGTGTCGGCGCCTTTCTTGTTCGGGATGAACACCAGGCTAATCGGCCCTGCCGGGAGGGAGTCCATGGAGAACTTGCCGTCCTTTACCTTGGCCGAATGCGCCATGCCGCGGACTTTCACCGTGCCTTCGGCGCCATCGCCTACGGAACCCGCGATGGAGACCGTCTCTTCGAGCGCTTCCTTGCCCAGGTCGACATCGGAACCTTCGACGGAGACTTCCTTCTGGAGGGCCTTGCCGTCGAGTCTAGCTTCAAGGGTGTATGTACCTTCGGCCACGTTTTCGAATACGACCTTGCCGTTCTTGTCGGCCTTGGTAAATTCGTTGTCGGCCGCGTCAAGGCTTTCGCTCTCGCTGAGCTTGACCCTCGCGAAAGCGGCGGGCTGCCCGTCGACCGTAAGCTGTGCCATGATGGCGTTGCCGGCATCGGTGCCGCTCGGGCCGCCGCCTGCCGTCTTGTCGGTGTCGGAACATGCCGAAAGGACCGCCGCCGTCGAAAGCGCGATCAGTCCCAGGCCGAATGTCGAAATGTTCCGCTGCACCTTGGAAAAATACATTTTTTTGAAAAGTCCGCGCATCGCCTAGCCCTCCTTTTTCGGGCTGGGGTTGCCGTCGTCTGCGGTAGCCGGGTCTTCGACCCTGTCGGAGAGCGGGAACATCGCGATATTCATGGCGTACACGCGGTCGGCGCGCTCGCTCTTGCGGGCAAACTGCAGGAGTCCGCGGCGGAATTCCTCGATGCGGTGCTTGATTTCGGGCAGGTCGTCCTCTGCCGCGGTGAACACCACGCTCGAAATATCGCGTTCTTCGGGCTTGTGGCGGTCGATGGATTCCTGGGCAAGTTCGATGGTATGCCTGTGGAAATTTCGTACGGCCTGGCTCTTGACCTCGCCGCCGGTAGAAAGGATCTGGTCGGTGATGTTCCAGCCGCCGTTGCCGTCGGGTGCGACAAGCCCGAGCTTCTTGAGAATCTCGAGAGCGCTGCGTGCCTCGTCGTGCGAGATGGGCGGGTTCAGGTGGGTCGCGAGTTCCGGAATGTCGCTCGTGTCCTTCGTGATGCCGATGAGGGCGCGGAGCGCAGAACAGCTCCAGCTCCCGAAATAGGCGAGTTCGGGCTCGGTGAGCACGCGCGTTTCCATCTCGCGCAGTTCCATGAGCTTGTAGTAAAGTTCGCTGAGCGCCTGCTTGGCTTTTGTCTTGTTGAAGCGGTAGAGCGTCTTGAAGTATTCCGCCCTGCGGTCGTCGAGCTTGCAGAGGCGAATGAATACCGGGAGCGAGTCCTCGTTCAGGTGCCCGCCCTTCTGGAATACTCGCACGAGCCACGCCGGGTCCACGCCGGTCTTCTGGCTCAGGTAGCGATAGCTGGTGAACGGGTTGTCCTTCTTGCTTTCGGCAAACCAGTCCTTCAGGAAATCGCGGTATTCAAGGTATTCGAGTACGTCAACCATATCCAAAATTTACCTAAATAAGGGCGCGAGCGTCCCGGGGGAGGGCGTGTCGGATCAAGTTTCCGTTGCTCTTTCTTCAACGCCAAAAATGGCGATTTTGATTCAAAATCGCCATAGGGAGAGCTTTTCGCGTGCCGGAAATCAGTTCAGGCCGTTGAATTTGAGGGAATTGATGAGCGTCGTTCCCGAGATGGTGTAGTCGGCGATGCCACCGTTTGCGCTGTAGACGTAGTAACGGTCGGCGTCCTGGTCCTTGCCGAGCACGACCACCGCGTGCAGGCGGACGAGGGTGCCTTCGGCGAATCCCGCTTCGCTCAGGTTGAGGGTCCGTTCGGCGGCGGCGCAGATGTCGTGGTAGCCGGAGGACTCGTAATCGCCGCTCGAACCGTCCATCGGGTTGATCCAGTGGACCCTGATGCGGGCGACGAAGGCTCCGTCGTTGTGAAGGGTGAAGGCCTTGACTGTCTTGATTTCTTCAGCCATGATAATGCTCCTTTTGATAGTTAGAGGTTGATGTTGTATTTGGTTGTAATCTTGTCGCTGGGGAGATTTTCGCTGGTGCGGTCCAGGTTGACAAAACCGATCTTCTGTGCGTTTTCGATGTTGAAACACAGGTCGTTCGGCGTGACAAACATCGACTGCAGTTCGCGGGCGTTCTCGATGAGTTCCTTGATGGAAGAGAACGTGTATCCGAAAAATTTCAGGAGGGTCTTGAGGAAATCCTCGATTGCGTTGCTGAGGAAGTTGTTCTTCAGCAGCATCACGTGTTCGCTGTCGGTGTCCTGCAGCGCTTCCTTAAGAAGGTCTTCCAGCTTTTCTTCCTTGCCGGAGTTCTCCTGGACCGAGAAAGCGTTCTCGCTGAAGTTGTATTCCGCGGCGTGTTCGGCGTAAAGGTCGAAGAGCGTCTTGACATTGTTCGCCTGCCGGATGCCCCGGATGTCTGCGTTGTCGAGGGCAATCTTCAGGCGGCCGTCTTTTTTCGATGCGTCCAGATAGCACTGGTAGACAAACGAGGAACAGACCATCGTATGCTTGCCTTCGTGCACCTTCTCGTCGATCAGCTTCTTGATTTCGGCGGAGACAATCTTGAGTATCCCAATAATGACGTGCTGCTTGATGCTTACGCCGGAAATGTCCTTGTAGACGAGAATCATGGCGAGCAACAGGAGGTCGGAATAGGGGTAGGGCAGGTTTTCGTCGAGGTAAATCTTGGCGGCCTGCATCACGGGCAGGATTTCGGCATCGGAGAAGAAATCGCTGCTTCCGGGTTGCGTGAGCCGGCAGACGTAGGCGCGTCTGGAGGTTTCCTTGTCTGCGATTTCATGGGCGTGCAGGCCGGTCGTGCCCGCATCGGCAAGGGCCTGGACGGGACTGTCCTGGAAGTAGAGCGCCCCGTGCGTCACCTTGGAATTCGTGAGCTTCATGATGAGGCTCGAAATGAGGTCGTTGTCTTCGCCTTCGAAGGTGAGGATATCCCCTGCCTTCAGATTCAAAAGGGTGAGTTTCTGTTTGTAAAAATCGTCCGGATTCTTGGGTTCTGTTTTCATTTTGCAGTTTCCTTTGTTTGTGGTTTTAAAGATAAACTGCAAAAGTACTATTTGTCCATAACCCGAATGGACTATTTTTGAGGCTAATCTTTACGGAAAGACATTCTTGACGCTGTCAAGAATGATGTCCTTCTTTGAGGGGGCAATCCCTGAGAGAAGGTGCTCCAGGTCCGATTTTTTAAAGTGCGGGTGGTATTCGAAAAATTTCCGGATGTGCTTGTCGCTTTGTTCGAAGTCGCCCTTCTTGTTGTTGCAGGCGATGAGGATTAGGCGTGCGAGGGGCGTCTCGGGGTGGAATAGCAGGACCTGCCTTGCGGCTTCCTCGCTCTCGGCGAATCTCCCTTGCAAAAAGTAGATGAACGCCCTTGGCGTGGACTGGAACGGTTGACCGGACGATTCCGGGAAGAACCGCTCGTTCTCGTTGAGGAGGGCCAGGGCCTTGTCCTCTTTCCCGACGAGCATGTAGATTTGCGCCAACATGCGCCTGACCCTGAAATCGTTCGGGTTTGCGTCCAGGATCTGCAGGAAATAGGCGATGGCCTCGCTCTTGTTTCCGATGACGATGTTGTAGAGCGCCATCATGAACTGCGAATAGATGGAGTAGGGGTTCTTGCGCATTTCGGAACATGCGATTTCCCCTATCTTGGCGCTGTAACGTTCTGCATCTACCCAGGATTCGTTGATTGCCACGTAGTAGGCCGAAACGAGCGAGTAGGCCACGTAGGTGTGGTGGTTTTCTTCACCGTGCAGCGCTTCCAGAGTCGAAACGATTTCGTCAAAGGCATCCCTGTTGCCGCTATCGGTCTGGATATTGGCGTAGCAGGAGGCGAACCACCATCGCGGGAACTTTTCCCTGTCGGTTTCGTAGGTGCGCGCGGCGGAAGAGACCATGTGGGTGAACAGCTGGATGGTAATCTGCGAGGCAAGGAACTGGATGTCGTCCCCGTCCCCGATTTTTTGCGAGACGGACCACAGGATTTCGGATGTGTCGCCCCTGTATAGCGTGACGAACAGGTTCTCGTCTTTCTCGGGGGTTCCCGTTACCTGGATCTGGTAGGTCGGCGGGGATTGTGGCGCGATGCTGCCGTTGATTCGGAATAGGTGGTAGTGATGCAGGGCTTCGACGATAGCGAGGGAGAGCCCCTTCGCCAGAGGCGTGGCGGTTAAGCCGTCGCATCCCGTAATGGTGATGTGGATGTCGTCGTCCGTTGTTTGCCTTCTTGCGCTTTTGGTGATATCCGTTGAAACCGCTTCAGTCCTGTTTGTGACTTCGAGCGCCTTGTAGATGTTGGCGAGATGGACTTTGACGGTATTGGCCGAGATATTCAGTGCCCTGCAGATTTCACTGTTTGTGAGGCCTTTGCGGAGCAGGGAAAGAATTTCTTTTTGGCGAGAGGTGAGGAGTTTGCTCTGGTCTTTCATACATATGTAAAAATATATATAAATTAAGAATATTTTTTTAAATCAAATGAAAACGAAAGAAGTAAAAATCCACATTTTTTACTATGGACAAGCTATTTTTTGTCTGAAATTTTTTATTATTTGAATCGGGTTTGTTTGATGAGGTTGAATTTATACGAAAAAACAAACTGTGGAATTGATTTATAAGATGAATATGGGCATAATTTCCGTAAGAATGGACAAGGAAACAAAGGAAAAGTTCACGGATTTCTGCAAATCGGTGGGTATTACCGTTTCTGCCGCGGTCAACATGTTTGCTCGCATGACCATTCAAGAAAACCGTCTGCCGTTCGATGTGAAACGGTTCCCGAAGCAGTAAGGAATCTTGGGCTTCGATTAAATTGTACTTTATATACTTGTTGTATTACAATCGCCATACAAAGTATTGTGTGTGATTTGTTGCTAGAGATACATTTTAAAAAATAGGGAGCGCTGAGTGGACGGATGAATACAATCTATTCCCATAGTAACTCGTTCTCTTAGGCTTCATTCGAAATGTAAAATTTTACTCTGGCTTGCTTCTGACGTAGAGCAGGATTGCTAACAAATCGCTTTCTTTTGTTGTATGGCTTAAGTACTACATTGTTGATGAGTTTGTTGTGGCGTGTGTGAATGTTATGTTGTTTTAGATTAACTTGCTTGTAAAAAGAAACATCCTGCTTATTTTGTAAACAATTTCCTGTAATTCAATTTTTACTCGTTGTAGACGACTATGACGTGGTAGTAGAATGTATTATTAATATAAATTAAAAAAGAGGTTGAAATGAATACCAAAGTTCATTACGTGATTGTAAAGGCTGCCGCCCAACTCCTTGGTGATATGTCATTGAAATTGCTGGGAGAAAAGATCCGGCAAACGAAATGGAATCAAATAAAAAGTGAACTCGGTATAAATGGTGTGGATGATGTCGGTGGATTGAAACAAGAAACTTATTTTGATCTTGTCATGCTGGGCGCGTATTTAGAAGACAAACCCAAAATTCCATCAGAAATTAGTGAGCCGACAATACGTGATCCTCTTGTTAAGGCTGCTTTCGAAAAGGCTGCACCAGGCAAATACCAACATTGGATGGAACATTTTTGGAATGATCGTATGGACGAAAGTCGTGGGCTGGTGTTGGATATTGATTACATATGTGATGTTATTGCAGAATGTTTGGGAGGTCATCTTTGGGGCGAATTGCTGTCCGAGATAAATTCAGAAATAATTGAGCTTGTCGCCGCTCCAATTACGGCCTTGTGTAAGGCTGGAACGCTCACGTTGGATGAATTCCGCTCTGCACCGGTACGTGCGAGGGAATATTGGAAGCTTTTGATAAAACAATATAAAGAAGGGGAAAAAGAAAGGGCGTATTTGAACCTTGGAAGAGTTTGTCACTTGCTGGCCGATGTTGGAACGCCTTGCCATATGCATGGTGATCCGCATGCCGGATTTTATCCGGTTGCGATGATTCTAGAAAAGATAGGGCTGGGTGGCTTGATAGATACGAAGGATGGAACCGGTATTGATGATGACCAATATGAGTATTATACCGGTCTTGTTATTGAAGATAATCTTAAAGTGTTGGCCAAAGAGAATGATACGGCGTATGAAAAAGCTTTGCCTGTTCGTTGGAACGTGGCGTCGACTGATCTTGCAACATACAAGCGAGAATGGGAAATGATAGATTACTTCAAGGATCTCGGGAAAAAATCTAGATGTTATGACAGTGATGATGTAGATGGAAAAAGCAAGGGACATCCGTATCATTGGGAACATTTTAATCCGCTTGATCCGTATACATATAAGTTAGAAAGGGAATGGAATGGAGATTTGAGAAACTCCGCCTGTGTGGAAATTGCAAGCGACTTGATTCCAGAGACGATTTCGCACACTGCTGGTTTGATCATGCATTTCTTCGATAAAGTAGATGAGAAAACCGAGACCACGGAACCGGGAGCTGCCGATTTGGAAGTAAAGGTAAAGCAGATGCATGTCCTGGATGATACCGATCCGTGTGGTGCTGGTGAAATTTATATGGAAAATTCAATTAATGGTCGTAAGGCTCCTCCGACAGGCCGAATAAAGGCGGATACAGGGGAGACTGTCTCCTTGGCTGCAAAGGGAATATGTTGGAATTCTTTCCTTCGCGCCGGCGAAAATATCAATTTAAATTACTGGTCTCATGCCTCGGACAATGATGATGTTGACCTTTGGCTTACAAAAATAAGGGATTCTGAATCCTTGGGGACTATAAATTATACAATCAATACAAAAGATATTCCTAGTGATACGCATTATACGGTTACGTGTAGCTCCAAAAAACCGCATTATTACGATGTTGATATAGACTTCTATAAAAAAGTGCAAAAGGTAAAGAAGGTTATCTATGTTAATGACGCATGGCGAAAAAAATACAAGGACAGAAAAGAATTCGTCAGTAAACGGAGCCACAGTTTTGGTCGCTACAAGCCGCCTGTAACGCTGTATTTGAATTTCGAAGATTCAACACTTCATTTACAAAATAAGCAGCACGAATGCTGTGGGCATTTTGCTCGAAAAAGGAATATCAGTACCAACAACAAAGTTGAGATTACATTAAATGCAGATGAAATCTTCGAGACGAATATTGATAAACTCTTTGCGAATGATTCTGGAAAGTCGTTTACGCAAATGGCCCTGAATTCGATTGCGAAGTTAAAGAAATTGGCAAAAACGAAAAAACGTCCTAAGCTTGCTGGAGTTGTGTCGAAAATAGAAAATAGTGACAATTACAGAATCTTTTTCAAGGAGAATGGTTCGCTGCTGAGTAGAATCATTAAGGTGAAATACCCTGAACAGGCAGAAAAATTTGGCGATCTGACCAAGGCCAATTTTGCAAAACGCATCTCGACAAAATGCCAATGCTGTAAAGATGAAAAGGAATTCTGGAAATAAGTTATCTCAAAAACCACTCAAAAAAAGGATTACTATGGCAACAAGAACAACTGCAACTTTTAAAAATTCGCGGACTGCTACGGCTCGAGATGTAAAGCTGACTAAATCTGCAAGTAGGCAAAAAGAAGAAGCCTGTCTGCAAAATGCAGTTTCCTTCTATACCAAGAAAGAGTTGGCGTCCTTGCAGGACAATATCACGTCGCTCATAGCGACCGTTAAAAAGAATGCGAAGGTCGCTGCCCTGATTGATTCTGACCCGCATAAATTCATTTCCAAATATATGGGATTCTTGAAATTCCCTACGGAGAAGAAGGGTGTCTACTTGAGCGTGGAAGATTTTGCTTCTCCTTTAACAAAGGCTAAGGCGAAACAGTTTGTCAACAGCTTCTTGTCGAATTATGCTTCTGCCTCGATCAATGCATTCTTGTATAATACGACTTTTTTGTGGACGTATGTACATTTTTGGACAAAAACAACGAGTATATCCGTGCCAAGAGATCTCAGTTCGAGGGTGCAATTCAATGTCTCGACTGCGATATATGCGCAGTTCCATGAAGACTTGAAAAGAATGAAGGATTTGGACCTTACTGAATTAAGAACCGAGGCTATGCTTAGAAGAGCTGTGCTTAATCCCACTTCGATTCTTGAAGAGAAAAAAACAAACGAAGTTATAACCCGCAAGGTCGAGTATGTAAGGGAAGGGGTACGGATTCGTGCAACGATACGGCTCAAGGATCGCGTATGTACGATTTCGTCTGTCGAGGTGAAATAGGATGGAGCAATCGATAGCAAGACCTGCTCAATTAACCATAATAACGACAAACAGGTGCAATGCGGCGTGTTCTCATTGCATCATGTGTTCCGGGAAAGGCCGAAAAGAGATTTTGACATTTGACCAAATCAAGAACAACATTGATCAAATGAAAAAAGTTTCGAGGGGCCCCTTCATGCTTATTTTTACGGGTGGCGAGCCGACCCTTCTAGGTGAGGATTTGTTTGAGTCCATTGCGTATGCTGACAGCTTGGGAATTCCTTCTCGAATCGTCACAAATGCGCATTGGGCAAAAACCCGCCAAGATGCGGAAAGGATGGTCCAGACCCTGGCTGAATGTGGGCTGAGTGAAATCAACATAAGTACTGATGATTATCACGTGAAATATGTTCCTTTTTCAAATGTGAAAAACGCTTGGAAGGCTTGCCATGGAAAAGGATTTCATGCCGTAATTGTGGGAGTGTCCTACTCCAAGGAATCTAAAATAACTCCTGAATTTGTTGAAGCGCAATTTAATGAAAAGTTGCAGCGCAGATTCAATAGCAAGGAGAGAGAGCTTCCTCTTGATAAAAGGGATAAGGACGGAACGATTTACGCGATTTCAAATACATGGGTTACCAAATCAGGGCGTGCTGCAGAGGAACTTAGTGACAAGTCGTTCAAGTTTAAGCGCAATACAAACTTTTTCCTCGGAAAGTGCCCGACAATCATGAGTTCGGTAATTGTTTCTCCGTCTAATCACGTGTGGGCCTGTTGTGGATTCGAATGTGGAGACGGAAGCGCTTTGGATATAGGGGATTTGTCTAAGGCGACGATGAACTCGATAGTGAAAAAAGCCGAAAAGAACATTGTAATACAAGCGATCAAATACCTTGGCCCATTGCAGTTGAAAGATTGTTTGGCGTCTATTGATCCTGATATCGAGTTCAAGAATAAATATACATGTGTTTGTGCCCTCTGCGAGGATATTGTAAAAAATGAGAGGGCTCTAGCTACAATAAAAAGCCACAAAGATGAATTGTGGGAGAGAATAAAACTAGCGAAGTCTCTGTCGGAATTAACGAAAGTTAATGGGTGATTCTTCCGGGGTTAGTCGAGAGGGTCCCTTCCTTCGGGAAGGGACTTTTTATAATCCGAACTTCTTCACCTTGTAGTGCATCATGCGGGGGCTCACGGAAATGTCGCGGCCGGCGGCGCTCAGGTTCCCGTTGTTGCGGCGGAGCGCCTCGGTGAGGATTTCCTTCTCGTAGCTTTCGAGGAGTGCCGTAAGCGACGCGGTGCCTTCGGGGATAAGCGCCGTGCCGCTCGTGATGTCGGTCTGGAGCGTGGGCGGCAGGTCGTAGGCGTTGATGGCGACGTCGGTCGTGGCGAGGCAGGCGTGCTCGATGCAGTTCTCGAGTTCGCGCACGTTGCCCGGCCAGTGGTAGCTCATGAGCATGTCGATGGCGGGGGTGCTGAGTCGCGCGATGTTCTTGCCGTACTTGAGGTTCATCTTCTCGATAAAGTGGTCGGCGAGCAAAAGGATGTCGGTCTTTCTCTGCGAGAGGTCGGGCAAGTTTATCTGGAATATGTTGAGGCGGTAGTAGAGGTCTTCGCGGAAAAGCCCCTGCTGCACGAGGGCCTCGAGGTTCTTGCCGGTGCTTGCGACGATGCGGATGTCGGAGCGCTGCTCGATGTTGCTCCCGAGCCTCTTGAAGGTGCGCCCCTGCATGAACTCCAGGAGCCGCGCCTGGCTTGCGGGGGAGAGTTCCGCGACTTCGTCCAGGAATAGCGTGCCGCCGCTTGCCTGCTCGGCCTTGCCGATGTGCCTGCTGGTGGCGCCGGTGAACGCGCCGCGCTCGTAGCCGAACAGTTCCGCCTCGAACGCGCTGGTGGTGTTGCCTTCGAGCGTGTCGCAGTTGAGGATGGTGAACGGCCTTGCCTTGCGGTCTGAAAGTTCGTGGATGTAGCGGGCCACGTGTTCCTTGCCGGTGCCCGCGCCGCCGCGGACGAGAACGACTCCCTCGGTGGGGGCGATGTGCCTTGCCTGCCGCGCGACCTCCTGCATTTCGCGGGTGTTGCCGATGATGTCGCCCGCGCGGCCTTCCACGATGCCGCGGATCTTTTCGCATTCCGCCTCGTGTGCGGCGCGCAGGTCGGCGAATGCCTTGTCGAGAACGTCGTGGATGTGCGCGGAAAGGGCCCGCGCGGAGCGTCCGTGCAGTTCACGCTTGATTTTTTCGAGGGCTTCCTTTTCGATGCGTTCGGTTTCCATGCCCAAAATATACGTTGTTTCCACGGGTTTGTCGCCGGTTTTCTTGTTTGCGCTTTACAAAAACGTAATAAAATGGTCTAATTTTACAAAAATGTAATAAAACGGGGCTGAAAAAGGCGAAAAATTCCGTGCAATGCGTGCCCGCTCTTTCTAATTTTGCCGCGTAATAAAGAAAAGGAACGTGAAAATGTCCACTACGCGCACAAAAGCCATCTACGATATCGCGACCGCCACCCCGGCCCCCGCGAAACCCGCCGAACCCGTCAATGTCGATTTTTACGGCGAGGACGTGTTCAATGCCGACGCCATGCGCAGCTACCTCCCGAAGGATATCTGCGAAAAGCTCCTGGCGACCATCGACGAGGGCGCACCGCTCGACCCGAACATCGCGGGCGATGTCGCGCATGCCATGAAGAAGTGGGCGATGGACCGCGGTGCGACGCACTTCACGCACTGGTTCCAGCCGCTCACCGGTTCCACCGCCGAAAAGCACGATTCCTTCCTGGAACCGAGCGGCTGCAAGGCCATCATGGTGCTGAGCGGCAAGAACCTCATCGTCGGCGAACCGGACGCGTCGAGCTTCCCGAGTGGCGGCCTTCGCTCTACGTTCGAGGCCCGCGGCTACACTGCCTGGGACCCGACCAGCCCCGCATTCATCAAGCGCCACGGCAACGGTGCCACGCTCTGCATCCCGACTGCGTTCTGTAGCTACACCGGCGAGGCGCTCGACAAGAAGACCCCGCTTCTCCGTAGCCTCCAGGCGCTTTCCAAGTCCACCCGCCGCCTCATGACCTGCTTCAAGGCGGGCCCCAAGAAGACGACCGTCACGCTTGGCGCCGAACAGGAATACTTCCTCATTGACAAGCGCTTCTACCTGCAGCGCCCCGACCTCTACCAGTCCGGCCGCACTATCTTCGGTGCCACTCCCGCAAAGCACCAGCAGATGAACGACCACTACTTCGGGAGCATCCCGAGCCGTATCCTGAACTTCATGAACGACGTGGAGAAGGAACTCTGGAGGCTCGGCATTCCGGCGAAGACTCGCCACAACGAAGTCGCTCCCGCGCAGTTTGAACTTGCCCCGATTTTCGAGGA
>Ga0310694_10003034_pt1 | contig 16626 bp, 11 predicted proteins | sample 174DNAGHGhighgp2_FD_203884 | JGI IMG/M metagenome (GOLD analysis project Ga0310694, IMG submission 203884) | Sheep rumen microbial communities from Palmerston North, Manawatu-Wanganui, New Zealand - 1742 DNA GHGhigh gp2 (v2) (version 2) | ecosystem: Host-associated > Mammals > Digestive system... | reverse complement strand
TGCCATCGACCTGGTGACGACGCCTGGCGGCGTCACCATCAAAGGCCTGAACGAGATGGAGCACGCCGGGTTCACCAGCGCGGTCATCCGCGGTCTGAAGGCGGGAGCGAAGTAAAAGGCTGCGGCCTTGCCGCAGCACAGCGAACCGGTTCTTAAGATTCATAGGGTCTTTTAAAACTCGAAGTGCTGGTAGTCCTTGTAGTTACGCCAGTCGCCGCCCCACGTGAAGCCAGCCTCGATGAAGAGGCGATAGGCCAGGTCGCGCTTGGTAATCTTATAGCGGAACTGGCGGTTGCGATTGACATAAGGCGTAGCCGTGGCGGGCTGGACATAGAGCGTGCCGTCCTTGCGTCGCCTGACATACGGGTTATAGAGCGTGTTCAGGTCAACAGCTAGCCCACGAGCATGTTTCGAGAGCTTCTGGCTGCCGGCAATAGGACGGTAGCAGAAACAAGAGGTGTTGTTGTCGCGCATCTGGCGCTCGTCATCGGCATCATAGACATCGGGCAGTGCTATGCGCTGGATGGGATAGCGGGCCTCGTAGAGCTGGCGGAAGATGGTGAGCAGGCGGTCGGCGATGAGCTGGTTGCAGATGAGCTCGCCCTGATGCGTCTGCTGATCGTAGTCCCAGTGGAGCACCTTGAGATAACGCAGGTCGTCACGGGAGATGTGTGGATTGGGCTTATAAGTCTTTCCCTGCATGAGCACCCAGACGCTGTCGGGGATAGGCAGAGCGACGAAGTCGGAGGATAGCTGCTGGCTGTGAGCCGTTAGCTGTAGGCTGACGATGACCAAGAGTAAAAGGAGCAGACGTTTCATCATTCACACGTTTTGACGGGGCAAAGATAGAAAAAAAAGCGGAAACAGCAGCTTTTTCGAAAATAAATGTGTACTTTTGCGACAGAATTAATATAGAGAAAGAAATATGGACGAACAATTGAAACAGATAGGCGAGCGTCTGCGCGGACTGCGCGACGTGCTGGACATCCCCGTGAGCGAGATGGCGGAGACCATCGGCATCGATGCGGAGAAGTATGAGAAGATTGAGCAGGGCGAGCTGGACATCACCATCTCAAACCTGATGAAGATAGCCCACAAGTACGGCGTGTCGACGGAAGAGCTCATCTTTGCTGAGTCGCCACACATGAAGTCCTACTACGTGACGCGCAAGGGACAGGGCATGAGCATCGAGCGCACGAAGGCCTACAAGTACCAAAGTCTGGTGGGCGGTTTCGTGGGCCACAAGGCCGACGTCTTCATTGTCACCGTGGAGCCGAAGCCCGGTGTTCGTACTATCTACAAGAACAGCCACCCCGGTCAGGAGTTCAACATGGTGCTGGAGGGCAGTATGGAACTGTATATCGGCGGTAAGACCATCGTGCTGGAAGAGGGCGACAGCATCTATTTCGACTCGACCAAGCCCCACGGTATGCTGGCCGTTGGCGACAAGCCCGTGAAATTCCTCGCCTTTACAGTCGAATAATAACGTGATAACGTCAACGTTATAACGTCACAACGAAAGAAGAAAGAATTATGGTAGAAAGATTTTTGAAGCAGACGACATTCACGTCTGTAGAGGATTACAATAAGAATCTGGAGTTTATTATCCCCGAGAACTTCAACTTCGCCTACGACGTGATGGACGTGTGGGCCGAGGAGAAGCCCGAGGGACTGGCTATCTTGTGGACCAACGACCAGGGTGAGGAGCGACGCACCACGTTTGCCCAGCTGAAGGAGCAGACCGACCAGGCCGCCAGTTACCTACAGACGCTGGGTATCGGCAAGAATGACCCCGTAATGCTGATTCTGAAGCGCCACTACGAGTGGTGGGTCATCATGCTGGCACTATGTAAGATAGGCGCTATCGTCATCCCTGCCACCCACATGCTGACCAAGCACGACTATATCTATCGTAACACACGCGCCTCGGTGAAAGCCATCATCTGTGCCGACGACGATTATATCATCAGTCAGATTAAGCTGGCCATGCCCGAGAGTCCGACGGTGAAGCAATATATCACCCTGCGCGACGAAGAAGGGTTCCACAACTGGAAAGCTGAGTGGCAGCAGGCCCCGAAGTTCCAGCGGCCGGCCTTCGTTAACGAGAACGACGACACGATGCTGATGTACTTTACCTCAGGCACCAGCGGTGAGCCGAAAATGGTGGCTCACGACTACCTCTATGCCATGGGACACCTGACAACAGGTGTCTTCTGGCACAACCTGCATGAGGGCTCACTGCACCTGACGGTGGCTGACACTGGTTGGGGCAAGGCCGTCTGGGGCAAGTTCTACGGTCAGTGGTTTGCCGGCGCAACGGTGTTCGTGTTTGACCACGAGAAGTTCAATGCCGACACGCTGCTCCGTCAGATGGAGAAATACAAGGTGACAAGTTTCTGCGCGCCGCCCACCATCTACCGTTTTATGATACGCGAGGACCTGAGTAAGTATGACCTGAGCAGTCTGGAGTACTGCTGCACGGCTGGCGAGGCCCTGAACCCCGCCGTCTATGAAAAGTTCCTCGAGAAGACCGGCATCAAGATGATGGAAGGCTTCGGACAGACGGAGACGACGATGACCCTCGGCACCTTCCCCTGGATGAAGCCGAAGCCCGGCAGCATGGGCATCCCCAACGCCCAGTACGACATCGACCTGCTGCGCGCCGACGGCACCCCCTGCGAGGACGGTGAGAAGGGCGAGATTGTGGTACGAGTGGGCGACAAGAAGCCCATCGGTCTGTTCAAGGGCTACTACCGTGACGAAGAAAAGACACGCGAAGCCTGGCACGACGGCATCTATCATACAGGCGATATGGCATGGCGCGACGAAGACGGCTACTACTGGTTTGAGGGTCGCATTGACGACGTCATCAAGTCCAGTGGTTACCGTATTGGTCCGTTCGAGGTGGAGAGTGCCCTGATGACCCACCCAGCCGTCGTGGAGTGTGCCATCACCGGTGTGCCCGACGACATCCGCGGCATGGTGGTCAAGGCTACCGTCGTACTCGGTAAAGAGTGGAAGGACAAGGCCGGTGAAGACCTTGTCAAGGAGCTGCAACAGCATGTCAAGAAAGAAACTGCTCCTTATAAGTATCCGCGTATCGTGGAGTTCGTCGATGAACTGCCGAAGACCATCAGCGGCAAAATACGCCGCGTGGAGATTCGTCAGAAAGACGCGGAGAAATAAACAAACAAGAAGTCAAGATGAAGCGTAGTGTCGTTCTCGGAGTGATAGCGGTTGCCCTGTTGGTGCTGTACACCACTACAATGAGCAGCGCTTTCCTGCCGTTAATCATAATAATTGTCTTCGCACTTTTCAGTGCAATTGTCTTCAATGAGATTACTCGTTGGCGCTATGGCAATGAGGAAGCCAAGCCGTTTGTTCGCACCATCGATGAGCTCACGGCGGAGTACGGCGAACCCGAGGACGTGATACTTCTGAATGCGGCACGCGCCAATGAAGCGTTGGGAGTCATACTTGTTTATAAGGACTTTCTCATCGTGGAAGGACACCGTATCGACAAGAGCGACATCACAGGGGTTACCTTCAACAACAGCGGCACACCCTACGCTCCTGGCGAATACCAAGTCATCATCGCCATCAGGCAGGGAGAAGACTATCTCCATGTGAACACAGGCTACGATGCTGCCTGGACAAAGGATGTAGCGGAAGAAATCAAAAAGAATCTGTAAGGAACCATGAAACGAATCGTTGTAAAAGTAGGCTCAAACGTGCTGACACGGAAGGACGGGAAACTCGACGTCACCCGTATGTCGGCACTCGTTGACCAGATTGCCGAGTTACGGAAACAGGGCATTGAAGTCATTCTCGTGTCGTCGGGTGCCGTGGCCTGTGGACGACGGGAACTGAAAGTCGAACACGAATTGGACTCTGTAGAACAGAGACAGCTGTACTCAGCACTCGGTCAGGTGAAGCTTGTTGGTCTTTACTACGACCTGTTTCGCGAATTTCATATTCATGTTGGTCAGGTTCTGACTATGAAGGAGAACTTCCAGCCCGGCGAGCAGTACCAGAACCAGCGTGCCTGTATGACCGTGATGCTTGAGAACAACGTTCTGCCTATCGTCAATGAGAACGACACCGTCAGCGTCACTGAGCTGATGTTCACCGATAATGATGAACTCAGTGGCCTCATCGCCCAAATGATGGAGGCCGACACGCTGATACTGCTCAGCAATATTGACGGCATCTACGACGGTCATCCTGACAACCCCTCCTCCCAAATCATTCCTGAGGTGGCACCCGGCACTGACCTGTCACAGTATATCAAGGAGGAGAAGAGCGCTTTCGGCCGTGGCGGCATGCATTCCAAATACACCACAGCACAGAAGGTGCAGCAGGCAGGCATCCGCGTCATCATCGCCAATGGTGAGCGTGAGAACATCCTGACAGACCTCGTTGAACATCAAAAAGACACCCCTCACACAGAGTTTATACCATGCAATTAAAAGAGACATTCGAGAAAGTGAAGCGTGCCAGCAAGACTCTGGCGCTGCTCAGCGACCAACAGCGTAATGACATCCTGCTGGCTGTTGCCGATGCCATTATATATAATAAGGAGAGAATCCTTGAGGCAAACGCCAAGGACCTCGCCAAGATGGAGAAGAGCAATCCGCTCTACGACCGTCTGCAGTTGACAGACAGCCGTCTGGAGGGTATCGCCAGTGACATGCGTAATGTTGCCACCCTACCCTCGCCCTTAGGCCACGTCACCAAGCAGAAGACACTGGCAAACGGACTGCGTCTGTGTCGTGTGAGCGTACCTTTCGGCGTCATCGGCATGATTTACGAGGCTCGTCCCAACGTGACGTTCGATGTTTTCTCACTGTGTTTCAAGAGTGGTAACGCCTGTGTGCTGAAAGGGGGCAAAGATGCCGATGAGAGTAACCGGGAAGAGGTGACACTGATTCACGAGGTGCTGGAGAGATACGGCGTATCAAAGGACGTAGTAGCCCTGCTACCCGCTACTCACGAGGCTACCGGCGAGATGCTGAATGCTGTGGGATACGTTGACCTCTGCATCCCCCGCGGCGGCCGCAAACTCATCGACTTCGTGCGCGACAATGCCCGCGTACCTGTCATTGAGACCGGTGCTGGCGTGGTGAACACCTACTTCGACAAGGACGCCGACCTGGAGATGGGCAAGGCGATTATCCATAACGCCAAGACGCGCCGAGTCAGCGTCTGCAACGCCCTGGACTGCCTGCTAGTACATATAGATAGACTAGATGATCTAGATAATCTAGTAAAGTCCTTGGCCGAGAAGAACGTCATTATCTATGCCGACGAAAAGGCTTACGCTGCCCTTGACGGCAAATACCCCCTGTTGGAACACGCTACGGAAGAATCTTTCGGTACCGAGTTCATGGACTATAAGCTCGCCATTAAGACCGTTGCCAGCCTTGACGAGGCCTTGGAGCATATCGATGAGAACGGTAGCGGCCACAGCGAGGCTATCGTGACGATGAACGAAGAGACGGCTCGCCGTTTCCAGGCTCATGTAGACGCCGCCTGCGTCTACTGGAACGCCCCGACCTCGTTTACCGACGGCGCCCAGTTCGGCCTCGGTGCCGAGATTGGCATCTCCACCCAGAAACTCGGTCCGCGCGGCCCCATGGCCCTGGAGGAGATTACCACCTACAAGTGGCTCATCGAGGGCGAAGGACAGATACGACCATAATGACCGAGCCCCCTAAGTAGGGGGCCACAGGGGTCTGAACAAGCGCAGGCCCCAAGTAATAACAATATATGGTCTGATAAACGCTTGTTCAGACCCCCATCCCCCTAACTTAGGGGGCAAAAAAAATGAAATCATTCATCAACGTAGAAGATATCGGCCCGATAGAGAAGGCTCTGGCCGAGGCATTTGAGATTAAGAACGACCGTTATAAGTATCAGTATCTGGGCAAGAACAAAACCCTGATGATGATTTTCTTCAATAACTCCCTGCGTACCCGTTTGTCGACGCAGAAGGCCGCCATGAACCTGGGCATGAACGTTATCGTGCTCGACGTGAATGCCGGTGCCTGGAAGTTGGAGACCGAGCGTGGCGTCATCATGGACGGCGACAAGAGCGAGCACCTGTTGGAGGCTATCCCCGTGATGGGCTGCTATTGCGACCTCATCGGCGTACGCTCGTTTGCCGGACTGACCGACCGCGAGTACGACTATGCCGAGACGGTACTGCAGCAGTTCATCAAGTACTCCGGCCGCCCTGTCTTCGCCATGGAGACAGCCACCGTGCATCCCCTGCAGGCCTTTGCCGACCTCATCACCGTCGAGGAGCATAAGACGGTTGAGCGCCCGAAGGTCGTGCTGACCTGGGCACCCCATTGCCGTGCCCTGCCGCAGGCCGTGCCTAACAGCTTTGCTCAGTGGATGAACGCCGCACCCGACGTGGACCTCGTCATCACCCACCCCAAGGGTTACGAGCTCGACCCACAGTTTGTGGGTAATGCCCGTGTGGAGTACGATCAGAAGAAAGCCTTCGAGGGTGCCGACTTCATCTATGCCAAGAACTGGTCGAACCCCGGCGTCACCAACCTTGCCGACTACGGCAAGATTACCTGCGAGGACCGCTCGTGGACGGTAGATACCGAACACATGTCGTGGACCAACAATGGCAAATTTATGCATTGTCTGCCCGTACGTCGCAACCTCATTGTGACGGATGACGTCATCGAGAGCCCCAACAGCCTCGTCATTCCCGAGGCTGCCAACCGCGAGATTTCATGCTCGGTTGTGCTGAAGCGAATGCTGGAAGCACTCTGATAACATCAACCGCCCATCACGAAAAATACAAAAACCACCACCCTTTCGGGGGTGTGTGGTTTTTACACTTATATAACCTTTTGTGCACCTTTTTTCGTCACTTTGTCTTCTTTTTAATATTTTTATCAAAAAAGTATCAAACAATATCAACAAAGTATTGTGTCGTTTCGTGAATTTGCTATATCTTTGCAACGTTGAAAAAACACATGAGACGCAACCTTGCCGACAAATAACCAATAAAACTATAAGTAACATTAACACTAAGACATGAGAAAAGCTTTCAGAAAGACAGCGCTACTCGTGGGAGCCTGTTCCCTACTGGGAATCGTCTCGCCACAGTCAGCCTATGCTGCCAGTCCGACGCCCGACGTCCAGGCACAGCAGCAGAGTAAGAAGATTACAGGTACCGTGTCGGACGCCATGGGTCCCGTCATCGGTGCCAGTGTCGTAGTTAAAGGCACGTCGAACGGTGTCGCCACCGACCTCGACGGCAAGTTCTCTCTCAACGCCAAGCCCGGCCAGACGCTGGTCGTGTCTTTCGTCGGTTATCTGACGAAAGAGGTGAAGATTGACAACAAGTCGACGTACAACATTTCTATCGAGGAGGACAAGAAGATGCTCGACGAGGTCGTCGTCGTCGGTTACGGTACGATGAAGAAGAGCGACCTCTCTGGCGCCTCTGCCTCTATCGGCGAGCAGGCTCTGAAGGGAAGCGTCATCACGTCGCTCGACCAGTCGCTGCAGGGCCATGCCACAGGTGTGACCGCCGTGACAACGTCGGGTGCCCCTGGTTCATCGTCGTCCATCCGCGTCCGCGGTATCGGTTCTATCAACGCTAACCAGGAGCCGCTCTACGTCATCGACGGTGTCATCGTGCAGACGGGTGGACAGTCGGGTGCCGACTACGGTCTGGGCGACCGTCTCGGCAACGGTAAGGTATCGACAATCTCGCCACTGTCTACGCTGAACCCCTCGGATATCGTGTCGATGGAAATCCTGAAGGACGCCTCTGCCACCGCCATCTATGGTGCCCAGGGTGCCAACGGCGTGGTGCTCATCACTACCAAGCGCGGTAAGGCCGGTGAGGCTAAGTTCAACTACGACGGCATGCTGGCTGTGAACCGTCAGGCCAAGCGTCTCGACATTATGAACCTGCGCGAATATGCCGAGTACTATCAGGACTTCGTCAACGACGGCTGGATTCAGAAGAGCCAGGCTAACCAATTGTATGCTGACCCCAGCATCCTCGGCAAGGGTACGAACTGGCAGGACGCTGTCTTCCAGACCGCTATCCAGCACCAGCATCAGCTGAGCGCACAGGGTGGTACGGACAACATACAGTACTATGTCTCGGGTAACTTCATGAACCAGGAAGGTACCATCATCGGTTCAGAATTCCGCCGTTACTCGGTCCGCGCCAACCTTGACGCCCAGTTGAAGCCGTGGTTGAAGCTCGGTATGTCGACGACCTTCTCGACAACCAACGACGACCTGAAGAAAGCCGACGGCAACGAGGGTATCATCACCTACTCGCTGACCACGGCTCCCGATATGCCTATCTACGATGTCTTTGGCAACTACTACGGCGAGATACGCCAAGGCTATACCAGCCCCAACCCCGTAGCATTGGCCAACCTGTACTCCTACACGCTGGAGCGCCGCAAGTTGACCGGCAACATCTTCGCAGAAGTAAGCTTTTTGAAGAACCTTGTCTGGCACACGGAATTGGGTTACGACATCTCCAGTTCGGACGCCGAAACTTGGGAGCCCTCCGTCAACCTTGGCGGCTGGCAGAAGCCTGCCAACTCTGACCACTGGCAGACCAACAGCAACAAGTTCTGGCAGTTCAAGAACTACCTGACCTATACTGGCAAAATTGAGAAGCACAGCTTCACCGCCATGCTCGGTCAGGAGTGCTGGGAGTCCACTTGGAAGTATCAGGGCATCACCGGCAACAACCTGCCGCGTAACGACGTACAGAACCCCTATCTTGCCGAGCAGACTGACCGCGACTTTACCTCTGGCTTCGGCAGTGCATCCATGGCTTCGTTCTTCACGCGCGAAACCTATAATTATGATGACCGCTACTATGCTACCTATACCTATCGTTATGACGGCAGCTCGAACTTCGGCCCGAAGAACCGCTGGGCAGGCTTCCACTCCTTGGCTGCCAGCTGGCGCTTCACCAACGAGAAGTTCATCAAGGCCGCAACAGAGAAGTGGCTGTCGAATGGTAAGCTCCGCATCGGTTGGGGTCAAACTGGTAACGCCAACATCGGTGGTTACTTGTGGGGCGTTGCCCTTGACCCGATGCCATCATCATTAGGCCTGTCCTATCGTCCGAATGGACTGCCTAACGAGGCTATCCAGTGGGAGACCCAGGAGCAGATAGACCTCGGTATCGACCTCGGTTTCCTGAACAACCGCATCAACTTGACCATCGACTGGTACCGCAAGGAGTCGAAAGACATGCTGATGCAGATGCAGTTGCCCTCCTACCTTGGTACACAGGGTAACCCATCATCAGCTCTCGCTGCCCCATTCGGAAACTACGGCACCATGCGTAACACAGGTCTGGAGATTGAGCTGAAAGCTACGCCCATCCTGTCGAAGGGCTTCACGTGGGATACTGACCTACAGTTCTCGTTCAACCGCAACAAACTGGTGGCTCTGCAGGGCACGACCTCTGCCGCTATCATCGGCTACGGTCAGTGGAGCGACGTCGTCGCCGTTTCGTCTGTCGGCCGTCCTATGTATGACTTCTTTGGCTATGTGGTAGAAGGTGTCTATAAGGACTTCGACGACATCCTAAACTCACCAGTCAACGCGCTCTATCCGCAGTCGTCCATCAAGAATGAGGACGGCACGTACTCTCACGTCACCGACCCGACGAAGTACAGCAAGAACAACACCGTTTGGCCTGGCGATCTGAAGTTCAAGGACGTCGACGGCAACGGCTATATCGACGAGAACGATAAGACGCAGATTGGTTCGCCGCTGCCCAAGTTCACCTTCGGTTTCACGAACAACTTCAGTTACAAGAACTTCGACCTGAGTATCTTTATCAACGGCTCGGTGGGCAACAAGGTGATGAACTACACCTCTATCCCTCTGTCGAATATGTCGAGCACCTGGACCAACCAGATTCAGGAGAAAGTGGCTGACCGTGCCCGTCTTGCCGCCATCGATCCCGACAAGGTCTACACAGGCAATGATATGTGGTACAACGACGTCACCAACGTCTACGTCACGAATGCTGACACGAAGACCCCGCGCGTAGCTGTTGGAAATACCTACAACACAAATATCTCCGACCGCTATATTGAGGATGGCTCGTATGTCCGTCTGAAGAACATCTCGCTGGGTTACACCTTCCCGAAGAGCATCATCCGCAAGCTCTACTTAGAGAACCTGCGCGTGTACTGCAACCTGCAGAATGTGCTGACCATCACCGGCTACGACGGCTACGACCCGGAAATCGGTGCATCGACGACTGACCAGCATGGTTATGTCTTCGGTCTTGACAACGGCCGCTACCCGTCGCCGTTTACCTGCACCTTCGGTATCAACTTATCATTCTAAATATAGGAGACATACATTATGAAAATAAAGAATATCAAAATATATCTGGCCGCCGCTGTCATGGGCTTGGGACTAACCTCCTGTGAGGACTTTCTAGACCGTCCGGCAGAGGATAAATACGTCGCAGGCAGCTATTATAAAAATGATACGGAGTGTATCGCTGCAGTCAACTACCTGTACAACTCGCCTTGGTACGACTTCCAGCGCGGTTTCATCTGCTTGGGTGACGTGCTGGCAGGCAATTACTATTGGACAGGCGGCGACAGTCAGGCATTCATCGACTTCTCGTTCAATTCTAACAACGAGATTATTCGTAACATGGCCTACTCGCTGTGGGCTGTTAACGGCCATTCCAACATCGTGCGCCACTACATTGAGGGTGGCGGTGCCTCTGAGGCCGTGAAGAAACAAACCATGGGTGAGTGTCTGCTGTGGAAGGCGATGGCATACTTCTACCTGGTACGTACCTTCGGCGATGTGCCCATCGTACACGACAATAGTGAAATGATAGAGAAAGGCACCTACAACGAACAGTACAAGGTTCAGAAGGCCGACGTCTACGAATATATCGTCATGACCCTGGAAAAAGCTATCGAATGGCTACCTGAGCAGTGCACCGAGGGTCGTCTCGACAAGTACTGCGCCAAAGGTCTGCTGGCCAAGGTCTATCTGGCCAAAGCTGGTGTCAGCGGCCAGTTGAACAGCGAGGATCTGCAGAAGGCTGCTGAGTATGCCAAGGACGTTATGGACAACTGCGGTCGTGAGCTCGAGAAGAATTACGCCGACTGCTTCACCCTGGAAGGCAACAAGTCAAAGGAGAACATGATTGCCTGGCGCTGGACACCCCAGCGTAGCAAGTGGACATCCCAGAACTCCTTCCAGTCAGACCTCGGCATCCAGCCCCTTGACGAGTATGGTGACAACTGGGGTGCATGGAGTGGTGTCTCCGTTGACCTGCAGGATGCCTTCGGCTTCAACATTCTCGACGAGCCCGGCACCCGTCCCGACGTCGACACCCGCCGTAAGGCCACATTCATGACCGTAGGCGACGTCATCCCCTACCTGTGGCGTGACCACGGTGGTCTGGACTACACACGCTTCCACTATGACACGGAATATAATGAAGCTGCTCTGGGACAGTGCAACGCACCGACAGGTGCCAACTGCGTGAAGCACCTCTACGGCAACAATGCCGACCATGTGTCTGTGCTGGGTGTCTCTGCCGCTCATATGACCAGTGGTCTCTGCACACCGTTACTCCGTCTGGCCGATGTCTATCTGGTACTGGCCGAAGCCAAGGTGCTGATGGGTCAGGGTAGCGACGCCGATGCACTGAAGGCCTTCAACGCCGTTCACCAGCGTGCCATTCCCAACGCCACGGCCAAGACATCGCTGACGTTCGATGACGTCTGGAAGGAGCGCCGTCTGGAGCTCGCCCTTGAGGGCGACCGCTGGTACGACTTCGTCCGTCTGTCATACTACAACCCCGAGCGCGCCATTTCAGAGATCAAAGGCCAGCGCCGTAACTCGTACTGGAACCTGAACCCGATGTTCAAGAACTACTATAAAACCGGCCAGTGGCAACTCGTTAACAAAGACGATGACGGTAACGACCAGACGGCCATGTACGACGACCAGACACCTGCGCCGAACGTCACCATCGCCAGCTTCACTATCCCGTTCCCGATGGAGGACCTCACCTTCAACCCACACCTGAAGGAAGATGCCGTTCACGTGGACGTCCGCGAAACATTTAAGTATTAATAACCAATAGACGAAACCTATCATGAAAAGATTATATAAGAGTCTCCTCTTGCTGGGCGCCCTGACGCTGACGACATCAGTCTTTACAGGCTGTAAGGACGAGCCTGACAAGTATGAGATTGCCGATGGCACACCGACCATCCGCTATATTCGCACACTGGGTCTGGAGAGCGCTGACTCCATCATCACCGGCGCTTATATGGAGAACAACATCTGTATCGTGGGTAGCAACCTGCGCAGCATCACGAAGTTGTTCTTCAACGACCAGGAAGCAAAGCTCATCACGAGCCTCATCACCGATAACACCCTGATTGTAGAAGTTCCCGCGAAGATTCCCGAAGTGGTGTATAACAAGATCTTCATGGTCAACAACAACAACGACACGACATCCTACGACTTCCAGGTGCTCGTACCTGGTCCGTCTGTCAACTCAATGAGCAACGAGTGGGCCAAGGTTGGCGAGAAGGCCACCATCTACGGCAACTACTTCGTCGACGACCCCAACACCCCGCTGACACTGACCATTGGTGGTAAGGAGATTGACATCGACGACTTCAGCATGACCGCCATCAACTTCACCGTTCCCGAGGGACTGGGAGAAGGCGCTGTGGAGGTAACCACCGTCTATGGTAAGAAGAAGGCTCGCTTCAACTTCCACGACAGCCGTGGTATGCTGTTCAACGACTGGGGTACTGGCGACGCCGGCGATGCCTCTACTGGTCTGGGTAACCATGGCTGGCACCCACAGATCATTGCCAACGATGAGTATTCGCTCGATGGCAGCTACCTGCTCCTGGGCGACTGCGACCTGAAGGACGACACCTGGGCTGACGGCAACGTCTCGTTCGAGTACTGGCCCAACGCCGATGATCGTCTCAGTGACATGGTCAGCTTTGCCAACTTCGCCAACATGGCTCTGAAGTTCGAGGTGAATATCCCAGCCAGCAACCCGTGGGAGAACCTCTCTATGCAGTGCATATTCACAGGCGACGAGCAGGTGACGCTGGCAACGGCCAACAACACCTTCTTCCACGACGTGGACTATCCGCGCGGTTTGTGGACGCCGTGGAACGCAACAGGTTCCTACGACACCGGCGGCAAGTGGGTGACCGTGACGCTTCCCATCGCCAACTTCAAGTATCTGGAGACTGGCACAGTAGCCAGCACACAACTGGAGGCCAAGAACTTCACCGGTCTGACCTTGTTCATCTGGAATGGTGTCAAGAGTGGTACGACCTGTCATCCTATCATCCGTATCGACAATATCCGTGCGGTAGAGCTCTAATCATTAAGAGTTAAGAATTAAGAGTTAAGAGTTATCGCTACGCGATTAGGAATTAAACATTAAGCATAAAGAAACAATGAAAATATATCGCAAAATATCCGTATTGGCTTTAGCTGCACTGGTGGTCACAACAGGCTTTACCAGCTGTGGCGAGGATGATCTCGACACCAACCCGTATAGCAAGGGCGGTGTGAACATCCTGGGCTTCGGCCCCATGCCCATCACCCGTGGTGAGACGATGCGTGTGACAGGTACCAGCCTGAACAGCGTCAAGGAAGTAATCTTCCCCGAAGGCAACCAGAAACTGTCACCCTCGACGACTTACATCGCTGGCGAGTTCAGTCTGCAGAACTCCGAGGAGATGACCGTCACCATTCCCGACCAGTGCGTACCCGGCAAGCTCCGTCTGGTGCTGAACAACGGCGACACCGTTGTGTCAAAGACGAACATCACCTTCGCTGAGGAGATCAAGGTGACCTCGTTCTCGCCCACCTCACTGCACCCGGGCGACGTGCTGACCATCAAGGGTGAGTACGTCTGGAACATCGGCGAGGTGATTCTCTTCGACCACGTGACGGTCGAAGCCGAGGAGTTCTTGAAGAACACCCGTAACGAGATTCAGCTCCGCGTGCCTATGGAGGCCAAGACTGGCGAAGTGCAGTATAACGACGGCTCTGACGGTGCCGACAACATTGCTATCGGTACGCTGAACGTCGACGCCCCGAAGGCTACGGGCATCTCAAATGCTACGCCTGAGTTCGGCGAGTCCATTACCATCACGGGCGAGAACCTCGACCTCGTGACCTCTATGGACTTCCCGTCTGTGAAGGACGTCACGTTCAGTGCAGCTGCCGACGGTAAGTCTATCACCGTGAGTGTTCCTGCCACAACCGTTTCCGGAACCGTTACCATGACTGCCGCCTCTGGCCTGACTACTTCTGTCGACATCACCGTTCCACTGGCAACGGTTGCTGAATCAGAGCCGTACAAGGACGTCAAGGAAGGACAGACCGTCACCATTAAAGGTACGAACCTCGACCGCATCACGCAACTGATTCTCCCGGCTATCAAGGAACCGCTGGAGAAAGGCTCGTTCACACAAAGCGCTACAGAGATATCGTTCGTCGTTCCCGAGAAGATGGGTGACGGTCCTGTCGTACTCGTACAGCACGAGAACTACAGCGTAGAGTCGGCAAAGATTACCATGTACAGCGAAGCACCGGAGGAGACGCTCTGGAATGGCAACATGGATATCGACTGGAACGTTGGTGGTGCCATTCAGGCCCTGGCCTACGGCGCCTACGACTGGAGCAAGATAGAGGCTGGCACGAAGTTGTTCGTCTACTACGAGAAGAAGGCCCCCGGCTCGTGGGGCTGCCTGTCGCTGCGTCACGGTGAGAATTGGGGCAACCTGCCCGACAACGCCGGCGTACAGTATGACTTCCCTGACGATGCTGGTGTCTACTCGATTACGCTGACACAAGACATCTTGGACGATCTTGCTGCCAATGGCGGTCTGGTCATCACCGGCTTCAACTTTATCGCCACGAAGGTGTCACGCTCACTACCGGAGAATGTCATTTGGAAAGGCAGCCTTGACATCGACTGGAACGTAGGCGGCGCCTGGCAGGACCTGGCATACGGAGCCTATGACTGGTCGTCAGTAGAAGCAGGCACCAAGATAGTTCTCACCTACGAGAAGAAGACCCCCGGCTCATGGGGCTGCCTGTCGCTGCGTCATGGTGAAAGTTGGGGAAACCTGCCCGGCAACATCGGCGCACAGTATGACTTCCCCGAAGACAGCGGAACCTACGAGGCACAGCTCACACAGGACATCCTGGACGACCTTGCAGCCCACAACGGTCTGATTGTCACCGGCTTCAACTTCATCCTAACGAAGGTCGTGTTCAGATAGACTTTCAAAGCAAGACATACAAAAGAAGAGGCACTGCTCCGCAAGGGGTAGTGCCTCTTAGGAACTAAAAAACATAACAACGACAATGAAACAGAAACTATTATGGGTCTTTGCTGCCATCGCATTGCCGCTGCTGTGGGCATGTGGCGACGACGACAGCGACGAGCCAACACCAAGCAAAACGTCTACTGTCAGCGCACGTTCTTGTAGCGTCACTGAAGCAGCGGAGTATGTTGCCTCTGCACTGACAGAAGTGACACTCTCGTACAACACCACCATGTCCGTCGCCCCGTCGGCCAACATCACCTTGAACGGCACGAAGTGCACAGCCAAGCCAAGTGCTACCACGGCGATGGATGTTGTCATCACCCTGCCTACGCTGGAAGAGGGCACTGCCTACACGCTGACGGTGCCGGAAGGTAGTTTCATCTCAACGAAGGACGCCAATCATGTCAATGCGGCACTGACCGTACACTTCACGACAAAGGCTGCCATCAAGCCCACCGACAACAGCGCCACGGCACTGGCCAAGCGACTGGGATGGGGCTGGAACCTGGGCAACCACTTCGACACCAGCAGCGGCGAGGACGGCGTTCACCCGCAGTGGGGCTACTGGGACAAGGCCACGCCCACGCAGACACTCTACGACAATCTGAAGAAGGCTGGCGCCAGCACCGTGCGCATCTGCGTCACCTGGGGCAACTACCAAACCACTGACGACAACTGGACCATCGAGCCAGACTACATGGCAGAAGTGAAGCAGAACGTCGACTGGGCTGAGTCCGCTGGACTGAACGTCATCCTGAACACCCACCACGACGAGTACTGGATGGACATCAAAGAGGCTGCTGGCAACAACATTGTCAACGATCAGATCAAGGACCGTCTGACCAAGACCTGGACACAGATTGCCAACGCCTTTAAGGACAAAGGCGACTTCCTTTTCTTTGAGGCGTTCAACGAGGTACAGGACGGTCAGTGGGGCTGGGGAGCCAACCGTACCGATGGTGGCAAGCAGTACCGCACCCTCAACGAGTGGAACCAGACGGTAGTCAATGCCATCCGTGCCACGGGCGGCAACAACGCCACACGCTGGATAGGAGTAGCTGCCTACGCCTCGAGTCCGAATTTCGCTGTTGAAGACGGCTTCGTGTTGCCCACTGATGCCGCCAAGCGCATCATGGTCAGTGTCCACTTCTATGACCCGAGTAACTTCACGCTGACACCAGAGGGCAACTACGGCAAGTCAGAATGGGGCCACACAGCAGCAGCCGGTACGTTTGAGTCA
>Ga0310694_10003033_pt1 | contig 16628 bp, 9 predicted proteins | sample 174DNAGHGhighgp2_FD_203884 | JGI IMG/M metagenome (GOLD analysis project Ga0310694, IMG submission 203884) | Sheep rumen microbial communities from Palmerston North, Manawatu-Wanganui, New Zealand - 1742 DNA GHGhigh gp2 (v2) (version 2) | ecosystem: Host-associated > Mammals > Digestive system >... | reverse complement strand
AAACCGGTAAGAAGCTTGACGACGGTATTATTACCGAAGCTGGCGTCAATATCGGTGACTACGAGAAGAATGCTGAAGCTACGATTTATTTCTATGCTACAGTTAAGACTCCAGCAGACGAGTGCCAGACTTCTGTCATTCGCAACATTGCAAAGGGTAAGTACAACAACGACAACAAGACTGAAAAGTCTGACGAAGCTGATGTTACTATCAACGCAGTGTCCTGTGGTGACACCCCAGTTATTCCAAAGACTGGTGCCACAACTGTTATTTCCAGCGTGTTCGGTGCAGCAAGCATCGCAACCGCTGCTGGCTACTATATCATTAGCCGCAAAAAGTTGAACTAAGTTGACCGCCAATCGATAGAGCTTTCCCAGAAGCTATATAGAACGACGGGAAACTAACAAAAATACCCTCACCGGATTCGTCTGCGTGGGGGTATTTTTTGTTGCGTTTTTATTTCCGTTTATGCTAAAATTATAGTTATGAATCAGGATGGGACTCCAGTATCTCCAAAGCCGCCTATTTTTTCGGGCGCCGCCCCTTCCGGACCATCCAACTCTAACGTCCCTGGCTACTTTAATGAAGCCATGGGCGACATCGTTATCGACGATCCGAACGCAAAAAAGAAGAAAAGCAAGCTCCCGTTCATTATCGGCGGCGCAGTTTTGCTTGTCGTAATCGCGGTTGTCATTGTTGTTATTTTGCTTAGAAACAATCCGTCATCCGCCGGCTCGAATAAGGTTGGTGAGACTAATCTTGAACTCATTTTTGACAAAACCACTCCAATTCTCGTCGAAGAGAATGGCAAGTATGGCTACATTAATCCAGAGGACGGCAAGACTATTATTCGCGCTATTTACAAAAACGCCGAGCGTTTCTATGGTGAATATGCTAAGGTTCAATCGGAAACTGAGTATATGATTATCGATCGTAAAGGTGAGATTAAGCTCAAATCTACTACTGACGATTTTCGTTATGATGTGAAGAATAATATCTGGAGCGCCAAGAGTGATGTCTATACGCACAAGATGGAAAAGATTAATCCAGATAAGAGTTCTGCTTCCTACCTTGGCTATGGCTACATTCTTGTTATTCCAGAAAATGAAGACGAAAAGTCCTCCTATAAGAGCGGAATTCCTTATATCATCAACGCAGAAAAGAAAACTATTTATACTTGTGAAGGCGTTGGTTGTTCCGCGGTGCTCGTAAAGGCAACTGATAGCGATGACGTTTACGCTGCTATTTCAACTTCCGGCAAAAAGTCAAAAATTATCAGCCTAAAAGATTCTCAAACTATTAGCGAGGCTGACACGACTAGCTACTATGCGAAGATCGGTGAAAATATTTTGGCTTTGAAGGCCACGAAAGATCGTGCAATTCAGAAGTACCTCACAATTAAGGGCGGAGCTGCCGCAGAGTCTAAGACTCTGCCGGAGACTAAGGCTCAGGCTACGATTTCTGATTCAGGTAAATATGTTCGCGCTCAGTGCGGCAATGGTTTCTATAGTGTCAATGACAAGGATGGCAACTCGATTGTTGGCTGCGACTATACTTCAGTTGTCGAACTTTCGGCTAATGTCTTCGCAAAACTAGCTGCAGGCAAGAAGGAACCAGTTTTCCTAATAAAGGACGATAAGGTTATCCTTTATGACCTAGCAAATAAAAAAGAGCTAGCCTCCTACAATAGTATGGAAGTTAACGTTTCGACCGATAGTCCATTCTTCCAAATCGTCACAGATAATTCCAAGTCATCTGTCTGCAACGTCTTTGAGTTGGGCGACTGTGCCACTGTTGATACGTTAAATGTAAAAGGTTTTTCGAATTATTTCACTGCAAATGGAAAATACTATAACTACTCCAAAAAGGAGATTCGATGAGCGCTAAAAACAAAAAATCCCTGAAACTAATAATCGCCGCTCTTGTCGTCGCTCTTTCGTCTGTCTTTTTGCCGACGATGGGCGCATATGCAGAAATGCAAGGGAATGGCGAGGAAAAAGCTAAAAATTATTTATATGCTACCGCAGCGTATCAATGCGCGCGGAGTGCGAGTGAAGGGAATTTTGAAAATTTCAATGAATTTGTGACTATAGGCCAAAGCATATCCTCGATTTTTACTAATAGCTTCAAGCAGACTAAAGTGTCTATAGGTAAATGGCTGGGCGATGATGATGGCAAAATAACCTGCGGCGACGCAATCGATAAGGCTGCGGCCGCTATTGGTATAACAAGCATAACCGCTGAAGATATGGATTTTGGAGGATTTCTCTATCAGGTTTACAGTCTTTTTTCTGAACCCATAGAGTACCTTAACTGTGTATATCCAATCACTATGGACGCAGATGCGGAAGATGTCTTTATGAATGCGGACGGGAATGACTGGATTGAGTTTTGGTGGCCGCAAGGATATGTCGATGATTTAGCGTCGGAAGGCGGAATTAAGGACAAAACATCTACAACTCCTTTGTACTTCGGTTTCGGGCAAAATGGCCAATTTGTGAAAGTCGGGTACAGCACTGGCCAATCGCTGGATTCTGAACTTAATCCGAACCTTGCAGAAAATGTATCTACCGCATGGAGCAATGTTTCGACGAATATAATGCCAGACCAAAGAGAAGATGGTGCTCTTAATACTTTTTGTAAGGATCTCATCTCCTCGCCGTTTATAAAAATCTTTTCTAGAGTGGAGCAGGTGTGTTCAACGTCAGCCAACGGCCCAAACTCTGGACAAAGTTGCCAGAATGAAACTACATACGGAAATATTAGATTCGCGAAAGATGTAGCAGGCTCTGACGGGGTGTATTCAAATTATTTTTGGCGTACTGGCTATTATACTAATTATCACCTTGGCGATAATCAAAAGAAAGCTATATACGACAATCATTTCACTAGAGTCGCCAATCCGCAGCCGGTCACGGGTCTATATGGCAGGATTATACAGTCTGGGAGTACTGGAAATACTGCTGAATGGGCTAGAAGTGCGGACGGACTTAACGCAAGTGTGGGAATGTCGAGTCGGCTAAAGCGGAATATCTCAGACTTATTATTTGGCGGCAATTATCTTGCCGGCTCCATGATATCTCCAGACGATTACCTCGATGCTCATCCAGAAATTAAATATGTCATTATGGGGAGATATTTGTTTAATGGCGATAACGGGTTGGCGAGGGGGCGTAACTGCGGTGGTTTCTCTATTAGATCGGATGATCCGAACTATGACCCTTCTAATACATATTGGAACACTGCGCAAAGCTACAATGTTACTACTCAGGCCTATCCTACTACCACAATCGGTCATAAGGATCCTTTTATAACTAAAATTGGCGGCGATGCTGGCCTGGATGAAGGCGACGCCAGTCTTACGGCCGCATGGAAGCCGGGCGGCGGCGAAGAAAACTGCAAGGATATTGCAGAGGCATTCAATAGTATTACATTGTCTGGCGGTAATCATGGCGGGACTCTAAGGGCGGTCTTTGGATATATTAATCCAATCACGATAGATAGTGGCGGAAGCGTGCCCGTAACTCCATATAATCCGGCCAATCCGGGAAATGTCGAGACTGCGGAAGTAAACTGCTACACGCACGCAGGCGCACTCGGTTGGATTCTTTGCCCAATCGTTGAAAGTGGCAGCCAATTCGTCAGTGACGTTTACGACAAGTTTATTGAGCCGCAACTTGTACTAGATTCCGGTTTATTTACGAATTATGCCCAAGGCGGTAATCAGGGTGGACAAGAAACGTATGAGGCATGGCAAACATTTCGTAATTTAGCAAACATTGCATTCGTCGCCGTCTTCTTGTTCGTTATCTTCTCGCAACTGACTGGTTTTGGCATCGACAATTACGGCATCAAAAAGATCCTTCCTAAGTTGATTGTTGCAGCGATTATTATCAATGCATCCTACTACATTTGCCAGATTGCGATTGATGCTGCTAATATTGCCGGCTATGGAATTAAAAATATCATGGGTACAGTTGGGCAGGTTCCAGCTGACTCAGAATTCGCTATCCATGATGGTGGGCATACCCTTGCTTCTATCGGTTCGAACCTTGGTATTGTTGCGCTCATTACGGCCCTCGCTGCACCGGCAGTTCTTGGTCAAGGTATCGGCATTCTCATCTCGGTATTCACGGCGCTTATTGGTGTAGTTGTCGCAATCTTGACCTTGTTCGTAGTATTGGCTGCTCGCAAGGCACTCTCTCTTGTCCTTGTCGTCATTTCACCGCTAGCGTTCCTATGCTATATGTTGCCAAATACGAAGAAACTATTTAATAAATGGCTCGATGCGTTGAAGGGCACTTTGTTGGCATTCCCAATCTGTGCTGCTATGGTGTTTGGCGGTCAGGCTGTTAGCCGTATCGTGATACTTGCCAGTAGCGAGGTTGAGGGCACGCCATTCTTTATGACGCTTATTGCCGCAGCTACTGCTGTTGCTCCTATCTTCTTAATTCCGAGCACGCTAAAGAAATCTATGGGTGCCGTTTCTGCCGTAATTGATAAGGCATCTCATGGCGTTAACCGCTTCGCAAAAGGCCGCTGGCAGGGCTCTAAGACTGCAAAGAATATGAAGGAATCTGGCGCTCAGTGGGCGGATCGCCGCGCATCTGGCCTTAAGTTTGACGAAAAAGGCAATTTCGTTGGTTTCACGAAGAGAGGGCAGAGACAAAACGAACGATATAAGGACCGAAAGGGGAGTCTTGCTGCTCGTCGGCTGCAAGCTCAGCGCCTTGCTGCCTTACAGCAGAATAACGCCAGCTTAGCTAATGCGGATAAATTCGGTAGTGAGGAATACTTAATGAATATTCAGTCCGGACACCTTGAGGATGAGGATAAAAAGAGGATTGCGAATATTGAAGCCGCATATAGAAGAGGCGATAAAACGAATGCAAATGGCGATAAATTCAATATGAACGATAATAAATCCAGAGGAGCTACGGGTCTTTATGCTGCGATGAAACACGCGGCCAACGAAGGCAACATGGATGACGTATTGGCGCTTTCTAACATTGCGGCGCAAACCGAAGATGGTCGCGATATTATTGCATCTCTATTCGATGGTTTTGATATAGATACTCAGAATAAGCTTTCGTCCCATCTTATCAAAAATTATGGTAAAACATTCAAGGATAACCGCAGAACATTCCATGATAAGATGGCTAGTATCGCCAGTGGTGGGGATGGTAGCGACGCTAAAGTCAATAGCGCGAGCCTCAAGGGTGCACTTATCAATTCTATGGATAAAGAGGAATACGAGGCAGTCCAGGCTAGAGCGGAGGAACTCTCGAATAAAGGATCTCATAGGGATGCTACGGAAGAAAAAGAGTACGAAGAGATTATTGGCGCACTTCGCTCTGCTATGGAAGACCAGTCGTTCTCTGGGACTAAAGAAGGTAGAAAGAATGATATCAAGAAGGATCTTGAGAGATTTGAACCTCCAGTATCCGCAATGGTGGCAGAAGCAGCAAAAGCAGCACAGAAGGCGCAAGCTGATTCCGCTGCTGCTACTCAGGCTGCTCAACAGGCTGCCGCCGCTCAAGCTCAGGCAGATGCCATGAAGGCACAAGCGGATGCCCTAAATGAGCTCAATCAACATTTAAAGGCACAGAACGCTAACCAATTTGGCGTTGGCGATCCTAACCATCATTTTCCGCCATCTTCATTCGACGGCGGCAACGCATAGAACAGGCGTGCTATACTATACCTAGTGCACCCGTAGCTCAGTGGATTAGAGCACTAGTCTTCGGAACTAGGTGTCGCAGGTTCGAATCCCGCCGGGTGTACCATTTTTGACTGCACCCGTAGCTCAGTGGATAGAGCACTGGTTTCCGGTACCAGGTGTCGTGGGTTCGACTCCCGCCGGGTGTACCAGATAGTTTAATAGGAGGAGCCAACTATGCTTAAAAATAAATATGCCCGTCTCTCAATTATTACAGTCGTTATTTTGATAGCGATTGGTTTCCTGATGTTAAATAACAGTCCGCTAACGGAAGTCAAAAAACTCGATGAGATGGTAGCCGGCACCTGGCAATCTACAGTAGTATTCCCGGATTGGAAGGGCTACACGGACAATACTTTAGCTATGAATAGCATGTATAGTTTTGATGGTTACAGTAAACAGGGCAAACTATATTTGACTATTAGTGAAGAAGTAGAGAGCTTTGACCTTTTTATTAATAACCGTGCAATTGATACAAAAAATATGAAAAATGGTGTCTATGCGCTTGACTATTCAAAGATTGCCGTTAATGGCGAGAATACAATCCAGGTCAGCAATATTACGCCGAGCACCGCAAAAAACGCAGTGACGGTAAATATTCCATATCCATCCGTCATTAATGGCTCGTTACGAGAAGTTGGGCTTAATCAAGATTCCTTTAATTTAATTAGCGATATCATTACGGCTGATGTGAAGAACGGTTTTTCTAGTGCGCAGCTTGCGGTCATCAAAGACGGTAGACTTGTTTACCAGAACGCGTGGGGCCAACTTAATTCTTATAACAAAGATGGCACTAAAATCGAAAACGGCGCTAAAGTAACCAACGATACGCTGTATGATTTAGCTTCTAACACTAAAATGTATGCCGTCGCTTACGCGATTCAATATTTGGTAGATGCCGGGAAAATCAAACTCGATGATAAAATCACCGATATTCTTGGCCATGATTTCGTTGACAAAACTAACGAGATAAAATTTGCTTCCTATGACAACTATCCAGGTTTCGACAAGATTAAAGACATGAAGTCGAAAATTACTGTTAAAAATGTAATGATGCACCAGGCGGGTTTCCCGGACAGCGGTCATTATCATAACGAATATTTCGACACTGTTAATCAGCAACTCAGCGACACTGTGAAAAATGTTCTATTTGTCGCCAATCCAAGCAAGACAAATACACTTGAGGACGGCATTTATAAAACGCCGCTCATCTATGAACCTGGCACCAAGACTCTTTATTCCGATATTGACTATATGCTGCTTGGCGCCGTCGTTGAAAAAATCACAGAAAAAGACCTGAATACGTTCTTGTCCGAAACTTTCTGGCAACCAATGGGGCTCAAGCGCATCACTTATAATCCGCTTGAGAATGGCTTCAGTAAAGACGACTGCGCTGCTACTGAATTGAATGGCAATAGCCGCGATGGTCTGATCGATTCGCCATTTATGCGTAAAGATACGATTCAATGCGAAGTGCACGATGAGGAGGCATACGATATGATGGAAGGAGTTTCAGGTCATGCGGGTCTCTTCGCGAACGCAACCGATCTCGCTAAACTTGCCTCAGTTATGTTGTCTGGCGGCTATGAGAATAACCGATTCTTCAGTAAAAATACGCGCGACATTTTTACGGCGCCGCAGTCCGCGAATACGATTAACTATGGTATTGGCTGGTGGCGCGAAGCAGATGACCGCCGCGTGTGGTATTTCGGCACTCAATCGCCAGAGAGCACCGTTGGCCACCAAGGTTGGACCGGCACACTTACAATGATCGATTTTGAAAATAATATGGTCGTGGCTTATCTCACGAACTCTATTAATTCGCCGATTATTAATCCTGTTTCGCTCGATAATGCAAACGATTTTGCTGGGCGTTACTATACGTCTTCTACGCTCGGTTTTGTTCCGCAGATTATTTATATGGGCCTGAATCAGGCTAACCCAAATGCGGCGCTCAAATCGCTCGCAAAAGATATGGTAGCTGAAAAGCAAAAACTTATCGATGAAATGGCCGAGAAAACCGGAAAAGAAGTAAAAGATCACCCGATCCTTGACGCAAAGAAAGCACTCGAAGAAGTTCAAAAGAAATGGAAATAAGAAAAAAGGAGTATTCATGACAATTGCCGAAGATAGTTTAAAAATGCATGAAGAAAAGCGTGGCAAAATTGAAGTAATTTCCCGTGTGCCCGTAAAAACGAAAGATGATTTATCTTTGGCCTATACTCCTGGCGTGGCGCAGCCGTGTCTGGAAATTCAAAAAGATATCAATAAATCCTATGAACTCACGCGCCGCTGGAATATGTGCGCCGTAATCACTGATGGCAGTGCTGTGCTTGGCCTTGGCGATATTGGCCCAGAAGCTGGCATGCCAGTCATGGAAGGAAAGTGCGTCCTATTTAAAGAATTCGGCGATGTGGACGCGTTTCCTATCTGTGTAAAGACGCAGGATGTTGATGAATTTGTAAATACTGTTTATCTAATTTCTGGTAGCTTCGGCGGCGTGAACTTGGAAGATATTTCCGCCCCACGCTGTTTTGAAATTGAAGAGAAACTCAAAGCAAAATGCGACATCCCAATTTTCCATGACGACCAGCATGGTACGGCTGTTATTACGCTTGCTGGTATTATGAATGCCTTGAAAGTTGTCGGTAAATCTAAAGACGATGTCCGCATTGTTGTTAGCGGTGCTGGTGCAGCTGCTACCGCTATCACCAAGCTTCTTTTGAATTATGGTATTAAAGATATTACGATGTGCGATCGCCAGGGCGCAATTTATGATGGCCGTGACGGTCTAAATCCTGCCAAGGAAGCGATGGCGAAAGTCACTAACCCGGCCAAGCGCCAGGGTAAACTTGCTGACGTTTTGGCGGGCGCGGATATCTTTATTGGCGTATCTGCACCAGGCTTGCTTACAACCGAAATGGTTGCCACGATGGCAAAAGATGCAATCGTTTTTGCTTGCGCGAACCCAACGCCAGAAATCTTCCCAGATGACGCCAAGAAGGGCGGCGCACGCATCGTTTCGACTGGTCGCTCAGACTATCCGAATCAGATCAATAATGTGCTCGCTTTCCCAGGCATTTTCCGCGGCGCTTTTGATGTGCGCGCGAGCGAAATCAATGAAGAGATGAAGATTGCGGCTGCCAATGCGATTGCGGGCCTAATCACTGACGATGAATTAAATGAAGACTATATTATTCCGGCTGCCTTTGACCCACGCGTGGGTAAGGCCGTTGCGGCGGCGGTTGCTGAAGCCGCCCGCAAGACTGGCGTTGCTAGGGTATAATATAGTTATGTCTAAAAATACTATTCTTGAAGTCAAAAAACTTACCAAAACTTACGGCAAGGGCGATAGCCTTGTCAAAGCTGTTGACGGCGTCAGTCTAACTGTTGAAGAAGGTGAATTTGTTGCTATTATCGGCGCTAGTGGCTCTGGCAAATCTACTCTCCTTCATATGATTGGCGGCGTTGATCGCCCGGACAAAAACGGTGGCGGAATCATTATTAATGGCGAAGATATTACGAAGCTAAATGATAATAAACTCGCTCTTTTCCGTCGCCAGAAAATTGGTATTATTTACCAGTTTTATAATCTCATTCCAGTCCTGACGGTTCGCGAAAATATCACGCTTCCAGTTGATTTAGAAAAGAAGACTCCAGACGAAAAATATCTCGACCAGTTAATTAACGCGCTTGGTCTCAAGAAACGCGAAACGCATTTACCAAACCAACTTTCTGGCGGCCAGCAGCAGCGCGTCGCAATTGGTCGCGCACTTTTTAATCGTCCGGCACTCATTCTCGCTGACGAGCCGACCGGTAACCTTGATTCTAAAGCTGGTGCTGAGATTGTGAAGCTTCTAAAACTCGCGAACGAAAAATATCACCAGACGATTATACTTGTCACGCACGACTTGGAGATTGCCAAGAAAGCTGATCGTGTCATTACTTTTGCGGATGGCAAAATTGTTTCAGATAAAAAGGCTCGCAAAAAATGAGCGTTCTCGGCAAATTAACTTGCGCGAATTTGAAACGCAATAAAAAGCGCAGTATTGTCACAGCGATTGGCGTCGCTTTGTCTGTAGCATTGCTTTTTACGGTCATCGCTATTCCGACTAGTTTCTGGGAAACACTCAGACAATATCAGATTTCTGAATATGGCGATTTTCATCAATCGTTCGAGCATATTCCGGGCGACAAGGTTGAAATAATTGAACACGCGAAAGGCGTTGACCGCGTCTATTATGCGCCACAAGTCACTTACGATAAAAAACACGCCTATCTCGAAGATAGCACTAGCCTCATTCCGGTAGATTATTACCAAAAAATAGACTCACTCAGCGACGCGGATCGTGTTGCAGAAAAAGAGTTTATTGTCTTCGTTCATTACGGCGGACCATTACGCAAATCTGGATACGCTAAGCCAATGCATGAACGCTACGGCAACGACATTGGCTACGCTCTCGAAGATGCCGGCGTAGAGAATTATTATGTTCGCACCAATTCATCGCTTCTAACTTTTGATGGAAATATCGACTACAATACCAGCACGGTATTTATCAGTCTTGCAGCGCTCGCAATTGGCCTTGTGATTATCGCTAGCATCTTTACGATTCGCAACTCGTTTAATATTTCTACGACTGAGCGCACGCGCGAATTCGGCATGCTTAGTTCCATCGGCGCAACGCCGCGCCAAATCCGCCGTTCCGTGCTTTTGGAAGCGATTATTATTGGAATTTTTGCGATGCCGGCCGGGCTTCTGCTTGGCGCCGTCGCGACCTTCATTTTGCTCGGCGTCACGGGCGGCTTACTCGGCACTAACCAAGCGATGACCTTCTTCGTGCCTTGGTGGGCGGTCGTAATTGATGTTGTCTCGGGCTTCATAGTTGTCTGGCTCGCAAGCGCTAGCGCAGCAATTCGCGCCGGTCGTTTAACGCCAATTGATGCCATCCGCAGCACGCAGGACGTTAATATAAAATCCAAGAAGCTTAAAACAAGCAAACTCATTAGCAACTATTTCGGTATTGGCGGCGTAATTGCTAGCAAGAACCTCAAGCGCAGTCGCCAGAAATATCGCACCACGGTTATTTCTATTGTCGTGAGCGTTGCGGTGTTCGTTGGCTTGTCTAGCTTCGTGATCGACGGTCAGCGCATTGTGAATGCGTTTGTTCCGAATTATGGCGCCGATTATGTTTCGCTTGGCGGGCCGATGGAAGAGTATGAAAAAATCACAGAGAAATACGATCTCGGTGATTATGTGATTTACCGAAACGCGATGACGGATCGTGGCATGAAAGTTTCGATTCTTTCTGAAGAATATTTTGAAAAATATGCCCGCTCGCTTGGCATATATGGCGACTACGAACATGCCGTTATTTATGACGATTATCTTGAAGAACTACATAGCAATGGCTCTCGCTCCGTTGCGCGCGCCACGAAAAACCAAGTTGGCGACACAGCGAATCTGAAAATGGTCGACATTAATGCGCCAGCGGATTCAGAAGATGTAATTAAAACTTTGGACGTTACTGTTACAAAAATAACCGACAAAAAACCAATCGGTACTGCGATTGTTCAGGTTCCAACTTTCTTCGTTTCCGAAAAGCATGTTTCCGCAAGCGACATTATTGCTGCTGGCGTAGCTAATGAATTCTATGCCAATCCAAGCGACGAAGTTTCCAAGGAACTGACGAACTACTTTACGGAATTGAATCATCGTCTAAACGAAGAAAATGAATCTATCATGTTCTTTGATGTTCGCGAAGCGATGCGCGAAACAAATAATATTATCACGCTCCTTGCTATCTTTATGTATGGCTTTATCGCGGTCGTCGCGCTCATTGGTGTCACGAATATTTTCAATACAATCACGACCAATATTCAGCTCCGCGCCAAAGAATTTGCGATGCTAAAATCCGTCGGCATGACCAACGACGAATTCAACCGCATGATTCGTCTTGAAAGCATTTTATATACCGTCCGCGCGTTGCTTATTGGCTTGCCGATCGGTATTCTTATATCCTATGCCGTTCACGCGATGCTAGGTGTTGGCGGTATGGGCTTGGATTATGAATTACCACTCATTCCGATTCTAATTTCCATTGCGGTTGTTGCAATTTTAATCACGGTAATTATGCGCTACTCTGTGCGCCAAGTTTCACGCCAAAATATTATCGAGACAATCCGCCAAGATACTGTCTAATAATGGTATAATATATCTAATATGTTAGATATAAATTTCATCCGTGCGAATCGCCAGAAAGTTGAGGATGCAATTCATAACAAGGTCTATGACATTGACCTTGATGAGATTCTTCGTCTCGATGACGAGCGCAAAGAGTTATCTCGCGAAGTGGACACACTTCGCCAGGAGCGCAACCAGATTTCTGCGCAAATGAAGGGCGGCAAACCAGACCCGAAGCTCATCGAGCAGGGCAAAGAGCTAAAAGCGAAGCTAGCAGAGCTAGAGCCAAAGCTTTCTGAAGTAGAAGCGGACTTTATCGCTAAACTCAAAACTGTACCGAATATCCCAGAAGACGACGTTCCAGTTGGCCTTACTGAGGACGACAACCAAGTTGCTGAGGTTTGTGGTGAAATCCCAGATATTAAGGACCCAAAGAACCACGCGGAGATTGCCGTTGCTCGTGGCTGGCTAGACAAAGAGCGTGCCGCTAAAGTTGCAGGTGCTCGCTTTGCCTATATCAAGGGCGACATGGTCAAGCTCCAGATGGCAATCGTTAACTTTGTTATGAATAGCCTTTCCGATGAGGCGACTATTAAAGAAATCATCAAGAAAGCTGGCCTAGAAGGTCAGGTTTCCGAGAAACCTTTTACGATTGTTCTTCCACCACTCATGCTTCGCACAGATGTTTATGATGCAATGGATCGTCTTGAGCCACGTGAGGACCGCTACAAGATTGAAGGTCAGGAACTCTGGCTTCAGGGTAGTGCAGAGCACGTTTTAGGCTCCATGCATATGAATGAAATTTTTGAAGAAAAAGATTTACCAATCCGTTATCTCGGCTACGCAACTAGCTTCCGTGAAGAGGCTGGTACCTATGGCAAAGATATGGAAGGCATTTTCCGCATGCATCAGTTTGATAAGTTGGAAATGGAAAGCTTCTCTACGAAAGAAACTAGCCGCAAAGAGCACGAATTCTTCGTCGCGATTCAGCGCTGGCTCGTTGAGCAGTTAGAGCTTCCATATCGCGTAATTCGTAAATGCACCTTCGACATCGGTAAACCAGACGCTCGTGGTATCGACATTGAGGTTTGGCTACCAGGTCAGGGTAAATATCGCGAGACCCATACCGCAGATTACATGACCGACTATCAGTCTCGCCGTCTCCAGACCCGCGTCCGCCGCGACAATGGCGACCTTGAATTAGTTCATACTAACGACGCTACAGCCTTTGCGCTTGGTCGTATTATGATAGCAATTATCGAAAATTATCAGAACCCAGACATGACGGTGCGCGTGCCTAAGGTTTTGCAACAATATTTGAATGGAAAGGAGACCATCTAAATGATCGATAATATTGAAATTAGCGGCTCTAATTACAAGGTTGAAGAGAGCTTTAAAAAATACGTCATTAAGCGCATTGGTAAACTTGATCGCCATCTTCCACGCGACCACCGCAAAGATGTCATCGTCAAGGTTGTTGTAACCGAGGTTGACCGCGCACATGGCAACAAATACGAAATCTCCGTTTCTATGGATATCCCAGGCGGCAAGGTGCTTGCTGCAAAGGATCAGGCTTCTAACGTTTATGCCGGCATCGATATTATCGAGGCAAAACTTGATGGCCAGATTCGCCGTTTCAAGACCGAGAAAACTAACTACGACAAGAAAGGATTCCTAAAGCGCATTTTGAAGAAGTAAGCTTAGGTGTTATACTAGAACGATGAAAGAGAGGAAGTCAGACCAGAAAAGGGTGGAAAAGAAAGCCAAAGCTCCAAAAGCTAAAAAGGCTCCAAAAGACAAAAAACCAACCGATAAACTTGCCGATAAGACCGCAACGACCAAAGTTTTGCAGCACATTTTTGGTGATGCTCAGAAAAAGACTCTCCGTCGCTTGCAGAAGCGCGTCGCCGAGATTAATAAGCTCGGAAACAAGTATGGCAAAATGAGCAAAAAAGAGCTCGCCGAGCAAACCGCAGAGCTCAAAAAACGCTTTGAGAAATTGAATAAACAAGCTCAGGCCGCTAAAGCCCGTGAAGAAGTAAAGGGTAAAAAAGGCGACAAGAAGTCCAAGAAAGTCAAGAAAGAGAAAAAGATCGACAAAAAAGCACTTATTGCTGCCGATAATAAAGTTCTCGACCAGATTCTCCCAGAAGCATTCGCGCTCGTTCGCGAAGCTAGCGACCGTGTTCTCGGCCTCCGTCCATTCGACGTCCAGTTGATTGGTGGTATGGTTCTCCACGAGGGCAACGTTGCGGAGATGAAGACTGGTGAAGGTAAAACTCTCGTTGCAACTCTTCCAGTTTATTTGAATGCTTTAACTGGTCGCGGCGTTCACGTCGTTACCGTCAACGACTATCTTGCACAGCGCGACGCTGGCTGGATGGGCGAACTTTATGACTTCCTCGGTCTTACTGTCGGTGTAATTATTAACGAAGCAAGCTTCGTTTACGACAAATCTTATGAAAATGAGGACCACGATGATCCTCGTATGAAGCATCTCAAGCCAGCAACTCGTAAAGAGGCCTACATGTGCGATGTCACTTACGGCACCAACAACGAGTTCGGCTTTGACTATCTCCGTGACAACATGGTCAAGGACGCTCAATATCTCCGCCAGCGCGAATTGAACTTCGCGATCGTGGATGAGGTTGACTCCATCTTGATTGATGAGGCTCGTACGCCGCTCATCATTTCCGCTCCGGCTGCAGATAACCCAGAGAGCTACTATCAGTTCGCAAAGGTCTGCGCTCAGCTTTCCGACGAAGATTATATTGTTGATGAAAAGCGCCGCACTGTCACGCTCACTGATGCTGGCGTAGACAAAGTTCAGAAGATTCTTGGTATCGATACTCTCTATAGCACCGAGAACACTCGTATCGTTTATCACCTCGAGCAGGCTCTCCGCGCTGAAACTCTCTTCAAGCGCGATAAGGATTATGTCGTCACCAACTCCGGTGAGGTTATGATCGTTGATGAACATACTGGCCGTCTCATGCATGGCCGCCGCTACAACGAAGGTCTCCACCAGGCAATCGAGGCTAAGGAAGGCGTCCAGGTTCGCGAAGAATCTACGACTCTCGCGACTATTTCCTTCCAGAACTTCTTCCGCCTTTATAACAAGCTTTCCGGTATGACCGGTACGGCATTTACTGAGGCAGAGGAATTCCAGCAGATTTATGCACTCGACGTTATTCAGATTCCACCGAACAAGCCAATCATTCGTGTCGATAAAGATGATCTAATTTATCGCACCAAGGCAGCAAAACTCAAGGCAATTGCCGCAGAGATTCACAAATACCACGATCGTGGTCAGCCAGTGCTTGTTGGCTCCGATTCAATTGCAAACAACGAGCGCATCGCTGCTTACCTTGAGAAAGAAGGTATCCCATTTGAAATTTTGAACGCAAAAAACAACGAACGTGAGGCGGCGATTATTGCCAAAGCTGGCGAAAAAGGCGCTGTCACTCTAGCTACGAACATGGCTGGTCGTGGTACCGATATTAAGCTCGGCAAGGGCGTCAAAGAACTCGGCGGTCTCGTCGTGATTGGTACTGCTCGTCATGATTCTCGCCGTGTCGATAATCAGCTTCGTGGTCGTGGTGGCCGTCAGGGCGATCCAGGCACCACTCAGTTCTTCGTATCTTGCGAAGACGACCTCATGCGCATCTTCCAGGGTGATCGTATCTCTATGATTATGAAGCGCCTTGGCGTTGATGACGATATGCCACTCCGCAACAAGATGGTCAGTCGCACGCTTGAATCCGCTCAGAAACGTATCGAAGGTTTCAACTTTGATTCCCGCAAAAACGTCGTTCAGTACGATAACGTCATTAACCGCCATCGTAAAGTTGTTTACACGATGCGCCGCAAGATTCTCGACGGCGACAACATTCGCCCAGAGATTTCTCGCCTCTATAAAGACGAAATCGCAGAGCTCGTTCAGTTCAGCTCTCGCATTAACAAGAAATTCCACGACAACTTCAAGCGTGTCTTTGACTTAGATGATGATCTCATTGATTCTATCGGTCTCATGCGCAAAGAGAAGGATCGCTACAAGCTCGCGCTTGCCGCAGTCGAGGAAATGTATCGCGATAAAGAGCTAGAGTTTGGTGAGGATACTATGCGCAAGATTGAGCGCGAGGTTTACCTCAACGTTCTCGATACGCTCTGGATGCAGCATCTTGAAAACATGCAGCACCTCCGCGAGGGCATCCACTGGCGCAGCGTTGGCCAGCGTGATCCGCTCGTAGAATATCGCTCCGAATCTCAAAAACTATTCGATGGTCTCCAACGCGCACTCCGCGAGGAAGTCATGAAGATTCTCCTCACGCTCCGCATGCAAGAGGTCGCAGAAGTATCCGACGAGAAGTATGACACCGAGCTCACCAAGATGGCTGAAAACGCTACTGAAAAGGGTGTTAATGAAGTTTCTGCTGGTGTTAAGAATATGGATGATGAATTCGCTAAAGACGAACATGGTGTCGGCAAAGCTGCTGAACGTCAATCCAGTGTTGGAACCAGCAAGAAGTCTGGCGCAAAGAATACCGACCGCAACGCAAAGCGCAACGCGGCTCGCAAGTCCAAGAAACAGGCTCGCCAGAACAAGAAAAAAGGTCGCAGATAGTTGAAACATTCGATTGAGGAGGTCCGGCTAAAAAATGGCGCCCGGGGCCTTCTCATTGATGCGCCAGGCAGCCCAGTTTTTAATATTCGGGTTGTTTTTCGTGC
>Ga0310694_10003032_pt1 | contig 16639 bp, 20 predicted proteins | sample 174DNAGHGhighgp2_FD_203884 | JGI IMG/M metagenome (GOLD analysis project Ga0310694, IMG submission 203884) | Sheep rumen microbial communities from Palmerston North, Manawatu-Wanganui, New Zealand - 1742 DNA GHGhigh gp2 (v2) (version 2) | ecosystem: Host-associated > Mammals > Digestive system... | reverse complement strand
CCTCAAGGTAGGCTTCTCGTCCATCGGCGTCACCAAACTCGAGGACTGCGGTGCCCAGACCATCACCACCCGCCGCGTGCTCTTCCAGCCCGAGACCACCCGTGTCGTCGTTGGCCAGGAGAAGAAGAAGGACGGCTCCGTGAAGCAGAAGTACGTCAACGCCATCACCCTCCTGAAGGATGTGATCTTCGAGGAGACCCACGATAACGCCATGAACACCGGCAGCGGATCCACGGACTCCGGTTCTACGGACAACGGTGGTGGCACCACACCTCCTGATGATGGTCCCGACAACCAGCCCACGGACGGCGATTAAGCGAAATACCCGCCTTCGGGCGGGCTTCGCTAATTGATAATGGAAAATGGATAATTGATAATTGTCCGGGACTCAAATAATAATCTGTAAGATCTGTGAGATCTGTGTGACAAATAATCCCTAATAAGAAATATCTGCGCTTTCTGCGCTTTATCTTTTGATGACTTTTGTCACGACTCGGCATAGCTCAAGCTAACTTGACTCTGCTCTCACTGCTCCAAAAGTTCTGCGAGACAAACAAAACAACCCAATGTATCATTAGAAAGTATTACGATTATGACAAAAGTGAAGAAAGAACTGATCAAGTTCGGTATACAGACAGTGATTAACCTCTTGGCCGCCGTGCTCACGGCCCTTGGTGCTACCAGTTGTATGTAAGCGAACAACCCAAACCCCATTTGTGTAACTAACCCCTGTTCATTATGAAGAATAAGAAACTGATTCCCTTGGATCCAGCCAACATCAAGCTCCTCGTCATCCATTGTACGGCAACGAAGTGCAACCGCCCTTTCACTGTAGAGAAGCTGGAAGCCTGCCACAAGGCCCGTTTCGGACAGCATGGCTATCATTTCCTCATCTCCCGTAATGGTGACATTCATCCGCTGCTCCCTGAGAACGTCCGTGGCTGTCATGCCCGAGGCTACAACAGCTGTTCCCTTGGCATAGCCTACGAAGGAGGTCTCGATGAGAAGGGTAGGGCGGCCGACACCCGTACAACCTTGCAGAAACATTCCCTCTATGAGCTATTGAAGGAACTCACCAAGAGCTATCCCCAGGCAAAGATCATCGGCCACTGCGAGCTGCCTCATGTCGCCAAGGACTGTCCCTGTTTTCCGGCGATGACCGAGTACAAGACGCTTCAGCCCGAAAACCGCCTCTAAGCTTTTTCCCCTCCCTCTTCAGAATAATCCCTGGACCCGCAAAGAGTTCCAGGGATTTTGTTGCAAAAGAGTTTTTGTCGATTATCCTTCCAGTTGGGAATCAACGACTTACCGTAGGCGATTCTCCGTAAGTCGTCGTTGCCCATATTATCGCTCCTCTTTTGTTAGTTCGTGATATAATGAAGTTCCCTTTATTGTCAACAGATACTTCTGTCTTGGATGGCGAGGCTTGTCGGGGTAAAGCAGACTGACATAGCCCTCCTTGATGGCAGGATTAAGCGTGTAATCCAGAAAATTCTCTCTGTTTTTCAGTCCAACACGCTCCATCAGTTCCTTTACTGACAGGTGTTCATCGCGCATTGCCTGAACTAATCTAACAATGTTTTTGTTGTCCGTTCGTTTCAATCTTGTCGGGGTACTTGTCGGGGTACTTGTCGGGGTACATGCCGGGGCGGCATGATTGGGCTGTACCTTCCATTCCTCTGTTGGATGAATGTGCAAGTATCTATTGCGCAGTTCCCAACCGTTGCCCAGCAGCAGGTTGCGGAAGAATCGCTCCAAGTAAACAGGTGTGTAGTCTATGCCCTTTACAACATTTTTATAGTTAGCCCTGACAAGTGCATTACGGAAGTACCAGGAGTGTTTGGCAAAAAGGTCGTTTGTAACGTCGAAACCTATAGAGCGCAGATACTGGATTGTAAATACGGCAGTGGCACGGGTGTTCCCCTCACGGAATGCATGTATTTGCCACAGTCCTGAGACGAACTTGGCGATGTGCGCTATCAGTTCGTCGTGACTCAACCCTTTATAGCTGAAGTCGCGTTCTTGGTCAATGTCGTAGTCGAGCGCACGGCGCAGGTCTTCCCAGTTCAGATAGTTCACTGTGTCACCCTCCAACACCCATTCGCGCTTGGTGATGTCGAAGGTTCGCAATTCACCGGCATGCTTTAGCACACCTTCAAAAATTCTGCGGTGTGTAGCTATATAACCATTGGTAGAGAACTGGAATGTCTTTGTTGACAATATGCGCTTGATGTTCTTTGATGCTTTGTCAGCCTCTTGCTTGTCGTCATCGTCAGCTTCTCGCGTGTTTTTGCTCTCGTAGTAACTGTTAAGCAACTGTTCCACTTCATCGATGGTGATTTCGCCCTCAATGTTTTGCCGTGCCAGCTCGTTCAGGTAGTCAGAGGTTTTTAGTCCATCGACGGCCTGAAGACCTATAGCCGTACTCCATTCATAGGCGGCCTCACGTTTTGTTGGCTCTCCCTGACGGACGTACTCGTCGAAATTGATATACAGTTCCTTATCCGTTTTCTTGTCTTTCGTCATCATATTACTATAACGTTTTCTTGCTTATTCTATTGCAAACCTATTCGGTACAGGAACCTGTCCCTTTGTCCTCCTTTGTCCTCAAAAACCGCTGCAAATATAGCAAAAAAAGTTCGTATAACCAGCGGAAATCCATGTTTATCTTTGTGTTTCCGCTGAATATAACGTTTTTTTTGCAATTAGAAATTCCTGAATCTGGTCAACGCCGAGTTAACTCTGCAAATCACGTTCCATGGCAGGAATGGCAGCTAATATCTTTTGATACAGATCTTCATGCGAAAGTATCTCTACGATCTCTTGTTTTAAACCTAGCCCCAATACTTTTTCACACCCGTATGGTTTTGGATAGTTGACAACGGCAAATTCCAGGTATCTTTTATTTTCATTACTTTAACAGGGACTGCTGTCACTTTGAGTATCAAGTGAGACAAACTTATACTCTTGTCTGGATTTTCATATCTCTCATATACCACGGGGAAGCTCCCCTCTTCAGGTACCTTTTCCTTAACCTGCTCTAGCAAGTCTCGAATCATCTTCTTAATCAGTTCTTCCATTGTGTTCATAACCACTGAAAATATGTTATAGAAATATCGTCTTCAATTGTACCTTACTCATTGTTTAGGCAAATATAGTCAATAATACAACTACATCTTCATATTTACCTCAAATTATAACTTATTTTAAGATTCTATCAGAAGAGATTTTCTCCGTGACGTAGATGGAAACTATTCGGCCTAGCTAGCTTCCTCATGTCTCTAAGGGCCTGTTACCATAGCTTAAAAGGAAAAACTAATTATATAAATTATGGTATGCGCGTGAGACCGAAATCATGCCGATTTGAACTGAAAAGTAACTTTTTTTGTTCAAATCGGCATTTTTTTAGCCTTTTATTTCTTCATATCAATTACTTTTTATAATTACTTTTTATAACTTTGGCAGCGTATTTCTCGAAAGAGAGTACAGGTTTCTTGCCATACTAGTGACAGAAGTCGATCAATAAAAGATCAGGCCATTGAATAGAATTATTAACCCTGAAACAAAAGTAGATATGGATAATCGTTTGCAGGTCAGTGAAATAGGAACTTATATATCCGAAAGGATATTAAAGAAAAGAAATGCTCATCAGCGAGTGTTTTCAAGTTATTCTTTGTCTTTTCCGCACATAAGTGGGAAAAAGGTCTTAGCTTTTATGGCCATTATCTGTATCTCAGTTAGTTTGAACGCGAGTACAATTCACTGGATTACCTTTATTAATACTGATGAGCCAAATATCGGTGAACCAGATAAAAATGCGAAGTCTCTAATTTATGATCGTTTGGTTCGTACCGTAAATATGGAACTTAGTCAATATGGGTATGATTACAAAATGTATGATTATTATAGTGGTAATTTCACTAAACAGGATTGCATGAATGTTGTTAATAATATAAAATGTGATACTAATGATATAATCGTGTTTTATTATATTGGACATGGTAGGCGCTTATCAAAAGATACAACAAACAAATATCCGACGTTATTTTTTGACACCGATGTTAAAAATGGCATTCCTTTGTCATGGATTCACCAGTCGTTAAAAGACAAAAAGGCAAGGTTAACATTGACGATTGCTGTTTCAAGTAATACATATCTTGAGGGGGATCAAATGAGCGACATTACAGACGTTTTATTGCCATCAGTACAGAATTGTAGTGAGATACCCCAAAATGCTTCTCAATATAAATCTTCGATAGCAAGTGGATTCTTAGGGTATAAAGGTGATATTATAATTTGTTCAGCATCTCCAGACCAATGTTCATGGGCAGCTCAGACCCCCCTTGGCATTATGGATGTATTTACTTATGTATTTATATCCTCATATGAGAGTAAAATGTTTAGTAAGGATTTCTTGTGGTCAGTTTTTTTGAAAGATGTTTCTGAATCTACAGAGGAAGCAACAAAAGACATGCCGTTATATGGTGTTCAGACTCCAATTTTTGATTATAATTTGAAGCGTATGTACACGCCGAACAAATAACTATTTGGGGGATGACATTTTTTTGAAAACGTTAAAGTATGTTATTGGTGGTTACATCCTATATTTTTACTTCATAAACAAATAAAACTTAGTATTACATTTATTAATTAAATTTTTAAGCTTATGAAGACAGTAAAAATGTTCCGTGACGGTGGCATCAGATTAGCCATCATGTCAATGTTCGCACTGTTTGTATTTACTGGATGTTCTGCACATCCAAGTACAACAAGCACATCTGGCTCTCAGCCTTCTACAGAGACTGACAGCGTAATGAGAAATGCCGTTAGCGACAGCATCTACAAGGTTATTACCGAAGCCAAGAAAGTGAAAGCTGAGGAAATCAAGTTGTCTAACGACACTACTAAAACTGCTAAAGAAGTAGCTATTGATGTAAAGGCCAAGTATGTTCCATTAGTGCAGTTTATCCTTACAGACCCCAAGATTTATCGCAGTGACTTGACTACCTATGGCAACTTCATGCCCTGCTTCAAGCTGACTTTCATCAAAAAGAAAGAAGTCTGCATCCTTAATTTCGATTTCGGCTTGAAGAAGTGGAATGTCTGTGATGGTACAGGAAAACAGATTAAGATGTTTGACCTGTCTTCTGATGACATGTTGAGACTCGCCAACACGCTATTTACCGAGAATGAATTATACAAAAACCTTATAAACACTGATAAAAGATGAAAAAGTTAGCGTTTTTATTTCTGATGTTGCTCGGAGCAATTGCAACACAGGTACAGGCAAAGACCATTCATTGGTTGACGTTTATTGACACTACCGACCCAAACGTTGGTAAAACAGACCAAAATACGCGCAAGATTCTGTATGCCCGTTGGATTGACCTTGTAAACGCATCGCTCAAAGAACAGGGTTACGATATCAACATTATAGACATCTATGGCAGCAATACCTCTCCTGAGACTTGCACGAGAATTATTAATGAGTTTAAGTGTAAACCAAATGAGGACATCGTGGTTTTTTACTATGTCGGTCATGGTACTGAGAACACAGGCACCAGTAAATTTCCGTTAATGCTAATGGCTTCTAGCGATGTGAATAAGTTTATCCCTCATGATTGGGTACACGAAACTCTGATGAAAAACCATCCGCGCCTGACTGTAACTATTTCTATGTGCTGCAATGCCAGACAAGGCGTACCAGGGCGAATCTCCCCAACATTTGCCCCGAACTATGGTAACGCATACATAGATCAGGCAATGTCAGAGAGTATCAAGAAAATGTTCTTGGATTACACAGGTGATATAAAGATTACGTCCGCAACTCCACCAGAAAGTTCTTGGGGGTGCAATTCAAATATTGGCCTAACAGACTTTTTCACACTCAATCTACTTATCCAATTTAATGAACAATTGCCCAAAAATAGTAATCCCAACTGGATTAGCATGATGGAAAAGATTCAAGAGCGTGTTTCATATGATGTGAGAACCTGCGAACCTATCCAACTTCGCTTCCCTGGAACAACGCAAACTCCATACTGGAAGAGTAATCTTTCATCTGCTACTAGACCTTCCATCACGAGGCCTACTCCCCCAGATCCTGATCCTACAAAAGATGATAAAACAATCATGAAGAGAGACCTGGATAGGGTGTTGTCGTTCATTGCTTCTACTAATGTTGACGATGGCAAAAGAGCTAAAATCGCAGATAAGATAGAGTCTGCATTTGCGTCAAATCTTAAGGTACGCATAATGTCACAAGATGGGGATGTCGTTGTTGATAGAGAAACAATCTCAACATTCTTAGGAAGAATTTCAACAAGTAGCTTGTTGATGAATGTTTCGGTAGTTGATTTTGATATTAATCAAAATGGTGAAATTAGTTCTTTGAAGGTTCGTGAAGTATATAAAAAAAAGAAGTCAAATAATAAATTCTAGAAAATTATGAAAACTAAAGTTTTTATTGCTATATTGGCAATCTTTGGTCTTACCTCTTCTGTGTGTGCCCAGGTTGAAGGTCAAGAAGACAAAATTAAGTTGCGTGCTGCTGAAAAGGTTGGCCAAATGAATGATTACATTAAAAATATGGCTGACCAAACTAAAGACATGGATTATCGAAATAGACGAAAAGTAAAGGCTTTGAATCTGTTTGTTGGAAAGGGCTATGAATATATAGAGGATGGAGTCAAAAAAGATGGTGTACAAATGCAAGTGACCTCTAAAAAGAGGAAAAAGGTTGGCCAACCTCTTATGAGAGATTATTTCAACCATCTTGTTGGAACAAAACTAGATAGGTTGTATGATAACGTCAAAATCGAGGCAACTGAAGTTGCAGATATAAAGGTTAGTGAATTACGAAAGTTGGATGATAATTTGTGGGAATGTACCTGTGAGTACGATCAGGCCTTCGAAGGATGGCGTGATGGTCGCCCTGTATATAGGGATATTACCACAAAAAGAATAAAGTGTTATGTGTTGGCGGAACTCGTAGAAGGTGAAACGGGTGACGAATGGGAGTTTATTATTTTGCTTGGCGATGTTTATGCAATAAAAACTGTATGAGTAAATGCAGCCCAGCTGCATGAGTAGTTGGGCTGCAACACAAGACTAAATTTTTTATAATAATGAATACCAGAACTTTTTCTTTTATAATGTCTTTAATGTTATGCACCTTAGCATTCTCTCAAGATATTGATGATACTGTTATTAAGTGTCGCATACCAGAAGTGGTTGGCCAATTGAATGACTACATTTCAATAATTGCAGATAAAAAACAATCATTAAATAAAAAGTTGCAATATAAGGAAAAGGCATTAAATCTCTTTATTGGTAAAGGATACGAATATGAAGTAGATAGTGTAAAAAAAGAAGGAGTTACATTGGAAGTGGCATCCAAAAATAGAAAACAAACTCGCCGTCTGCTTATAAGAGATTATTTGAACAATCTGATAAATAGGCTTGATGGTTATACTGACGTGAAAATAACTGCAACAGAAATTGCAAGCATAAAGTTATCTGACTTAATCCAGGTTAGTACGAATTTATGGGTTTGTGAATGTGACTTCAATCAAGCTTTTGAGGGTATGCGAGACGGTCGTTCCGTGTATCGTGACATTACGACTAAGAGAATCAAGTGTTATGTAACCGCAGAAGACACAGAGGATGGCTGGGAATACATTATTAAACTCGGCAATATCTATGCAATAGATTTAAAGTGACATCAAGAATTTATATATGAAATACTATACAAAATATATATTGTTATTTATATCCTTTTTATTTGTTTGTTTAGGGGTTCGTGCACAATCCTTAAGTATTTTAAATACAGACTTGCAGAAAGTACGTGTTGGATTGGTAGACGAGTTCTTTGACAGATTTAATGGAAAGATTGCTCATCCTGACATTCCTATAACAGACAATAAAAGTCGAAGTGATAATTTAATGTATCTTTTGGATTTAGCTCAGTTTACTTCAAAAGATGACCCGCGATTTCAGGAGGCATTAGAAATGATGAATGTAATCATTAATGCCCCTGTCAAGATAAACTTTACTGATACGACTTGGTTTGCCATCGCACATTGTAAAGGTTTGCTGGAAGGAAAAAGTGTCATGTTTAATCTCTATTTAACTGTTCAACAGAGAAAACAAAATATGTATAAGTGGGTAATTTCTCGAGTAGATGGCAATTTATTTGAGATCAAGCCACGAAATGAAAATGAAAAGATAATGTTAGCTCCTGGAGATCATGAAACAAACTTTATGTCTCTTGGAAGAATGACCAAAGAGCAGCCCTTTAATGTGAAAAATTTCATAGCCAAAGGTTTTGAATATGACATGACTTCTGTGTTTGCATATCTTGTCTATAATCGCAAATTGAAGATTGATTATGTAAATGAGTTGGAGTTTGTTTTTACACAAGTTCCGGGATACATTTTTCATGTTAAGTATTTAGAAAGAGAAAACAAAAATTCTGGTTGGCTCATTTCTGATTTTTACAAATCTACAGATGAAAATAAGGCCACCATTATAGGAAATTTATATCCTCGGAATGTAGAAGTGTTAACGATTCGTGATTCAGATGAAATAAGTGAAAAGCCAATAGTGGATGATACAATTAATCTTGTGAAGCCCCATGACCACAAAGAAATGTTTATTAAGAGGCGTGCTGAAAAATTGAGACAGCTGTTAGATAATATATCTTTTATGCAAAGTAAAGACACTTTGCGTTCACGCTCATTGTATCAGGCTAAAACGGAATCACTATTTGCAGATAGTTCGAGAGTTCATCTTCAATATAGAAAGAAATCTCAAAATCGTATTGTTGATGTTCCAGAATTTTGTAGGATGCTAATAGACGGTGATATTAAGTTTGATAGAATAGATTCTGTATGTGTACCTTTATGGGATGAAAAAATAAATTCGTTACCTTCAAACGTAAATAAGACTGAATTAGCATCGTTCATTCTTCCATATGAAGTTGTAAAGGGTGAGATACTTTATGAGAAGCCAATTTCTATTCTAAAGCTATATGCGTATAAGGAAGAAACTGAAGATGGTGTTGAATGGATTCCTATATTAGGTGATATATTCATAAAGGTGAAAAAGTGATAGGTTGAGAGTGAATACAATAAGAATTACCCAATTAGTATGAAAAAAACTTTATTTCTTTTATTGGTGTTTTTTGTAACACTTGAAGCTCAAGCTCAAGCCCTGGCTATTGCAAAGGAGTTTGGTAACAATCTTCGAAAGTTTGCCCTAACTGATAGTATTGAATATCGTGATAAAGTTGAAAATTTATTTAACTCAAACAAAGGAGCACGGATAGCGGATGAATTAGTTTTCGTGTTGGTTTCTCATTCTGTTTATCCCCATCATAATTCATATGAACTTGATACGTATCTAAATCTCATAGAAAAAGATAGTCTTGATATTGAGTTTTCTGATTTTATAGAAATAGAAAATAGTTTGATAGAAAGTGACACAAAAACAAACGAGCAAAAATCACGAGCAGAATATGTTTCATGTCGTTTGAAAGTTAGAGGGACAGTATCACTTGATACTAGAGATTTAATAATTATTCGCAATGGTAGAATTACCAAAATAGATAAATATCCGCAAACAAGTCAACAATAACAATTTTTAAATAATTATAATATGATAAAGAAGTTTTTAGTTATTTTTATGTTGACACCATTACTAACAGTAAAAGTATCGGCACAAGGAATGAAAACAGCCCGTTCTTATGGTGAAACCATGAAACAATGGACTGCCACGAAGAGAGATGCTTTCCGAGAGGAGATAGAAGAAATGTGTAATGGTGTTAGAAGTACGAGGATTGCAGACGAGATCGCTATCGATCTTGTGCCAAAGATGGATTATCCTCGCAATAAATCTTATCAACTTGACACTTACCTTAATAGCATTGAAAAAGCATGGTCTCGTGGATTGAGTATGGAATTTTCTGATTACGAGATTGTTGATAGAAATCTCATAGAAGGAACAACTGTACATGAGACACGATATGCAAGAGAAGCTGATAAAGAGTATGTTTCATGTAGGATAAAAGTGAAGGGGGCGTATACTTATGATGTCTACGACTTGATTTGTATGCGAGGAGGGAAAATAACAAAAGTATCGAAATTTGAGAAGAGAGGAAATAAAGTAAAGGTTGATTTTAGTGATTTGGTGGATGAACATTCCTTGGAGGTCTCATATGGATATTCGAGCAATTTCCCATTGAATATAGGAATTTCAACTAATTTCTCTTACTTCAATATTGGCGTGGAATATGGCATGAATTTTTCTGAAGAACAATTAGATTTCAGAAAGCACACAAACTTTGCGACTTCGTCTCTTGAAAGGGGGAAATATTGGTATCTGATGGCAACACCTGGTGTGTATCTTCGTTATGCTTCTGTAGATTGTGGTTTGGGAAATGTATTTGCAAAATACAACTACAACTATGAGTCGGTTTACACATCATCTGCGACTAGCGAGAAGAAGAATTACTTCATTATGAAGCCCAAAGTTACATTCCATATACCTATACCTTTTGGTGTTTCTCCGAGAGAAGAAGTGTTATATATTAGTCCACATGTTGGATATCAGTATGTACCAAAATGTTCGACGCTCAATTGCTGGGAAGTTGGTATTGGTGTAAGATTTAGGTTCGAAACTTATTAAACAGAGAGTATATGAAAACTACAAGAAAGAATTATTGGTATAGCCTTTTGTTAATGGCTTTAGTAACGTTGGCTTCTTGCGATGAGTCTGACATTCCAGAAATTCCTGACCACCAACTTGACGTTGAGTTCAGTTATGAGCTGGTTTGCTCAGATGCGCTTCTTAAATATGTAACGCCAGAGGTGACCTTTACAGATGCTAAAGGAGCGCAGCGTACTGTATCTGTTGAGAGTAGTATGTGGGAAGGTAACGACCACAAAACCTGGAAACAAACCGTTCACTATGACAGTTTGAATGTTTCCAACACTGCGACTGTTAGGTATGTTCCAAGAACTGATGTAACCTATCAAGACGAGTCTGATTTTGAGAGCATTCACGATCTTAGTTGTCTTATTACAATTAAAGAGGATGGGGATGGTAGACGGAACAATCATACAATTATTCCAGAAACTCCGTCACAAAAGACAACAGTAAAATCAGATGCGCTCAAAGACTTCATTGAAAGGCTTAGCAAATCCTCACTTACAAGAGGTGGTTCTGTGGATATGCAGGGTGAAATAACAAAAATTGAAAAAGAATAAAGTGAGTATAGAAGAATGGAAAAATAATGAACTAGATAAAGTAGCTTCTATATTGACAGGAAGGTACATTTACAGAGAAGGATGATTTTCCATTATAAAGAAATGAAGATATGCATATAATAAAGAATTGTTTATTAGCTATATTCACGTTAATAATGTGCAGCTTGGTCATAAGCTGTTGTAGTAGTGAAGATGTTGATGTCACAACTGAGTCAAGCATAAGTTATACTCTCATAATATCGCCCGATTTACTAAAGTTTGTCACACCACAAGTTAATTATATAGATGAAAATGGGAATCTTGTAACAATAACTGGTGTGGAAGAACTGGATGGAAAAGTGATAGAGAATAAAGCAGAAATAAGTTCAAAAAGTGGTGGCAGTGAGGTTTATGCTATCGGTTGGATACAAGAAATAATCACGGGAACTGATTATAAGTGTTGGACTTTTCAGGTGAAATTTAACCGTTTGAACTTTCACTCATATATGGGAGTTAAATATCTGAGGAATGACTTTGCGGATGTCGCTAATGGTAAAGATTACGATTTCCATCACTCTATTAAAACAAGTATTATCGCTCTCAAGAGTACAACAAAAGAGAAGAAATCTCTTTCAAGCATAAGCCAATCTTCAGAAGCCAATGCTTATGTAGACAGTCATACTACTGCTCCACAAATGGATTACCACAAAGGTGATGATCTTGAAAGATATCTTGACAATTTGACCCTTAACCCAGACAAGGTTGGTTATTTTGTTGACGATGAAGGAAATGTAACAAGAAGAGACGAGTTTTCTATGTAACTTGTTTGCTTATATAAGTGTAAAAAAGTCTTCAAACGACCTGAAGATCACACGAAGACCTCTTTAGTTTGATTAAAATAAAAGTAAAATAATATGGTTTTGTTTAGGAATTTATTGTTGCTTTCATTAATAGTTTTGGCAGGAGGTTTTTGTTCCTGTTGTGATGATGAAGTCTTGCTTATAGATTCAGAAGTAAAAGCAGAGACAAGTATAAATTATATTCTTACCATATCTCCTGATTTGTTGAAATTTGTTACCCCTCAGGTAAGATATGTTGATGAAAATGGCAATCTTGTTACGTTAACAGGTATTGAAAATCTTGATGGCAAAGTGATTGAGAGCAAAGCAGAAATTAAAGATGGGAATTCTCAGGCAAGTGCCTGGTCATCGCAGGTTATAACAGGAACTGGCTATAAATGCTGGACAATTCAAATGAAATTTAATCGACTGAATTGTCATTCTTATCTGGGTGTGAAATATATTAGAAATGACTTTGTTGAAGATACTACAGGAAAATCGTATGACTTCCACCATAATGTTAATACGAGTATAAGTGTAATCAAAATGACAGGTTCCGCATTAAAAGCATACTCTGATAGTCATTCCTCTATTACATTGGGGAATTACAAAAAAGGAGATGATATTGAAACGTATCTTGAAGAATTGTATAAGGCTCCAGATAAAGTTGGATACTTCATTGATGATGATGGAAATGTTACTCAAAAAGATGAATTTGATTTATAAGCAAAAGTTGTGCCCGACACGAATTAGGGTTATGTATATGAAAAAGATTTTTATTTGCACATTTGTTTTTATCCTTGGAGTAGTTTTATCAGGTTGTGGTGATGATAACGAAACAACGGATATTCATTGGGCTATTCTGTGTTCTACGGACTTGTTAGATTTTGTTACACCTGTAGTATCATATACAGATGAGGCTGGTAACAAAATAGATAAAGAATTGAACGACAGCGATTGGGACAGGTCTGGCAAAATTCATTTGGGAAATGCCACAAATTTTGTTGAATTGACCGGTATAGAAAATGCATGGCAGGAAGAAGTTAAAGTTAATACGTTTGGTTATACTCAGGCGATTTCTGTTCGCTATATCCTGAAGAAAGAAATAAAGTTTGACCCGAATAAGGATTATGTGTTTACTCATGATATAGTTTGCAAAGTCTTTGCGACTTCTGATAGCAATGTAAGTCATAGTTCATATTCCAATATTACCGTTGGTAAGAAACTCAACGCTGAAGAAGCTGAAGTTTATGTAGAGAAACTTATAAGCGCTTCCGACAGGAGGGTTATAACAATAGATAGTAAAGGTAAAATAACGATAAACTAAAAGATGTATGGTGTGAAAACATCAAAAGGTCCCATTTTATAGTGGTTAAATTTCATAATTCTTGTCTCATACACACCAAGCTTTAAATGATGATTATTAGATTTGTTTGTATAGTATTAGTTTTCTTTGGGGGAACACATTGCTTCTCTCAAACAAAAAGAGCTATAGTTATAGGCCTGGGTATGCAAGCTGATGAAAGTTGGGGCAAAATAAATGGGGACAAAGATGTTCCTTTTGTGGTTAATATGTTAGAAAAATCGGGATATAGCAAGAAAAATATAGTAAAACTTGTGAATCAACAAGCCACAAAATCTGGGATTATGGATGCTTTTATTTCACTTATTAAGTCATGTCGCTCAAAAGATATCGTTTATATTCATTTTTCTGGTCATGGACAGAGAGTTACCGATATTGATGGAGATGAGAAAGATGGATGGGATGAATCTTGGATACCATACGATGCCTATAGAAAATACGGAGACAATGACAAAGGTGAGAAACATTTGATAGATGACGAAATATATAATCTTCTTGTGGAGATAAAAGCGAAAATTGGGACAAATGGGAAAATTCTTGTTGTGGCGGATGCTTGTCATTCTGGTGATTCTTCTTTTGGCCTAAAAGTATTTTCGAATTATATCACTCCTCCCGTATATGATAGGAATGTAACAATAAGAGGTGTCTCGGCACCCTTTATAATTCCCTATAAAAGTGTGTCAAGAAAAACAAAGGATGCAGTACAATGGCTTATGATTAGTGCTTGTAAAAGTTTTGAATTCAATCAGGAATTGAGCAAACCACATGTGGGAATCCTATCTTATGCATTATATTCAATTTCCAAAAGTGGACGGTTAGAAATGTATAAAATTGAAGATTTCATAAGACGGAATAAGGGGCCTTATCCTCAAACTCCTATACTAACAGGTGAAACAGAAAAGTATAACATATCAGACGTTTTAAAGTAATGGCTAAAGAGAAACCAATATCATCGAAATTAGATGCCAAAATAGTGGGTGGTGTATATCGGCATGACCGAAAGATGGGTGATGCCCTATATGAGTTATGCCATGATTACTATGAGGAAAACTTCCGAGGTGTGTTTATTGCTAACGAAGAAGATGAAAAGGATATTTTTCAGAATTCCTTAGAAACACTCTTGATGAAAATAGAAGATCGTAAAATCTACGCTGAAAACGGAGAGCTCAAAGGAAAAGGAGGGAAGCCTTTTACAAGTACATTGACCACTTATTTTATGGGTATAGCAAAGCTAAAATATAAAGAGTGGGTACGTCAGCATCCAATAGGATCGCATGTGGATATTGAAACAGGAAAGATATTCAAAGGGAAAACTGATGCTGAGTTGTATCGTGACATTTTGTATGATGATGATGAGAACGAAAAGTTGTCGATAATTGCTGACTGCATTAGCAGGATGTCTGAGCGCTGCAATCAGATTCTGACTTTATTTTATTATAAGGAGATGAGTCTTGATGAAATCCTGGAGGAGATTCCTACTTACAAAAGTAAAAATGCATTGAAAACGGAAAAGAATAAATGTATGAATACTCTGCGTGAGTCGGCAAATGCGATTTATAGAAGTTTTTTCATTTAATGAGTTATGAATATGAATAAAGATTATCAAGATAAAATAGACCAATATCTTTTAGGGCACATGACAGAAGAAGCCCGTTTGGCCTTTGAGAAGGAGATAGAAACAGATACAGAATTGCGAGAACAATTTGAGTTTACAAAAGATGTAAAAAAAGTAATTACAGATAGGAATAGACGACTTTCGCAAATACGCGAATGGGAACAAGACTACAAGAATAAAAAGAAAACTCGTCCTGCGAAGAGACAATACATATACTGGATATCAGGCATTGCTGCGATATTCATAGTAGGTTTTTTCCTTTTCACCACTTTTGATTTTGAAAAAAACGAAGATATGATTAATCCTGTACCTATGAGCCAAGGAAGTCTTAGAGGTAGTGAAGACAATAGTTTTATCGAAAAAGCTTTGGAAGATGGGAATTTTGATGCTGCATTAGCTCAAATAGAAGAGCGAGAGCGTAGCCTTGAAGAAGAGAAAGCAGAGACAGAAAAGGAAAAGTCTAATATGGATATTGAGGAATATTCCTATTTGCAAGAAGTGTATAAGATTCAAAACGATGAATTACAGTTGTTGAAGGCATACGCTCTCATCGGTCTCAAACGAAACAATGAGGCTATTGAAATTCTTGATGAATTGAGAAAGAGAGAAGGTCAATTCCAAATGCAGGCAGACTCTCTATACAATCTTATAAAAAAGTAAGTCTGGTATATGTGTAAAAAATGTGAACGCGAACTGATAATATGATAAAATAAAAACAATGGAGAAAATGAAACTTATGGAACTGTTTAAGAAAAAAGTGTCAGATAACAGAAATGTTGCAAAAGAAAAAGACGCTAATGAGGCTAATCTGTCGGATGAAGTAATGACAGGCCCCCAATTCAAACCTAATACAGCCTATCCTATAGGTAAAAGTTGGAAAGAAATATATAACGAATTGAAAGAACTTAATGGAAAAAGAATGTGGATCAATTTGGAGTTAACACAAGACTTGTTCGAGCATTCAGATAATGTTTATGGGGTCCGCAATGCGTATGCTAAAGGATTCTTGGAGATTGAGGCTAGACTCAATGAAGATAATAACGTGGTTTTGTGCGTGTTAGCAGAACAAAATGGAGGAGATAGCGACGGCTTCGGTGTGGAACCTGATTACTGGTTACAAGGAGTAGTTGCGCCTGACGGTACATTTGTTAAACCACTTCACGTATAAAGAAAGTATCAAAAGAATATTTCGGAGAGTTATCTTCAAAGAAAGAAAAATATTGCCGTCCCTTGTGGACGGCTTTTTGTATCTAATGGTTACTTTTCTGCTAATATCTACATTAATGAACAAAAGTAACAATTAGAAGTTGCGCCCGACACAAATTAGGGATTCGAAAAGTGACTAATACAGAAATTGTAGAACAGCTTAAACGAATGTGTGGGAAAGTTGTATCACTAAAAAATGGATGGAGTAGTTTTGTTTACCATCATTTAAAGTTTGTATATATACCCTAAATCCCGAATATAACCATGATAATATGGTTAAATATCTATAAATATTTGTTATTCAGTAGCTTTTATTTGAGAATATTCGAATAAATATGGTTATATTTGCACCCAATAAAGTGCATTTATG
>Ga0310694_10003029_pt1 | contig 16648 bp, 14 predicted proteins | sample 174DNAGHGhighgp2_FD_203884 | JGI IMG/M metagenome (GOLD analysis project Ga0310694, IMG submission 203884) | Sheep rumen microbial communities from Palmerston North, Manawatu-Wanganui, New Zealand - 1742 DNA GHGhigh gp2 (v2) (version 2) | ecosystem: Host-associated > Mammals > Digestive system... | reverse complement strand
CGCCCACGCAATAGAAGGTTTCGCTGAAGACGTAGTTCGTATAGAACCAGCGGAACTGTTTCTTGAGGCTGGCTTTCGAGCGAAGGTGGGTGCCGTTGAGCTGCAGAGGGGTCTGCTGGCTCATTTCTTCTGTCGATTTGAAGGGCATCGAGAAGGTTGTGCTGACAGTATCTCCTTCGCCTATATCTGTGTGACTTCCCATGAAAGCATCTGTGTTGATGCATTCCGGCAAGGGTTGCGACCATTTCACACCTTCTTTTGCCCACAATGAGTCGCGCATCTTTTGGGGCATCACGTTACTATAGGTGATTTTTCGCTCGCAAGGCCACCAAGAATCGCCTGTAATGGTGGTGTGCATCACGACGTCCGGCTGATAGCAGGAGGAAAGTAGGAGAGTGCCGATGAGGGCTATTCCGAGGAGTTTACTTGTTTTCATAAATCATGCGTTTGAAGTGTGTGTAACTGAGTTGATTGCTATTCTTCTGCCCGCGGTGGCTTGTGTACACTTGCTCGAGGGTGCTACTCTTGGGCAGAAATGCTATATTAAAATATGTATCGAATTGTTCCGTCTTTGTCGAAGAGGGCAGATGGAGCGTGATGAAGTAAGCGATGAGCAAGACTGCGGCAACTGTCGAGACATTGCTAACGATACGCAACCAAAGGCTTTGAGGCTGCTTTCTCGCAGTCTTTTCCTCTGCTTCAATCCGTTGCATCAATTGTTCAAAAAAATCGTCAGAAAGCCTTGATTCTTCGAGAGTTTTCGTCTTGCGTTCAATCGCGACACGCAAGGCTTTGTCTTTATATTCGTTATTGTCTTTCATAGTTCTCGAGTTGTTTGATGATTACGGCAAGTTTCTTCCTTATCCATTGCAGTCGTGAGCGGAGATAGCCTCCGTCGTGACCGGTTATTTGGGATATTTCTTTTATCGAGTAGTCGTCGAAATAGTAGAAACTCAGCAGCATTTGGTCATCAGGTTTCAGTTGGTCGATGGCTCGTTCGAGCAGGGAGAGTCGGTCGGACGAAGTGTCCGAGAGAATTTCGTCGGCTTCGTCGTCGGACATATTCTCGAGCCATTCTTGCTTCGCATCCGCGATAGGAACAGTCTTTTGCCTTTGTCTGTAGTGCTTCAGCGCCATGTGGTAGGCGATTCGCATCAACCAGGTTTGGAGGCTGGATTGCTTCTTGTCGAATCGGGAGAGGCTTTTGAATGCTTCCAGAAGGGCGTCTTGAGTCACTTCCTCAGCATCTTCCTTCGAGGGAACCAAGCGGCGAACTATCCGCATCAGGCGTTCGGCATAGCGCTCGGCAAGCAGTCGAAACGGCTCTCTCTCGCCATTCAGTATGCGACTGACGAGTTCTAAGTCGTCTTGCTTTGCTTGAGGAATTATCTCGGAAATGCTTCCCATTCGATTTGTCTTTCTCTACAAATATATTACCACAAATTGTGGAAATGTATAGATTCGCGTGATGTTTTTAAAAAGTTAACGTGCCACTTCTTCTGAGGTGCCACGTTTACTGTATTTATATAATAATTTATTGTTTGTTTATCCTACGAGGCTGATGCGTTTTTCACCGATGAGTTTGCGTAGGTTGATGAGTGCGTAGCGGCATCTGCCGAGTGCCGTGTTGATGCTGACACCTGTCTGTTCGGCGATTTCCTTGAAACTGAGGTCGTCGTAGAATCGCATCATGATAACTTCTCTTTGTGGTTCTGGCAGGTAGTCCAGCATGTGGCGGATGCTCTCTCTGCTTTGGCTGTCAATCATCTCCTCCTCACGGGTCGCTTCGCTGAGTCTCAAGGAGTTGAGCGTTTTTGGAGCCACCTGGTCTTCGCGCACGGTTTGTGTTACCTCTATTTTGCGTCCTTGGTCGAGGATGAGGTTGTGTGCTATGCGTATGAGCCATGCGCTGAATTTGCCGCTCGTCTGGAACTTGTGGCTGCGAATGGCTATAATGGCACGCTGGAATGTGTCTTGAAAGAAGTCGTTGGCTACATCGCTATCTTTCACCAGAAAGAGGATATACGAATATACATATGCCTGATGACGGGCGAGGAGTGTGTCAAATGCACTGTCGTTACCTTTTTCGTACAATTCTACCAACTCGTAGTCGGTCATTGCAGATAAGTTGTTCATTACGTCTCAAACTTTGGTTTCTTTGGAGTAATGTCGGTCTATAGGCAATCGGTTTAGTGCGTTAATAATTAAATTTGACTGTGCAAAGTAATGGGTTTTTCTTCATACGTGCAAGTGTTTTTATCATTTTTTTGCATTTTGAGCAATCAAAAGGTGTGATTTACAGGCGAGATTGCACAAAAAGATGTAAATTTGTGCAATAAAAAGTTAAGCATAAAATAGAATTGGCAATGAATACAAGGGAAGAGAAGTTGCAGGCGTTTGGGCGCTTACTGGATGTGATGGACGAGTTGAGGGAGAAGTGTCCATGGGACCATAAGCAGACGAACGAGAGTTTGCGTCCGAATACGATAGAGGAAACATTCGAGCTTTGTGATGCTCTGCTGAAGGATGATGTGCCGAACATCGAGAAGGAGCTGGGCGATGTCTTACTTCACATTGTCTTCTATGCGAAGATTGGTAGCGAGAAGGGGCAGTTTGACATTGCCGATGTGTGCAACAAGTTGTGTGACAAGCTCATCTTCCGCCATCCGCATGTCTATGGCGATGCTGTGGCGAAGACGGCTGGCGATGTCGTGATGGCGTGGGAACAAATCAAGCAGAAGGAGAAGGATGGCAATAAGACTGTGCTAGGCGGTGTTCCGGGTTCTTTGCCTTCGCTCATCAAGGCATATCGCATTCAGGACAAGGCGCGTGCCGTGGGCTTCGACTGGGACAAGAAGGAGGATGTCTGGGAAAAGGTGAGCGAAGAGCTGGGCGAACTTAAAGCGGAACTGATGAGGGAGGACAACATCGAGAAGCAGACGGCCGAGTATGGCGACTTCCTGTTCAGCCTGATTAATGCGGCGCGCCTCTATCACATCAATCCGGATAATGCGCTTGAACATACCAACCAGAAGTTCATCCGCCGTTTCAATTATGTGGAGCAAAAGACAAAAGAGCAGGGTAGGGCACTCAAGGACATGACGTTGGCTCAGATGGATGAACTTTGGAACGAAGCAAAGCGGCAAGAATAACACCCTCCATGCCTTTTCATTCGGGGGAATAATATATGCTTTCTCATACAAATCACACTTTTTGCACGATTTTTCTCCTTTTGTGCAAAAATAGTTGCTGTTTTACTTGCAGCGTACCGAAATTTCCTATACCTTTGCACAAATTTTAATAAAATGTGCAGATGGATACAACAATAGTTCCCTCGTATAACGAGATGATACGACAGAGTATCCAGGACCATTGGTTCATGGATTCTATGTCTGATTACGGAGTTTTCACTTTACAATATAAAGATGTAGCGCGCATCATAGAGAAAATGCATATTCTCTTTGAGGAGGCAGGCATCCAGAAGGGCGACAAGATAGCGCTTTGTGGCCGGAACCTGAGCCGCTGGGGTGCTGCCTTCTTCAGCATTCTGACCTATGGAGCGGTGGCTGTGCCTATCCTTCACGAGTTCCATCCCAATCAGGTGCACGACATCGTGAACCACTCGGAGGCAAAACTCCTGTTTGTGGGCGACAAGGTATGGCCCACGCTGGATGCCGACAAGATGCCTGACCTGCAGGGTATTATCTCGCTTGTCGATTACAGCCTCCTTACTTGCCGTAACGAGAAGCTGGGTTATGCCCGCGAGAACCTGAACCGCCTCTTCGGCGAGAAGTTCCCGAGCCGTTTCCTGCCCGAACTGCTCTCTTACCACAAGGACCAGCCCGACGAAATGGCTGTGCTGAACTACACTAGCGGAACGACGAGCAACTCAAAGGGCGTGATGATTCCCTATCGCGCGCTCTGGTCGAATTGCGATTTTGCCATCCATGTGCTTGGCAACGAAATCAAGCCCGGCGACAAGGTGCTCTCGATGCTCCCTATGGCACATATGTACGGCATGGCCTTCGAGTTCACCTTCGAGTTCATGCGAGGCGTACACGTGAACTTCCTCACGAAAGTGGCTTCTCCCACCATCCTGATGCGTGCTCTGGCCGACATCAAGCCCATCATCATCATCGTCGTGCCCCTCATCATCGAGAAGATAGTACGCAAAGCCGTCATGCCGCGCATACAAGACCAGAAGGTCAGAATGCTCATGCAGGTTCCTGTCATCGGAGACCGCATCAAGAAGAAGATTTGCGACGGACTGACACAGGCCCTCGGCGGCAACTTCTACGAACTCATCATCGGCGGCGCAGCGCTCAACCAAGAGATAGAGCGGCTCCTCCACGACATAGGCTTCCGCTACACCGTGGGCTACGGAGCAACAGAATGTGCCCCCATCATTACCTATAATGACTACAAGAACCAGGTGGTGGGTTCCTGCGGCAAGAGCGTCATCCATCAGGAACTCAAGATCGATAGTCCAGACCCCGTCAACATCCCTGGCGAAATCCTGACGCGCGGACTGAACATCATGCTCGGCTACTACAAGAACGAGGAAGCAACAAAGGCAACCTTGGATGCAGACGGATGGTATCACACGGGCGACCTTGGCGTCCTCGACAATCAGGGCAACCTCTTCATCAAAGGACGCTCGAAGAACATGCTTCTCGGCGCCAACGGACAGAATGTCTATCCCGAGGAAATCGAGGACAAGCTCTCGAACATGACATTGGTAAGCGAGTGCCTTGTTGTGCAGCGTGAGGACAAACTCGTCGGGCTTGTTTATCCCGACCAAGAGCAAGTCAAGAAGTTGCGTCTCACTCCCGAAGACCTTGATAACATCATGGAGCAGAACCGCAAGGAAATCAATCCGAACTTGCCCTCGTACGCCCAGCTCTTCAGCATCAAAGTCATGGAGGAAGAGTTCCAAAAAACACCCAAAAAGAGCATCAAACGCTTCCTCTACACCTGAAGCGTTTTAGAATTAAGAGAGAAGAATTAAGAGTTATGAATTCGTGGATGCTATAGCACCACGGCGCGATTGTAGTCGCGGAGAAGAGTCTCGGAGAGACGAAAGACCACACGCGCGGGTGTAACCCCCCGATAAATGAAGCGACATTATAGAAAAGTCCTGAAAGGACGACAGAGAAGTATTAGTCTGTCGCCCCTTCGGGGCTTCTGTATGTTGGTGTTCCCTGCTGCTGGGGGAATATCTCTAAGGAGTCAAGGTGTTTTTTTTCAGGGCTTTTATCGAGGGCATGCCCCCGCCGGTGGTCTTTCGTCTCTCCGAGACTCTTATCGTGTCTAGGGAGTTTAGGAGTAAAGGAGGCTATACAGAAAAAAATCTTCACTCTTCACTCAACTATATACTCTTTTGCCGAAGATGAGGCTGCCGATGCGCACCATGTTCGAGCCGTGACGGACGGCAATGGGGTAGTCGTCGCTCATGCCCCAGGAACGGGTTTTCCATTGAACATTGAACATTGTTCCGCCTGCTACTGACTGAAGGGAAGAACATTGAATTGACTCATACAAATCCTTTGCCCTGTCGAACTCGTGGATTATCTGGACTTCGTCGTCGGTGTTCGTTGCCATGCACATCAGACCCTCTATGCTGACGTTTTCGTATTGCTGCCAGGCTCCGCACTGCATGAAGGCGAGCAACTCGTCGGGTAGGAAGCCGAACTTGGTCTCCTCCTGGGCTACGTGCACTTGCATCAGGACGGGGATGACGCGTCCGCACTTCTTCGCCTGCTTGTCGATTTCTTTCAAGAGGTGCTCAGAATCGACGGAATGAATGAGGCTCACGAACGGTGCGATGTACTTCACCTTATTGGTCTGGAGGTGTCCGATGAAGTGCCATTCTATATCTTTCGGCAGCGCTTCGTACTTCTGCACGAGTTCCTGCACATGGCTTTCGCCGAAGATGCGTTGCCCGCCATCGTAAGCCTTCTGAATCATCTCGACAGGATGGTACTTGCTCACGGCCACCAGGCGTACCCCTTCGGGCAAAGTCTGCAGGATGCGATTTATCCTTTCACTTACCATTTTCGGTTTTTACTTACAACGGATTTGACGGATTTGGGTATTTATTTAACCACGAATTACACTAATTACTCGAATTATAGTTATTCTTTTCTAACAACGGATTAAATGGATTTTACGGATTAGTACTTATGTTTCTAACTACGGATTACACAAATTACTCGAATGATAAAAATCCGTTTAATCCGTTCAATCCGTTGTTTTTTTTCTCATTCTTTATTCGTGTCTATTCGTGTAATTTGTGGTTGAGTCTTTTGTCCTGTTATCTTCTATTTCTTCTTTGTTTTTAGCTGCTCCTCTTCTGTTGGCGCACGGTACTTGAGTGCGTCAATGATTGGTGTCTCGGTGATGGAAACGATGACCCATTCGCCGAGCGTGCCTTTCATGCATTCATCGAGCCTTGCCAGTGCACGGTGGAAGTCGTTTGCCTGAATGACGGAAGTTTGTACGGTACGCTTTTCCACGGCAGTCTTCTCGTCGATGGAGATGTAGGCGATGCGAGCCTTGAACCAGTGGTCGTCGTTCAAATCCTCGCTGTCGAAGAGTTCGGCAATCCGTGCCCGTTTGATGTCCGTCACGATGAACTCGCCAGACATGAAGGGTGTTATTTCCTCGATGAATCGTTTCTCGGCTTCCGTGAAGCTGAGGGCATCTACAAGATATGTCTCTGTGGTCTTCTTGATGAGACCATTTTCCAAGGTCTTTTCGTAACGGACCTTGCATTCAAACCATTCGCTTTGCATTGTTTAATATTTATTTTTTAATTCTTAATTCTTTTTGTACCAGAAGAAGAAGCTGTTCTGTCTCTTCTTTTCCTCCGGTGTCTTTGCGCAGAAAATCTTTTCGAGGGTATAGGGGTGATATCCCGTAGCCCAGCAAGTTGTGCTGACGGTAAGAGGGGTAGGCGTGAAGTCTTGAACTTGTTCAAGCTTGAAGTCCAACTGCTTTGTTATCTTTGCGAGTTCTGCCATGTCTCTTTCAGTACAGCCTGGGTGCGAGCTGATGAAGTAGGGTATGAGTTGCTGCCTTAGTCCTGCCTTTCTGCAAGTATTGTCGAAGATGTTCTTGAACTGACGGAACAAGTTGAACGAAGGCTTGCGCATGATGTTGAGCACGGCATCGCTCGTATGTTCGGGAGCCACCTTCAGTCGTCCGCTCACATGCTTTGTGATGAGTTCCCTTGTGTATTCTCTGGCAGCGCTGTTCAGGGCGTCATCCTTCCAGTCGTGGAGCAGCATGTCATAGCGTACGCCACTGCCAATGAAACTTTTCTTGATGCCAGGCAGGGCATCCACAGCTCGGTAGATGTCGAGCAGAGGACGGTGGTCGCCGTTCATGTTCGGACAGATGGCAGGGTGGATACATGAAGGTCGCTTGCACTTCTCGCACATCTCCTGACGCTTTCCTCGCATCCTGTACATGTTGGCACTTGGTCCGCCCAAATCGCTCAAGTAGCCTTTGAAGTCGGCCATCTTTGTTATGGCCTTCACTTCCCGCAGGATGCTTTCTTTTGAACGGCTTACAATAAACTTCCCCTGATGTGCACTAATGGTGCAGAAGGCGCAACCTCCAAAGCAGCCACGATGTAGCGTCACGCTGAATTTAATCATCTCGTAGGCAGGGATTCGCTTCCCATTGTACTTGGGATGCGGAAGGCGCGTGTATGGCAAGTCGAAACTATGGTCCAGTTCTTCTGAAGTTAAAGGTGGGTATGGCGGGTTTATAACAACCCATATGTTGCCAGTCCGTTGCAGAAGTCGTTGAGCTTGGATTTTGTTGCTCTCTTCCTCAATGTGTCGGAAGTTCTCGGCATGAAGTCGAGGTTGTTTCAGGCAATCCTCGTAACTGTGTAGCACGATGTCGTCGTGCCTGATACCACCAGGGATGTCATTCTCCTTTGCAAGAAACGCAATTTGGCGTAGTTCCTTGGCAAGTACCTCGCGAAACACCTGGCGTGTGATACAAGCCTCGCCATTCTCGTCGTAATGGAGTTGGGGATGAGCATTGTCTATCATGTCCAAGAGTAGGCGTACGAGTTCCAGCGTAGGTTTTTCTCCCATTCCATAGGTGATGAGGTCAGCATCACAATCGCACAATATGCTCGGACGGAAGCGCTCCTGCCAGTAATCATAATGCATCACCCTTCGCAGGCTCGCCTCTATGCCTCCCAGCACAATCGGAACATCGGGATAGAGGTTCCTAAGGATGTCGGTATAGACAATGGTGGGATATTCAGGCCTCATGTCATGCCGCCCATTCGGACTGTATGCATCTTCACTCCTAAGACGGCGTGCAGCAGTATATTTGTTCACCATGCTGTCCATACATCCTGGCGAGATGCCGAAGAAGAGACGCGGACGCCCCAGCTTCTTGAAGTCACGGAAGTCTCCATGCCAGTCGGGTTGGGGTACGATGGCAACGCGTAGTCCTTCTGCTTCCAGCAAGCGACCAATGACAGCAGCACCGAAGGCAGGATGGTCCACGTAGGCATCAGCGCTGAAGAGTATTACATCAGCCTGGTCCCATCCACGCAAATCCATTTCCTTGCGCGTTGTCGGCAGCCATTCTGTCAAGTTTGCCATCCCTCTATATCACCAGCTTTCAATCAACCTTCAGTGATGCTTTCATGGCATCCAGTTTCTCCTTCTTCCAGTCGATGAAGAGCAAGATGAGCTGATGCAAACCGAATGCTTTCATGTCATTGTGGAAGATAATTCGCTCGCATAGGTCGAGCAAATTAGGGTCTGGATTTCCATTTGACAATATGGAACGCACATTAAGTCTCAACTTCTCAAGAACACTCTCCTCGACAATGCCGTTGCTGTCAAGCAAATCGGTGAATAGAGAGTAGTGGTCTATGGTGTTCAGGTGGCTCTCTTCGACAGAGAGTTTGCGAGAGCCCTTCATATTGCAAAGTATTGTGTACATTTACTTAATTAAGGAATAAGAGTTAAGAATTAAGAATTAAGCACCACGGCGCGATTGTAGTCGAGGAGAAGAGTTAAAAGTTAAGAATTATCATTTTCCTAGCAGGTAGTCGATTGCGATGTTGATGATGCTCTGTCTGGATGTCGTTTCCTTGATGCATTCCAGTGGGAAACCAAATGCAAGTACTCTGTAGTCAGGACCAGGATAGGCAATAGCAGCAGAATGATTGTTTGCCGTATATACCATTGTGTTGAAGGCTCCGTTCACGCCTTCGATGACATCTGTGCTCCTCACCCAATAGTTTTCTTCGCTTGGCATGGTGTAGATGGAGGCTGTGTTATTCAAGCCCTGAACGGAACAGATACTGTCCACTGGCGTGCTTGCAACGAAGCGGTACTTTAGTTTTTCTGCCACGAAAGCATCCTGTTGGGCATTGTGCTCATCACTTCCGACGAAGGCACCGCTCACCAATATGGAAGTGTTCTGTAGTGTCAGTTGGGAAATGGCAGCAAGCATTTCGTCAGTAAATGCCTTCCGACGTGTTAGAGAGTAGCCGTCGTCTTTTTGCGCACCAAGAATGAAGTTGGCAATGCGATAGTTGCGCAAGTCGAGGTTGGTCAGTTCCGTAGGTGTGCAACTACTGATGTTGCAATCCGGATGCAGAGCAAGGATGTCTGCGGCATGTCGAACACTGAAGTCGTGAGTATTGCCGGCAAGGAACATTCCTTCAAACTCATCGCCGCTCACACCAAAGCCGTCGCCCGTTTCTTTGCCGTATTTCGTCTTGTCGAAACTCAATTGCCGTCCGCAGAAGCCTGGTGATTTCACATCAATGACACCTGGGTCGGTATCGAAATCAAAGCCTCCCGTATTTTCATTATCGAAAGGCAGCGGACTTGCCAGTCTTTGGAAAGCATCGACGATAAGAATGGAAGGTGCTTCGGTGGTTTCGGCAATGGCAGCACATACTTCTTGGTTTGACATGCTGGCACCACCTTCATTGACGGCTTCTACGCGGAAGCTGTATAGTACGCCCGGCAGTGCTTGCATCCTGAACATACAGTTGTGTCCGCTCACATAATGTCCATTGTCGAAGTCGCCTCCTGCTTTCTTGGTATAGACTACATAGCCTTCCGGCTTTGCTGTTGGCTCAGCAGGATCTTGTGTTGGTGTCCAGCGAACAGTTATTTCGCTCGTTTCCTGGTTTGGCTCGGCACTAAGACCTGCTACAGGAAGAGGTTGAATCACAACATCCTTGCCTCCGTGAATGGTAGAGAGGAAGCGCGTAATGCCCTTGTATATGGAGCGTGCTATGAGGAACTTGAAGTAGGGGTCGTGTCCGAATCGCATATCTGCCCAGTTCTGGTGGCTGAGGGTTTCGAGAATGATGGCAGGTACCTGTGGGTCGCGACTCTCGCCATAGTTGCGGTCATACATATCTCTTCGGTTCCAGAAGCCGAGTTCTCTCGACAAATCATTGCAGATTTGCGTCATCACCATATCGGCGAGGTCACGACTGACAAGTCTTGAAAGCCCTGCAGCAGTTCTTCCGTCATAGAAGTCTGTGGTGTAGATGCCGAGTGAACCGACTAATGTGTTGTCTTTGCGATAACCGGCATCACTATGTACAGCCATGCTTAGTTCTATAGGGACGCACAATCCGCTGTCGCCTTTCAGGTAGTTGCTGCCTTTCGTTAGGAAGTTCTCGACGAGCGGACGCGTATTGATGTCGTCACTGTAGTCGTCGTTACCTCTGCGGGAATAAATGCTGTCTGGCATGCCATACCATTGTGCAGAGTAGCGTGCGGCTTCAAGGCATCGTGGCAAGTCGCTGCCAATGGGCAGTAGCATTGTAGAGTCGCCGCGGACGATGTTGCCCATGCCACCTCCGATACGAATGGCATCTGCTGTTACTACGCCTTTGTAGTTGCTTAGGTTGGAGAGTGTGATATAGTTGTCTTCTCTTTTGCCTTTTGTGAAGTGGAATGTTCCGAGGTAAACCCAGGTGCCTCCGCCCATTTGCTGATTCACACGGAATTGAGTGGAGACGCCTCCGTGTTTGACTGTATAGTTGGCATCTGATACGCTACCGGGTACTGTCTGATAGGAGACATATACCGCGTAGTCGTCCTCAACGAGTATTTCCGGGAACCAAACTATATCGCTTGTCATTTTCTTGTTGCTCGTTGCCTCTATCATGCGATAAGTCCCTTTCCGGAAGGGATTGTCGCCGTTCTCGTAGCCTTCTTCTTTGTGTCCGAAGCCCACACCGCCGTATTGCCAGTGGAAATGACTGACGCGTTCTTCATATCGACTGCCGTCCATGATGTAGTCGTTGTCCACTATTATCTCCTGCTTCTGCCAGTCGCGTTCTCTTGGGGTAAACACGATGGCTCCTGCGTTTTGCAGCATTGGTATCAGATAAGGTACAACGATGGTTTGTGTGAAGAGGTCTTCCGTTGTGCAGAAGAGCCTCGGGCGTTGCCAAATCCATTCTTGTTTGGCGAAGCTGAAGTATTTGCCGTGGCTTTGGCAAATGCCGAGATGTCTTCCTTGCAGGCCCTTTTTGATGTTGTATGGACGGCTCATGGGTGTTACCCATGGGTTGCCTTTGTAGAGTTCCCGTTTATAGACGCGAGCCGTGTCTGCTCTGTCCATCATGCTTGTCGGGATGAGTTGCTCAATGGGAGTGTCTTTTGCAAAGATGCTGACATCGTATGTATTGTAGGGCATTGGCAAGAGTCGCTTGACTTCGGTGTAGAGGTCGCCTACAACGAGTGGCGTAAGGGGTTGGGCGATGAAGTTGTCGCTCAGGATGATAGTCAAGTGTTTTTCGGGATTGTTGGTGATGATGTCCTCGACTTTTATTGCCTTGAGGTTCGGAAAATATGGGTTTGTATATTGTTCAAAGTATTCACGCAGATTCTTGTAGCCGTCGGTTTGCGCTATGGTGTATTGGATGTTGGCTGTGGACAACAGGCTGGTGAATAAGAAGAGGGAAAGGAGTCGTTTCATATAATCTGTTGTTAATGTCTTTGTTTGTGAATGTCCATAAAGGTGGAAACAGGTTTGGACTTATACAATGAACTGCTTTGGGTGCAGCCCCTTGAAGTCGGCGTAGTATTCTTTTATCTCTTTCATTTGTTCCTCGATGTCTCCATTGGGGAAGATGGTCTTGGTGCAGACGATTCTTCTGTCTGCGAAGTCAAGTCCATAAAGCAGGATGGGGATGTTTGCTTTTAGGGCAATATAGTAAAAGCCCTTTTTCCAATCGGGTTGGGCTTTGCGTGTACCTTCAGGAGTGATGCAGAGGCGGAACTTCCTGGCATTCTTTGCCTGCACTGCAATGGCATCTGTGGCGTGCATCTGTTTACTGCGATAGACGGGTATGCCGCCCAGTCTACGCATCAGGATGCCCATGGGCCAGAAGAACCATTCCTTCTTCATCAGGAAGTCGCAATGAAAGCCTTTGGCTCGACTGTAGAGGTTGCCAATGATGAAGTCCCAGTTGCTCGTGTGCGGAGCAAGGGCTATGATGCATTTGTCTGGTATGGGTTCGGTGACGGTCTCTGTGAAGTGGAACCAGTCAAACAGGATTTTGCCGGCAAGTTTCTTGAACATTACAGGTTCTGAATTTGGTCGATGATTTCTTCAGTGCGCTTTTGCATGTCTTCGCGCAACTTTTTAAAGAAGAGTTTTGTGCTGCCTGGTTCAACGTGCGAGAGACGGCATATCAGGTCGGTTTGCATCTTGATGATGCTGAGCATAACGTTCTCCACATCCTGCTTGTTATCCTTCTTTGAGAAGTCTATTGCAGCCATACATTCTGCCAGCAGTTCGCCGCACAGATAGTTGATGTGCTTTTTCAGGTTTTTGCGTTTCATTCTCTATAATTATATATAATGTGAAAATAGTTAGACAAAGTTACACCTTTTTCTTAATTATACAAAAGAATATCGCAAAACTTTCGTGTTATTCTGCATTTTCTTCTTCAGGTACGCCCAACTTCACCAGTTAACTCGTCCAACTACACCAGTGAAGTTGGTTAATTACTCTAGAGAAGTTGGCTAATTACTCCAGTGAAGTTTTCAGATTACTCTAAAGAAGTTTACAAACCATAAATTTTGAACTTTGAATTAAATGTCGTAACTTTGCAGCCGAATTGTATAACCATACTATATATAATCAGCAAAACATGAAGAAAAGTGCACTTCAGGTGGCTCGTGCCGCCTACCAGCCAAAGCTCCCAAAGGCTTTGCAAGGTTCCGTTGTGGCAGTCGAAGGCGCTGCTACTCAAAGCGTTGGCAACCAAGAAGAAATCAAGGCAATGTTCCCCAATACCTATGGAATGCCCGTCATTACCTTTGAGGCAGGAGAGCAGAAACCTCTCGAACCATTCAACGTGGGCATCATCCTGAGCGGTGGTCAAGCTCCTGGCGGACACAATGTCATCAGCGGTCTGTACGACGGCGTGAAGTCTCTCAACAAACAGAGCAAACTGTATGGCTTCCTGATGGGACCTGGCGGCCTTGTTGACCACAAGTATGTCGAGTTCACCGACGAGTTCATCGACGAGTATCGCAACACCGGCGGCTTCGACATCATCGGTTCTGGACGTACAAAGCTCGAGAAGGAAAGCCAGTTTGAGAGCGGTATCGAAATCCTCCGCAAACTTGGTATCAAGGCGCTCGTCATCATTGGTGGTGACGACAGCAACACCAACGCTTGCGTCCTGGCTGAGTACTATGCCGCCAAGAACTATGGCGTTCAGGTGATTGGCTGTCCCAAGACAATCGACGGCGACTTGAAGAACGAGCAGATTGAAACGAGCTTCGGCTTCGATACTGCTTGTAAGACCTATAGCGAACTGATTGGCAACATCCAGCGTGACTGCAATAGCGCTCGCAAATACTGGCACTTCATCAAGCTTATGGGCCGCAGCGCAAGCCATATCGCCCTGGAGTGTGCCCTCGAGACTCAGCCCAACGCTTGCCTCATCAGCGAGGAAGTTGAGCAGAAAGCCATGAGTCTGGATGATGTTGTGACTTATATCGCAAAGATAGTGGCTGACCGTGCTGCAGAAGGCAACAACTTCGGTACCGTTCTCATCCCAGAAGGTCTCATCGAGTTCATTCCCGCCATCAAGAAACTTATTGCAGAGCTCAACGAAGTTCTTACTGACCCGACAACTGGCGAGAGCCGCGAGTTCGAGAGCAAAGACGCTCAGGTTGCCTTCGTGAAGAGCCACATCGCACCCGAGAACCTTGCTGTTCTTGAGTCTCTGCCAAAGGATGTTGAGCGTCAGCTCTGCCTCGACCGTGACCCCCACGGCAATGTTCAGGTCAGCCTCATCGAGACCGAGAAGCTCCTCTCTGCAATGGTAGCCATGAAGCTCGACGCATGGAAGAAGGAAGGCAAGTACAATGGTAAGTTCTCCGCTCAGCACCACTTCTTCGGATACGAAGGTCGTTGCGCAGCTCCCAGCAACTACGATGCCGACTACTGCTACAGCCTCGGTTTCAATGCAAGCCGCTTGATTGCTAATGGCAAGACTGGTTACATGAGCGTCATCAAGAACACCACAGCTCCTGCTGCCGAGTGGATTGCAGGTGGTGTGCCCATCACGATGATGATGAACATGGAGCGCAGAAACGGCGCAATGAAGCCTGTTATCCGCAAAGCTCTCGTAGAACTTGACGGTGCTCCCTTTAAGTTCTTCGCCAGCAAGCGTGAAGAGTGGGCAAAGAACACCTGCTATGTATATCCCGGTCCTATTCAATACTGGGGACCCAGCGAGGTTTGTGACCAGTGCACAAAGACCCTTGCCCTAGAGCAGAACAAGTAATTTTATATGAAGAATCCCCAGTCTCCTTCAAAAGGAACACGGCGCCGACCTTCGAAGAAACGGAGGAAAAGGGCCTCCTCGAAAGGTGGCTGGGGATTTTTGAATTTCCTTCACGGCATTCCCGCTTGGCTTTTGTGGCTGGGAGGGCTTGTCGTCATTGGCCTTTATGTTGGGCTTTTTTATCATTTCTTCGTTAGTCCTTTCAGTTTTCGTTGGCGTGCTATCTATGGCGAACCCAACTTCCCAGAAGGCTATGAAGTGCGAGGTATAGATATCAGCCATTATCAGGAACGCGTCAATTGGGAAAAACTCCGCAACGCTTCCATAGGAAACGCCCCTGTCAGCTTTGTCATTATCAAGGCGACGGAAGGCTCTGATTTGTTTGACGACAACTTTAATCGAAACTTTGCTAACGCTAAGAGAAATGACTTAATCAGAGGTGCTTATCATTTCTTTGTTCCTGGTGTCAACCCACGCAAGCAAGCCGAGTATTTCCTTTCTATTGCTCTACTTGAATCTGGTGATTTGCCTCCGGTTTTAGACATAGAAAAAAAGGGGAATCTGTCGCCCGAGCAATTGCGTCGAGATGTAAAGACATGGCTTGATATTGTCGAGAAAGAATATGGCGTGAAACCCATACTTTATACGGGATACAAGTTTAAACTCGATTATCTGAATACACCCGAATTCGATGAATATCCCTATTGGATAGCGCATTATTATGTTGAAAAACTTGCTTATAAGGGCAAGTGGACCTTCTGGCAACATACCGATTGCGGGAAAGTCAGCGGCATTAATGGCTTCGTCGATTTTAATATCTTCAATGGTTCTCTGCAAGATTTGTTGGACCTAACACTTCCCGAACCTCAATAATCCACCTTCCGCATAAACGCTCCCAACCAATTTGGCGGAGTTGGCGTGCCAACTTGACGGAGTTAGCGTGCTAAGTAGCCCAAGTTGGTGTGCCATGTAGCTTGAGTTGGCGTGCCAAGTTGTAAAGCTTTTTTTACTTTGTTTGCTTGTATTGGTACTTTTTCTGCTCTTTATTTTGTTATCTGTACTAATTTTCGTACCTTTGCACGCGCAAATTGTAAACTATATATTATAATGAGTGACAAGTTGTTTATTTTCGACACGACCTTAAGAGATGGCGAACAAGTACCGGGATGCCAGCTCAATACGGTCGAGAAGATTCAGGTAGCCAAGCAGCTCGAGGCACTTGGCGTTGATGTCATCGAGGCCGGTTTCCCTATCAGTAGCCCCGGCGACTTCAACAGTGTGATTGAAATCAGCAAGGCAGTGACATGGCCTACAATCTGTGCCCTGACTCGTGCTGTTGAGAAAGATATCGATTGTGCTGCAGAAGCATTACAATATGCCAAGCATAAGCGCATTCATACGGGTATCGGTACGAGCGAAAGCCACATACGATACAAGTTCAACTCTACGCCTGAGGAAATCATCGAACGTGCCGTTGCTGCCGTGAAGTATGCAAAAAGGTATGTCGAGGATGTAGAGTTCTATGCCGAAGATGCTGGTCGCACGGACAACGAATACCTGGCTCGCGTTATCGATGCCGTTACCAAAGCGGGTGCAACAGTTTGCAACATTCCCGACACGACAGGTTTCCGCACACCTTACGAGTATGGCGAGAAGATAAAATATCTCTACGAACACGTCGATGCCTTTGCTGCCGGTAAGAGTATCCTTTCAACACATTGTCACAACGACCTCGGCATGGCAACAGCCAACACCGTGGCTGGCGTTCTGAATGGTGCAAGGCAAGCTGAGGTAACAATCAACGGAATAGGCGAACGTGCCGGC
>Ga0310694_10003027_pt1 | contig 16651 bp, 6 predicted proteins | sample 174DNAGHGhighgp2_FD_203884 | JGI IMG/M metagenome (GOLD analysis project Ga0310694, IMG submission 203884) | Sheep rumen microbial communities from Palmerston North, Manawatu-Wanganui, New Zealand - 1742 DNA GHGhigh gp2 (v2) (version 2) | ecosystem: Host-associated > Mammals > Digestive system >... | reverse complement strand
TGAAGTCACAAGCGGCAGGAACCTCGATAACGTACATCTGGCGCACATCGAACGGGCTTAAGGAGCCTTTCCACGAGCTACCGTTCCAGCTGGTGTAGCCGTTGTTCTGCGACGTAATCTTGATGCCGGAGGCATTGTTCGATGCACTCACAAGCGCCGTCTTCAGGTCATTGAGCGTGGTTTCAACAAAGAACGACACCCAGTTCTCCCCTTCCGACAGGCTGATGCTCTGCGTCAACGTGGTCGGCTCCAATGTTGTGAAGCGCACCGTCTCGCTCACCTTGTCGGGGTTGCAGTCGGGATAGACGTAGGCTTCGTATGAGGTTTCGGGCGAGAGGCCGCTGAGGGTGAAGCTCACTTGCGTTGAGCCGCCTGCCACGTTGGTGGTCTGCCATTCGCCAGCGGGAATCTCCGTGCCTACTACAATGTCGTCAATGTAAAGAGAATGCATATCATAAGAATTGTATTTCCAACAGATGTATTTCGTTCCGACTGGGATAGCTTGACTATAGAGGTGCCATTTCGTATCGGAAACAGTGATTTCGTCACCGAAGGTGAACGACTCGATCGCATTGTTCGTTGAGCTGAAGCCCACTTGGAAAGTCTCTGGATAAGTTGAGGAATGGTTCTTGTAATAGAACTCCAAGAGCATTCCTTCAGCAATCCCTGTCAGTTCGGGTGAGATGAGATATTGCGGAGGATTGGTGCTGAAATAGAAGCAGAACGCGGCATTCCCCGAATGGGCAGCCCAAGAATTAATTCCTGTAAGGGTACCGCAACTGCGCAGCGTCCAGTCGCCGATGCCGTTTTCAAAGTCTTCGGAGAAGAAGGCATTAAAGTTTCGAGCCATTCTGTATTTTACCATGTAAGTATTAATACTTGGCATGGCCGTCCAACTGAGGTCGGCGGTATGTGAAGTGAGGTTGGCAGCGAAGAGGTTGGTAGGTGCTATGCAGCTATTTTGTCTTACGCTCACATTGTCGATGGCCGCAGGCGGGTTGTTTCCTTGGGAGCCGTCGTTGCGCCAGGCAAATACCATCTTGTATAGGCCAGCCTCGAGAACCTCAATATCATTGCTTACGGTTTGCCATTCTGTGGTCAAGCCGAGTTGTATGCCTCCATCAAGGGCTATCCATCCGTCAGGCATTTGGGTGTAAGTAAGACCAGCAGGCAGTGAGGTACTGGCTTCCAAGTTCACCGTTTCGGGCACCAAGGCCACCCTCAAGAAATCCCAGGTCCATTCACCGTTGGCAAGCCAGTCGTAGGAGAATTCGTGGTAACCAGCCTCTAACCTGAAGGTCTTGTAGGCATATACCATAGATGGGCTAGTGTTGTTGTAGACATTGGTGGTGCCCCCGTCGTTGGAGATATAGAGGCCGTGGGTGCCTTCGCCGTTATGGGTGGCTTCGCCCCATGTCCAGGCGTTGGTGCAGTCGCCGTTGACAAGCGTCCAGTCGCAAGTGGTCTCAAAGTCGGTGGAATAACCCGACAGCGTGGTGAAGCTGATTTCATTGCTCCAGCCGCTGAAGAAGTCACCGTCGCATCTGGCACGCACTTTCACGGTGTAGGGGGTTCCTGGAGTGAGACCCGTCAAAATGAAAGGATTCGAGCTGGCCTCGATGGGGTTGTGCTCCTCGCCGTTGACGCAGAACTGCCATGCAGTGGCCGTGCCGTTTTCCGTCCAACTGATGGAGGCTGAGTGGCCCGAAATCTCACTCACTACTTGCAGGTTGCCGGGAGCAGGGTATGTCTTCCCGATTTTGACGTAGTTTTTAATGTCACGGGCCTTGAAACCATTCGGGTTAGTTTCCGACAAGTTCATGGGATTGACATTGTTGACTTCATAGGTAGCTATGGATTGTTGTTGGGTTGAAGTAACGTAGTAAAAGAAATCCGCATTTTGAATAGTAGGTGCCACATGAAAGAAGTCTCCAAAAAAGTCCCACACGGTGATAACGACATTATGCTGTCCGTCATATTCGAAAGGCTGGTCGAAGTGGACGGTGTGCCATTGGTTCAAATCGAAAGTTTCAGTATCTCCTGCTGATCCGCTATTTCTTACCATATCGGCATCGGTGACGGGAATAAATGCGGCGTTGCTGACATAGCTGATTCCACCAGAAAAGTTGTTCCCGTAATCGTCTTTGTCAGTATATTTCATGTATATTCTGAAGGGGCGTCGCAAAAGACGCGAAGGGCCACCAAACATGTAGAATGCGATGCTTTCGATGGTGCCGGCGTCGCCCAGTTCCTCGGGGGTGTAAATCTGCTGGGAAAGACTATAATTAGAATAAACATATATTGGAAGCTGATCTTGATGGATGGAAGAGAGTGGTCCCGTTCCGACGGCGTATTGGTCGGTATTCACGGTGATGGGGTCGGTCCATACGCTATAGCCGTCATCGCCACCGCAGTTGGCGCGCATCTTGACGCTGTAGGAGGTGTTGCCGTCAAGTCCGCTGAGGGTGAAGGGGTTGGTGGTAGCGTCGATAAAGTATGACTCGTCATCGTTGAGGGATATTTGCCAAGCGGAGGCATCGCTGTTATCCGTCCAACTGATGGTGGCCGTGGTGACGGTGAAGTCGGAGCATTGCACGTCGGAAGGTTTCAGGCAACTTGCGGGGGCGATGCTCACATTGTCGATGGCCGCTGGCGGGTTGTCTCCTCTCGAGCTGTCGTTGCACCAGGCAAACACCAACTTGTAAGCGCCTGCTTCGGTTATCTCTATCTCCTTGCCCTCAGTTTGCCATTCTGTCGCCTTATAGAGTTGCGATCCTCCGTCGAGGGCTATCCATCCCGAAGGCAATGCAGAGTAGGAGAAGACAAAAGGCCATGTGGTGCTGGCTTCCAAAACCACATTGGCCGGTACCAAGGCCACCCTCAAGATGTCATAATATTCTTGGCCGTTGGCGCGCCAATCGTAAGAGATGATGTAGGTGCCAGCCTCGAAGTTGAACGTTTTGGCGGCAAACACCACGGAAAGTTCTGTGTTGGTGTAGGCATTGCTGGTGCCGCCGTCGTTGGAGATGTAGAGGCCACGGGAGCCTTCAGCGTGGCCGGCGGTGCCCCAGGCCCAAGCGTTGGCGCAGCTGCCATTGACAAACGTCCAGTCGCAAGTGGTCTCGAAGTCGGTGCTGTAGGGCAGCGCTGCCGGTACGAGCTTCATCACGCGGATCTGGTTCTTTTGGTTGACGATTCCCCATGCGCTTTCAGGCATGCTTGTCGGGGGGAAGTTGTCGATAAAAGAGGATGTGTAGAAGCCCTGAGCGGTGGCTGTGGTGAAACTCAGGAAAGGCACTTCGCCGGGAGTGTAGCTTCCCGTGTTGTCGTCAATCACGATGGCCACGTTGTGCAGCCCGTCGTAGGCGAATGGGGTGTCGAGGATGATAGTGGTCCAGCAGTTGTCGCCGAAGGTGACCGTGCCGCTAAAAACGAGGTTGTCGGAATTGACCGGAATCCAGGTGTCGGTTTGGAAGGCGTAGTCGTCCAGGTCGGTGTGTATCATGTAGATGTCGATGTTGCGGATACATTCCAGAGTGCCGGTCTTGAAGAAGTCGATGCTTTGGATGAAGCCGGGGACACCCAACTCCTCGTTAGTGTAGATTTGCTGCGTGACGCTATAATTGCGGTAGGTTCTGAAAGGCAGGAAGTTGTTTGTTTCGGTGCCCGAGCCGATGGTGACCCAGTCTCCAGGCACAAAGCTCACCTCGTTGGTCCAAGAGGTGTGTCCTTCGGCGCAGTTGGCGCGCACCTTGGCGGTGTAGGCGTTGGGGGTGAGGTTTGTCAATGTGTAGGGGTTCTCGGTCACGGTGATGAGGTCGTTCATGTTGCCGTTGAGGCAGATTTGCCAGCTGGTGGCCGTGCCGTTCTCCGTCCAGCTGAGGGTGGCCGCGTTGGTGGTCACGTCGCTTACCGTCAGGTCGGTGGGCGCATAGGCTTTCATCACACGGATGTGGTTCTTGAGGTAAAGAGTATTGAGACCTGCGCCAGGATTGTTGGTCGGGTCGTAGTTATCGGTGCCAAAATAGAACTTGGATTGGCGTGTTTCGTTAGGAGTGCTGTAGGAAAGGAATTGGAACGCTTCAATGCCGGAAGTGACAGCACTGCCCGTGTTGTCGTCCACGGTAATGACGACGTTGTGCTGCCCGTCGTAGGCAAACGGCGCGTCAAACGTGATGCTGGTCCAGCCTTTGCTGAGGATGTTCACCGTGCCGCTAAAGACGAGGTCGCCCGAAGCAACGCCAATCCAATTACCTGTAAAATTATCGAAGGCGTTTTGGGTTGTATGCGCCATGTAGATGTCAAAGTTGCGCGTGGTGGCCTCGGTGCCGTCGTTGTAGAAGTCGATGCTCACGAGGTCGGCAGCGGTGCCCAATTCGTCAGCGGTGTAGATTTGCTGCGTCAAGCTATAGTTTTGAAAGGGGGTGGTGGGTAGTCGCGATTCACTTGCATCGCCGGTGCCGACCATGGTTTTGAAGGTGGGCACAATACTCATGGCGACGCTCCAAGCGCTTTGCTCGTCGCCGCAGTTGGCGCGCACCTTGGCGGTGTAGGTGGTTTCGGGGGTGAGGCCCGTCAGCGTGAAGGGGTTGCTGTTGGCCTCAATGAGGTTGGTCTCGTCGTCGTTGAGGCAGATTTGCCAGGCGGTGGCCTCGCCGTTCTCCGTCCAGCCGAGGGTGACTTCGGTGCCTATGCCTTCGGGGTAGGTTGCAGTCAGGTTCATAGGACTCGCACAAGTGCTGGACAAAGTGTAGCCAAACTGTATGGCGGCGCGTTCAAGATATGAATTGCCTTCCACATTCATGCCAGGGTCGGTGTAGCATCCCGATTTATACCAATCTCCTCGAAACAACGGAGCATCAGCTATATAACATGTGAGTTCATTACCACAATTGACATCGCTGCTCACGCCACGCATGGCCACCAATATGGCCTTGCCAGCCTCGTGGGTGAAATCCGTCTCGTTGAAGCTAAAGGTATTCCAACCTATGGTTGGCGAATATGAGGTGGTGGAGTGATGCACTTGGGTGGCTCCTTCGATGAATCTCTGAAACCTTGCCCACCCATCATGGTAGGAAGGGATTTCGTAATCCGGCTCCATATCCTTAATCCAGATTGTCATTTCTTGGATTGGGGTGTTATTGTGTTGCTTTACGTCAAAAGCTATGCTGGAGATCGAGCAGTCAGAGTACATGAACTCCGCTTCTGAGGGGCGATAGAGAAACACGGTGTAAAGGTAACCTGCAGGGCCAGGCAATACATGAGTGGATGTTGACCAGTTTGACGTACGGCCAATCTCTGCAATGGTCGGTGTTTGTGCTTTAGCCGCCCAGGGGACGAGAACCGCGAGGAGCAGCAGGAGGAGTAAATGTTTGGTTTTCATAGGAGTAGGGATTTAAAATTTCAAGATTTCAAATTTCAAGATTCAATTAGCTAAGGTCCCTGAGCCTGCGGTTGCTGAGCACAGTCGAAGCATCGAAGGGCCGATTCAATGATTTAAGATTCATTCGCATAATTCGCATAATTCGCCGTTGTGATGATGCCGACGCAGCCGATGAGGCAAGTAAGACTGGGCTTCGCCCCCACACGCGCTTCGCGTCATTGCGAGGAACGAAGCAATCCAGACATTCGATTCTTGGATTGGATTGCTTCGTCGTCCCTCCTCGCAATGACGCGAAGCGGCAGAACGGACGACGCAATACATCACCAAGACTTACTCTTACCAACCTCGGAAGGCAGAAACATGAAGCACTATGTTCCAGCGGTTTCATGGCGTTTTTCAGTATTAATGACAGCGCAAAGATAGAAAAAAGCAATGCGTTTTTTAAAAAAGACAAAAAAAACTTGACGGGCCGCATGGATTATTGGGCCGTACATAAAGGTTGTTGCTTCTCAAGCCGCCTCCCATAGATTCCCTTCCTACGCACATGCCTTTGCAGGAATGACATGGGAGGCTAGCTCATTAATAAAGCCGACCTCAGCAGGAATGTCATCCCCGCGATGGCCTTGTGGGCAAAGGCTTGGGATCTATGGCCGCTGAGGTCGGCTTGTGATAAAACTACCCTTCAAAGTGTTACTTTCCCATCGGGTTGAAAGGCGTTGCCTTCTTTGCACCCGTGGGGAAGGTGAACGTCCTTGGGACCGTCGTCGTCGACTCGAACTTGTAGCCTTGGCCAGGCTGCAGGGTCGACAAACCACCACTCCACGAGCCTTGGTAGTTGGCGGAGCCTCCGTTGAGCGATGTGACCTTGTCACCGTTCATGGCAAATTCGTCGAAGGCATCCGTGACACTCATGCTCGCCGAGAACGGGAAACCTATCCAGTTGATACCGTTCACGATGGTGATCGGGTGCGCGGCGGGATTGATGAGCATAGCCTCAAGACTGATCTCACAGGCAGAGGGAACCTCTATAACGTACATCTGGCTCACATCAATCGAGTTCAAGGAGCCTCTCCATGAACTACCGTTCCAAATGGTGTAGCCGTTGTTCTGCGACGCGATCTTGATGCCGGAGGCATTGTTCAACGCGCTCTGAATCGCCGCCTTCAGGTCGTCGAGCGTGGTCTCCACATAGAACGACACCCAGTTGACGCCCGCCGATAGGCTGAGGGTCTGCGTCACCGTGTTAGGCATCGAAGCATCTTGATGAGTATCGAGCGTATGGAAAGGCAACAGGATTACGGGGTTTTCAGGGGCTTCACCAACAGGGCTGGAAGGCCCAGTGGCAGTGAAAGTGACACTAGAAGAGTAACTGGTGCAATACACAAACACACCTTCACAAGGCTTGATGGGCGTGCCTGCAGCGACACCCACGATGGCATCGCCCGTGTCGTTCATCTTATAGTACGGAATATAGTTGTCTCCCTGTTTCAGATAGGCATTGCAGGTGAATGGGTTACCGACGAGGTTCCATCCGTCGAAATCGTATTGCGCGTTGTCTGAGTAGTTTACAGTTTTATTGTATGGCGAACCACTGCCGCGCATCGTGCCTATGAAGCTGATTTCTGTGCCGTTCTTGTTGGCATAGAGATAGCCATTGGCGTAGCTATTGGCGTTGTTCATGGAATAGTTTGATGTCCTATAGTTTCTCCATTCATATCCATCTTCACTATAATTCCAGCTATAATCCCATTTATAGAAGTCGTAAGTGGGAGTGTCATTTTCGGTGGTCAGCAGGTTCATTGCAATATCGCTAGGGGTGTTGGCGTAATAGGTAGGATTTTTCAAAGGTGAAGCGATCAAGTAGTAGCCAGCCCTGTTGCCTTCCGTGGCAGGATAGGCATTGATGGTCTTCATCATCGTAGCCTTGAAATTCACATTGCAATGCACTTGGCCTCCATCGGCTATGGTGAGCGTAGGCGTGGGATTGCTGCCCCTGCTGTTGAACACGATGCTATTGGCGTAAGCGATGCAACCATCTGGTACGATGACGTCGGATTCAATAGCAACATTGTCCGAAAGGCTTGGCATGATTTCATTTAACCAGCTGGTGGCATCGTTCCAATCATTACTTTCATATCCAACAAACACACAGCCCTCCGGGATGGCAAAGCTGACGGGCTCGCTCCATTCACTCCAGGTCTCATGCTCGCTGCAATAACCGCTCACTTTGACTTGATATGAGTAACCAGGCGTGACGCTGAGTCCACTAAATTGCGGATTAATTGTTTGAGTTTCAATCCATGCACCCTCATTCACCTTAATCGCAAACTTAATCTGCTCTTGAGATGGTGTAATGGTGAAAAACACCCCACTAGAGAGTTTGGGATAGCCGTCAGCCAATGCTATGGCAGGAGCGGCGCAAGGATTGGGCAGAGTGTTGAATGCCGCATACCCTCCATCACCAGTACCGGGCCATGCATTCGAGCAATCCGACTTCACCTGAACCTGATAACCTGTGCCGGGCTGCAACCCCGTCAAGTCGTAATAGAGATCGTAATTGTTCACGTTGTTATCCAAAGCTGTGGCATCACTGCCTTCAATGCCTTCGATGAGAATCCATTGTGTGTCGGTATCAACCCGATATCTGATGCTATAGCTCACGGCGCCTTCCACATCATACCAAACCACGCGTCCACTATTATGAGTCACAGGTGCTATCACATTCCAATCCGAAGGATTGTTGCACAAATCGCGTCCAGTGATGACCAAATTGTCGATGGAGCAGCTGATGAACTGACCATAAGAGAACGGCTGATAATCGGTGATGGTATATTTCAGGCGCAAGCGAGTAAAATAATCGTAGGGAATATGGCGCGTGTAATTCACGATTTCCGAAGTTTGCTCGCCCTCCATGTCCTTAAACAGGCTGATGGGCTCTCCTGCATCTTGCCAATATCCTCCTTCTGTTACACCTTGATATTGCAATTGGACAGTGGCATTGGTCGGGTTGTTGCTATCCTTTACCAAATGCCTCCAATCGAACGTGACGACAAGGCCGCCATAATCTTCCGTTACAAGGAACTCCTCAAGCTGGACATACTTTTCTTCAACATTCCTTCTGACATCGAAATCCAACACGTCATCTTTAATCGAAACGCCGTATGGGGTGTCGCCATAAACAGTCCAGCAATCTGGCAATAATGTGGAGCTATTGAAGTCGTAGGTTTCAGAGGGGTCTTCAGGTCGAATAATCACGACCTCGTCGCATTCTTCGATGTTGAATTGCAGTGATTCCGACCAATTGCCCTCTGTAACCACGTTGCCATCAACGTTAACGACTCTCACACGGACATAATGCGTACCTGGGGAGATGGGACCGACGATACAATGATTGGCAAAAGTGCCCCAATAGGCGTTTTCTGCAGGACCATACCAAGTTTCACCGTTGTCCGAGACTTCCAGCCCATATTGGTCGATTTCGTTTTGGCCCGCAACAGGTGTGCAATCCCACGCTAAGTCCACCCACGAGCTGCCAATATGTTGATTGCCAAGATAATCAGTGAAGACACTAAGGTTAGTAGGCACAGGAATCAGATCGAGGGTGGTGAACGTAGCCTCCACCCATTCGCTGTGGTCGATATCGTTGCAGTTGTTCCTCACAGCTACATCATACAAGGTGTTGGCATCAAGGTTTTCCAAATCATAATTCAGTGACACTATACCATTCTCAGTCACGATTGTCCATTCGTCATCAGAGGCTTTCTTGTATTTGAGGCCATATTCGCCGCCACCGCTGACGGGATTCCCCCAAACGATACTTGCCGAATTCAAGCCAATGTTTTCGGCATGCACATTGACAGGTTCTCCGCAGTGGTAATTGGCAGGATAGATATCGATGTCGTCGATGCAGAAAGAGGATGCGGCATTTGATGATCTCGCCCAAATAACAATATAATTGCCATTAGAAGCCATTTCTTGTGCCGTAAAAGTGTAGGTATTTTGTATATAGTCAGTGTTTGAACCGCCCAAGTTATATCCGTCCTTGACATAGAAATCATCTGTACTATAATTATTAGGCATAAGGCCGATGTTATAACTGTACGATGTTTCGGAGCTTGCACTACGCACCCAAAAGCTTATCGTCACATCATTGACGGGATCGACGGGCGGGAGAACGAGGTATTGGTCGGGACCATTTTCAGGTATATTGAACCGGATGTAATTGTATAGGCCTTGAGGATAATAGTTGGAATGGCACAGGCTTTGGTTGTTTTCAACGAGGGGATAGTTCATGTAGTTGGCATCGGTCGAGCTGTTGACATGCGTCCAGCAGCCTGGAAGGTTGTTTTCGGTGTTGCTCGGCGAAACGGGCATATAGTCGAAATTAGCGTGCAAGGGCAGGTTCATATAGGTAGGGCAATCAACGAAATCGACCCAATCCGACCAATCGCTTGCCGTCGACGGGTCGCATTGTGACTTGATGCGGAAGCGGTATTTCATGCCAGGAACAATCTGTTGATCGGTGAAGGTATATGAATTACCATTGGGGTACACTCTTCCGTCGTAAGCCGTTTGGAAAGTCTCCACGTTATCATATTCCAGATGGTATGAAGAAGCATTACCTTCCCATGTGGCGACCACGCCTCCTAAACCGGGGTCAGAGTAGACATAAAGATTAGTGGGAGTAGCGCATTGGGTGGTAAAACTAATAGGATCACTCCAAGGGCCATAATACCACGGACTCGTCGCATTCGATCGGACTCTGGCACGAACCTTTGCATAATAAGTGGTATAGCCCAGCAGACCCGTTAAGTTACCCGTAGTGCTGGTTTGATAATTGCTGAAATCACTTTGGGGTGAATACCACACCTGAGCACTACCACCATTGCCATTAAGTGTCCATGTCAACGAGGCTGTCGTTCCTGTGATGTTGGTTGCAGTAAGATTGGTAGGTGCCTTCAAGTCATTTTCAACAATCAAATCATCAATGTACCAATACGTTTGCGCGGACGCGCCAGAACGGCCTAAATACACTAAAACGATTGTGGCATTTGAAGGAACCGTAGACAGATTGAACGACACAGATTGTTCCGAATAGGTTGTGGAGGCACTGCAAGTCAACAAAGTCACCGTATGGTTGCCTGAAAAGTCATGATAGGTGTACCTAACCGCCAAAGTGTTGTTGACCATATTGGCTCGAGAGCTTTTCACCTTAAACCTTAATTTGACGCAATTGGTAGGCATATCAAAAGTTGGAAGCACGACACTTACACTTGCATTTTGCGTTAGTTGCTGTGCATTGCCCATAATAAAATAGTTTGGGGCAGAGTAAGCAAGCACACTGCCTGAAATGTTTTTCATAACTGACGCAACAGCCCCTGTACCCGTGGTAGTTGAAGTCCAACCAGTCGGAAGAACAGGGGAAGTTCCTGATACAGTATAACTATCAAAGTTTTCAGAATAGATAACCGTTTGTGCGTGTACTGCCAGCGGCACCATCAGTGCCAGAAGCAGGGTTAAGAGGAAATGTTTTGTTTTCATAAGCGTAGGATTTAGAGATTTCACATTTCAGATTTCAAGATTCAAAGATTTCAAGATTTCAAGATTTCAAGATTCAAGATTCAAAAATTCCAGATTTCAAATTTCAAGATTTCAGATTTCAAGATTGTGAGGTATAATAACAAACAACCATCGATGTGTGGTGCTTCTGAACAGACACACTTCACCGCTGCAAAGTTAGTGAGGAAAAATAAGGAAAACAATAGGAGAAATTACCTATTTTTTTTGTTTTTACTTTTCAAATTGCTTGATAAAGATTCCAAACAGCTCAGTTTCAGAAGGCTCAACAAGGAATGACTTATCAGGCTAGCTTATCAGCCCGACGCGGAAAGCGTACAGTATCAGTTCCGAGGTGGATTTCACCCCTATCTTGTTGAAAATGTTGTCCTTGTGGTTTTCGACGGTGTGGGGCGTGATGCTGAGTTCTTCGGCAATTTGTTTGGCGCTCAGACCAGATGCGCAAAGGGTGATGATTTCCATCTCGCGGCGTGTAAGCGTAGCAAGGGTGTCCATGTCGGCCTTCAGGTCGCCCTGCAAGTGCATGGTTTCGTGGCCCTCGTAGGTGTTACCCTGCATCACCGTGGTAAGCACTTCCGAAAGCTCCTCCGGCTGGATGCTCTTGTCCATGTAGCCGTTGATGCCCTTGTCCATCAGCTGCTTGACGGCAGCGCCACCTGCCTCGCCCGATAGGATAACTATCTTCACGTCGGGACAAATGCGCTTGGCCGCTTCAATGACGTCGAGGCCCGTGCCGTCGGGAAGCATATAGTCCAAAAGGATGAGGTCTATCTCACTGCCATGCTTTTCAAGAAAAGCTACGGCCTGTGCCACATTCTCGGCTTCGCCAATCAGTTGGCAGTCCTTGGCGGCTTCCAGCGACATACGGATGCCTACACGGCAAATTGGCTGGTCTTCGACGATTAGGATTCGTATTGTGCTTTTCTCTTCCATACCGATTATTTTTTCTTTACAGTGAACCGCACAGTAGTCCCCGAATCTTTCTTGCTTTCAATGCGGATTTCACCTCCTGTTTTGTCGAGCAGTTGCTTGCTAACGAAAAGACCGATTCCCGTCCCCGTTTCTCCTCCCGAGCCGCTTGACGAGGAAGTCAAAAAGTTGAAGATTTTCTCGAGTTTCTTTTCGCTGATGCCCATACCATCGTCTTCCACCGACACCCATACGCAGTCGACATCCTGAGAGGCTTTTATACGCACTTCGCCATTGGGATAGGAAAACTTCACCGCATTGCTAATCAAGTTGCGAAGCACAAGGCTCACCACGTTGGCATCATCGTGGACGGTCAAATCGGGGTCGATGACATTGACAACCTTCAGCGATTTCACGTCGATAGCGGTCTCGAGCGCCCTGATGTCGTCATCCACAAGTTGGCGAAGGTTAAAGTCGGTCGAAATGACGACACTGTTTTCCAGTTCGCCCCTCACCCACTGCATAATGTTCAAGACACGGCTGTTCAAGGCTGCCGCAGACGAATGCATCATGATGAGATTGGCCTTGCGATCGGTCTCACTGATGCTGTCGTAGTGCGCTGTCATCCGGTCCAACATAGTGCAGATGGCACCCACGGGGGTCTTGACGTCGTGCGACACGATGGAAAGCAATCTGTCCTTGGTCAGATTGAGGCGAACAAGTTCTTCGTTGCGTTTCTTTCGAATCTGCGCCAAACGGTACCAGATGAAGGCAATGAGTAACAAGAGTGCCGCAACGACTGCAAAAACAATGGCATACAACTTGTTGCGCTTCGATTTCTCCTGCTCCATGGCCAAGGCATGTTCCTTCTCTTGCATGGCATAGCGCACCTGATAGTCGCGGATGAGCTGCTGCTGGTTTTCGTTAAAGACCGAGTCCTTCATCATCACGCTCCTTTCGAAATAATCCAATGCCAGCTTCGGATTTCTCTCACGTTCAAGCTGATAGGCACCTTCAAGAGCTTCCTGTAGAAGTTCATCGTAATGGTTTTCGTCGGCCATGGCAATCGCCTTGTTGAAGTCGCCTTTCTGCAAATAGATGCTCGTTTCCAAAAACGTCTCACCTTCCTCTTTCGCGATTTGCAATGCATCGTCCATCAGTGCCTTGCTCTCATCAGATCGCCCCACCAAACGATAAGCCTTTGACAAAGCCACCAGCCTGTTGATGATTTTATGAGGTGTGTCGTGGTATTTTCGTGAAAGGTCAAGCGAGCTTTCGGCAAAGCCAACGGCTTCGGGATTATCTTGTGCGATGCGCACTTCGGCGAGATTCTGGAGGTAGGTAGCCAAGTCGAGGTTAGATGCCGTGTCGTTCGCATCGACCTCACCGAGCATCTCAATACACTTGCGATACAGCTCCTCGGCCGTGTCGTATTCACCCATGGCAAGATGAATTTCAGCGATGTTATTCATCACATAACGCTTGTTGACTTCGGCCATCTCGCCTCCAATCAGGTCCATAAGGTCGTTGCATCGGTTGTAGCACTCAATGGCCTTATCGAGTTGCCCAAGACGCTGATAGGCGTTGGCCAAAGTCATCGTGCAGCCCGCCTCATTGAAAAGGTCGCCGAGTTCGTCATAATGCGCGATGCCGACTTCGGAATACTGCACCACATGCTGGAAGTCGTTGTTGTCGAAGTAATACAGAATCATCGTGCGCAGCAACTTCAGCTTGATTTCGTCCTTGTTGGTGTTGATGTCGAAATTCGGCTCACGGCCAACGGCTGCATCGATGGCCACGGCTGCGCGATAGGCCGCCTCTCCCCTGCTGTCTTCAAACACGTGGTAAAGGCTGTCGAGGTCCTGCGCCAAAGCGGCGACAGCGAATCCCCATACCATTCCTATCAAAAGCACAATCTTTCTCATTTCATTCAAACAAAATGTTGCCAGCATAAACACTGGTCATCACTTCAACGCCGCAAAAATACAACTAATAATATTAGAAAACTCCTAAAAAATGCTCCGCAGGAGCTTTCTTATAATAAGTAACTGTTCAAAATTAAATTACCTATACATTTGACGCAGGACTTAGGACTTGAGACTTAGGACTTGGAGCCATCCGTCTTCAGTCCTCTGTCCTCAGTCCTCCGTCATTTATGTAAACTATTTTTGCTCACCTACTTAACAAAATGATGTAATCCAAGAAGTTATGCTACTTAGAAGATTTCTTTTGCTTGATCTTTAGAAGTACACCTTTTAGCATGATGAGAAAACTTCCGCAGCAACTGACTCGACGGGTTTACTAATAAAAAATGCGGGCCGGAAGCCTCCGACCCGCATGGTAAAACAAGCTTTGCGACAGCGTTACTTGCCCGTCGGCTCAACTGTAGGCTTTGTAGTTTTGGCGTTGCTGGGGAACACAAACGTCCTTGGGACCGTTGTCGTCACTTCGAACTTGTAGCCTTGGCCGGGCTGCAGGGTCATTAGTCCACCACTCCACGAGTTTTGGTAGTTGGCGGAGCCGTCAGTGAGCGACATGACCTTGTCTCCGTTCACTGCAAAACCGTTGAAGGCATCCATGACACTCATGCTCGCCGAGAACGGGAAGCCTATCCAGTTGGTACCGTTCACGATGGTGATCGGATGCTCAGAAGGATCGATAAGCATAGCCTCAAGACTGATCTCACAGGCTGATGGAACTTCGACAACGTACATCTGAATCACATCAATCGAGTTCAATGAGCCTCTCCATGAACTACCGTTCCAAATGGTGTAGCCGTTGTTCTGCGACGTGATCTTGATGCCGGAGGCATTGCTCAACGCGCTCAGGAGCGCCGCTTTCAGGTCGTCGAGCGTGGTCTCCACATAGAACGACACCCAGTTGACACCCGTCGACAGGTTGAGGGTCTGCGTCACCGTGGTCTGCTTCAGCGTAGTAAACGTCACCCTCTCGCTCCAATGAGGCTGCTCGTCGCAATCGCTCGTCACTTGGGCTTCGTAGTTTGTTCCAGAAATGAGGTCAATGAGGGTGATGTTGTCGGTGGAAGTCGTTGTGGTCAGCCATTCGCCGGCGGGAACGTCCGTGCCTACAGCGATGTCGTCAATGTACAAAAATCGTTTGTCGTAGGAGGTGTGTTTCCAGCAGATGTATTTCGTTCCGGCGGGGATAGGTTCGTTGTAGAGATGCCATTCTCTGTCGGATACGGTAATTTCGTCGCCAAAGGTGAACGATTCGGTCGCGTTGTCGGTGCTGCTGAAGCCGATTTGGAAGGTCTCTGAAAGACTGCTACTATTACGATAATAAAATTTCAGCCTCATACCTTCGGCAATTTCCGACAGTTCTGGCGAGATGAGATATTGGGGAGGTGTGGTGTTGAAACGGAAACGGAAACCATATTGGCCAGAATGGGCGGCATAGGCAAAGATGCCAGTGTTAGCATCACAGTCGCGGAGCGTCCAGTCGTCAAGGCCATTTTCAAAGTTCTCGCTGAAGACAGGTTGGCTTATTCCATGGTGTTTCTATTGCTATCGTAAGTGTTGGTGGTGCCGCCGTCATTGGAGATGTAGAGGCCATGGGTGCCTTCGTCGTTGTGGGCGGCTTCTCCCCATGCCCAGGGATTGGGACTGTTGCCATTGACAAGCGTCCAGCCACAGGTCTCTTCAAAGCTGTTGCTATAGGGGGGTAATGGGAGAATCTCAGCAATCGTAGTGTTGTTGACCGCCATAGCGAGCGTGTAGGGGTTGGCCGTGCCAGTGAGGGTGCCATAGTCGACGATGTAGCCGTTGCTGCCGCCACCGAGATTGAGCTGCACTTGGTCGCCTTCGCCAGCGATGATAGTATTGTTATAGACCAAGCCTGGGTTACCGCTGTAGGCGGTGATGTGGCTCACGTCGTAGGTGGCGGCTCCTGTCGCCGAGCGAGAGGCTGCTGTTTGTGGGGATTTGGTAATTGCCGCTGCTGTGGGAACAGACTTTGGGCCAGTAGTCGTTGCTGCTGCCCGTTTTCATGGTGTACATCCATAGAATGGGCATGTCTCCTGCTGGAAATGCAGGATTCGAACTCCCAGAAACATTTTCGAAGTCTTCGAAATAAAAGGCTCGAGAATTGTTGTTAGATGTGTTGTTTTGCAGCAATTGTGCCGTTGCTGCCCAAGGCACCATCAGCGCAAGGAGCAGCAGATGTATTAAATATTTGGTTTTCATAGAATTAGTGATTTAAGAATTCAGATTTCATCATTCCGCATTTCAAAGATTGGATGTTTAACTATGGATTTCACGGATTGAACGGAGATATTTTTGCAGCTAAGCTGCGGATTTTTACAAATGGGGCTGGCTCTTCGGGGTTTCGCTCCCATACGCGCTTCGCGTCATTGCGAGGAACGAAGCAATCCAGACAATTATGTCTTTGTCCGATTTCCTGGTTTGCTTCGTCGTTCCTCCTCGCAATGACGCAAAGCGACAGAAAGGATGACACAAAGCATCCCTAAGCATTGCCCCTTCTATAGTTGGCTGGCGAAAACATGAATTGCTATGTTCCAGCGGTTTCATGGCGCTTTTCGGTATTAATGACAGCGCAAAGTTAGGGAAAAAACTATGTAACTTTCAAAAACACATAAAAAAACAGCCTTTCAATAGAAAAAGTCGACCCTCTTAAAAGCCAAAAGAGAAGTCTAGAAATCGAACCTTAGCGTCAGTCATAGTCGAAATGCTGCAAATGGCACTTCATGTTTTGCTTCACGTTGCCGCCAAAAAGCCACGAGTCGGCGAAGTGTAGGTTGCCATG
>Ga0310694_10003025_pt1 | contig 16653 bp, 9 predicted proteins | sample 174DNAGHGhighgp2_FD_203884 | JGI IMG/M metagenome (GOLD analysis project Ga0310694, IMG submission 203884) | Sheep rumen microbial communities from Palmerston North, Manawatu-Wanganui, New Zealand - 1742 DNA GHGhigh gp2 (v2) (version 2) | ecosystem: Host-associated > Mammals > Digestive system >... | reverse complement strand
TATCGATACGACGTCAGGGCTTGGTTTTAAATAGAGGTGTTTAAATTTATACAGCATTGGTATTAAACCTACCTTTTTTATTTGCTTGAAGATACTCATAATTATTTAATACGTCTTAATATCTCTTTGCATGAATCCATTTCAATTGTCTTGCCCCAGAATTTCGATAGGATAATAGCCCTATCATTTTCTTTCATATAGTAATCCCCTTCCTTTATGACCTTAACCAGATTCTCAAATGTTGTTACCCGTTTTCCTACTACATTTTCATCGAAAGGATAATAGAAATCTCGTTCGCGCACGTACTCATCGTAGTCATAAAGATACAATATAACTTGTTTATCTGGTATTAACAAATAATCGTATAAAATAGAAGAATAATCTGTAATCAGCACATCGGTAAAAGGTAGAACGCCATATATGTCAATAGTTCGGTCTAACAAAATCAAATTATCTGCCTGATATATAGAATCAACGACCGTGTTCGGGTGAGGCTTTAGCAGTAAAACGGCATTTTGCGCTGCCAATACTTGGCTTAGTTGGCATAAATCCATATGCTGTGCAAAGACATTCTTCTGAGAATCGCGCCATGTTGGCATATAGACATATACTTTGCTATACTGCTGGATATTATCAATTAAATCAAACGTAGTTTTAGGTTCATAACGTTCTACAAATTGTCTAACAGTCTCCTTAGACTTCGTTAATATTGCATTTCGCGGATAGCCTAATTCCAAACACTTATCTACCGGGACACGGAACGCTGATGCAAACATTCTTGTCTGAAATGGTGTTGACGTCAATAAATAGTCCGGTTTACGAAAACTCTCGGGATGATAAAATCGCTCCTTAAATGTTTGTTTTACATATCTTTCTGCTAAAGCTCCGTTAGTTATATTAAACTCACATCGTTTTAATCCAACTCCATGCCATAAATTAACGATTGTAGCATTACCGGATAGACAATACATGATATCCGATGAATAGGAATTAACAAACCAGTATTTGGCTCTTAATGCTTTCCATGCGCCGATAGGTGATAATACCCAATACGCGGGTAGTCCCAAAGAGCGAACATATTGGATTGTTTTTCTATTTACAGAAAGCCAGCAGCAATCCAAATCGCGATAGTGTTCTACCACATAGATAAACAGATATTTACTATTATCGCTAAACCCTCCTCTATAACTACCAAATGCTAAGCGTCTCGAACTACGTGGAAATAAGAACGAGAATGGATAAATCAAGTAACAGATTATATAAGCTAACGTTTTCATTTTCTTTTTACATCTATCACCTCACCTGTAAAATTAGATACCAACGTATTGAGCGAAGCAACAGCCACCACTTCCGCTTTGAGCAATGTTTCCTCCGGTTCGTTTCCAAAATTAGAAACTCGCATCGGTGTTTTGGTTCGCTCCGGATTGATACAATTGACACGAATGTGGTCATTCGACCATTCTTCCGCTAATGCTTGTACCAGATTAACCACAGCTGCTTTAGTCGCGGAATAGATACTATACATCATTCTTCCGCGCGTATAACTGCTGCTCGTATAAGCCAAAAGTGAACCTTTCGTTTGCGCTAAATACGAATAAGAAGCTTTCGCCACGTTGATAATACCTAACATATTCACACTCACCGATTGTTGAATGCGTTCATATTCCATCGTAGAAAGTGCTTCCTTGACCAATATACCCGCTGTATTCACCACATAATCAATCTTGCCCTCTTTCTCCGCGACCTCACGCAAAGCCTTCTCCACTTGTTCCATTTGGCTTACATCTACACCATTCAAGGAACGGCTGAATGAATATACTTTTGCTCCACATTCTTGCGCTAAGCGCGCTACATCAGCTCCTATTCCATAACTGCCGCCAAATACCACCAGCACTTTGCCTTGTAACTGCTCTTTCGTCTTTTCTGTCAATGCTTCTTGACTTCCCTCTTGGCTCTTCAATTGGAATAGTTTATCCACCAAGAACAAGTCTTCTTTATATGTAATCTTCATATTGAAGACCTCGCCTTTGACCACGAAAACAGGCACATCCGGCAAGTATTTCCGCACGACGCCACAATCATCTGTGGTAACAAACTGCGGATCTTGCAACGCGATTTCATATGCCTTGTGAATAACTCCCCGCTTAAAACATTGCGGTGTTTGACCGCTGCGCAACAACGAACGAGTAGGAATTGCACTTATACAATCCGTTTCATCCACCTGAATAATAGTGTCCGCTACTGGAATAGCCACATCTACCGCTTCGTATTGCTCCAACGCTTTCACGCAATCATCTATAATACGGTCGTTCACCAATGGGCGGACAGCATCATGGAAAATCAAATTGTCGTCATCATTCGTATAGGCGTTTATCGCAGAAAGACTCGAATGATACCTTTCTTTACCGCCCTGCAATATTTTACGAACTTTCGCATAATGATTATTCACTATCATTTGCTCTATTTCCGATATAAATTCAGGACGAGTAACTACCGCAATCTCATCTATCAACTCATTATATTCAAACACATCTATAGTGTGCTCAATTACTTTCTTTCCTGCTACTTTCAGAAATTGCTTCGGCAGATCACGTCCAAAACGAGACCCGCTACCACCTGCCAATATTACTGCAATATTTCTACTCATATCTTTCCTTTTTTTCGTTGCCCTTTGCCCCGGCATCTTATGCCGGCTCTATGTCTATTGTGCGGCATGTCATCCCGATATTTTGTCTATTGTTCCGGCTCTAAGGCTTATAATAATTTGCTCTGACCGTTTTGTCAGTATTGTCAGTTTCACTCCAAAGGTTTAATTTACACCTTCGTATCATTCGCAACACTCTCAATCTCCGCAATCGTAGGAATCGCTCCTTCAACCTTTGTCGGATAGAGTTTCTGTAACTCATATTCCGAAATTCCGATAGGCTGACTACTGGATTCCAATGCATATTGCGCTAAAGTATTATCTTTACTCTTGCACACCAATAGTCCGATTGTCGGATTATCTTTCTCTGAATCGCGCAATATATGATTTACAGCAGTTACATACGTACCCAATTGACCTATATCACGCGCGTCAAATTTATCTATCTTCACCTCTATCACTACATAACAACGAAGCTGGAGATTATAGAAAAGCAAATCGATGAAGTTTTCGGTCTCTCCAATTTGTAACCGATACTCCTTACCCACATACGCAAAGCCGGTTCCTAGTTCCACCAAGAAATCTGTCATATTCTTCAGCAGAGCCTCCTTCATCGTTTTCTCGTTGTACTTACCGGTAATACCCGCAAAACCAAAATCATATGGATCTTTGGTTATCTCGCGAGCCAAGTCACTGGTCTCTTCCGGTAGCGTAGTAGAGAAATTCGTCTGCGCCTTACCTTGACGTTCATACAAATTGGAATCCAACCCATTGAGTAGCACCGCACGACTCCATCCGTTCTCAACCGTCTGACGGACATAAAAAAGTGCCTTTTCCGTATTCCCCTCGCACTTATCCATGATATACTTATGATGTCCCCAAGGCACAGCCGATATTAGCACTTGAATTTCTGCCCCAACTTGGGGCACATTTGATTCGCCTAATTTTCCCTCAACTTGTGGGACAATTTCAATATCGGATGTATTTTTCAATTTTGCCCCAAGTTGGGGCAGAATTATATCTCCCTCATTATAAAGAAGATAGAACTTCTTGCAGTAATACAAATTACGCTCTGTCAATCCCGTTGCATCAGGCAATTCTTGTTTCAAATCTTGCGACAGTGAACGCATAAATCCGCTTCCCCACCGCTGCTCGGCTTGGAGCTGAACTATATCGCGACCCAACTGCCAATAATAAGCCAGCATCTCCTGATTGACTTTGACAGCAGCCTTAATCTGACTGCGACGATAGCGGCTCTTTAACTCTTGAATCCACTGCTTATACTCTGAATTTATGTATATCAGTTTGCTCATATCTCCTTTATTCTATTCTCTTCTTCACCTTTTACTCTCCGGTTGTTCATCATACCACCTATCTCGTATCCGTCTTAGTGGTAAAACCGTGTGCCGGGGAGGCAGGAGAAGGAATCGATGACACCCACTACGTGGTTATTTGACATTTGACATTTGTCATTTGTCATATCATCTACTACTATTAACGTGTGGATGGAATGATGGTTCATCATCTCTCCCGCCTCCACTATCTTTGCGGACTTGCGAATCACCTTCGGTGTTACAGACATAATCTCCGAGACTTTGGTATCAAAGAATGTCTGCCCCAGTCTCAACATCGCCCGCCGAATATCTCCGTCTGTAATGATTCCAAGCAGTTTGTCGTCTTGTGTCACTATACCTATTCCCAACGTTCCTTTGGTGACAATTCCGATGGTTTGGGACATCGGCATGTCTGGCGTCAGGAACGGCAGGTTCTCTGTGAACATGACGTCTTCCACTTTAGCTAACAGTTTGCGTCCGAGGTCTCCACCGGGATGCAAAGCAGCAAACTCGGTTGGCTGGAAATGTTTGGCTTCTACTAATGCACAAGCGATCGCATCTCCTAAAGCCAATGTGGCGGTAGTAGAAGCTGTCGGAATGAGGTTGAGCGGGTCTGCTTCGTGCTCCACGGAAATGTCCAAATGAATCTGAGCATATCGTGCCAAAAGGCTGTCCGGGTTGGAAGACATGCCGATGATGGTTATTCCTTTTGCCTGAATCAGCGGCAAGAAGCGTAGCAGTTCCTCGGTTGCGCCGGAATAAGAGATAGCCAGCACGATGTCATCCGTTCCTAACATTCCCAAGTCGCCGTGGTAGGCATCCAAGGGGTTGAGGAAGAATGCCTGTGTGCCGATAGACGCGAGTGTAGCGGCAATCTTGGAGCCGATATGTCCAGACTTGCCGACACCTGTAACCACGACCTTGCCTTTACATCCGCGAATCATCTCTACCGCCTGGAGGAAATTATCATCTATGCGTTCTTCCAACGCCATAACCGCTTTTGCTTCTCGAATGAGGCAATCCTTGGCTCGTGCTACTATTTGGGTTTTGTTTTCTGTCATTTACTGTTGGTTTTGATCCGCCATGTATGGCGGATTCTATGATTTGATATTCAGGAATGCGCGGGTCATGTTCGACCAAGCGTATTTGGTTTTCTCTTTCCGGAGGTATTCGGTATATGCCGTTTGGCGGTTATTGGTAAAATAATCCCGCAGGTCTTCGGCTATTGTTTCCGCAGTAGGTTCGCAGGCATATCCCATTTTATGATCGTGCACTATTTCTCCCAGTCCACCGACGTTGGTGACGAGCATCGGTTTCTCGAAATGGAAAGCTACTTGCGTCACGCCGCTCTGTGTCGCGGATTTATAGGGTTGTACGATAAGGTCAGCCGCCCCGAAATACTTGCGCAGGTCAGCGTCTGGAATAAACTCGTTACGCAGGACCACCCGTTCTGTGAGACCGTTTGCCTCAATCTGCGCACGGTATTTCTCTTCGTGCTCATAGAACTCTCCGGCTATGATGAGCTGCAAATCAGGCAGTTGGTCTTTGACGAGCGCAAAGGCATCCAAAAGGATATCAAGCCCTTTGTATGCACGGACAAGTCCGAAAAAGAGCATGTAGGATTTGTCCAGAGGTAGCGAAAGTGCTTTGCACGCATCGTTTTTATTCATCCGGTCTCCGTAATGATCGTATATCGGATGAGGGGAGGAGAGCTTTGGTCTATTTGTTATTTGTGATTTGTGATTTGTGATTTTTCTCTCTATATTCTCTATGTCTTTGACTACACTCTCTGAAAGTGCCACAAAACCATCCTGCGACTTAACGAAATAGGGAGCAAAGAGTTTGTCGAGGAATGTGGGTTCATGCGGAATCATGTTATGGACAAGGGCAATACATTTTGTCTTTCCATTCTTGCTCGCCATGCGGGAGATGAGTCCGTATGAGGGAGCGAAGAAAGACATCCAGTAACAACAAATGAGCAAGTCGGGTTCCGCTTTGCGGAGCGCTCTTCCCACACGCAGCCAGTTGAAGGGATTACAGGAGTTGAGTTTGCGTCGGATGACCAGATCGTTGGGAGCGGGTTCGGTCGTATATTGTGTCTTACCGGGGAACAAGAAAGAAGGATATTGAAGGGTGAACGTCCATATCTCGACCTCATGTCCTTCCTCCGCAAACTGACGTGCAAGCCGTTCATTGAACGTCGCCAATCCACCGCGGTATGGCCACGACGTACCTAAAATCACTATTTTCATCTTCTCACTCATCGGTTTCCTATTCTTTGCTCCTTGTTCCTGACTTTTGATTTTAGAGGTCTTCCTTGTAGGTTATTTTCTTATTGGTTTCGTCTCCTTCGACGATAAACACTTCCACTTCGGGGTTATACTTCATCAAAATGCCCACATCATCCGTCGCTTCAATCTTACCTTTTTCAATCGCGCGCATGTACGCAGGTCCGATGACCAAATAATGAAAAGCCTGCGGTGTCTGTGCCCGCATATACTCTTTGCGGTTCGGAATATGCTCCACTTTCGAATGCTGTACATGGTACAAGGTATCCGTTACCGGAACCGCCACCGTTACCGCCAAGTGCGTCTTGAGTGCCTCAGCTACGCGACTCAGGATATCCTGCGAGACGAATGGCCGCGCAGCATCGTGGAACCAATAGAAGGTGTCCGGATCTTTCTTATCGTCCTTGAGGAAGAGGGAGATGGCGTTCCATGAACTCTCCCATCTTTCGCTGCCTCCGGAGATGATCTGAGTCACTTTGTGCCACGAGTTGCGTGCCACGATAGTCTCCGCCTCTTTGATCCAGTCCGGGTGCATCACAATGACTATCTCATGGATAGGAACCGCCTGTTCAAAGGCATCGACCGAGTGCTCGAGTATCGTTCGTCCGTCGGGTAACGGCAAGAACTGCTTAGGCGTCTCTCCGCCTATTCTACTTCCGGTTCCACCGGCTAATATGATTGCTATATTGTGCATTGTTTCTTTTTGGATGTATTTTGTTATTGTAAGGTATCACCGAAGTAGGCTATATAACCTAGGTATAACCTGGGTATAACCTAGGTATCACCTAGGTCTATCTCGTTTTTGTCTCGTTTTTGTCTCGTTTTAGTGTCGATGTGGTGTTGGAAGCGGAGAGAATGAGGTCTGTGATTTCTCTGATGGCACCTTGCCCTCCGGGTGTATTGAGGATGTGTATGTCTGCTTGTGCTCCGTAGGCTTTGCTGATGGCTTTCACTTCGGGTCGGGCATTGGGCGGGCAACAAGGTAAGCCGACCGCTGAGAGCAGGTCGATATCGTTGATGTCGTCTCCGACGTAGCAGACGTCGTGGAGCGTGATACCGAGGCGGGTACAAATCTCCTGAGCCGCCTGTTTCTTAGTCAGGCAACCGGGATTGACGCGACTTCCGACGCCGAGGTATAGGAATTGTAGTTTGAGTTTCTCTGCTCGTGCTTTGACTATCTGCGATTGTTCGGAGGTAAGAATGCCACATGGGATACCCGCCTGCTGCAGACAGACCATGCCCATGCCATCATATACACAGAAACGCTTAAGCGTTTCGCCTTCGGCGGAGTAGTACATTCCTCCATCGGTCAGGCAACCATCTACGTCGGTCAAAAACAATTTGACAGACGATTTGTGATTTATGATTTGTGATTTATTATTGGTCATTTTATACTCATTGGGGAATCCGCCAAAAGTGGCGGATAATTATTCTTCAAAGGCGTTCCATCCTTGTGCTTTGAGAGGCAGTTCTTCTCCGTTTCTGCCGATGAGGTTACATCCGAACTCGGGTTTGGTAATATGCCCGATGATATAGAGGTCGTCCACCGGAATGAGTTTCTCGTAGTCGTCCAAGGAACAGGTAAAGAGAAGTTCATAATCCTCTCCTCCGTTGAGGGCACAAGTAACAATATTGAGATTCATTTCTTCCGCCAACGCCGCCGCCTCAAAATCAATGGGCAACTTATCCTCATAAATACAACACCCGACTCCCGACTGGGTGCATATATGAAGCAGTTCCGACGACAGTCCATCGGAGACATCCATCATAGCCGTGGGTTTGACTCCCGCTTTTCGCAGAGCCTCAAGGATGTCGCGCCGTGCTTCGGGCTTCAGTTGACGCTCAAGCAGATATTCCTTGCCAGCAAAGTCCGGTTGTTCGGCATTCGCCAATCGTTCGCGTTCGAGTAATTGGAGACCCATATAAGCCGTTCCGAGATTACCGGAGACACAGATGAGGTCGTTGAGTTTGGCTCCATTACGGTAAACGATGTCCTTTGCCGCCGCTGTTCCGAGGCATGTAATGGAGATGGTCAGCCCAGTCATGGAAGCACATGTATCTCCTCCAACGAGGTCCACATGATAGCGCTCACAAGCGAGCCGTATTCCGCTATAGAGAGCCTCGATGTCCTCCACCGAAAAACGCTTACTGATACCGAGGCTGACTGTAATCTGGGTCGGCGTGCCGTTCATGGCGTAGATGTCGGAAAAATTGACCACGGCGGCTTTGTAACCAAGGTGCTTGAGAGGTACATACTCAAGGTTGAAATGAATGCCTTCGAGAAGCATGTCTGTGGTCATGAGCACTTTCTTAGTACCGAAATCCATAACGGCACAATCGTCTCCAACTCCTTTTTTCGTGCTTTGTTGGACATATTGGATGTCTTTGGTAAGGTGCTTGATTAAGCCAAACTCACCGTATTTTGAAATTTCTGTCATAGCAATTTTCCTATCCGCCAAAGTTGGCGGACGCATTTAATGGGCATGCAAAGGTACGAAAAATAATTGAAATTTGGAAATTGAGAATTAAAAATTAAGAAAAAGACACACATTTTATAATAAAAATGCGCGCGCGCTTGTGCATGTCAAAAAAAAGTTGTAACTTTGCAGGCTTTTTGTGCTCAACATATCCAATGTAAGCATCAAACAGACAGTTAGCCATTCATTTGGGAGTGTTGATTGTTGGCATTAAGACAGAAAATCATCATGATAGAATACATAAAAGGAATATTGACCGAATTAAACCCGACAGAGGCGATAGTAGAAGCAGCCGGAGTGGGATATGGTATAGCCATCACTCTTCCGTCGTACAGCTCGTTGGTAGGGTTCGAAGGCAAAGAAGCCAAACTGTTTATCACAGAAATCATTCGTGAGGACACCCACGAGGTATATGGTTTTGTAACGAAAGCAGAGCGACAGTTGTTTGAGTTGCTGATGACCGTAAGCGGAATTGGCGCAGCCACAGCGCGTATGATTCTTTCGGCATTCACGGCCGAAGAGTTGCGTATGTTAATCGCGACAGGAAATGCCAAAGCGATGGCTAAAGTGAAAGGGCTTGGCACCAAGACGGCGCAACGAATCATCGTCGATCTGAAAGACAAGGCGTTGAAGTTAGACCTCGGCGGCGACCCGACCGAGTTGCCAATGTCTTTTGGCGAGCCGGAAGAAAACGGAGTAAAAACCGAAGCCGTAAGCGCGTTGACGATGTTAGGATTCAATGCCTCAGCCAGCAGTAAGGCAGTGGATAAGATACTGAAAGGCGACCCGACGCTCAAAGTGGAAGCCGTGATACGAGAGGCGTTGAAAATGCTGTAAAAGTTGTTATTCAGTCATTTAAATATTGAGGGGTACTTAATCATTGAAAAATAAATTTCTATATATAGTCATTATACTTCTGCTGTTACTACCGGTAATGGCAGTCCAGAGTGTATATGCGCAGAAGCCGAAGACGCTGAAAGAATTGGTGGCAGAAGAGAAAGCGCGTAAAGAAGCGGAGAAGAAAGAGAAAGCAGAGAAAGCTTCCAATACAGACAAGCCGTCTAACAAGGCGTCAGACAAGTCGGACACATCGTCCACAGACACGCAGGAAAGCGCTACGGAACTAACGACCGAGACAGATAGCGCTATATGGGCACCCACCCAAGTGAAACAACTCGGCGCGCAGAACTTTGAGGATTTGACATTGCCGCAAAGTTCGATGGACTTACAAGATCCGAACAACATCTCCACTACCGTTGAATACCAGCCGGAAACAGGGTCGTATATCATACGAACCCGAATGGGTGACACGGACGTAACGACGCCGTACATGCTGACTCAGGAGGAGTACAACCAGTACGCAGAGCGGCAGATTATGCATCGTTACTGGCAGCAGAAAATAGGCGAAGTGGAGCATAACAACGAGAGCAAGTTCGACATCACAGATATGAAGTTCAACATCGGTCCGGCGGACAAAGTGTTCGGTCCCGGAGGTGTTCAACTGAAGATGCAGGGATCGGCTGAGTTACTATTCGGTTTCAAACACCAGTATATAGCCAACCCGTCTCTCACTTTACGCGCGCGCAATAATAACATCTTTGATTTTGACGAGAAGATTCAAGCGAGCATCCAAGGAAAAGTGGGTTCCAAACTGAATTTTAACTTGAGTTACAACACCGAAGCATCCTTTTCTTTCGACCAACAAAACCTGAAACTGAACTACAAAGGGGAAGAAGACGATATTATCCAAAGTATCGAAGCAGGTAACGTGACGATGGATCTGCCGAGTTCGCTGATACGCGGCAGTAAAGCGTTGTTTGGTATCAAGACGAATCTGAAGTTCGGCAAGTTCCGTATCCAGGCGTTGATAAGCCAGCAAAACAGTGAGGCTCAGACAGTAAGCAGTCAAGGCGGCGCACAAATGACGAAGTTCGACATCAGCGGCGACACGTACGACGAGAACCGGCATTTCTTCCTCAGCCATTTCTTCCGCGACCATTATGAAGAGGCGATGAGCAGCGTGCCGTATGTAGCAAGCGGCGTAACCATCAACAAGATAGAAGTCTGGATTACCAATAAACGCGGCAACTACGAACAAGCCCGTAATATTGTGGCATTTACGGACTTGGGCGAAAGTACCGACCACACGCAGAACGAGAATTGGAGCGGAATCATCAATGCCGCCCCGGACAACAATACCAACAGTTTGTACGCTACCGTGCGTACGACCCCTTTCCGTGATTTCCAACAAACCAGTTCCGCATTGGAAGGTCTGAACGGGATGGAAGGCGGTATCGATTTCGAGAAAATTGAGTCCGCCCGACTGTTGACCAGCAGCGAGTACACGCTAAACTCCGCCTTGGGATATATCTCCCTCAAGAGTGCTCTTAATCAGGACGAAGTGCTCGCCGTGGCTTATGAGTACACCTATAACGGCAAGGTTTATCAGGTGGGTGAGTTCTCAACGGACGGCAACGAGGAACTGCTTGCGCCGAACGCGATAGCCTTAAAAATGCTTAAGAGCAGCGCCAATGCGCCGGACAAGAAAGGTCGCGGCACATGGGACCTTATGATGAAGAATATCTATTCGTTGGGCGCAACAAGCATCAATGCCGATAAATTCGAACTGTACGTCACTTACCGCAACGATTCAGTCGGAACCGACGTACAATACCTGAACGAAGGGGAAATAAGCGGCAAACAGTTATTGCGCGTGATGAACCTCGACCGCTTGGACCAGAAGCACAATGCCAGCCCTGACGGACGATTCGATTTCATCGAAGGTCTGACCGTTTATGCGTCCAGCGGCAAGATCATCTTCCCCGTTCTGGAGCCTTTCGGAAGCCATCTGGCGAGGGTATTAGGCAATGACGCCCGGTTGGAAAAGAAATACTGTTTCCCCGAGTTGTACGACTCCACATTGATAGTAGCTCAGGAACTGAGCGAGAAGAACAAGTTCCACCTGACCGGAAAGTACAAAGGAACGAACGGCAGCGAGATACGGTTAGGCGCCATGAACGTGCCGCGTGGTTCAGTAACCGTTACCGCAGGCGGCGCAACACTCATAGAGAATGTCGATTACACCGTTGATTACACGATGGGAACAGTAACAATTCTCAATACCTCTATTTTGGAATCGGGCACAAACGTAGATGTCAAATTAGAGAACCAGAGCACATTCTCCATGCAGCGCAAATCGCTCTTCGGCGCACACTTAGAATATGAGTTCAACAAAGACCTGCTCATAGGTGGAACCATTATGCACTTACGCGAACGGCCCTTGACCACCAAAGTGAACACCGGTTCCGAACCGTTAGCCAACACCATATGGGGCGTCAATGGAAGCTGGAAAACGGAAATGCAATGGTTGACCAACGCCATCGACAAAATTCCTTGGATAACAGCGACAGCCCCGTCCACGTTCAGCATCAATGCCGAGTTCGCCCACCTTATTCCCGGTCACACCAACGATGTCGGAGCAGTCGGAACAGCGTACATAGATGATTTCGAGAGCACAACAACGAATATTGACGTACATTACCCAAGTTACTGGTTCTTAGCATCCACGCCGACCGTGTTCGACGAGTCCAAAGATATCAACAAGCCGACCTACAACAAGAACCGCGCTCACTTGGCATGGTTTGCCGTGGATCCTATTTTCGGCTATCCGCAAACAAACACTCCCGCCCATATCAAGAACGACCTGACCGTACTGAGCGACCACCGTACACGTATCGTTTATCAGGACGAGATTTATCCTAACCGTCAGGAAGCCAGCAATGTAGATACCAAATTGTCCATTTTGAACCTCGCTTACTACCCCACCGAACGTGGTCAGTATAACATCAACGCCAGCGAGATAAGCAACGACGGCCATTTGACGAACCCGAAGAAACGCTGGGCAGGTATCATGCGTCGTTTGGACAATACGGATTTTGAGAAAGCGAATATTGAGTATATCCAGTTCTGGCTGATGGATCCTGCTCTGACCAACCCCGACGGTTATGAAGGCGAACTGTACATCAACCTCGGAGACATCAGCGAGGATATTCTGCGAGACGGCAAGAAGGCCTTTGAGCACGGACTACCCGTATCCGCAGCCGACGAAGGCCGCGTAGACACCACCATATGGGGATACGTCCCGCGCACGACGAGCACCGTGGTAGCGTTCAGTAACGAAACCGGTGCACGGCAGATGCAAGATGTCGGTCTGAATGGTCTGAACAGCGAACAGGAGAAGACTTGGCCCGCCTATCGGCAGTTTTTGACGGATTTGGAAAACCGCGTTTCCACGGAGGTGTGGAACCGTTGGGCAAACGAAGAGTTCTCTCCGAGAAACGACCCGGCAGGCGATAATTTCCACTACTACAGAGGTACAGATTTCGACGAGAAAGAGGTTTCTGTTTTGGAGCGCTACAAACACTTCAATGGTACTGAAGGCAACTCTCCTGCTACGGAGCAACAAACGGAGAGTTACGGCACAGCCTCTACCTTAACACCTGATATTGAGGACATTAACATGGATAATACCCTCAATGAATACGAGAAATACTACCAATACAAAGTCATCCTGCGCCCCGACATGATGGAAGTCGGACGACAGCATATCACGGAGAAAAAAGTGCGGCGCGTAACATTACGCGATGGTAGTACTCAAGACGTAACATGGTACCAGTTCAAGATACCTCTCAGAGGAGATAGCGCCAGCGTACAGAAAATAGGGTCTATCCGTAACTGGAAATCCATCCGTTTCATGCGTATGTACCTCACCGGATGCGAGAAAGAGACACATCTCCGTTTCGCGACACTTGACCTTGTACGCGGAGACTGGAGGCAATACACGCGTGATTTAGTACCGGTAGGAACGCCTGTCAATACAAGCGCTTCCATTGACGTACAGACAGTTAACATAGAGGAGAACAGTACCCGTACTCCTGTCAACTACGTGCTACCTCCGGGAGTAAGCCGTCAAACGGATCCGGGACAGGCACAACTCATCGCACAGAACGAACAAGCGATGGTGTTGCGCGTGGCACATTTGAGTCCGCACGACGCAAGAGCGATGTACAAAAACACCGGTTATGACATGCGCCAATACAAGAACATCCAGATGTTCGTACACGCGGAGCAGATGAGCGATATTGACCCTGATTTGACAGACGGAGACCTGACCTGTTTTATCCGCTTGGGTACCGACTTGCGCAACAACTACTACGAATACGAAATCCCGCTACACCTGACAGCTCCGGGCTTATATAACAACAACTCTGCCGCCGACCGTGAAACCGTTTGGCCCAAAGAGAACATGTTCGATTTTCCGCTCAAAGTGCTTACCGATGCCAAGACAGCGCGTAACAAAGCCAAACGTGCAGGCAATGAAGGAGTCAGCAACACCATCCCTTACGTCATCTATGATGACGCTTCCGGCAAACCGCAGAACAAAATCACCATCCTCGGTAACCCCACTTTAGAGGATGTATCCACTATTATGATAGGTGTACGCAATAACGGACAACACGAAGCCAGCGGAGAAGTATGGGTCAACGAACTGCGTCTGAGCCAATTCAACGAGCAAGGCGGTGTGGCGGCTATGGCGAATGCAGCACTGGCTATCAGCGACATTGCACAACTGAATGTTGCAGGACGATTGGAAACAGCAGGATACGGTTCGATTGAGTCCAATGTGTTGGATCGCAACCTTGACAATTTCTACCAGATTAGCGTCAGCGCCGCGCTGGAAGCCGGACGTCTATTCCCGGAGCAGGCCAAAATACAAATGCCGCTATACGTCTCCTACAGCAACGAGACGATCAAGCCGGACTACGACCCGCTGGACACTGACGTCAAACTGAGCGAGACGCTGAGCACGTACGACACCAAAGAGGAACGCGACTCCATCAAACTAATGACCAATACCGTACACGAGTCCACCTCTTTCAGTATCAGCAGCATGAAGGTTAATATCCACTCCAAGAAGAAAGACATGTTCTACGACCCGGCTAACTTCACCATTTCCGCTTCGTACAACAAACAGTCAGAACACACGCCGGAAATGGAAACCAACTTCACCACCGACCATAAGGGATCGTTCCAATACGCCTATAACTTCAACCCGAAGCCTTGGGAACCGTTCAGCAAAGTGGAGAAAGTGCAGAAAGTGAAATTCCTGAAAGAAATGAATTTCTATTATCTGCCGCAATCGTGGTCTTTCAATACGAACATGCACCGCACTTTCAGTCACATGAAGATGCGTGACCTCGCAGGAGCCTCTTCCGACGCGATGGATCTGACCTTCAGTAAAGACTTTACTTGGGACCGCAACGTGGACTTCAAATATGACCTGACGAAGAATATCAAATTCAGTTTCCAGTCTGCGATGAACGCCATCATTGATGAAGGTCAATACACTCCTGAGATACTGAACGGACGCTATTTCGACGCAGAGTTCAACCACGACAAATACGAAGCTTGGCGAGACACTATTCAGCGTTCACTCGCCAAATGGGGTTCGCCATACACCTATCAGCAGGTATTTACCGCCAGTTGGAACGTACCTTTCAACCGCATACCGGGCCTCGACCCAATTACCGCCAACGCCTCCTATAACGCCAACTATAACTGGACGCGTACCGCTTCCACTACCACGGGTGTGGACAGAGGAAACACCGTCAGCAGTTTGCAAAGCTGGCAAATAGATGGTGGTATCAATTTCGAAACATGGTACGGAAAATCCAACTACTGGAAGACGATGACGCAGCGTTATGCGGGACGCAGCAGCCGAAAAACATTCAAACCCAAAAACTACACACAGACAGCGGAACTGAAAAAAGGAGAAGCGATAGAAATCACCCACCGTTTGAATAGTGAAATGCTGACCGTCACGGTTGCCGACTCGACAGGAAAAACTATTCCTGTCAACTTCAAACCGGCGGGCAACACCAAGATCAGCCTACTTCCGAAAGCCGATTGCTCGAAAGCCACGATTACCGTCACTACACGCGACCCGAATGAGCGTACGCCGCTACAGATTACCGGAGACATGTTCGCGTATGTGGGAACGATGATCAGACGTCTTCAGGTAACCTACCGGGAGACGAACTCCATCGCCGTACCCGGATTCATGCCGGAAGCGGGATTCATGGGACAACGAAGAACGGACGGCTTGTACGCACCGGGATTTGATTTCGCGTTTGGATTTATCCCGAACGACTTCATGGACAAAGCACAAAAACACGGATGGCTGTCCGGAGACACCTCCATCGTTCAGCCTGCCACCAGGGCACATACATCGGATTTCGACATCAAACTGACGCTCGAACCACTGCCTGGATTCAAAGTACAACTGAACGGAAAACGCTACATGGCACAATCAACGTCCATTATTTACAACTACGGCGACATGCAGGAGAACATGACCGGATCGTTCAACATCACACAAGTGGCTATTGGTACACTCTTCAGCCGAATAGGATCGCAGGAAGAGAACTTCGCCAACTCGGCATACGACCGCTTCCTTGCCAACCGCGAACTACTCACAGGACGCGTACAAGACCAGTACACCGGTATCGAACTGCCGACCTCCGGCTTTATGGGAAATATACCTGCAGGAACAACGTACAATCCTGCCAAACACGGACGCGTCAGCAGTAACTCTGCCGATGTGCTTGTGCCGGCTTTTCTGGCTGCTTACACAGGACGAAACGCACAAACGATGAACCTCAACCCGTTCCTCAGTATCCTACGGATCCTCCCCAACTGGTCGGTCACCTATGACGGATTAGGCAAACTGCCGTGGATGAAAGACCACTTCAAATCGGTTACACTCACACACGCATATACTTGTAAATATGCTATCGGCTCATTTGGCTCCTTCTCTACCTGGGTGGGCGCAGATGGACATAACAAAATGC
>Ga0310694_10003024_pt1 | contig 16655 bp, 14 predicted proteins | sample 174DNAGHGhighgp2_FD_203884 | JGI IMG/M metagenome (GOLD analysis project Ga0310694, IMG submission 203884) | Sheep rumen microbial communities from Palmerston North, Manawatu-Wanganui, New Zealand - 1742 DNA GHGhigh gp2 (v2) (version 2) | ecosystem: Host-associated > Mammals > Digestive system... | reverse complement strand
AGTCCTGCCATAGGAACGTCGAGGCCTTGAAATCATCTTCAGAAAGACGGGTTGCCCCGCCGGCAAAGGGCGCGTTATCGGTATAGAAACGCACGTCGCCAGGCAGTCCGTCGCCATAGACCTTTACGTAGCGGCCGTCGGCACATTGCAAGGCCACCATGCCCTGTCCGCGGTCGATGACCTTGAACTGGGTCAGCTCGCTCTTGTCGCCGGCATGGGTGTCGTGGAGCATACCGTGCTTCAGGGCAATCATCGGACGTCCCGTCGCCTTGTTGATGATGCGGATGGTCTTGCCGTGGGCGTAGGGAATATTTTGACTGCGGTCGGCGCAAGGCTCCTCAACCGTAAAATTGTCGAACTCGGCATAGCCGCCCTGCTGGCCCTTCACGTTGAAGGCGAAGAGCGCGTGGCGCGAGCCCTGGAAGGTGATGAGCTGATAAGTCAGCGGCATCTGGCGCCCCAGCGTCTGGAAGTTCACGCCGTCTGTCGAATAGGCATACTGCATCAGGTTGTTGTCGTAGTCGCCGATGCAGCGGAGCCAGATTTTTCCGTTGGCAGGAATGGCAGGCAAAGTAATGGCAGGTGCTGTTTTGGTGGTATCATTCGTCAACTGCTCGAAGGCACGAAGCATGAGAGGCTGTCCCTCCATCTTCATAACGCCTATCCACGAGCAGGGCACGTTGATGTTGCCCAGTCCGCAGACGTCGCCGTCCTTCATACCTTTTGTATATAGTTCGACTGTGGTTATCGACTTCGGCCCGATGACGCGCTGCGTCAGCGTGTTGCGCGCCCACATCAGTTGCTCGGCGGGCTGCGCCTGGATGCGCAGCTTTCCACCCTTCAGGCTCCACAGCATGTCGTCCGGGTTGTGGTTCCATTGCCACACGGGCTTCAATCCTTTTTTCGAGGAACGAGGAACGAGGATGGAGGAACGAGAATAGTTAAAATCGTCCGAACGGTCATAGGGGGCTGTCATGGGCTGCGGTTCCTCACCGATGCCGTAACTACCATATTTGGTATCGGGCTTGAACCACGTGCGGGGCGCACGGCCGAGGTTGCCCTTCAGTCCCACCATCGGCCAGCCGTCCTCCCACGTCATCGGCATTAGACAGACGGTGCGGCCGATGGAGTGGAAGTCCTGCATGAAGAGTGCCCACCACGAGCCGTCCTTCGCCTGCACGATGCCACCCTGATGGGCGTTGTCGCAGCCCGTGGCGTCGGGACTGGCAGGGGCGACGCCAAACTTCGTGCCGTCCTCGCCGATGCGGTATTTCGTGCCGCGCGGCACCGTCGTGCGTCCCACGCCGTGATAGCCGTAGGTCTCGTCGGCCTCGATGACGCGCGTCTCGTAGGGTCCCCAGATGCTCTTCGAGCGCGAGCAGAGCGTGCGGCCGTTGGGCGAATAGTCGGTCGAGATGAGGTAGTACATGCCGTCAATCTTGTACATGTGGTGCCCCTCGCCGATGCCGTTGCCCTCGGGAATGATGACGCGGTCGCTGCCCTCCACGGGGCCGCTCATGTCGGGCTTCAGCTCCGTGCAATGTACCTCGCCATACTTGTGGATGGCATAAATCTTGCCGTCGTCGTCGAACAGCACGCCCAGGTCGTAGATGTTACCCTGCATGTTGTGGTGCGTCCACGGGCCGTGGATATCCTTCGCCGTGTAGCATTGCAGCCCCTTGCCGTTCACGTTCGAGAAGACGTAGAACTGGCCGTTGGCATAGCGGATGCAGGGTGCCCAGATGCCCTGGCCGTAGATTTCCTGATGGTTCTTCAGGGCGAACTTGTCCTCCGTGAAGTCGAAGCGGTCGAAGCAGTAGGAGGCGAACTCCCAGTTCACCAGGTCCTTCGAGTGGAGGATGACCAGTCCCGGCACCGCGTGCATGGTCGTACCGGCCAGGTAGTAGTCGTCGCCGACGCGGATAACGTCGGGGTCAGAGAACTCGTCGTAGAACAGGGGGTTGGTGTACGTGCCGTTGCCGTTGTCGGCTGTCCACGACTTTGTCTGTGCCTGTGCGCCGATGGCCGTCAAGGCCATGAGCGCCATGATGATGAGCTGTTTCATTTTTGTTTTTATCTTACGTTTTCGTTCAAGTTTCGTTCCAGGAAGAAGCGGCGCGTCGCCGTGAAGAAGGTCAGCACGCCGGCGGCGTTCACCGCCACGACGGTCCAGAAGGCGGCGCCGTAGCCGAAGAGCTCGCTGACGAAGCCGCCGACGAGGATGCCCAGTCCCATGCCGGCGTCCCACGACACGAGGATGGTCGAGTTGGCCGTTCCGCGCTTGCTGTTCGGCGCCACGTTGATGGTCATGTTCTGGAATGCCGGCCACATGTGACCGTTGCCCAGTCCGATGAGCAGCGCCGAGGCGTAGTAGCCGAAGAGGATTGAAGATTGAAAATTGAAGATTGAAGATTGAAAATTGAAGATTGAAGATTTTGCCAGCGTCGGCATGAGTATAAACAAGGTGTAGCCGACGAGCGAGATGACCATGCCTCCAGCGGCATTGTGGGTGACGCGCCCCTGGCGCAGCGCCCGTCCGCCCTGCAGTCGCGACAGCATCAGTCCCACGGAGCATGTCATGAAGTAGGTACCCGTACCGCCGGTGATGCCCATCACTTCCTTGCTGTAGATAGCTAGGTAGTTGCTCAGCACGCCGAAGCAGAATCCGAACGCCACCATGTTCAAGCCGAGGAGCCAGCCGCGGACGAGGAAGAAGCGGTCAAGGCTTATTTTTCGAGGAGTTTTTTTATCGAGGAGAGTTTTATCGAGGAACGAGGAACGAGGAACGAGGAACGAGAATAGCTTTTTCGCGGATAATGCTGCGCTATAGGTGACCTCGTTCCTCCTTCCTCGTTCCTCGTTCCTCCTTCCTCGTTCCTCGTTCCTCGATTTAACTTCCACCGTCCCATCCACCGCCAGTCCAGCAAACGCGACGATGAGGGCTATCCAGAACAGCAGCTCGAAGCTGTGGGTGTAGCGGTAGACGAAGATGCCGACCGTCGGACCGATGGCCATGGCCAGGTTGTTCGACAGCCCGTAGTAGCCAATGCCCTCCGTGCGGCGACTCGACGGCAGCACGTCGATGGCGACGGTCGAGTTGGCCACCGTCAGTGCCCCGAAGGGTCCGCCATGCAGCGTGCGCACCAGCATGAAGAGCAGTAGCGTCGATGCCGCCAGGTAGCCTGCGAAGAAGATGGCGAAGGCCGCGTAGCACACCATCAGCACCGTCTTGCGGGGGAACGAGTCGACCAGGTAGCCCGAGAACGGACGGAACAAGAGCGCCGTCACGGTGTAGCCCGAGAGCACCAGCCCTATGACGTCCTTCGTGGCGCCGAAGTGCTCCTTCAGGTAGAGCGGCAGCAGCGGCGTCAGCACGTAGAAGGCGAAGAACAGGGCGAAGTTCGCCACCATCACCTTACAGTAATTCTTGTTCCAAAGTCTTTCCTCGGCCATAATCAACTGCAAAAGTAGTAAAAAAAGGTCAATCTTTGCCCTCGTACCGAAAAAAAATAGTAATTTTGTAGCCCGAAACACTTGTATCGACAACAAACTGTAAGAAAAAGCAATATGGAAAAGAAACTTTTGTTAGGCGACGAGGCCATTGCCTTGGGAGCGCTCCACGCCGGACTCTCCGGTGTCTACGCCTACCCCGGCACGCCGTCGACCGAGATTACTGAGTTCATCCAGGGCAACGCCCTCGCCAAGGAGCGTGGCGTCCACAGCCGCTGGAGCACCAACGAGAAGACGGCCATGGAGGCCGCCCTCGGCATGTCGTTCATGGGCAAGCGCGCCTTGGTGTGCATGAAGCACGTGGGACTGAACGTCTGCGCCGACCCCTTCGTCAATAGCGGCATGACGGGCGTCAACGGCGGCGTCGTCGTCCTCGTGGCCGACGACCCCTCGATGCACTCCTCACAGGACGAGCAGGACTCGCGCTTCTACGGTAAGTTCGCCATGATACCCACCTTCGAGCCCTCTAACCAGCAGGAGGCCTACGACATGATGGCCGTGGCCTTCGACTACTCCGAGCAGCAGAAGCTGCCCGTGCTCATGCGCGTCACTACCCGCATGGCCCACTCGCGCGCCGTCGTCGAGTGTGCCGACGAGCCACGCCAGGAGAACCCGCTCAACTACAACGCCGAGGCCAAGAACTGGGTGCTGCTGCCCGCCAACGCCCGCCGTCGCAACGACGTGGTCACCGCCCAGCAGAAGCAGCTCGAGGACGACGCCGCCAACTCAACGTACAACATCTACTGCGAGGGACAGGACAAGAAGCTCGGCATCATCGTCTCGGGCATCGGCTACAACTACGTCAGCGAGTGCTTCCCCCAGGGCAGTCCCTACCCCATCCTGAAGATTTCGCAGTACCCCCTGCCGAAGACGCTGGTGCGCCGACTGATGGCCGAGACGGAGCAGCTGCTCATCGTCGAGGAGGGCCAGCCCTTCATCGAGGACCAGGTGCGCGGCGTCTCCGACAACCAGAACATCCACGGCAAGCTCGACGCCACCCTGCCCCGCACCGGTGAGCTGACGCCCGACGCCGTGAAGAAGGCCCTCAGCGCGCTAGCAAACTCTACGCTCTCAACTCTCAACCCTCCGTTCGAGCGAAGCGAGATTGTCGTCCCCCGTCCCCCCGCACTCTGTCAGGGCTGCGGCCACCGCGACGTCTACGCCGCCCTCAACGAGGTGCTGCGCGAGTTTGACAATCCCCGCGTCTTCGGCGACATCGGCTGCTACACGCTCGGCTTCCTGCCCCCCTTCCGCGCCATCCACTCGTGCGTCGACATGGGCGCCTCCATCACCATGGCCAAGGGTGCCGCCGACGCCGGACAGTGGCCCGCCGTAGCCATCATCGGCGACTCCACCTTCACCCACAGCGGCATGACCGGACTGCTCGACGCCATCAACGAGAACGCCGACATCACCGTCATCATCTCCGACAACCTCACCACCGGCATGACCGGCGGCCAGGACTCCGCCGGCACCAACAAGTTCGAGGCCATCTGCCGCGGACTGGGACTCAGCGACGAGCACCTCAAGGTCGTCGTGCCCCTGCCGAAGAACATGCCGGAAATCACCCAGATCATCCGCGACGAAATTAACTACCACGGCACCTCCGTCATCATCCCCCGCCGCGAGTGTATGCAGACGCTGCAGCGACACCTGAAGCAGAAGAAAGCAGCAGGGAAGAATTGAAGAATTAAAAAATTGAAGAATTGAAAAATTGAAGTTCTTTTAGAATTGAAGTTATGAAGACTGACATCATACTTTGCGGCGTCGGAGGACAGGGCATCCTCTCCATCGCCACCATCATCGGCGAAGCCGCCATGAACGAGAACCTATACATCAAGCAGGCCGAGGTCCACGGCATGAGCCAGCGCGGCGGCGACGTGCAGTCCAACCTGCGCATCTCCTCCGACCCCATCCACAGCGACCTCATCCCCCTCGGCGGCGCCGACGTCATCATCTCCATGGAACCCATGGAGGCCCTGCGCTACCTGCCCTACCTCGCCAAGGACGGCTGGATCATCACCTCCGCCACGCCCTTCGTCAACATCCCCAACTACCCCGACCTCGAGGTCATCAACGCCGACCTCGACCGTCTGCCCCACGTTATACATATCGACATCGAGCAGCTGGCCAAGGACAACGGCGTGCCCCGCTCGGCCAACGTCATCCTGCTCGGCGCAGCCCAGAAGGCCCTCGGCATCGAGTACACAAAGCTCGAGGACGCCATCCGCCGCGTCTTCGCACGCAAGGGCGACGCCATCGTCGAGGCCAACATCAAGGCGCTGGCCATCGGTGCCGAGCAGAGTTAACATCGTCGGGAGGAGGCCTCTCCCCTCTCAAGCCCCTCCCCTCGGGGAGGCAGGGAGGGGGTCCTTAATTCCAAATAAGCCCCGCTTAATTCCGAATAAGCCCCGCTTATTCCGAGGCAAGAGGCGCCAGCGTACGCAGAGCCTAAAGTTCACAATTCACAAGTGCACAGCGGAACCGACCCTACTGTGCACTTTTTTTTCCTCGCGAGTACACAAAAGAATCCCTTGTGTACTTTTTTGAAAGCGATTGTGAATTGTGAATTGTGAATTGTGAACTTAAGCGTTATTCTGGCGCGCGAGGACGGTCTTTTCATCGTCAAAAACGTTAATGTTTACATGATTGGGGGCGTTTTTCCATTTTTTTGATTACCTTTGCCGCGCAAAAATAATATTTTATAGCAGCGGACTAACACGGACAGTCCGATAGCTTGAAAAAGTCCGCAAAAGTCCGCTGCCAAAACAACAACAATGAAACCGACACCTATAAAGAAAGAGATCGTTGACGGACTGATTGCCAGAATGGGCATTCAGGACTTCGCCAAGGCCACCATCCGCGAAGTGAAACAGGTGGCTGCCACCGCCGAGAAAGAGAGCGGCGTGGAGTATATCAAGATGGAGATGGGCATCCCCGGACTACCCGCTGCACAGGTGGGCGTCGAGGCTCAGGTGAAAGCCCTCCAGGACGGCATAGCCCACTCCTACCCAGACATCCAGGGCTACCCGGAGCTGAAGCGGCAGGCCTCGCGCTTCGTCAAGGCGTTCATCGGCGTCGACGTGGCTGCCGAGGGCTGCGTGCCCGTCACAGGCAGTATGCAGGGCACCTTCGCCTCGTTCCTCACCTGTTCGCAGGCTGACAAGCAGAAGGACACCGTGCTCTTCATCGACCCGGGATTCCCCGTACAGAAGATGCAGCTGCAGGTGCAGGGCGTCCGCTACGAGACGTTCGACGTCTACGACTTCCGCGGCGAGAAGCTGGGCGAGAAGCTGGAGTCGTACCTGAAGAGCGGCAGAATCTGCGCCATCGTCTACTCCAACCCCAATAACCCCTCATGGGTATGTCTGACGGAGGAGGAGCTGCAGCAGATAGGTACGCTGGCCACGAAGTACGACTGCATCATCATGGAGGACCTGGCCTACTTCGCCATGGACTTCCGTCAGGACCTCTCCACACCTTTCGAGCCACCCTACCAGCCCACCGTGGCCCGCTATACGGACAACTACATGCTGCTCATCTCGGGCTCGAAGGCCTTCAGCTATGCCGGCGAGCGCATCGGCGTGGTGTGCATCAGCGACAAGCTGTTCCACCGCCACTACCCCGACCTGGCCGAGCGCTACGAGGGACTGCCCTTCGGACTGGTCTTCTCGACACGTATGCTCTACGCCCTCAGCAGTGGCACGAGCCACTCGGCACAGTACGCCCTGGCTGCCATGTTCCGCGCTGCCTGCGACGGCGAGTACCGTTTCCGCGACGAGGTGAAGGTCTACGGCGACCGTGCCCACAAGCTGAAGGAGATTTTCTGCAGTCACGGCTTCCACATCGTCTACGACAAGGACGGCGACCAGCCCGTGGCCGACGGTTTCTACTTCACCATCGGCTACAAGAACATGACCAGCGGCGAGCTGGCCCGCGAGCTGATGTACTACGGTGTCTCGGCCATCTGCCTCGTCACCACCGGCTCGCACCAGGAGGGACTGCGCGTCTGCACCTCGTTCATTGAGAGCCACCAGTACCAGCAGCTCGACGAGCGCATGGCCATCTTCGCCGAGAACAATCAATAGTCTCTATTAAGGAGCAAGGAGCCCCTTGCCCCTTGCCCCTTAAAATTACTTCTCAATACGAATACGGGCGTCAACGGCAACTACGTCGTTGGCGTCTGCAATTAATGGGTTGATGTCAATCTCCTTGATCTCGGTGGCAAAGCGCAGGAGCGTCGAGAGACGAACAATAATCTCGGCGTAGCGGCGCTCGTCGATGCCCTGCTGTCCGCGCGTACCTTTTAATATCTTATAGCCACGCAGGGAGTGGATCATGGAGTAAGCCTCGCCATAGCTCAGCGGCGCCAGTCCCGACGACACGTCGCGTAGCACCTCGACGAAGATGCCACCCAGGCCGCAGAGCACCACGTGGCCGAAGCGCTCCTCATACTTGGCACCGATGAAGAGCTCCATGCCACGAATCATCTTCTGTACCATCACAGCCGTAGCCCCGGGAATCTGCATCATGCGGTCGAACTCAGCCGCCAGCACCTCCTTGGAACGGATATTCAGCGACACACCGCCGACATCGCTCTTGTGGACAGGACCCACCACCTTGGCCACAACGGGGAAGCCGACCTTCTCGGCAAAGGCCGACAGCTCGTCCTTCGAGGTGGAGACAAGCTCGGGCACCAGCGGTATGCCGGCACAGGACAGGATCTGTCGCACGAGGTCGGGCGCCAGGTAGCCATTCTCCTTGATGCCACCAATGAGCGTGTGCAAACGGGGAATGTCGGTACCATAGAGCTCTACCTCGAAGGGGGCGGGCTCCGGCGTCTTCAAAATCTGTGTCAGCGCCGTGGCCAGCGTCACCTCATCGCAGAAGTTCACATGGCCGCGCTTCAGGAACTCCTGCACCTCAGCGCCGGCGGTGCTGACACTGGGCAGGATGGGAAAGATGGGCTTGCGGCACTCACGAATCTTCTTGTCGAGCACATCGTAAACCTCAAAGATCTTCACCAGGCCGGGCGTGCCGAAGATGACCATGATGGCATCGATATCGTCCATCTGTTCGCAGTAGTCAATGGCGATGCCCAGATGCTCGGCGGTGCCCGTAGCCAGAATGTCGATGGGGTTGGCCACGCTACTGCCGGGCAGCAGCTTCGACTTCAGCTCCTCGGCCAGAGCCCCCGTCATCGGCGGCACCTGCATCCCACCCTTCGACAGGGCATCGGTCAGCATGACACCCGGACCGCCGGCGTGGGTGATGATGGCTATTCTTAGTGGAGAACTGAGAGGTGAGCCGTTCTCAGTTACCTTAAAGATGCACCCGACGGTCGTCAGCTCCTCACGACTGAAGCAACGCACGATGCCGGCCTTGCGGAACAGAGCCTCAACGGCAGAGTCGCTACTGGCCAGCGCACCCGTATGGCTGGAGGCGGCACGACTGCCGCTCTCGCTGGAGCCGGCCTTGATGGCGGCGATGCGACAGCCCTTGCGGATGAGACTCGTGGCGTGATAGAGCAGCTTGTCGGGGTCGGCAATGTTCTCGATATAGAGCAGCTTCACCATCGAGTCGTGCTCGGGGTCGAAGTGCTTGTCCATATACTCCAGCACACTCTCGATGCCTATCTGACGGCCGTTGCCTATTGACCAAACGCTGTTGAACTGCAAGCCCTTGGTGACGGCACTCTCCAGAATGAAGACGGCCGTGGCACCGCTGCCCGAGATGAAGTCGACACCCTTGGGGTTGAGCTGCGGGATGGGGCGTGTAAACACAGAGTGATGCCAGCCTGTCAACAGACCAATGCAGTTGGGACCTATCAGCGCACAGCCATAGCGTTCGCAGGTGTCGAGGATGCGTTGCTCCAACAGTGCTCCCTCGTGAGTCTCCTCGCCAAAGCCGGCCGAGATGATAATAAATGCGCGCACCTGCTTCTCGGCTGCCAGCACGTCCACATAGTCGGGACAGAAGCGGGCAGCCACCACCAGGATAGCAAGGTCCGTCGGCGGCAACTCCTTGACGTCGTGGAACGCCTTGATGCCCTGCACCTCGTCCTCCTTGGGATTGACAACCCGCAGCGTGCCAGTATAGCCACCGCTGATCAGATTGCGCACGACGGCACCACCGGGTTTGTGGGTATTGTTACTGCCGCCAATCACAACGATGCTCTGCGGCTCCAATAGTTGCTTGTTAATCATAGGTTAGTACGGTTATGTCTGTATGATGTTGCAAAAATAGCACATTTTACGCAACCCACCAATTCTTTTGCCGTCTTTTTCCGCATTCTTGATACAAAATGACGGGGAAATGGTTCTTTTGCCGACTTTTTTTTGGCCATAAGCAGAAAAAAGTGTACTTTTGCACCGAAGGGAAACTTAAAACGAATATTAAAAAGGAAAAAAGAAAGATGATTTGGAATCCAAACAAAGAGTGCATGAGCCGCGACGAAATGAGCGTGCTCCAGGGCAAACGTCTCCACAAGATTGTGGAATACGTCTACCACAATGTTCCCTTCTACCGTAACAAGCTGCAGGCGCTGGACATCCGTCCAGACGACATACAGACGATAGAAGACATCAAGAAACTGCCGTTCACGACGAAGAAGGACCTGCGCGACAACTACCCGTTCGGTCTGCAGGCCGCTCCGCAGAGCGAGATTATCCGTGTGCATGCCTCGAGCGGCACCACGGGCAACCCCACCATCGTGGGCTACACGCGTAAAGACATTGGTGTGTGGAGCGAAACGATGGCGCGCTGTCTGACGGCTTATGGCGTCACGCGAGACGACATCTTCTCCGTGGCCTACGGCTACGGCCTGTTCACAGGCGGTCTGGGTGCACACTACGGTGTGGAGCACCTCGGCGCAAGCGTCATCCCTGCCGGCACGGGCAACACCGAGAAGCACCTGAAGCTGATACGCGACCTCGGCATCACGGGACTGGCCTGCACACCGTCGTATGCCCTCTACCTGGCCGAGACCATGGAGAAGCTGGGCATCAAGAAGGAGCAGATCAAACTGCGCATTGGTGCCTTCGGTGCTGAGCCGTGGACGGAGAAGATGCGTCAGGAGATTGAAGAGCGCCTGGGACTGAAGGGCTACAACATCTACGGCCTCAGCGAGGTGATGGGTCCCAGCGTCAGCTACGAGTGCCAGATGCAGCACGGAAGCCACATCAACGAGGACCACTTCTACCCCGAGATCATTAACCCCACGACGCTGGAGCCGCTGCCCGCCGGACAGACGGGTGAGCTGGTGTTCACGACGCTGACGAAAGAGGGTATGCCCGTCATACGCTACCGCACACGCGACCTCTGCTCGCTACTGCCCGGCACGTGTGACTGCGGCCGCACGAACGTCCGCATGGGTCGCATCGAGGGCCGCTCGGACGATATGCTCATCATCCGCGGCATCAACGTCTTCCCGTCGCAGGTGGAGAGCGTCGTGCTCTCAATGCCGGAGTTTGCTCCCCACTATCTGCTGGTCGTCGACCGCGTGAACAACCTCGACACCCTGCAGGTACAGGTGGAGATCCGTCAGGAGTACTTCACTGGCACCTTCGACACGCCCGCTGCCGTCGATGCCCTGGAGAAAAAGCTGGCCTCGAAGCTGAAGAGCGTGCTCAGCATCTCGGCCAAGGTGCAGCTGAAGGCTCCCGGCACCATCGAGCGCTCGCAAGGCAAGAGTGCCCACGTCGTAGATAATCGTAAACTATAAATAAAAACCATGGACAATTCATCAAAGTACTTCAACCCTGAACGCGAAACCATGACGCGCGAACAGATTGAGGCGTACCAGCTGGAGCGCCTCAAGGAGACTGTACGCCACTGCATGAACAACCCGTTCTACCAGAAAAAATTCAAGGAGGCCGGCATCACACCCGATGACATCCAGACGCTGGCCGACGTGCGCAAGATTCCCTTCACCACGAAACAGGACCTGCGCGACACCTACCCCTTCGGCATGGCGTGCGTACCTATGAAAGACTGCGTGCGCCTGCACTCATCATCAGGCACAACGGGCAATCCCACCGTCATCCTCCACACGAAGAAGGACCTCGACGAGTGGGCCAATCAGGTGGCACGTAACCTCTGGATGGTGGGCCTGCGCCCCGACGACGTGTTCCAGAACTCATCAGGCTACGGCATGTTCACCGGCGGCCTCGGCTTCCAGTATGGTGCCGAGAAGCTGGGAATGCTCACCGTGCCCGCCGCTGCCGGTAACTCGCTCCGCCAGATTAAGTTCATCAAGGACTTCGGCACGACAGCTATCCATGCTATCCCCTCATACGTCACCCGACTCTACGAAGTGATGCAGCAGGAGGGCGTAGACCCCCGCCGCGACACCAAGCTGAAGGTGCTAGCCATCGGCGCAGAGCCCCACAGCGAGGAACAGCGCAAGCGCATCGAGGACATGCTCGGCGTGAAGGCCTACAACTCTTTCGGTATGTCGGAGATGTGCGGCCCCGGCGTTGGCTTCGAGTGCCCCGAGCAGAACGGTCTGCACTTCTGGGAGGACTACTATATCGTAGAAATCGTTGACCCCGAGACGCTGGAGCCCGTGCCCGACGGCGAAATCGGCGAGCTGGTGCTCACGACGCTCTGTCGCGAGGCTATGCCGCTGCTGCGCTATCGCACACGCGACCTGACTCGCATTCTGGGCCGCGGCTGCCCCTGCGGTCGCAACCATGTTCGCGTAGACCGTATGCGCGGTCGCTCGGACGACATGATTGTGCTCCGCGGCGTCAACATCTTCCCCATCCAGATTGAGAAGATCCTCATGAAGTTCCCCGAGGTGGGTACCAACTACCTCATCACCCTGACCACCGAGGACAACAACGACCAGATGACCGTCGAGGTCGAGGTGAACGAAGGTACCGACGACTACAGCAAGCTGCAGGAGCTGGCAGGCGAACTGCGCCACCAGATAGGCGACGAAATCCTGCTGAAGCCTCGCATTCGCCTCGTCTCCAAGGGCACACTACCCGTCAGCGAGGGCAAGGCCGTCCGCGTCGTCGACAAGCGCAAAGTCTACCAGTAATATTGAGAAATAAATTGTTAATAGTAAATCGTCAAATAGTAAATATTATGACTATCAATCAATTATCCATTTTCATCGAGAACCGTTCGGGCACGCTCATCAAGGTGCTCAACGTGCTGAAACAAGCAGGTATACAAATCATCGCCTCGACCATCGCCGACACAGCAGAATACGGCATCTACCGTCTCATCTGCTCGGAGCCGGAAAGAGCCTACGAGGAACTGAAGAAGGCCGGTATAGCAGTGGCACAGAGCGACGTCTTCGCTCTGGAGCTTGACGACGAACCCGGACGCGCAGCCGATGCCATCTCGACATTCAGCGAGGCTGGCATCAGCATCGCCTACATGTACACCTTCCTGCTGAAAGGCAAAGGAATTCTCGTGTTCCGTACGGACAATGCAGAACTGGCACGCGAGACCATCACGAAGAACAACCTGAAGTTCATCGCCGAAGAGAATCTGACATCGCTGACCTAATAAATAGGAAGCATCATAAACGAAGAGAAAAGGAGCCTTATTGGAGGTTCCTTTTCTCTTTGGTGTACTTATCTGATGAAATTGGTTCGTAGAGGACTCTCCTGCTCCGGATGCCCCTCCTCACAGACATTGAGTCTGCGAATCATCCAGGCCATATTGCGGCCAAGTGTCCGCATGGTCTGCATTCCCTCTTCATCCAGAGCAGCCTGGCCGGGAGTCTGACCATACACCATGTTCCAATACTGCGAACTGACCAGCGGCATGTTCATCATCGTGAAGTACTTGTTCAGACGGTCGAAGGCGGCCGAGGCACCACCCCTGCGGCACACCACCACACTGGCGCCCGGTTTGAACTTCAAATAATTGCCTAACGAGTAGAACACACGGTCGAGCAAAGCACACAACGAGCCATTCGGGCCACCATAATATACTGGTGAACCGACGACAAGACCGTCAATACCATCCTTCACAGCTCGCATCACCTTGAAATAAAGGTCATCACGGAACGTGCATTTTCCTTCCCTGCCACACATGCCACAAGCAATACAACCTTGCACCGCCTGCTTGCCGATGCTTATAATCTCAGTCTCAACACCCTCGCCATTCAGGGCCTTAGCCACCTCACTCAAAGCCGTGAACGTGTTACCCTTCTCCCTGGGGCTTCCATTGATTAAAAGTACTTTTGCCATAACAATTTAAAACTATCTAATTTCTGATGGCCATTATCGATTAACTATATCACCTCTATATAGAAACTGAATGGACGGAAGCCGTCGTTGCAGCTGATCATCGCACTCATTGGGTTCTTCATCCATCCGTCGTAGTAATCGTAAGACCCGTCAGGGGAAACGCTTCGCTTTGCGAAGAAGTTGCCCTCGCCCCGGGCCAGCGACTCCACAAACTCCCTCATGGAATACCATGCCGACGGACACATGCCTTCAGGCTGCTGGCCGTCGATGGAGATCCACTGCTGACCCTCCCTGACATCGCAGGTATGTTCAATCGGATTCTCGTATTTCGCCATCAAGTCCTCATAGACCGTCTGGCGAATGGCTGTAATTCGTACTTTGTTCATAGTCAGAAAATGCCTTGCTAAGTTGTTCTCTTCTCTAACGACCATCGACAATAGTGATGCAAAGATAATCATTTCGTCTGATAATCGAGGACTTCATCGCATTTTTAACACGTCTAAACAGTCAGCTCGACCAAATATCGACTACTTTTTGAGGCTTTCCCGCATGGTATTTCCACAATTTTGCGTGACTTTGCACCATGTTCTTAGAAATGCGAGATTATGAGCGAAGTTCCGAGCTTTGCTCGCCTGAGCACCTATAAAAGAAGACTATGAGCGAAGAAATACAAGAGACCCCGGCTTGCATTTCTGCAGGTCGGGGTCTTGCTGTTTTGAACAGGAATCACTTTATAGTGCCCATATCATGAGGGCTATACGACTTCCATTCCGAATGGTGATAGGGCCAGCTTTGCCAAACGGAAATGCATCTTGCCCCAGGGGATGCCGATGATGGTGATGCAGAGTAGCAGGCCGTAGAAAATGTGGGTGAGACAGATCCAAATGCCGCCCACAAAAAACCACAGCACGTTCATGAACATGCTCAGGCAGCCCGGCTGCGATGGTTTCCATTTCACCTTCGAGCCGAACGGCCAGATGGCCAGCATGCCCAACTTCATACTCTGCAAACCAAACGGGATGCCGATGATGGTTATCATCAGAACCAGTCCTGCGATGAAATACTCAATGGCAGTATGCAGCCCGCCAAAGATTAACCAGATAATGTTACCTAATATCTTCATTTTCTCGAATTATCTATTATCAGATTCTATCTGTTAGACGTAAGAATGATACGAAAAGTTGCAGATATTTACAAAATATACAGGGCTATAGCAGCACAGGCTTCAGCATCGGCCAGGGCGTGATGATGATTCTGGAGCTCATAACCGCAGGCAGCTGCAACTGTTTGAAGCTGGTGATTGGGCAGCGAATGTCCGAACTGTCGGCGAGCGGCTGCAAGGGTATCATAAAAACGGTAGTCTGGATAATCCATCTGATAGACCTTGAATACGGCTTTCAGACATCCTTCATCGAAGTGGGCATTGTGGGCCACGAAAGGGATAGAAGCTATCTGGTAACGAAGATCATCTATTGTCTGTTGGTCAGAGAAGAAAACATCGGCTATCTTTTCTTCTAACTGTTGCCAAACTTTCGAGAACACTGGTGCATCGTCTGTATCGCATTGGCTCAGCCCATGCACCCGCTGGCACCAGTAGTTGTAGTAGTTCGGCTCCGGCTGGATGAGACTATAGAAACTGTCAGCCACCTGACCATTACGCACCATGACCACTCCAACGGAGCAGACACTCGACGGCTGTTGATTGGCCGTCTCGAAATCTATGGCGATGAAGTCCCTGATCATGAGATGAAATTAAAAAGTGCTATCTGGGCCAACAGAATCAGCGGAAGGCCATACTTGAACTTCTTGTGCTGAGTCTTATGCCGCCATACCTTCATACCAAGCAAAGCGCCGATGCTGCCACCGATGACTGCAAGCATCGAATGATGGCTCGAAATTCGTGTCCTACCTATAGTTTTGGCTTCTGCGCTGTTTTGTCTTATTTCTTCATTGCCCATGTATTAGCAAGAACAAGTACAATAATAGTCAATACAACGACAATGCCTGTAAAAATCAGTCCTGAATTGACATTATTGTTATCGTCTAGAATAAAACATAAAGGAGCCATAACAACTAACAGACCGCCTATCAATAGCCTCAGTCTCTTAATGTTTACCTTCTCCTTTTCTTCCTTTGATGCCGTATTATACCCAGCAATAAGCATGTCGCCTTTACCCGCTAGCACGATTATTCCCAGTACGACAAAAATTGATGCTATGATAATTTGTACAATCATATTTCTTAATCAAAAAGTTTCTTCCATATCGTTATTTGCTCATCAGCGTTAGACTGGCGGTGGGCAATGTGCTCTTGATGCTCACACCGACGGAGCCTTTCTGCTTCATGCTGCGTATGACGAGGAGGGCGCGCCCCTTCCACGTTTTAACACGAGGAGAGGTGTAAGGCTCTATATCCTTCAGATCGGCAGAGGCGAAGGCCAGCAGTTGTCCTTTTCCCTTGACGACAGCCTCACAATCGATGGCAGCTTCGGGAACGGGTGTGCCTTCCTTGTCAAGGACTTCGACGGTAACAAAGGTGAGCGACTGGCCGTCGGCAGTCATTACAGTACGGTCAGGGGTAAGACGCAGACGGGCAGGTTCACCGGCAGTCTTCAGTGTCACGCTCTCTTCGCCAGCTTCAGCACGGAGGGTACCGGCTTTATAGGGTACAGAGAAGACGGCCTTGAACTCAGTCTCGCGGCTTACCTGTTTCGTGCCAATGAGTTGATTGTTAAGATACAGTTTTACTTCTGACTGACGCGTATAAAGCTCAACCTCGATAGGCTTTCCCTCCCATCCGGGCCATGTCCATGACTCCCATGTGGGCCAGACGCTCCACATCGTAGTGTGAATCTCGCCATGGTAGCCGTTTGGTTCTTTGACGGCCATGTAGAGTGGCGTGTCTTGATTCCACAGCACCTCGCGGTAGTGGCTG
>Ga0310694_10003023_pt1 | contig 16657 bp, 10 predicted proteins | sample 174DNAGHGhighgp2_FD_203884 | JGI IMG/M metagenome (GOLD analysis project Ga0310694, IMG submission 203884) | Sheep rumen microbial communities from Palmerston North, Manawatu-Wanganui, New Zealand - 1742 DNA GHGhigh gp2 (v2) (version 2) | ecosystem: Host-associated > Mammals > Digestive system... | reverse complement strand
CGTTAGCCCTGGGGAGAGCCGTTGCTATATGCGCGGCGGAGTTGACCTTCGTGCCGAATTCGATGCTCCCTTCCTGTATGGACAAGCCGTTGGAGAGCACGATGTCCGCCTCGTAAGCCGTAGCCGGACGGCTCATGTTCACCCAAACCGTCACCTTGCGCGTGCCGCCGGCCTTGACGGAGGCGTTGCTCGAATAGAGTGTCGCCGTGAGCTCTTCCTGGCCGAGAGGTATTTCATTCAGGAGACGGCGCACCGTGACGACATCTGCCACATTGATGTGACTGTCCATGTTGGCATCGGCATTGACTTCCTGGAAGCCTTCCGGCACCTCGCCCGTCAGATAGGCGGCTATCCACTGGGCATCGGTTTCGTCCAGCACATTGTTGCCGTTGACGTCGCCTGCAAGGTGGCTGATGTTGTAATATACGCCGTCGTCGGTCTTGAGAACGACCTGATGGGTGACATCAAAGACGGGGTAAGCGTCCTGGCCGAGCGTTTGGAACCAGATGGGATCCATTGTCCTTCCACCGTTGAGCTGATAGCACAGTTTGCCGCTCGCCACGTCGTCGTCCGTGATTCGGTTGACCTGCGTGGTGGAAGTGCTGTAGCAGCTCACGGCACTGGCCCCGCCGCGATAGAAGTCGTTGCGGTAGTTGTAACCTGTTATGGTTCCGATGTTGTAGCAGCTCTGCATGGTGCCGCTTGTCCCGAACCATCCGCAGATGGCAGCACTCTCGCTGGCTCCCGTAATGTTGCCCGTATTGTAGCAGTTGGTGATGGTGAAGGTGCATGAAGAGCCTTTGTTGCATCCGATGATGCCTGCCGCGTTGGATCCGTTGGCATACACGTTTGCTTCGTTGCCCACACAGGAGATAGTGATATTGCCGGTACCGCTGGAACCGCCCACCAGCGCTACATAGTTGCCTCCGTTGATGGTGCAGGAACTGTCGAGGATAAGGTTGCTGATGTTCGCGCCGCCGCTGACAGCACCGAAGAAACCGGTGTAGTCACCGCCGGAGACATGGAGGTTCTTGATGCGATGGCCTTGCCCGTCGAACACGCCACGGAAGCTCTTCGAGCTGCTTCCTATTGGCTGGAACTGGCTGCTGTAGCCCTCCATGTCGATGTCAGCCTCCAGATAGCCGTTGCTATACAGTGCCCCTCCTCGAACAGCCGTGGCAAACTCTATGAGTTCCTCGGGTGTGGAGATGTAGTAGGTGGAGTCGGTGTACATGGAACCCGGGTCGTAACTGAGTTGGTTGTCAATCCAATTCAATCGGACAGGGATGTAGTTTCTGAGGACATCCACTTCTGCCTGGAACGAGCCGAGTGCCGAGACATTCTGATGGACACGGCTGTTGAGGATGGGCCAACGGATGAAGTTGAGATTGGCTGATGCCTCTATCTCCGCTGCCATGCTGTCAACGTAGGCAACAAGCGTCAATTCGTCGAGCAGACCCTCTTTTCGGTTGTCTATCCAAAGCTGGTTGAGCTGTCTGTCGGCAGCATTGTCGCCAAGCAGGCGCGAGACAAACGACTTCATGTTGCCCGCTGCGCTGCCGCCTTTATACGCCCAGTCGCTCCGCCCGTTCACGGGATAGATGCGCTGGTCGTTGTCGAAGGCGAGGTCGAAGTCCCAGCAGGGAGAGACATGGAACTGGCTTTCCTCGCGCTCCTTGTACATATAGACGCTCCAATAGGTGTCCATGTTGCCCGAGAACTCACCGATGAGGAAGTGCTTGAGGAACGACTCGATGTCGAGATACTTGCGGTAGCCGTTCTCAGGGTCTGTATAGTTGCTGGCAAAGACCGCCGATTCCATCAGGTTGAAATAGCCCTGGATGTAGTTGTGCTGCTGCGTGGTGATGTCGTCGTCGCCCGGATGCTTGATTGTTACAGGGTTGCCGCGACTGCTGGTGAACCAGCTTGATTCCTGGCTGGCGTATGCGTCAACCTCGATTAGATAGCCCCCCGTCACCTCGGGCTCCTCGTTGTCCCATGTCTCCATTTCCGTCACGGGGACACGGTTCTTATCGACCGACACCTGGTCGCAAAGCTGGTAGCAACCTTTGTACTCGCCGTTCATAATGACGTCCACCGGCTGGCACCACGGCGTGTAGGGCGCTCCGATGCGCTTGCTAACCTCGAAGGCCAGGCAGTTGCGCATGAGGGTCTTGTCGCCGTAGTTGTTGATGAGCGTCCACTTCTTGGCCTTTGAAGGACTTTCCATTGGGGAATCCTTGAGCATGTGGTGGCTTTTGCCGTCGTTGAACTTGATGCGCCAGGGCTTCTTCGGGAAGCCCCATGAGGCGTTGCCCCTGCCTCGGGCCGTGATGGGGTACTCCTGGATGCGTGTGCCGCCGTCGTAAGTGATGGTGATGAACGAGGGCATCTCGGTCACTTTGTCTTTCGGATCATATCCTGCTTCGGTGTGGATGCTGACAGTCGGAAGGTTCGTCACCTGATACCATTGCGTGTCGTCACCTTCTCCCTCAAAGCCATAAAACTCAAGCTCCGCGATGTTGCAACGCGCATCATTCGGACCGACATAGCGCACATAGCGGAAGCCCCGCGATACCGGCACATCGGCATATTCAATACTGTTGACCCTGCCTATATTCGGAATGAGGTAAAGGGGAACAGCATCAAGGAAGTCCGGGCGATTGCTCCCTTCGAAAACACCAAGCTGAACACGCGCCGCCTGGCTTGTGCGAGGGCTCCAACCCACTTTCGTTATGACGTGGGCAGTGCCCAAGTCAAGGCCGACCCATGTGCAGGAACGGTCCATCGAGGCATAGAAAGTGTTGAAGTCGCCGTCGAAGGCGTGGGCAGGCGTATTGACAGTTGCGCTCGACTGGCTTGTGCTATAGTCGATATTAGGCGACCCTATGGGTGTCCCGCTAAGTTTTGCCGAAGTCGGAACATCCTGTGCATAACTGCATACTGTCGCCACTAACAGGAAAAAGATAGTCGAAAAACGTTTCATTTGGTATTATGTTTCAACCTGCAAAGTTAGTTTTATTTGTGGAAACTTGCAAGCATAACTTCGCTTTTTTATTCTAATAATGTATAAAAGTACCATTTATTTGCATTTGGTTGTCATAATAAAAGAAGAAAGTGCTAACTTTGTGCCGAAATAATCCTCAACGAATGAAAGTTTTATTCCTATTTGTCCTCTCTCTGTTTCTTCCCTCCACGATAGCGATGGCCGAAGGCGACTTGACGCATCATGTGGATGCCGACACTGTGCGATGGCCCGTGCCGCATCCCGACGCAAGTTGGAAGCTGGAGTACCTGCCGCACAACAACGCCAACCACAATGTCTATGTCTATAAGGACAAGCTCTACGACGCGCTCTTCACCCGTACGCTCGGTTGGAACGGAGGCGACGGAGTGCAGACGACAGCCCTGCCCGACGGTAATGTCTTCTGGAGCTTCAACGACAGCTTCTATGGCCGAGCCACAGGCACAGGGTCGCGCATTCGCCAGTCGTGCAACTTCCCGCGCAACAGTATCATGGTGCAGACACCGGGCGACGACGGACTGCCCGGCACGAAGAGCACCAACCTGAAGTGGCTTGCCGACTGGGTACAGCGCAACAATTCGTCGGGCAACGGCTATTACCATTGCCGCACACACCTTCGCCATCCGAAGGGAGAAAAGACGGAAGCACAAATCAAGAACGGTGAGATTGACCAGACATACCTTTACTGGGCAGGCGACGGCACGGTGGTCGATGGGCAGCTGCAAGTCCTTTGGGCAGGTGTCTATAATGGCACGGAGAACTTGATGCAGAACGACAACCGAGCCCTTGCCATCTATTCCCTCGAGGGGACGCCCGGCAGCAGCACTTACCTCAAGCTCGTGAGCGTGGACCATACGTTCTTCGAGAAGGACCCCATCGGCTACGGAGGTACCTTATGGGAGGACGAGGACGGACACACCTATCTCTACGCCTGCTATCAGTTCAAGAAGAATCCCGACGACCAGCTTAACACCTCGTCGCCCGTCGTTGCCCGCAGCCAGACGCACGACCTTCGCTCGCCCTGGGAATACTACGTCGCCAACAAGAACGGCACGTTCCGCTGGCAAAGCACCTACCCCACGGACGAGGAAGTCCGCCGCTCGGCCATCAGCTCCCGAAGCGTCTCTACGGCATGGGTATTCAAGGACGGCGACTGGTACTACATGACAGCACAGGGCTATGTCTTCTCCAAGCAGTTGTACATCATGCGGAGCCGAAACCCCTGGGGGCCTTTCGAGGAGTGCCACCAGCTGTGGACGATGCCGTGGGTGCTTGACAAGGTTGGCACACGCACCTATGGCAAGTTCTACATGCCGCACCTCCACCAGTCGCTCTCACGCGAGGGCGAGCTCGTCTTCTCCACCAATACCGACTGCGCAGAATGGGGAGACAACTTCAACAGCAAAGGTTCGGCCGACTTCTACCGCCCATACTTCTTCCGCATCTATAACTGGAAAGCCATCTTCGAAGATTGAGGGATTAAGAAATTAAGAAAATTAGAAAATAAGATATGAGAAAAACAAGGATACCTCTTTTCTGTTGTCTCTTGTCCGTGGTCTGTTGTCTCGTGAGCTGCTACAAGCTCATCTCCACCTATGCCCCAAGTGAAGTGGAGCCGGGGCAGACCTTCGAGGTCAGCTTTACCGTCATCGACGACGGCTCGGACACGCAGAACTTCGTGACCGACTGGAGCTATGCGGGCATCCGTGTACCGAAGGGATGGACGGTGACTGTGCCGCAGGGAGCGCACCGGCAGTTTGCCGAGGATTGGGTGTATTACAGCGACGGCTCACAGGTCAGCAGTGCGCACGACATGGAGCCGTGCGACAAGCTGACACAGTTCTACAACTCCGCCTGCCCGAAGGCCAATTACACATGGGCGGGCTTCAAGAGCGTCAACAAGATTCCCAAGAACATATCGGCCTGTTGGCGCAATGGCTGCGACAGCATCCGCGTGACCTTCCTTGTCACCGTGCCGGAGGATGTCAAGCCCGGACGCTATACGATTGACTTCATGGGCGGCGACGAAGAGGCGGACGAGGGCATCGACAAGTACAGCCGCTACACGGACGCAAAGGACTCGCGCCTCTTCCATGTCAGCACCGCATCGGGCTCCTATGTCGATAATCGCAATGCTTCCCTTGCAAGAACCGTCGTCGTACTGGACGCAACAGGCATAAAAGACCGAAAGAGCACCGAGGATCATAACAGTCCCACCTACAGCATTTCCGGCCAGCGCATACAAGAGAAGCAAACAGGCATAGTAATAAAGAACGGTAAAAAGATTATTCAAAGATGAAACAGCTATTGCTCTTCCTCCTCTGCCTCCCTGCCTATTCGCAGAGTATGGTGGTCAATACCACTGAAGGTAATTCTACGGCTTATCCCACAAGTCAGGTCGCCTCTGTCACCTTCACAGAAGAGAACACCGACCCCATCACGCCTTCCGCCAAGATACGGATGAAGCGCGGCATCGTCTTCCTCGGCCACAGCATCTGGCGAAACGACAACTTTCTTGTGACGTACAAGAATTCGGGTACTTTCGTGACACCCTTCACCGGAGTTTTCCGAGGGCGCGGCTATCAGACACTCCTCGGGGAAGTGTTCGACTTCCCTTCCGTGGCATCGCCCGGACCTGACGGCGGCTACAGCGGCTACTCGCTGGGAGGCACAAGCGCGACGGACGACAAGAGCATCGCCGTAGTGGCCGGGCAGGCAAACAACGGCTGGCCAAGTGTGCAGAACGCCATTTGGACGATTGACTTCATTACCAACGACTTCAAGCGAAACGTTCCCCTCGGCACCCTCAACGACTACAAGAACAATACTGGGGCAGCCACTTTCTACGGAGCCGTCCGCCTGCTCTACGACAAGATAAAGGAGCTGTCGGGCAACGACGTCATCATCGTCTTTGCCAACGCCTTGAAGCGCAACAACTCCGGCTACACCAGCACGAGCAAGAACACCGTCGGCTGCACATTGGCCGACTATGAGCTGGCGCTCCTGACCTGTGCCGCGATGAACACCAACTGGTACTTCGTCGATCAGAACCGCCTTTCGGGCATCACCGACGAGAACTTGCCGGCAGTCACCGCCGACGGCCTACACCTCAACAACCTCGGCTACACCATGGCCGTGCAGCCCTGGATAACAGTCCTCCGCACCCTGGCCGACAAGTAGGCGACCAAACCCCACAAAGCAGATATACCCTGTTCGTTTTATAGAGAGCCACGAATTGGGCGAATTACACGAATTGGGATTTTGTAAACATTATGGACAAAATCAGGCGCTTCCAGACTTATAGGAATTCGTCAGGAAACGCCTAAAAGCATCTCGCCTATGGTTTTGGTCATTTTTTAGGAGAAATGCGCTTAAATCAAGTCCGTACTGAAATTCAGCACATTACAATTGATTTTTTTCAATCGAAAATGAAAAAATGGCATCTGCTCCTTGCAAAATCGGTCGTTTTTCCGTGTTTCGGGGCATTTTTTTGAGTGGAAAAGCGCCAGACAGAGCGTGCCAAAATTTCAAACGCACCGTGCTTCGTTGGTCAACTTAGCGTGCCTCGTTGGCCAACGCCCCATGCCGCGAGGTGAATTTCGCCGTATTCCGCCCCTTCCTCCGGCACATGGGGAGGATGAAAAGAACGAGGAAAATGTAAAGAATTTTTCCGCCTTGTCGTTGGATGACGCTCGGCTCGGGGAACTCTTTCGTTATATCGTAATATCGTCATAACGTAATAACGTAATAACGTAATAACGGCGTTAAGTTATGACGACGTTAAGTTATGACGACGTTACGTTATGACGGCTCAACCTATAGGCTCTTCGCCAGCAAGACGTAGTCTTCGGCATTGACCTTGCCGTCCTCGTTGATGTCGGCTGCCCAGCGGACGGCCGAATCGTCCGGCAGGCTCACGATGATACGGCGCAGGAGGGCAAGGTCGGTGGCATCTACAACGCCGTCGTCGTTGACATCGCCCCGCTGATAGTTCTGCCCCGTATAGTCCTGGTCGGTAAGCGCCACGATGCTGTAGAAGTCACGCCACACGGGCGACTGCTTGTAGGCTTGCAGAGACTCATTCGGGACATGCAGGGTGCATCGCTGCTGGTCGGCCGTGGAGAAGGCTCTTGCCTCCGTTGCTGGCGGCTCGGAGGCGAAGCAATAGAGGTGCGTCACCTTCGGAAGATGCTCGAGTGCGCTCCCGCCGACAGTACGGACACGGTGCGGCAGTACGAGCGACGTCAGGGAGGCACAGCAATAGAGCGTCAGGGAATCGACAAGCTCTGTATGGCGCGGCAGGGAAATCCCCTGCAAGGACGTACAACCCGTAAAGGCGCAAGAGCCAAAGGAAAGGATGCCGGAAGGCAAAGTGACCTTTGTGAGACCCGTACAGCCCAGGAAGGCACAGGAACTGACGGCACGGACACTGGAGGGCAGCTGTACGGATGTCAGCCCCTCGCAACCCGCAAAGGCATTCTCGCCAACGGAAACGACGCTGTAGGTTCGCCCGTTATGGCTTATCTGCGAAGGAACAACCACGTTTCCCACATAATGGTTCGGCGTATCGTCCGTAAAACTGCCATACGTGACGAATGCCTTCGACCCAATAAAGCGATAGTATATGCCGTCCACCTCTGCATCGTAGGCAAGGAGGTGAAGAGGTGAAGAGGTGAAGAGGCAAAGAAGTAAAAGTGATATGATTCTTTTCATCAGAAGTCGTAGAACATTTCGTAAACTGCTTCAAGTTGCGGATACATCCAGAGTGCCAGGCGCTCGCCGCCAGCCGCGTTAAGATGCAAACCGTCGCGGAAGAACACGCGGTTGTTGGCCCCTATCTCTGTCATGGGCGTAAGGCCGGAGTAGCTGTAGGCATCAAGCACAATAAGGGAATAGTAGGCAGCGACCTCGCGGATGGCATCGACATACTCGCGGAAGGTCTTGCCGGTCTTGGAGTTTGTACCTTCGGTAATCGTCTTGTCGCTGTTGACGACATACTCCTTCTGGTCAATCTCCGTACCATGATGGATGGGCAGCATGACGACAACGGGAATCGTAGGATAGCGGCTGCGCAGCCCTTGAAAGAGGCGGTGCAAGCCTGCATAGAAGGTGTATCTGCCGACCTTCGCCCCATCCCCAAATTCTCCGAAGTCTGCCGTATCGGTATGTCCGAAGTCGTTTGTGCCGCCGAAGACAATCACCATGTCGAGGTTCTTGGGCATAGTGCTGTATCGTCTCTCGAAGGCGTTTGTGTCGCTGGAGTTCCTGCGTGCCAAATGAGTGGCAGAGACACCATAGTTCATTGCCGTGCATCCCGTCAGGTTGGCGTATGAATTGACGTACTCGCCGTTTTGCGTAATGCTGTCACCCAGGAAACCTATCTTCTTTCCCTTCCAGTGCGACGCTCTCGTCTGCACGACATAGACGGTGTCCTTCGGCGTGGCGAAGTATGTGGCATCCACCTCTGCCACATCCTGCACCACGACAGAATCTATCTCTGCCACAGGAACAGCGTGAGGTATGTTGCTCTGCCGATAGAGAATGGTGGCATATTGCTGTGCCCGAAGCATCGGACACAGCAATAGGAGAAAGAATGACAGGAAATACTTCATGAATTATTTCTTTACCAGTGTGGCATCGTCGATGAGAATGCTCTGGGAGACATGCTTGCCTGCTGTTTCCTTCGGGTTCATAACGACGAGGCAAACCACTGACTTGCTGTCGAGCGTGAATTCAAACGAGACAAGTGTCCATTCATTGTTGTTAATGTCGAAATAGAGGTTAGTAGTCCCCTCCTTTGGATAAAAATATGAACCGACACTACCGTCTGCCTTCACGGGAACATAACCGGGGCGTGTCTGGCAGACTTCTGGCGTAGTGGCTTTTGCGTAGAAGGAGAAGGTGTATGTACCTGCCTCGAGGGTAAGTTCCTGGGAGGCAAGACGTACGTTCTTCGTCTTGTCTGTGCCAGGCAGCACGCTGCAGGCAAACTCACCACTTCGGGCATCGCCGCTCTTGCTTAAGGTAGCATTGCTTGCGCTGCTTGCCGACTTCCAACCGACAGGCTCCTCGTCGCTTACCCATTCCTCGAAGCCGCCATTGACAAGGTCGGTGAGAACATCTCCACCAGGGCCAGGCGTGTCGCCGCCGTCGCCGCCTTGTCCGCCATCGCCTTCTTCGAGGATAACGACGGTAGCATTCTGCATCTCGGGTATGACATCACTGGCCTTCACATATTTCTTCAAGTGACCTGTGATTGTTACCTTTGAGCCGACAGTAAAGGCACTCACGTCTGATGGCAGATTTGCCCAATATGCCTGGAACACCTGACCGCCATCCTTCGTGTCGGCCATCCAGAAGCTTTGCTGTGGAGGACCTGTCTTTGTGCTCACGTCGCCAATAACCTGTGTGATGTAGCCCGTGACAGCATAAGTCTCGGTTGAAGTGCCGCCATCAGAAAGAGCAAGGGTCTTCTGAACAGCCTCAGCACATGTTACAGAAATAACGTCGCCCACAGGTGGTGTGTCGCCTCCGCCGCCTTCCTCAAGGATAACGACGGTGGCATTCTTCATCTCAGCTGCTCCGCCACCATTAGCGTTTTTATAGTTTAACAGTTTGCCGGTTATCTTAACCTTCATGCCGATAACAAACTCACTCACACCTTCCGGAACATTAGCATAGTATGCTTGGAAAATATCACCATCCTCCATCTTGTCTGCCATCCAGAAGGACTGTTGCGGTGTTCCCGTCTTTGTGCTGACGGTACCAATAACGTTTGTGATGTAGCCCGTGATGCAATATGTCTCATCGGAAGTAGCGTTGTCAGGCAAAGAATAAGCTATCTGAGCTGCCATAACACAAGACGTATTGATGACATCTCCAGCAGGAGTGTCGCCACCGTCGCCACCGTCGTCAGCAAGAATGACCACGTTGGCGTTCTTCATCTCAGGAATAACATTGCCGTTGTTGGCGTTGACAAACTTCATCAGCTTGCCTGTAATCTTCACCTTCGTGCCGGCCTTGAACTCCGTAATGCCATCAGGAATGTTTGCATAGTAGGCTTCGAAGATTCTGCCTCCACCCTTCGTGTCAGCCATCCAGAAAGTCTGCTGATTCTTGCTTACACTGCCCACGACCTCCGTGATGTAGCCAGTGATGGTGTACGTCTCAGGAGATGTTGCGCCATCGCCCAACGCTTTTGCCAATTCTGCTGCCTGTGCGCAAGTAACAGGAGTTCCTTCGTTGGAAGAAGAGCCACCGCCGTTGCCCGAGTTGCTGCTCTTGTCGGGCAAGTTGTAGGGAGCGGGAACGTCAACACAGCTGCTGAAAGCAAAGGCTGTCAGCAACATGAGTGCAAATGTTTTTAAAGTCTTTTTCATAATGCTATATGTGTTATTGTTTGTTTCCATTATTATTTCGTCCAAGCCAGGTCGCTTTCTGTGCGAGCCAGTATCTGCCATGTGCCGCGGAAGATAGTGGCGATGCCATAGAACTCAACCGGTCCTTCAGGGACGGCAACGCCCTTGAAGACTGCGTATGTGCTGGTTCTCAACACACACTTGCTGCCTGCGTTACCTCCCGAAAGGGTTCGGTTCACGCAATTGCTTACGAGACTCACAGAGCCGTCATCGGGAGCAATGACCGGTGTGCCTTCACGGCTGATTGTGACGCCAGAAAGACGCACCACTCTTCCGCTTTGCTGTGCCATCGTCTTGTTGGGGTCGAAGTCAAGCGTATCGACCTTCATCGTGCCGAAAGCCAAGGCCTCCGGCATGTCGTCCATGATGAGGCGTACATGTTGCTTCCATTCGGAGAGTTCCATGCGACCGAGGCTTCCGTTATAGAGGCCGCCTATCTGTGCTTGATTGCCGTAGCCGCCGATGTAGAGGTTCTTGAGGTTAATCAGGAGCTTCTGCCCCACGGGCATCAGTGCGCCCTGGTCGGAGCCGTTGATGCCGATGATGATGCCTCCTGTCTCGTCCTGCACGGAGAGTTGCTTGTAGAGGTTGTCGCCGAAGTCGTTGCCGTTCACCACGCAGCGCAGCCACAGGTCGTCGGTTATCTGCTTGTAGCTGTCGTTGCTGATGGTGCTGGCGTATGTGCTCTGCAGCTCGGCAATGGTTACGGTGGTGCCTGCCACGAGTTCATTGTTGCCGTATGGTATGCCCTCGGGAATGTCCCAATCCTTGTCCTGGCAAGAAGCCATAAGGAATGCTCCTGCCAGCAGGGCGATGATATATGATTGCTTTTTCATTGCTTCCTATATTTTAAATAATGTAATAGAGTTAGAACCTGTAATTCAGATTGAGCATGAAGTTGAAGCCCTGTGCATAGAACTTCTTGGCATTCTTCTCGAAGTTGTAGGTGCGGGGCTTTGGCGTAGCATCGGTGCCTGCGCTTTCCGTGTCTGTGACGCTATAGTTGCTTCGGCTCTGCTCGTAGCCGCCGGTCGTGATGTTACGGCGGTTGGTCAGGTTACAGAGCTGAAGGTTGACGCTGAGGGGATGATGCCAGACGAAGAACTGACGCCCGATGCTTGCGTCGAGCATAAATCCTCCGTTGCCCTTTGCCTGATCGGGAACGTCATACTCCCCTGCATGATAGCGTCCGGCATTCTGAAGGTTCTTTTCGTAGCGCATATTGGTGCTGTAGGAGAGGTAGATGCGGTCGTAGTAGTTGCCGTTCAAGCCGAGATACCAGTGCTTGATGCGATAGTTAAGGCCGATGCCTGCTGCTGCCAGAGGCGTGCCGCTTGCCCGCATTCCCTTGTTGTGGCAAAGCTCCTGCTTCACCTCGCCCGTGGTGCTGCTCATCCAGTAAACATTGGTGTTGTCAATATATTTTGCCTCGCCGTAAGTGCCCAAGGCAACGACGCTAAGGCTGCTGGTGAGGTTGAACCTCAAGCCAAGCTCCACGCCGTAGTATTCCTTCTTCACGCCTGTAAGGCTGTTGTATGAGAAGCTGTTGATGTCGTCGTTATAGTACTGCTGCCACTCGTTGCCGTCGTGCATATAATAGTAGTAGCCGCTCAGGTTGAAGCGGAACCATTTGTTGCTGATGGCATAGCCGAGCTCTCCGCTCACCACCTTCTCGTTCCGCAGGTCCTGGACATAGTCGTTGTTCATTTCCGGACACATAAAGGCAACTGCTGCGCCGGGTGCCCTTAACTCATAGCCAAGGCCTACTGTCACGGCGTGTCCCTTGCCGAGGTTGACGGTGGAGCCCATCTTCACGCCACCGTCGAGGAAGCGTGCCGTGCCGCTCTTGCCGTAGCTGTTGTCCTGGAAGAGGCCGTTGCGCATGAAGCCTTCGCGCCACATCCTGCGTCCGCCTATCTTGCCGGTAATGAAGTTGTGCAGGATGTCCTTGTCGATACTGTAGTTAGCCCAAAGCTTGACGTCCTGGTTCCAAAGGTCGTAGTCGTAGCCGTAGCGGTCGCCCTCGATGATCTTCTGATAGCCATGGTTCACGTCGTACATCGCCTCGGTGGATTTCTCCTGATAGTCGCCCACGAGGTAGGTGTTGGTATTATGGAAGTTCTGTCCGCCCAGGAGGTCTTCGATGGTCCTGTAGTGCGAGCCGCGGTTGCTGAGCAGCTGAACGCCGAAGCTGAACCTCTGCCCCTTCTTGAGGTTCCAGTCGAAGGTGCTGGAGAGGTTGGTCGTCAAGTGGTTGTTGTGGCGGGCTTCAATCCAGTAGATGGCATCGGCGCCAGTCTTGTTGAGCTGCGTATTGGCGAAGTAAAGCTCGTCGAAGTTAATCTGACGGTAGCTTTCGTCCTGCCAGTTGTCGTAAGCTGTCCAGAAGGCGGCGTTGTCGTAATTGTAGTCTCCGTCTCTTCCCCACACATCATAGTTATACGACGGGAAGCGTTTCCAGTAGTCGGGATGGGGGTTCGTTCCGTTGTAGTTGAGCTTGGTGCTCTTGTATTTGGCAAGTTTGAAGAATGCGCTCGTGGTGATCTTCATGTCTTCGTTGATGTTGAAATCCCATGTGGCGAGGACGCTTGGCTCGAAGTTCGTGACGATGCGGCTGGCTCTCTTCTTGCCGCCCTGATAGCCCCAGTAGGGGTTGTACAGATTGCTGTTGGCGAGCCAGTTGGCCTCGTCCGTACTTGCACCGGCAGTGGCACGTTCCGTAGGGCTACCCCATGTGGAGAGGCTCAATGAATGCTTTTCGTTGAACACCTTCTGTACGGCCAGGAAGTAGGCGAGGCTGTTGTAGAAGGTACCCTTGATGGCCGATGTCCGCATGTTTGCCCAGCGATAGCCGACTGTTCCGAAGAAGGCCCATCCGTCCTTGGTCAATCCTGTGCCGTAGCTGTACATGCCCCTGAGGGTGTAGTTGCGGTTGGCGGCCGAGAGCGTCACCTTGTGTCCGGCGGGCATTTGGCTGGCTCTCAGGTTGTAGTTGCTGCTGCCGCCCATTCCGCTGAAGGAGAAGTTGTTGCCTTCGAAGGCACACACATCGTCCTTGCTGCGCATGGCGTCGTTCATGCCTCCGATGGTGGAATAGGAGAAGCGTCCGTTCTCGGGGTTGTTGACCTGCACGCCGTTCATGTAGATGTCGTTGTAGGCATTGTCGAGGGCGCGGTACTTGAACCAGACGCCTGTCCAGTTCCAGCTGATTTGGCTCACATAGACGTTGCTCGCGGAATTGATGTGGATGACGTCGGACGTAATGTCGTCGTTCTCGCCGAGTTGCGATTCGGTGAAGGTGAAGTCGCTGTCGTCGCCCAACATCTCTTGCTCCACGCTGCTCAACGTGTCCGCCGCCTCCGTCATAGGGCTTTGGGCAAAGCTCAATGGTGCCCACACAAGAGCCGGCACCAGTAGCAGATGTTTCTTTTTCATGTATGTTTGAATGTTATATTTTGTTTATTTAGGGTGCAAACTTATAAAAAAATATGTAATCTTCGGCAAGAAAGAAGATATTTTTTTCGTTAAATGTACTTTCTTCCCCAAAAAGTATTAACTTTGTGCTTTGAAGTAATAAAGGTCAACACATTTAACTACTATACCGATGAAAAAGACATCCCTTGTTCTTGTCGCAGCACTTATTCTTTGCGCTGCCCTTTCATTTGCGCAGGATCGGAAGCTTATGGTTCATGCCGTTGCTTTCTACAACTTGGAGAACCTCTTCGATACTTGCCATGATAACCACAAGAATGACTATGACTTCCTGCCCGAAGGTTCCTTCCAATGGAATGCGAACAAGTACACCAACAAGCTGGCGAACATGGCGCGGGTGCTATGCGACTTGGGTACAGACAAGCTGCCCTACGGCGCAAGCATCATCGGAGTGGTCGAAGTGGAGAACGACAAGGCGCTCGACGACCTTACCGCACAGCCCAACATGAAGAAGCGCGGCTACAAGTACATCCACATCGAGGGTCCCGACAAGCGCGGCGTTGACTGTGCCTTTCTCTACAATCCCAAAGCGTTCCAAGTGACCAATTACTTCCACAAGCCTTACGTCTATGAGCACGGCGACACCGCCCAGCAGACCCGCCCCTTCCTCTGTGTACAGGGCAAGCTGGCAGGCGACAATCTCACGGTCGTGGTGTGCCACTGGCCGAGCCGCGGGCATGAAAACATCTACCGCGAAGATGCAGGCAGGCAGGTGAGGGCATTGACCGACAGCATCCGCCTGGCCGACCCTTCGCAGCACATCATGGTGATGGGCGACATGAACGACGACCCCGACAACAACTCGATGGCAAAACAACTGGGGGCAAAGCGCAAGATGAAGGACGTGGGCGAAGGCGACTTCTACAACCCGTGGTGGGACGTGCTGCGAAGCAAGGGGCAGGGCACGCTCACCTTCCAGGGCGGATGGAACCTCTTCGACCAGATTGTCTGCTCGCGAAACATGCTCGATGTCGATGGGAAGAAGGACTACAAGGAACTGACGCTCTACGGCTACCACATCTTCAAGCGCGACTATCTCCTGCAGCAGGAAGGTAAATATAAAGGAACGCCCAAGCGCACGCACGCGGGAGGAGTGTGGCTCAACGGCTACAGCGACCACCTGCCCACAGTGACGTACATCGTGAAAGAGAAACGTGAATAGTTAGAGCAACTTGCACGCCATCGTGCCACGGAAACACCAGACGAAAGAGACGGCCCCCACTGGAGGCGTCAAAACACGGCACGGTGCGTTGGCAATCGCAGCACGCCGCGTTGGTCATCGCGGCACGGTGCGTTGAGCGTCGCGGCACGGTGCGTTTTTTATGCCTCTGCAGGCCTGCCGCGATAGTATGATTGCGGAGAGACATAAAAACAAAAGTGAAAAGTGACTGCAAACCCGACTTGGCAAAGTTCCTTATTAAATGATTTTTTTCACGCTTTACTTTCCACATTTCACTTATTTATCGTACCTTTGCACTCGCAAAAAACAAAAAGCAAATAAACAGTAAACCGTTAATTACTAAATCGTAAATCACATGACAAGTTACAAAGAACTCGGCTTGGTGAACACCCGTGAGATGTTCGCAAAGGCAATGGCTGGCGGCTATGCCATCCCCGCATTCAACTTCAACACACTCGAGCAGATGCAGGCCATCATTCAGGCTGCCGTAGAGACAAAGTCGCCCGTCATCATGCAGGTCAGCAAGGGCGCACGCAACTATGCCAACGGCACCATCCTCCGCTACATGGCCCAGGGTGCTGTGGAATACGCAAAGGAACTCGGTTGCGAAAAGCCTCAGATTGTCCTCCACCTCGATCACGGCGACAGCTTCGAACTCTGCAAGGACTGCATCGACAATGGTTTCTCCAGCGTGATGTTCGACGGCAGCTCTCTTCCCTACGAGGAGAACATCCGCATCACCAAGCAGGTGGTTGAATATGCTCACGCTCACGACGTTACCGTAGAGGCAGAGCTTGGCGTACTGGCAGGCGTTGAGGATGAGGTTTCCAGCGCAGTGTCACACTACACGAAGCCCGAAGAGGTCGTTGACTTCAGCACCCGCAGCGGTTGCGACAGCTTGGCCATCTCCATCGGCACAAGCCACGGCGCTTACAAGTTCACTCCCGAGCAGTGTACACGCGACCCGAAGACAGGCAAGCTCGTGCCTCCTCCATTGGCATTCGACATCCTGCACGAGATTGAGAAGAAGCTTCCCGGCTTCCCCATCGTATTGCACGGCTCATCTTCCGTTCCACAGGACGAGGTTGACACCATCAACGCCCACGGCGGCAAGCTGCCCGATGCAGTAGGTATTCCCGAAGAGCAGCTCCGCGAGGCAAGCAAGAGCGCTGTCTGCAAGATCAACATCGACAGCGACAGCCGTCTGGCAATGACCGCAGCCATCCGCAAGCACTTCGACGAGAAGCCCGGCGACTTCGATCCCCGCCAGTACCTGAAACCCGCTCGCGAAAACATGAAGAAGATGTACATCCACAAGATCGTGGAGGTTCTCGGCAGCAACGACAAGCTCTAAGCAAACCGGGCTCTTCATGAACCGAACCGAGGGTGTGCCAACGCACATCCTCTTTTTTTTGCGCCCCCAGCCCGCAGCCGTCAAAGGCTCAAACGCAAAGCTTACGGGCAGGTTTTTGTATATAAGCGATAATAATTCTTCATTCTTCATTCTTCATTCTTCATTTTTTCGTATCTTTGCCAGCAGAA
>Ga0310694_10003022_pt1 | contig 16660 bp, 14 predicted proteins | sample 174DNAGHGhighgp2_FD_203884 | JGI IMG/M metagenome (GOLD analysis project Ga0310694, IMG submission 203884) | Sheep rumen microbial communities from Palmerston North, Manawatu-Wanganui, New Zealand - 1742 DNA GHGhigh gp2 (v2) (version 2) | ecosystem: Host-associated > Mammals > Digestive system... | reverse complement strand
CAAGGATGTCATCGCCCACCTGTAGCTCACACGCTTCTATCTTGAACTCAGCGACCTGCAGCTTCGAGTAGTATCGCACGGCCTTTCCGCAATAGACCTTGCGCTCGGTGGCCTTCGAGCCGTGGCAGTCGTTCCATTCGGCAATGGTCTTGCCCAGGTAGTAGCCGTCCCAAAAGCCTCGGTTGAAGACCTTCGACAGCCGCTCGTCCCATTCGTCGAGTCTTTTCAGGAAGGCTTCCCCCCCCAGGTCGGGGTTCGTCAGCGTGTCGATGGCCTCGCGATAGCAGCGCACGACGGTATCGACATATTCCGGCCCTCTTGCCCGTCCCTCTATCTTGAATACACGCACCCCAGACTCTATCATTTTGTCGATGAAACGGATGGTTTTGAGGTCTTTGGGCGACATAATGTACTTGTTCTCGATGTCGAGTTCCGTGCCTGTCTCCACATCCTGCACCGTGTATCGCCGACGGCAGAGCTGCATACACTCGCCACGGTTGGCGGAACGTCCCCAGTTGCTTTGGCTCAAGTAACACTTGCCGCTGATGGCCATACAGAGCGCACCATGGCAGAACATCTCGATGCGCACCGGCTTGCCACTCGGCCCGCAGATGCCATATTTCTCGATGGAATGGGCGATTTCTGCAACTTGCTCCATGTTCAGCTCCCGCGCCAGTACCACTACGTCGGCGAATTGTGCATAGAATCTCAGAGCCTCGATGTTGCTGATGTTCAGCTGTGTGCTCAAGTGGACTTCCTGCCCTATCTCGCGGCAATAAAGCATCACCGCCACGTCGCTCGCAATGACGGCCGTGATGCCTGCTGCTTTGGCGGCATCGAGGATGGTGCGCATCAGCTCCAGGTCCTCGCCGTAGATGATGGTGTTGACGGTCAGGTAGCTCTTGATGCCGAAGCGCCGCGTCTCCTCGGCAATGCGGCGGAGGTCGTCGATGGAGAACGTGCTGGCGGAATGCGCCCGCATGTTCAGGTTCTCTATGCCAAAGTAAATGCTGTCGGCCCCTGCTCGTATCGCAGCCGCAAGGCACTCCGGAGAGCCCACAGGAGCCATTATCTCCAAGTCATAATCCATAATTGTAAATTCATAATTTAGTGGTGCAAAGGTACGAATTTTCCAGTCTTATGCAAAATTATGAATTATGAATTATGAATTATGAATTAAATGTCGTACCTTTGCAGCCGCAAAAGCAACATGTGGATAGATTTGGGCTGCTTGCAACCACAGTAAAAAATGCTAAAACGAGGTTTGTCGCGGGACTCCTCACGCATTTGTGCCCGACTTCTTTCCCCATACATTATTAATTATTTTTATACAATGTTAGTTTAATTATGGGTTATTTTTTTACCTCGGAATCCGTTTCCGAAGGCCATCCCGACAAGGTGGCCGACCAAATCAGCGACGCCGTCTTGGACAAGTTGCTTGCCTTCGACCCCGATTCGAAAGTGGCGTGCGAGACACTTGTCACAACAGGACAGGTCGTCCTGGCAGGCGAAATCAAGACAAAGGCGTACGTCGATCTTCAACGCATCGCTCGAGAAGTCATCAACCGCATCGGCTATACCAAGAGCGAATACATGTTCGAGGGCAACAGCTGCGGTGTCCTCTCTGCCATACACGAGCAGAGCGCTGACATCAACCGCGGCGTCGATCGCACCGACCGCACTACGCAAGGTGCCGGCGACCAGGGCATGATGTTCGGTTATGCTACGAACGAGACCGACAATTACATGCCTCTGAGCCTCGACCTGGCGCATCGCCTCCTCCTTACGCTTGCAGAGATTCGTCGTGAAGGCCAGGTGATGACCTATCTTCGCCCCGATGCCAAGAGCCAAGTCACGATAGAGTACAGCGACGAAGGCGTGCCGCAGCGTATCGACACCATCGTTGTGAGTACGCAGCACGACGAGTTCGACAGCGACGAGGCCATGCAGCAGCGCATCACGCAGGACGTCAAGGAGATACTCGTGCCGCGTATGCTATCCGGCATTCGCTCGCAGCGCGTCCGCAACCTCTTCACCGATACCGATTCCATCAAATACTACGTCAACCCGACAGGCAAGTTCGTCATTGGCGGCCCCCACGGTGATACAGGTCTCACGGGCCGCAAGATCATCGTTGACACCTATGGCGGAAAGGGCGCACACGGCGGCGGGGCATTCAGCGGAAAGGACCCCTCGAAGGTGGACCGCTCGGCAGCATACGCCGCACGCCACATCGCAAAGAACATGGTGGCAGCGGGTGTGGCAGACGAAATGCTGGTGCAGCTCAGCTATGCCATCGGTGTGGCAGAGCCCGTAAGCATCTTTGTCGATACCTACGGCAAGAGCCATGTGGGGATGACCGACGGCGAGATTGCCGGGAAGATTAAGGAAATCTTCCCCCTCACACCGTATGCCATCGAGCAGAGGCTCAAACTTCGCAACCCCATCTACGAGGAAACGGCAGCCTACGGCCACATGGGACGTGAGCCTCGCACCGTCACGAAACGCTACGAGTCGCTCTATCAAGAGACAAAGGAAGTGACAGTCGAGCTCTTCACCTGGGAGAAACTCGATTATGTGGAACAGATAAAGAAAAGCTTCGGACTGTAGAATCAGAGTGTTCGGAATACTCAGAATACTCAGAAAACCCAGAGAATGGAGAAGGAAACACGGATTGCCGTCTATTGTGCCAGCAGTACGCAGATAGACGAGAAGTATTTTCAGGACGCACGCCGCCTTGGCCAGTTGATGGCCGAGGCAGGCGTGACGCTCGTAAACGGCGCCGGCAACATGGGGCTTATGGCAGAGAGTGCCAACGGATGCCTCGATGCAGGAGGCAAGGCCATTGGCGTCATCCCTACCTTTATGATAGAGGAGGGCTGGTGCCACAACGGTATGACCAAGGTCATAGAGACGGCCGACATGCATGAAAGGCAAGCCAAAATGGCAGAGCTAACCGATGCGGGCATCTTCCTCCCCGGCGGCTGCGGCACCTTTGCCGAGCTCATGGAACTCATTGTGTGGAAGCAACTTGGGCTTTACCTTAACCCCGTCGTCCTGCTTAACACTAACGGTTACTACGATTCGTTGCTCAACACCATGCGGCAGGCTATCTCCGAGAACTTCATGCGCCCTGTTCATGCCGACATCTGGCGTGTGGCACCGACTCCCGAGGAAGCCCTCAAGATGGCCCTCGAGACACCTAAATGGGACACGAGCATCCGTCGCTTTGCCAAGATATGATTGTCCCCGATTCGCTCTGCAACGACACGCTTTGCCTTGACACGCTTGAAGTTGCATCGCAAGACACGCTTGTCGATGACTTGCCGCATTTCTACGACTACGGCTTCTTTGCGAGCGATACCTTATTCCATGTGGAAGTGTCCAGCCATCCCTATGGCTTTGCTGCAACTCCGGTGCCCTTCCGCCTGCGTCACGACGGGTGGAGCGGCTTGCTTTTGCTCGTCTGCCTGCTGCTTGCCGCGAGCCTCGTGCTGCGCCTTCGCAAGAAGTTCCGCGAGCTTTTGCGCGGCGTGTTCCTTCCCATACCGGGCAAGACGGACGAACCCATCGTGGACGACCCCCTCAGATACTCAACGCGCCTTGTCGCCATCTGCCTCCTTTCGCTCACGGCAGCCATGGTGACATTCACCTATACCCAGCATGATGCTGTCTTCTACCTCTTTCCCGAGACGCCGTACATCCTTTTCGGTGCCTTCTTCCTGCTTTGGATAGTCTATTTCCTGGTGAAGAAAATGTTGACAAGCTTCGTGAACTGGATATTCTTCCGAAGTGAAAAAATCTTTACATGGACGCGGGCTTACACTTTCCTTTATGTTGCCGAAGCCATGCTTTCCCTCGTTCTTGCCGTGGTCGTCGCGTACCAGCCACTCTCTCCCGACGAGGTGCTGGTTTTATCATTCTGCCTTATCGTTTTGGTCAAGATATTGCTGCTTTTTAAGACATATCAGATATTTTTTCCGAAAATGTATGGTGGTTTGCATTTAATTGTGTACTTTTGCACACTCGAAATTATGCCGCTGCTTGTTCTCTGGCAGGTTCTAACGTATTCGGCGTTGCTTTCGACGGTAAAGATATAGGAAAAAAACACGACAGAAGATGATAAAGAAGATTCTTATTTCGCAGCCAGAGCCGACCTCGGCAAACTCTCCATACTATGACATCGCGAAGCGTCACAATGTGGAGATAGTGTTCCGCCCCTTCATAAAGGTCGAGCCCTTGACGCCCAAAGAGTTCCGCGCCCAGAAGATCTCCATTTTGGAGCACACCGCTGTCGTCTTTACGTCGCGTCTTTCCATCGACAATTTCTTCCTTCTTGCCAAGGAGATGCGTATCCCCATCCCCGAGCAGATGAAGTATTTCTGCATTACCGAGACGGTGGCGCAGTACATCCAGAAATACGTCCAGTACCGCAAGCGCAAGGTTTTCTTCGGTACGACCGGCAAGATTGACGACTTGATTCCCACCATGCTGAAGCACAAGACGGAGCGCTACTTCATTCCCCTGAGCGACGTCCACAATCCTGCGTTCAGCGATTTGCTGGACAGCAAGGACATCAACCACTCGGATGCCGTGATGTACCGCACCGTGAGCAATGACTTCGCCGAGGGCGAGCCTTTCGACTACGACATGCTCATCTTCTTCAGTCCCAGCGGTGTGAAGGCTCTGATGAAGAACTTCCCGAAGTTCAAGCAAGGAGATATTGTCATCGGCACGCTCGGTCCTACCACAGCCCAGGCAGTCCGCGATGCCGGCCTTCGTCTTGACATCGAGGCGCCTACGCCGCAATACCCCAGCATCTCTTCAGCCATCGACGACCATCTGCGCAAGGCAAATGGATAGCGTCGCCCCACACACTCTTGGCAAAGACGAGCGTCTGTGCAGTCGCAAGGTGCTCGGGGAACTGTTCAGCGGCGGACATACGTCGTTGACAGCCTATCCTGTTCGTGCCGTCTTCATGCGGAGCGAGCAGCCGGGCGTCCGCATCCTGGTGTCCGTTTCCAAGCGTTACTTCAAGCGAGCGGTGAAGCGCAACCGCATCAAGAGGCAGCTTCGCGAGGCGTACCGCTTGCAGAAGGATACGCTCCTGCCGCTCGACGGCGGTCTCGACATCGCGTTCCTCTGGACATCCGACGAGATGCTTCCCACCGAGAAGGTGTTCCAGAAGATGCACAACATACTTCAAAGAATCCATGAAAGCGTCGCGTCTGTTGCGTAAGCCCTTAGAGTGGTTGGCATGGGTGCTCATTATGCCCATCCGTTTCTACCAGCGGTTCATCTCTCCGCTCACGCCTCCCTCGTGCCGCTTCACGCCGACATGCAGCCAGTATGCCGTCGAGGCGTTGCGGAAGTACGGGCCTTTCAAGGGTTCGTGGCTTGCCGTGAAGCGTCTGCTGCGCTGTCATCCGCTGGGCGGAAGCGGGTATGACCCTGTGCCGTAGAAGGCCTCTCGACTCGACGAACCGTGCAGGGTGTAAAAACGCACCACGGTGTGTTGCCCAACGCAGCACGGTGTGTTGTCCATCGCGGCACGGTGTGTTGCCCAACGCGGCACGGTGCGTTTGAGGGCGAGGCACGCCAAACGAAACAACAAGATGCACTATATCGATTTCCATACACATCATGTTCCTGTAGAACAGAATGTTGTGGCTGTCGTTGACGGCCGCGACACTTGGGGCATTCATCCGTGGAATAGCCTCCCCCAGCCCTTTCAAGGGAGTGGAGAATCACGGCATCTTATCGTTCCCCCCTCCTTTGGAGGGGTAGGGGGAGGCTTTCTTGCCATCGGCGAGTGCGGCCTCGATGCCTTGCGAGGCCCGTCGATGGACATTCAGGAGCAGGTCTTCTTGCAGCAAATCCGCTTGGGCGAAGAGCTGGGGAAGCCGCTTGTCATACACTGCGTGAAGGCTCTCGACCGCCTCCTGCAACTGCGCAGGGAGCTTCGTCCCGAAATGCCCTGGATGCTTCACGGCTTCCGGGGCAAGCCCCAGCAACTGCGCTCGCTCCTCGACGGCGGTTTTTATGTAAGCTTCGGCTTCGGTTACAACGAAGAGAGCCTGTGCCTCTGTCCGTTAGAGCGCATGATGCTCGAGACGGACGACCTCGTCGGCTCCATCGTCGAATTATATAATAACGTAGCAGAAAAAAGGGGGCTCGAAGTGGCGGATTTGTGCAAGGCAATGGCCGAAAACTACCAAACTTTCTTCCAAAAGACGCCTCTTCCGACATAAAACACCATCGATGTGTGTTAAAAAGGCTTACAAAGGGACTAATAATTCATAATTCATAACTCATAATTCATAATTATTTTGTATCTTTGTGCGCGAAAATAAAAACAACACATCATGGACTTCAATAGAATTACCGCTGCCGAAGCAGCAGCACTCGTCAAGAACGGACAAACCATCGGCTTGAGTGGATTCACTCCCGCAGGCGTCGCAAAATGTACTCCCGCTGAGATTGCCAAGAAGGCTCTCGCTGAACATGAGGCCGGAAGGCCCTTCAAAATCAGTATCTTCACAGGCGCAAGCACTGGCCAGAGCTGTGACGGAGACCTCTCCAATGCCCTCGCAATCGACTTCCGCGCACCCTACACCACCAATCCCGACTTCCGGAAGAACGTCAACAAGAACACCCTCAACTACTCCGACCTCAACCTCTCCAACATGGCGACACAGATTCGCCAGGGCTATCTCGGTGAGGTGAATTGGGCCATCATTGAGGCTTGTGCCATAGAGAAAGTGGGCAGCAAGGCGCATATCTACCTCACGGCAGCCGGCGGCATCAGCCCTACCGTGTGCCGCCTCGCTACGGAAGGCATCATAGTGGAGCTTAACGCGTTCCACAGCCCCAACAGCAAGGGCATCCACGACGTATATGAGATAGAGGATCACCCCTTCCGCACACCCATTATGATTACCAAGGCCAGCGACCGCATCGGCAAGCCTTACGTCGAAGTCGATGCCGACCGCGTCGTCGGCGTTGTGGAATGTAATGTTCCCGACGAGGCACGCAGCTTCAAGGACCCCGACCCAATCACCACTCAGATAGGTCAGAACGTGGCAGACTTCCTGCTCCTCAACCTCAAGAAGGGTCTCATTCCCAAGACCTTCCTCAACCTGCAGAGCGGTGTGGGCAGCGGTGCCAATGCCGTGCTCGGCGCTCTGGGACAATGCCCCGAAGTGCCCAACTTCAACATCTACACAGAGGTCCTGCAGGATGCCCCCGTCGGCCTGATGAAGCAAGGGCGCGTCTTGTCCGCATCAGCCTGTTCCCTCACGGTCACAAACCAGTGCCTGTTGGACATCTACGACAACATCGACTTCTTCAAGGACAAGCTCGTGCTGCGCCCCTCCGAGATAAGCAACTGCCCGGAGGTCATCGCAAGGCTCGGCGTCTGCGCCCTCAACACTGCCATCGAATGTGACCTCTACGGACACGTCAACAGCACGAAGATTTGCGGAACGAAGATGATGAACGGCATTGGCGGCTCGGCCGACTTCGCAGCCAACGCCTACCTGACCATCTTCACCTGCGGCTCCACCACAAAGGGCGGTGCCATCTCCAGCATCGTGCCTTTCGCAAGCCACATCGACCACACGAACCACTACATCGACGCAGTCATCACGGAGTATGGCGTCGCCGACCTTCGCCACAAGAGCGACATGCAGAAGGCCCAGGAGCTTATCAAGGTGGCACATCCCGACTATCGTCCCATGCTGCAGGACTACTTGAAGTATGCCGAGAAGCGCGGCGGACACACCCATCACGAACTTGCCGCTGCCTTCGCCATGCACGACACGTTCCTCCGCAAGGGCGACATGCACCTGACAGACTTTGCCGAGTACATCAAATAAAGACGAGAGACAGGAATTAAGAAATAGGAGTCAAGAAAGATACAACCCCAACATATTCCCCCTAAAGGGAGTTGAGGGGGAATAAGTATGAACTACGAGTGGAGCTATAATCCGCCTTCCGAAGCACAACTGAAGCTCGCGGAGGAGATGGCAGAGGAGCTGAGGATCAGCCCTGTCGTTGCGCGTGTCCTTGTCGGACGCGGCATCGGCAGTGTGCTGGAAGCACGCAAATTCTTCCGCCCTCAGCTGCCCGACCTGCACGATCCCTTCCTCTTCCAGGACATGCAGAAGGCGGTGAACCGTCTAAACAAAGCCCTCGGACTCAAGGAACGCATCCTCGTCTATGGCGATTACGACGTTGACGGATGCACTGCCGTGGCTCTTGTCTATCGTTTCCTTCAGCAGTACTATAGCAATATCGACTATTACATCCCCGACAGGAACGAGGATGGCTATGGGGTTTCCCGTAAGGGAGTGGATTATGCCTGCGAGACGGGAGTGGGATTGATTATCGTCCTCGACTGTGGCATCAAGGCAATTGATGAAGTTGCCTACGCCAAGGAGAAAGGCATCGACTTCATCATCTGCGACCACCATGTGCCGGACGAGGAGCTGCCTGCTGCCGTGGCGATTCTCAACGCCAAGCGCGCGGACAATACCTATCCTTACGAGCACCTCTGCGGCTGCGGCGTGGGCTTCAAGCTCATGCAGGCCTTCGCCATCAGCAACGGCATAGAGTTCTCACAGCTCATCCCTCTGCTCGACCTTTGCGCCATCAGCATTGCGGCAGACATCGTGCCTATCATGGGCGAGAACCGCATCCTGGCATATCACGGCTTGCGCCAGCTGAACAGTTCCCCCAGCATCGGCGTGAAGGCCCTCATGGATGTGTGTGGGCTCAAGGACAAGGAAATCTCACTCGGAGACATTATCTTTAAGATAGGGCCGCGCATCAATGCGTCCGGCAGGATGCAGACGGGCAACGAGGCCGTCGCGCTCCTCATAGAGAAAGACCCCGAGGAGGCCAAGAGACTGGCAGAGCAAATCAACGAATACAACGAACAGCGCAAGGACTTGGACAAGTCGATGACCGAGGAGGCAAACCGCATCGCGGAGACACTCGAACATCGGCACGAGCACAAATCCATCGTCCTCTATAATGAAGAATGGCACCGAGGCATCATCGGCATCGTGGCTTCCCGCCTGACGGAGGTCTTTTATAAGCCGAGCGTGGTGCTGACAAGCAACGAAGACGGCATGGCAACCGGCTCGGCACGCAGCGTCCCGGGCTTCGACGTCTATAAGGCCATCGAGAGCTGCGCCGACCTTCTCGAGAATTTCGGCGGACATACTTATGCCGCAGGCCTCAGTCTTCCGGCACAGAACATTCCCGCCTTCCGCCATCGCTTTGAGCAATACGTCAAAGAGAACATTCAACCCGAACAGGTTAATGCTGTCTTGCGGATCGACGCGGTGATAGATTTCCAGGACATCAACAGGCGTGTCGCCTCCGACATCAAGCGGTTTGCACCATACGGACCAGACAATGCCAAGCCTCTCTTCTGCACGCGGCAGGTCTATGACTTCGGTACGAGCCGCGTTGTGGGGCGCGACCAGGAGCACATCAAACTGGAGCTTGTCGATTCCAAGAGCAGTGCGGTGATGAACGGCATTGCCTTCGGACAGAGTTCCCAAGCACGCTACATCAAGACGAAGCGTGCCTTCGACATCGTCTATCACATCGAAGAGAACAGCCACAAAAGGGGCGAGGTGCAGTTGCAAATCGAGGACATCAGGCCCAGGGAGTGAGTCTCCTCAACCCTCATTAGGGGGAACAAATTCAACTTGAAGGGATGCAGTACCTTGAGATACTTCAAAAGTACTGGGGCTACAATGACTTTCGTGGTATCCAGCGACAGGTCATTGAGAGCATCGGTGCGGGGCGTGATACGCTTGCCCTCATGCCGACAGGCGGCGGCAAGAGCATCACGTTCCAAGTGCCAGCCCTCGCCATGAAGGGCGTCTGTATTGTCTTCACGCCCCTCATCTCCTTGATGAAGGATCAGGTTGAGGCTCTCAAGCGGCACGGCATTAAGGCAGCCTACATCAACAGCCACATGGAGCATGAGGCGGTGCTGACCGTCCTCGACAACTGCATTTTCGGAGCCTACAAGTTCCTGTATGTTGCACCCGAAAGGCTTGCAAGCGAGATCTTCCTGAACAAGCTGCGGCGCATCAAGGTGTGCTTCATTGCAGTCGATGAGGCGCACTGCATCTGCCAGTGGGGCTATGACTTCCGACCGTCTTACCTGAACATTTCCATCATCCGCGAGTTCTTCCCCGAATGTCCTGTCCTTGCCCTCACGGCGACGGCAACGTCCACGGTGACCCGCGACATACAGCGACAGCTCCGCTTCCGCGAGGAGAACGTGCTGAAGATGAGCTTCGAGAGGAAGAACCTGGCGTACATCGTGCGACGGGAGGACAGCATCTTCGACGGCATTCTCCACGCTCTTGACGCCATTCCGGGCAGCTGCATCATCTACACACGAAGCCGGAGAAAGACTTACGAACTGGCGGAGCGACTCACGGAGCTTGGCCAGACGGCAACCTACTACCACGCCGGCTTGCCGGGCCTCAAGAAGAACGAGAACCAGGAGCGTTGGCGGCGCGGCGAGAGGCGCATCATGGTGGCGACCAATGCCTTCGGAATGGGCATAGACAAACCGGATGTCCGCCTCGTGCTGCACGCCGATATGCCCGATTCCATCGAGGCTTATTTCCAAGAGGCAGGGCGTGCGGGACGAGACGGCGAGCCTTCCTATGCCATCCTCCTCACCGATGGCAGCGAGCGGCAGCGTGTGGCACGTCGCACGGCACAGCAGTTCCCTTCGCTCGACTATGTCCGCGATGTCTATGAGCTGTTGGGATGCTTCCTCGGCATTGCCGTCGGCGACGGAAAGAATGTGACGCGCGAGTTCAACATCGACAAGTTCTGCCGCACCTACGGCTACTTCCCGACGTCGCTCATCGGTGCGCTCGACCTCCTCGACAAGGCGGGGTACATCGACTATCGCGACGAGGACGACGCCTCCAGCCGCCTGCGAATCAACGTCCCTCGCAACGACCTGTTTCGTTCCCTTGACCCCGATGGCGAGCGCCTCATGCTGTCCGTGCTCAGGCACTACGGCGGCCTCTTCGTTGACTTTGTGTATATTGACGAGGACACGCTGGCTCGGGACACCAATCTGTCGCTTGACGACATCTATCAGGTCTTTCTCCGCCTCTCGATGCTCCACCTCATTTCGTACATCCCCCGTAAGCATCTGCCGCACATCACCTTTCGTCAGCGCCGCATAGACAAGGAGAAGGTCATGCTTCCGCCGCAGGTCTATGAGGAACGCCGAGGGCAATATGAGCAGAGGGTCGAGGCGATGTTGCGTTACGCCGAAGAGGGAAGCGACTGTTGCCGCAGCCGTCAACTGCTGCAATACTTCGGCGAGGAGGCGGACGAGGACTGCGGCATTTGCGATGTCTGCAAGTCTCGTGTACAACATCCGACGTCGGAAGATGCGCACAAGGCATTGCGAATCCATATCCTCGGCCAGCTTCGGCATGGGCCCCGCAATGCCTACGACCTCGACCTTGCCGGCTTCAGCTCCAGTCTTCTTGAGGAAGTCATCGACCGTATGCGTGCTGCCGGAGAGATTTACTTCGACGGGCCGCTCTTAAAGGTCAGGTGATACCTGTTCAACTTCCGAAACATAAAATGTCTTACCGCCAAGCCTTCCTGATGTCGAGCTGCATGTTCCAGTTGGCTTCTGTGGGGAGGTAGATGCCTGCCTCATGCAAAATCTGCCAGAGCTGGCGGTGGCAATGGGTGGAGAGGATGCGCTTTTCCTTCACCCAAAGGCTGACGAGTCGGGTGACGTCCGTCGATTTCTGATCCTTCGCGAGCAGCAGGAATTCCCGGGCATTATCGGTGTTGCCGTTGAAGATGGGTGCCAGTTGTAGCGTCAACCTGCGCACCTTGTCCTCGTCACTGCCGGTTGTCTCCTCTTCGGAAACCCCCATCTGCTTGCGCAGCTGCCGCCTCAATACGATGGCCGACAGCAGCATCAGCAGCTTGCGGCGCGGCACGTTGAGGTAGAGCAAGCGGTGCATGAGCGTTCCGAACAGGTCTTTCTGGTAGCAGAGGTCGGCGGGGAGCTTCATCAGGCATGCCTCGATGGCATCCAGCTGGCGCGTAATGGTCGGTTGCCACTGTTGGACATCGTTAAGTCCGGCTTTGTGAATGGAGTACCACTGCCGGTACATACGTTCAGCCGCAGCGCTTTGGCAGAGTTGCGGAAGGTAGATGTCCTGAAACTCCTTTGTCCGCTTCCTGCCGCCCATGTCGGTGAGAGTACGCCGCAGCTGTGGTGCGAGGGCGCGTATCTCGTTGTCGGAGTGGTGGCTGACCAGCCTTCGTATCTGGCTGAGCTGTTGCTGTGTCTCTTGGCTGACGTCCCATCTGGCAAGTTGCAGAATGAGGGTCAGGTGCTCGAGGAGCGTCTGCCTGTTCATGCTTCCGCTGCGCCGGAGCTCTGCCAGCACGACCTTGATGCTGATGTCGAGGCGGCCGTCGTCGGGGCTGCTGTCGAGGAGCGGCGCACCCGTCCAGTGCCAGTCGCTCCAGATGTCGGGCGAGTCGTCGGACGTGTCGCTCGGGGTAGGGTAGTCACCGCTGATGCGTATGTTGTAGCAGTGTCCCTCGGGGTCGGTTTCCGTGACCTGTCCCACGAGTACCGAAGTGCCGTCGTGCTGCATCATGCGCATGACGGGTTCCAGGTCGAATCGGCTCACCACGCCCCGATACGCGGTGCCGACGAGCGCACGGACAATGATGCCGAAGTCGTGCGTCTGTTCCGTGACGAGCAGCACCTCGGGCTTCTGCTGTTCCATCTCAGCCATCACGGCCGGGATGTCAGCCTCTCCGCAGGCGTACTGAACGCCGGTAATTTGAATAAGTGCTTCCATGATATAAGATATGTTTAGCTGTGTCTGTCAACGCACCGTGCCGCGATTGTCAACGCACCGTGCCGCGATTGTCAACGCACCGTGCCGCGATTGTCAACGCACCGTGCCGCGATTGTCAACGCACCGTGCCGCGATTTCAAATAGTAAATAGTAAATTGTCAAATTGTAAATGGTAAAAGATTAAATTGTAAATTGTAAATTGTCAAATTGTAAATGGTTTAGATGTCCCTCATTACCATGAGGACGCGGTATGCGGCACGGAACTCGCTCTTGGCGAGCCTGCCTCCGTCGGCCAGCTGGTAGTTCGGATTCTCCGTCGAGAGCAACAGGTATGGCGACGACGGCCCGGGGTCTTCCACCATCTTCACCATGAGCCGGCCGTCCGTCGTCTGCACCAGATAGGGGTCTCCCTTTCGGAACTCCTCGTAGCGCCCCAGTGCCTCACCCACGCCCACATAGTCGCCGTCCTGGATGCGCGGCAGCATACTGTCGCCGTGGCACTGGAAGACGTATTTCACGTCGCGCCGTGGCATCTGCAGCGGTACGAGAGCTTCCCTGGCGTCGGGTTGCGGGGCATCGCCCAGGGACGGCTGCAAGCCCGACACGAAGTGTGCCGACGGCCTTTCTTTCATGGGGCTTTCGGCGATTCCTTCTTCCGCCGCCGGTCGTGCGAAGGGCTTGGTATCGAATTGCAATGTTTCGTCATCGTCGTTGTCCTCGTTTGGAAGAGGCAACGGGCCTGACGAAAGCGGTACGCTCCCTCCTCGCAGCCACTCGAGATCCACTCCGGGGAAGCGTGCCATGATGGCGTTGATGCCCCGATTGGGAATGTGGTCGCGATAAACCCAGTTGTTTACGGTTTGCGGCGAGACTTTAATCATGTCGGCCAGATGCGAGCGGTTGCGGCAGTATCGCTCAACGAGAACGGTAATTCTTTCTTCTACTGTCATATCATTTGTTGTTTTGAATTTGAGTACAAAGTTAAAACAAAAACACAAAACGCGCAAGAAAACGACGAATTATTTTACACAAAAGGTGCGAAAGCAGCGGTTTTAACACAGGGCTACGCAGAAATGTAAGCAAATACTTGTTTCGCTTCCCCTTTTTCCGTAACCTTGGCTTCGCCGAAGTTACTTGCACTCGGAAGGGCAAAAGAAAATTTTATGCTTTTTCTTTTGCCTTTCTCTCATTTTTCCGTAACCTTGGCTTCGCCGAAGTTACTTGCACTCGGAAGGGCAAAAGAAAATTTTATGCTTTTTCTTTTGCCTTTCTCTCATTTTTCCGTAACTTTGTCCTCCGTAAGCATTAGTGCAATGAAAAACACAAGGAAGGTCATCGGAGTGGGCGAGACGGTTCTCGACATCCTTTTTCGCGACGGACAGCCCGAGGCGGCGGTGCATGGCGGAAGCAGCTTCAACAGCATCATCAGCGTGGGGCGAGCCGAAGTGCCTTGTATGTTTGTCGGCTATGCGGGCGATGACATCGTTGGCCGGAAGACCGTCAGCTTCATGCAAGACAACGGCGTAGGCACAGGGCATTTCCAGTTGAGACAAGGCGAGAAGAGTGCCATAAGCCTGGCCTTCATCGGTGAGAACGGCGACGCGACATATTCCTTCTACAGGGAACCGCTGCATACAGCCTCTTCCTGGACGTTGCCCGACATGGCACAGGGCGACGTGATGCTCTTCGGCTCCTACTACGCCTTGTGTGCCGGCATGAGGCCCCTCATTGTGCAACTGCTGGAGCGTGCTGCCAAGGCTGGTTCCATCGTCTTCTACGACCTCAACTTCCGCCGCAACCACAAGGACGAGTTGCAGCAGCTGATGCCTGCCATCCAGCAGAACTTCGGCCATAGCACCATTGTCCGAGGCAGCACGGACGACTTCGAGGTGGTGTTCGCCTCGCGCGACGCGCGCGATATATATAATATGTATATAAGCAAATACTGCAAGTATCTCATCTGCACGGCAGGCGCGGAGAAAATCACGGTGTGCTGTCCGACGGCTTCTTACGAGTTCGAGGCACCGCCCGTCAGCGACGTGGTGAGTACCGTAGGCGCAGGAGACAGCTTCAATGCCGGGTTTGCTTGTGCCCTTATCTGGGAAGGCATCATGCCCGAAGACTTGCCCGCCCTCGGCCGCGACGCATGGCAACGCCTCATCGCCACTGCCTGCCGCTTCGCCGGAGAGACCTGCAGAAGCAAAGAGAACTATATCAATCCCCATAACTTCCATTCCTCTCACTAATTCCATCAACTCCCATTAACCTCATACCCTATGAAAAACCTCCTCACAACCCTCTTCCTTTCGGCAGTCGCCCTTGGCGTCAGTGCCGAAGATACCCTTGAAGGCTTCCTCTACGGCAACGTCCCGTCGCCCGACGGCACAGAGTGGCAAAGCCCGCAGAGCCTGTCGCTCAACAAGTTGCAGCCGCGAGCTCATATCTTTCCCTTTGCCGATGCCGATGCGGCCCGCCGTGTCCTGCCCGAGGGGAGCAAGTATTTCCAAAGCCTCGACGGCGTCTGGAAGTTCCATTGGTGCGCTCAACCCGACCAAAGGCCCAGTGGTTTTGCCAATGCTTCCTACGACGTCTCGGCATGGGACGACATTAAGGTGCCCGGCTGCTGGAACGTCCAAGGACTCGGCGGGCACGGCGAGATGAAGTATGGCGTGCCTGTCTATGTCAATCAGCCGGTCATTTTCTATCACGAGGTGAAGAAGGACGATTGGCGGGAAGGCGTGATGCGGGAGCCGAAGGACCAGCGCTGGACGACCTACAACTACCGCAACGAAGTGGGCAGCTACCGTCGCAGCTTCACCGTTCCTGCCGATTGGAAAGGCCGGCAGGTTGTCCTCAACTTCGATGGCGTCGATAGTTTCTTCTATCTTTGGGTCAACGGGAAGTACGTCGGCTTCAGCAAGAACAGCCGCAACACCGCGCGTTTCGACATTTCCGGCTTTCTGCAAGAGGGCGAGAACACCGTCGCGGTAGAGGTTTATCGCAGCAGCGACGGCTCTTTCCTCGAGGCGCAGGACATGTTCCGGCTGCCCGGCATCATCCGCAGCGTCTATCTCACGGCTTTTCCGAAAGTGCAAATCGGCGATCTCACCGTGCGGACAGAGGCGTTGGAGAGCGGCAGGGCACTCATCCGCATTGACCGAAAGATCCGTAACCTCACGGATAGAGAGCAAAGAGGGCTGAAGATAACATACACCATCTATCCCGTCGCTTTGTATTCCGACGAGCCGGGAGAGCCGGTGCGTCAAGTCACGGCAAAGGTCGCAAGGATGTGGAGTGGCGAGAATGCTTTGGCCCAGACCACGACGGACATCGCCGATCCGCTGCTTTGGAGTGCCGAAGCACCCTATCGCTATGTGCTCGTCGCCGAGTTGACGAACAGGAGCGGACGTATCCTCGACTGCACTTCCACCTATTTCGGTGTTCGCCTCGTGGAGATACACGACACGAAGGCAGGCGACGACGAGTTCGGCTTGGCCGGCCGCTACTTCTACGTCAACGGACAACCCGTGAAGCTCAAGGGCGTGAACCGCCACGAGACGAATCCCACGACGGGCCACGCCATCACTCGCGAACAGATGCAGGAGGAGGTGATGCTGATGAAACGCGGCAACATCAACCACGTCCGCCTGTCTCACTACAGCAACGATCCCTACTTCTACTACCTTGCGGACAAGTACGGCCTCTACCTTGAGGACGAGGCAAACATTGAGAGCCACGAGTACTACTACGGTGAGGCAAGTTTG
>Ga0310694_10003021_pt1 | contig 16660 bp, 13 predicted proteins | sample 174DNAGHGhighgp2_FD_203884 | JGI IMG/M metagenome (GOLD analysis project Ga0310694, IMG submission 203884) | Sheep rumen microbial communities from Palmerston North, Manawatu-Wanganui, New Zealand - 1742 DNA GHGhigh gp2 (v2) (version 2) | ecosystem: Host-associated > Mammals > Digestive system... | reverse complement strand
TGCTAACAACCATGTCGGAAGATACAGTAACTATTAGCAGAGAGTCCATGCTGCCTATTGGCACGCTATTGCAGGGCGGCAAGTACCGCATAGAACGTCAGCTCTCCTCTGGAGGGTTTGGAAACACCTATGCTGCAGTCAATACAGAGTTTGAGGAACAGGTGGCCATCAAGGAGTTCTTCATGAGAGGCATTAGCGAGCGTGAGGGCGATGCCATCACGGTCAGCGTAAGCAACAGGACGAACGTCTCGCAGTTTGCTTCGCAGAAAGAGAAGTTCCGCAAGGAGGCACGTCGACTGCGTAAGCTGCGCAACGACCATATCGTAGCCGTGCACGACCTCTTCGAGGAGAACGGTACGGCGTACTACGAGATGGACCTCATTCAAGGTGAGTCGCTCAGCGAACAGATGAGGCGAACAGGTCAGCCACTCTCCGAACAGGAGGCATTAAATGTGCTGCATCAGGTGCTCGATGCTTTGCAGGTGGTACATGCTCAGGGACTGTACCATCTCGACTTGAAGCCGGGTAACATCATGGTGGACCACGAGGGCAAGGCATTGCTCATCGACTTCGGCGCTTCGAAGCAGATGTCGCAGGGCGACGGCTATAGCGTCAGCACCTCGTCTGCCATGGCTTTCACTCCAGGCTATGCTCCACTTGAACAGACGGAGCAGAACATGAAGAGCTTTGGTCCCTGGACCGACCTCTATGCCTTGGGTGCCACGCTCTACAAACTGTTGACCAACCTGACGCCTCCTACGCCCAGTGAGATTCTCATGTCTTCCACGCCGCTTGTCTTCCCCACACCAGTCAGTGCCAAGACGCAGCAGCTCATTGCATGGATGATGAAGCCGCGTCTCGACCAGCGTCCGCAAAGCGTCGCAGAGGTCAAGCAGTATCTTGATGGTATGGCATCGAAACCTACTCCGAAACCTACTCCGAAACCGGACCCCAAACCGATGTCTAAACCGACTCCAAAGCCTACACCTAAGCCGGCTCCTGTGCATGGGGTAACCCAGTCTTCTGGTAATGGTAAGATGTGGCTTGGCAGGGCTGCCATTGCGGCTGGAATTGCGGCTACAATTGTCGTTTATGGGTTCGGCTTTTTGGAGTTCTTTGGCATTCGTGTTGGCGTTAGTGAAGTTCTTGCGGCTGCCGTTGTGGCTATAATTGTCGTTTTTGGGTTCTTCATGTTCAGAGGTAATGATAAGCCTGAGACTGCCGAAACTCCTGACAAACCCAAATTGGAGGTAGTTGTCAATCGTACCTACACCTCGCCAATAAAGGATGGTATGGGTACCTATAGCTATTCCGGGCCTTTGGACAGTGAAGGTCGTCCGAACGGTAATGGAAAGGCTACGTTCTCCAATGGTGACACGTACGTGGGACCCTTCGAACATGGAGTGATGCAGGGAACAGGTGCAACGTACCGTTTTAAGGCTGGCGACAGTTTCGAAGGTGAGATGCAGAACGACCAGTTCTTCAACGGCACTTACACCTCGTCCGACGGAAGTTACTTTAAGGGTTCTTTCTCTAAAGGTCAACCTGAACACGGAACGTGGTATGACAAGAGCGGAAAGAAAATGTAGGTACATTTTGTGAAGCTGGAAGAGAATAATCCGTTACCTTGAAGATTAAAGATTAAACATTAAAAATTAAAGATTAAAAATAAAGATGTATGAAAATAGGTGCATGTATTTGGGAAAACAGGTGCACCCATTTGACAAAACAGGTGCACCTGTTTGGACAGACAGGTGCACCCGTTCTGGAGAAGGACTCGCTTAATTTTTTGTCAAAAATGCTTGTCGTTTCAGAAATAATATATAATTTTGCAGCAAGTAATGCATAATGAATATTTTTTCAAGTGAAATCAATAATTAATTCAAACAACACAGTGAAAATAAGGATTTTAATATTACTCGCCCTGTTGTGCACACTCGTTCAGAAAACCAGTGGACAGGGACTTGCCATTGACCCCACACAGTCTGTCTCTGCCGCCGACGTGGAGGTGACGGAGGTGCCTACCGTGTGGAACGGACACTCAGTTCGGACGGCTTTGGAAATACCTATTCGGGCTCTCATCGCATGCACCGTGGGGGGTGCTGGCTCATCATCGACAGGGGCTGCCGTGTCTCGTTTCGGATTCGCAGCACGCCGTCATATCGAGACGGCAGCCTCGGCTTTGTAATCTTATAACACTTCATCCCAGAAACAATATAGATTCATGGTAGGCTTGTTACTTCTTATAGCCCTTTTGATGTGTCACTTCCTGGCTGACTTCTGCCTGACGTGGCCGGCGCTGATTCGCTCGAAGGCTGACGGACGGAACGTTTGGCCGATACTGCTCCATGCTGCGGTTCATACTGTGCTGATGGGAATCTGTCTGTTTTTGTTTGGTGTTGATTGGCAGATGTTGTTGCTGTTAATGCTCTTGGAGTTAGTAACTCACTTCGTTATTGACACCTGTAAGGCTGCCGTCTCAGTCAGGTATCCTCGTCTTGCCGACGTCAGGCAGAAGTCCTATTGGGTGCTGTTTGGCTTCGACCAGTTGTTACATCAGTTGGTAGTTGTTGCTATTTGGTATGTTGCAGTTTGTCAATTCTTGTTTTTGTAGTATTAAGTAATGAAAGAAGAGCTTTGATGGATTATAAAACAGAAGCAATACCACATAGCAGATGTAAAGCTAAGCGATTCTGGTCTTTACCATTGCTGTTGACAGTCGTGATGCCTCCCTGTTGGTGGTTAATCCTGTCATGGAGATACATCTTGCCAATCAGTGGTTCATCAACGTGTCTGGTGCCTACTACGTGCGCCGAACCTTCTATAAATACTATGACAAGGTGAATGCCAACACCTTCGAGACCAAAATAGGACTGACTGTCAGGCTGTAAAATATAAAACAATATTAGTATTTTAGGACGAAGATATGAAATAATTGATAATTGATAATTGACAATTGATATTTTTTATTACCTTTGCATCCGATTTAAACTTAAACATATATTGTAGATATGATTCAGATTACTTTTCCCGACGGATCTGTTCGCTCGTATGAGCAGGGCGTGACGGGTTTTGAGATTGCCGAGAGCATTTCGCCGGCTCTGGCACGCGACGTACTCAGTTGCGGAGTTAACGGCGAGACAGTAGAGTTGAACCGCCCCATCATGGAGGATGCTAAGATTGAACTGTACAAGTGGGACGACGAAGAAGGCAAGCACACGTTCTGGCACACCAGTGCACACTTGCTGGCTGAGGCATTGCAGGAGTTGTATCCTGGCATTCAGTTTGGCTTCGGACCTGCCATTGAAAACGGTTTCTTCTACGACGTGCTGCTGAAGGACGGTGAAATGATTAAGGAGAGTGACTTCCCCAAAATCGAGGACAAGATGCGTGAGCTGGCTTCGAAGAAGGAGCCTGTCGTACGTCGTGAGGTGTCGAAGGCTGATGCCCTGAAGGAGTTTGCTGCCGACGGCCAGACCTACAAGTGCGAGCATATTGACGAGGATCTTGAGGACGGTACCATCACTACATATACACAAGGTGCGTTCACCGACCTCTGTCGTGGTCCACACTTGGTAAACACAGGTGCCATCAAGGCTATCAAACTGACCAATGTGGCAGGTGCCTTCTGGCGTGGTGATGCTACGAAGCAGCAGTTGCAGCGTCTGTATGGCATCTCGTTCCCCAAGAAGAAGATGCTCGATGAGTATCTCGTAATGCTCGAAGAGGCAAAGAAACGCGACCATCGTAAGATTGGTAAGGAGATGGAGCTGTTCATGTTCTCTGACAAGGTAGGCAAGGGCTTGCCCATTTGGCTGCCAAAGGGTACAGAGCTCCGTCTGCGTCTGCAGGATCACCTGCGTAAGGTTCAGAAACGTTTTGGCTATCAAGAGGTTATCACTCCACATATTGGCTCGAAAAACCTCTACGTCACCTCTGGTCACTGGGATCATTATGGTAAGGATTCTTTCCAGCCCATCACCACTCCCGAGGAGGGCGAGATCTATATGCTCAAGCCGATGAACTGTCCTCACCACTGTGAGATTTTCGCATGGAAGCCACGCAGCTATCGTGACCTGCCATTGCGCATTGCTGAGTTTGGTACGGTCTATCGTTACGAGCAGTCAGGCGAATTGCATGGCTTTACCCGTGTACGTTCGTTCACTCAGGACGATGCTCATATCTTCTGCCGTCCCGACCAGGTGAAGCAGGAGTTCCTCAACGTGATGGATATTATAGGTATCGTGCTCACCGCCTTTGGTTTCAACTTCGAGGCACAAATCTCCCTGCGCGATCCTAACGACCACGATAAGTATGTGGGTACTGACGAGGACTGGGCACTGGCAGAGCGCGCCATTGTTGAGGCTTGCCAAGAGAAGGGTCTGCCTGCCAAGGTAGAATATGGTGAGGCAGCATTCTATGGTCCTAAGCTCGACTTCATGATCAAGGATGCCATTGGCCGTCGCTGGCAGTTAGGTACCATTCAGGTCGATTACAACCTGCCTAAGCGTTTCCAACTGGAATATACCGACGAGGACAACCAGAAGAAGACACCTGTCATGATTCACCGTGCACCATTTGGCTCACTCGAGCGTTTCACGGCTGTGCTCATCGAGCATACCAGTGGTCACTTCCCACTCTGGCTCACTCCCGACCAGGTAGCTATCCTGCCCCTGTCGGAGAAGTACAACGACTATGCTCATCAGGTGATGAAGCAGCTTGACCTGGCTGGTGTACGTGCTCAGGTAGATGACCGTAACGAGAAACTGGGTCGTAAGATTCGTGACAACGAGCTGAAACGTATTCCTTACATGCTCATCGTTGGTGAGAAGGAAGCTGCCGAGGGTCTTGTCTCTATGCGTCAGCAGGGTGGTGGCGAGCAGGCTACTATGACTGTTGATGAGTTCGCTCAGAAGATCAATGGCTTGGTAGCAGAAATGACCAAGGACTTCTAAGAGAAAATGATGAATACTGACTTCTTAGGAAGGGCACAATTACTGTTGGGCGATGACGTTATGCAACGTGTCGCCCAACAGCGTGTTATAGTGTTTGGATGCGGTGGGGTAGGGTCCTGGTGCATCGAAGCACTGGTTCGCTCTGGCATCCGTCACCTGACCATCGTCGATTTCGACCGTGTCAGTATTACCAACATCAACCGTCAGCTGATGGCTACTCAAGAAACCGTAGGACAGGTGAAGGTAGAAGCCATGCGTGACCATCTGCTGACCATTAACCCTGAGGCTGACATCACCATCAGGAATGAGGTGTACAACCAAGACAGTGCCTCCAGTTTCCAGTTGGATGACTACGACTACGTAATAGATGCCATCGACTCACTGCCCGACAAGCAGCTGCTCATTGAGCAAGCCACCCGTTCGAAGGCCAAGCTCTTCTCGTCTATGGGTGCAGCCTTGAAACTGGATCCCACACGTGTTCGGGTGGCAGAGTTCTGGAAGGTAAAGGGTTGTCCGTTGGCACGTGCCTTGCGTCAGCGTTTCAAAAAGTCCCAGCGCTTCCCTGCCCGTAAGTTCCAGTGTGTGTTCAGCGAGGAACTGGTACGTAACCAAGGTGTTGGTGAGCAGGCTAATGGCAGTCTGGTACACATCACCGCCATCTTTGGTTTCACCCTTGCCGGATTGGTCATAAGTGATATACAAAAACGAACTAAACTCGTCTGAAATAATACATCGGGCCATCCAAGGCAGCATTGTCGTCGATGATAAGAAAACCATTGAAAAGCCTTGTGAAGAAGGTGACAGAGCCGCCAATAGTTATCTTGTTGTCTTCCAGAGAATAGGCATACGTGCCAGACTGAACAATAGCATAGGCATATGTGCTTGAAGGAACAAAATTCAGGTTACCTGCAGACGTTACAACAACTGTTCCGTCTTGACGGAATTGGACGATGAACTCTCCTCGCGAGATATTGTGAAGACCACCGTATTGAGAGGAGCCATAAGCCATATACCACGAACCTTCAATGTCCGACAGAACGAGTGGTTCCTGATAGCACTGTCCTGTCAGTTTGTTTTCGGTTCGCTGATATTTCACTTCCTTGTTGTCCAGTTTGGGGTATAGCTTCCAGAAAAAGAAATCAACAAAAGCCATGGTTGCTGCTTCGTTCACATAATTGTTGACAATGATGTCCAGAACGTAACAGTCGTCCTTATTCCATAAATCAACATCAAACAGATGGTAGGAACTGTTGTTGCCGTAGGTCTTTCCGAAAATCAGGGTATATTTATTAAAGTCAATGTCAGGAAGTGGCAGTGAACCATGATAGAGTGATGCCAGTTCCTCACTGCTACGTACCACATAGACCTCGCTCTTGTGCTCATTATTGTTAAAGAGCGACGTGTTCTTGTCTGCCTCTCCGTCCCAAGCTGGCAAATGTAATGCCTGATTGAAAAATAAAGCTTGGTCGCTGGTTGATGTGCAGTAATTGACGAATTCGCCATCCGTTTGCACAGGCACTGTTGTGCCTTCTTGTCCGTGTGTCAACTCTTCAATGGGTTGTAAAACAACGGGGTGTACCACCGTATTGTCATCGCTCGAACAGCCACTTAGAATAATTGCGCATAGAGCTACAATGAAAAGGAATTGCGTTCTTTTTGTCATGTCAAATAGATAATGTTTTGTTCTGCAAATATACTTATTTTATTTTAATAAACAACGCAAATAGAGAATGTTTGCATCATGCGGTGTTATTAATTATTATTAACCAGACTTTGACTATTAGCACTCTGTCCAAATCATTAAGGTAGTTCGTTAAATTTGGGTTAATTCTGCGTGTTTATCATGGCAAAAGGAAAGTTTTTTGTAAATTTGCAATTGAAAATGTATAACCAAGCATAAACAGAAATCTATGAAAGTATATAAGGCACACATTATTTATACTAAACAGCGTGAGCAGTTTGAAATTCTTGAAAACGGCTATGTGGCAGTTGATGGCGGTCGCATTTGTGGCGTGGCATCCGACTTCGAGTCTCTTGGCTGTCCTGATGCTGAGGTGATTGATTTTGGCAATAAACTTCTTATTCCAGCCATGAACGATGTTCATGTTCATGCACCGCAGTATCATAATCAGGGTATCGCCATGGATTTGGAGCTGTTGCCATGGCTTGACAACTATACCTTCCCTGAAGAGAGCAAGTTCTGTGATATTGACTATGCAGAGCTTATTTACCGGCGTTTTGTTCGTCATTTGTGGCGAGTAGGTACCATGCGCGCAGTGGTGTTTGCTACCATTCATACTGAAAGTACCCGGCGCCTGATGGAACTCTTCGACGAGGCTGGCATGGGTGCACTTGTGGGTAAGGTTTGTATGAACCGCAACAGTCCTGAGAGTCTTACGGAGTCGGTAGAAGATGCCGTCAGAGGTATGGAGATGTTAGCGGAGACATATAAAGACCGCGAAGCGCTGGTGCGACCAATTGTAACGCCACGTTTCATTCCTTCATGTACGCCCGAGATGCTTCGGGCATGTGGTGAGATGGCACGTCGTTATCAGTTGCCTGTTCAGTCGCATTTGTCGGAGAACTTGTCGGAGATACAGCTGGTTCGTGAGTTGGAACCGGAGAGTGAGGGCTATGGCGATGTCTATCGTCGTTATGGCCTCTTCGGACAAACTCCAACAATAATGGCTCACTGCGTATGGAGCGACGCCAATGAGCGCCGGCTGATGAAAGAGGGTGGGGTGATGGTAGCTCACTGTCCTTCATCCAATTTTAATGTGTCATCCGGTATGGCTCCTGTGCGTACCTTTTTCGACGAAGACATCAAAGTCGGTTTGGGCAGTGACATCAGTGGTGGTCATGACCTGAGCATCTTCCGCATGATGGTCTATGCTATTCAGGTAAGCAAGATGCACTATCAGCGTAACCATGACATGGCATTCCTCACGTTGTCGGAGGCATTTTGGATGGCCACGAAGTGTGGAGGCAGCTTCTTTGGTAAGGTAGGTAGTTTCGAGAAAGGTTACGACTTCGATGCTTTGGTCATAGATGACCGTGACCTCTATCCGGAGGACTACACCATTCCCCAACGACTGGAGCGCTTCATCTACCTTGGCGATGACCGCCAGATAGCTCATCGCTTCTGTCGTGGTAAAGAGGTGCTCATGCCTGAGTCAAAATGACTTAGGCATGTAGCTCGAGAACGAAACGGGTACCCTTGGTGAAACTGGGGTCGATATCGAGGTCACCTTTCATCTTCAGTGCCATTTGTTTGCAGATAGGCAGCCCAAGTCCGTCGCCAGTAGTAAGGTCACGTACCTCACGGAAAGGTTTGAATATGTCTTCACGCTGCTCCTCGGGTATGCCTTTGCCAGTGTCAGAAACAAGGAACTGGTAAGTATGAGGGCTGCGCTTTTTGAAGTCCAGCCAAATGCTTCCTCCTTCAGGAGTATATTCAGCAGCATTGTTCAGTAGGTGCAACAATATGTGGGAAACGTATTCTTTGTTGATGTCAACATTCATCTTTGGTACATTTAGCGTCAGATTGACATCCTTCTTTACCTTGCCACGTATCTGGTCAACGATATCTTCGCTGAACTTCTGAATGGCTGTTTCCTCCTTTTCTATGGCATCCTCGTCTGCATTCTCCAGGTCTGACAATTGCTGTATGTGTCCAGAGAAGTCGAGCAAAGCCTGAACTTCTGGTACACGCTTGTCAAGTTTCTGGAAGGTTGGCTCCAGCTGACCTGCAATGTTGCTGATGAATTTAGCTTTCAGGGCGTTACTCTCATTAGCCAGTTTGATGGTTTTCTTCTGCTTTCGTGTCAGAAGAATATAACGCATCAGCACCATACCTCCGAAGATAAGTGCAGCAGCCAGCACAACAGCAAGAATGGAAAGGGCAATGATGGTAGCCCATCGTGCTGTCAGCGAACTGTCTTTATCGGCTATGGTAGCCTCGTTGTCGGAAATCTGCTGTTTCAAGGCTGCTATCTCGTCAGCATGCTTCAGTGCAGTTGCCGAGTCTTTCCATGCAATATAATTACTGTATGACTGTGCTACAAGACTTGCATTGTTGCTCTTGCGTCCATTGGAAATGAGAGCCTGATAGACTTCATCTACCTTGTCATAGTCTTTGCTGGCAGTCAGTTTGTCGGCCATTTCTTTGAAAACGGCATTACCTTTGTCGTTCATGCCAAAGGTATAGTAATAGATGGCTTTGTTATAAAGCAGGTCGTTCTTGATGTTTTCGTCACTTGACTGGTTGGCAAATGTTTCCAGGTTGTTAAGTTGCTCCTTGGCACTATCGGCCTTTCTCAACTTGATGTACATTTGCAGGCGTTCCTTCGTGGTCAAGTAACGAAGGGAAGCTTGCGTAGAAGCATCGGGCTTGGAAGCGTAGATGGCTTGTTCTGCTCTTCGCAGTAACTCGAATGCCTCATGATAAAAATTTTCTTTGTAGTACAGGGCAGTTGCCTTAGTGGCACACTCTACACCTTGGCGTACCTTTCCATTGTTAATGTAGTCATTAAAGGCACTGATGTACGTTGAACGTGCTTTGGCAACCTCGCGGTTAGCGTCGAACTGTTCTGCGCGTTTCTGCAGATCACTCTTTTGTGTGTCCTGTGCACAAAGGTATGTACAACAGGTAAAAAGGCAGAAGAAGATAAGGGAAAAAACTTTTTTGTACATATTTATAATAATTTTGTTGTCATTTTATGAGTGCAAAAGTAAACAAATAATTGATTTCTTCCAAGTTTTTTTCGTGTTTTTTATGTGATATTGCTAAAAGGTAAGCACTATTTACGCCTTTAGGACTAAAAATAAATGGGAAAATATTTTGTTAATTCACTGATTATTCGTAACTTTGCAGCCGATTTACGAGAAAGCAGAACTAAAATTAGTTGATGAAGAACGACAACATGAAGAATCAGTACCGCGTGAATGAGCAGATTCGCGTTCGCGAGGTGCGTATTGTAGGAGACGGTGGAAGTACTGTGGTACCTACTCGTCAGGCATTAGATATGGCTCACGATCAAGGAGTGGACTTGGTGGAGATTTCCCCCAATGCTCAGCCTCCCGTATGTCGTCTTATAGACTATTCTAAGTTCCTGTATCAGCAGAAGAAACGCCAGAAGGAGATGAAGGCGAAGCAGGTGAAGGTAGAGGTGAAGGAAATTCGTTTCGGTCCCCAGACCGACGAGCACGACTACCAGTTCAAGCTGAAGCATGCCAAGGAGTTTCTGGAGGAAGGAAATAAGGTACGTGCATACGTGTTCTTCCGTGGTCGTAGTATTTTGTTTAAAGAGCAGGGCGAAGTTTTGCTGCTACGTTTCGCAAATGATCTGGAAGAGTATGGCAAGGTGGAGTCCATGCCAAGTCTTGAAGGTAAAAAGATGTTCCTCTATCTGGCACCCAAGAAAGCTGGTGTAGCCAAGAAGAGTCAGCAGAAGCGCGACAATGAACGTCGAGAGGCTGAGGCAAAGGAAGCCGACCGCATCATTGAAGAGGCAGAAAAGCCGTCGAACGGTGGCTTGCTGGCGAATGCTAAAATCAGTGCTGATGCACTGAAGAAGCTGACAGAGAGTGAAGATTAAGTAGAAACAAGGTGCGTAACGCCCGGTATATGCGTTGCCACCGTATAATAAATAACAATTAAAAAACAAAAAACAATGCCAAAAGTTAAGACAAACTCCGGAGCGAAGAAAAGATTCTCGTTCACCGGAACAGGTAAGGTAAAGAGACATCATGCTTACCACAGCCACATTCTTACGAAGAAGACCAAGAAACAGAAGCGTAATCTGGTTCACCAGGCAATCGTTGATGTTTCAAACATGAAGCAGGTTCGTGACCTGTTGTGTCTCCGTTAAACCTATTGTCAAACATTTAAAGTAAAGGAAAGAAACTATGCCAAGATCAGTAAATCACGTTGCTTCAAGAGCAAAGAGAAAGAGAATTCTGAAACTTACTCGCGGTTACTTCGGTGCCCGTAAGAATGTTTGGACAGTAGCCAAGAATACTTGGGAGAAAGGTCTTACATACGCTTATCGCGATCGTAGGAACAAGAAACGCACCTTCCGTGCACTGTGGATTCAGCGTATTAACGCTGCCGCTCGTCTCGAAGGCATGAGCTATTCTGCTCTGATGGGTGCTTTGAACAAAGCTGGTATCGAGATTAACCGTAAGGTACTCGCTGACCTGGCTGTCAATAACCCTGAGGCTTTCAAGGCTATCGTAGCTAAGGTGAAGTAAATTTTATCCAAGCCTAAAAAATAAAAGAGGACTGCAGCATTAGCGTGCAGCCCTCTTTATTTATTTGTTATTCATACCTTTCATGCTCAATGAAATACGCTGTCGTCGCAAATCAACTGCTGTGACGCGTACACGCACATGCTGGTGGAGACGTACCACTTGAGTAGGATCACTCACATACTTGTCGGCCAGTTGTGAGATGTGTACAAGTCCGTCTTGGTGGACCCCAATATCTACGAAGGCACCAAAATTTGTAATATTGGTTACGATGCCGGGCAATTCCATTCCTTCGTGTAGGTCTTCTATGGTTTGTACGTTCTGGTCAAACTCAAACTCTTCTATCTTTTCTCGAGGGTCGCGGCCAGGTTTTTCAAGTTCCTGCATGATGTCTGTCAGTGTTGGAATGCCTACCTCTGCTGTTACATATTTATTAATGTCGATAGCTGTACGTTTGGACTTATCGCTAATGAGTTCTTTTACTGTACATCCATTGTCTTTTGCCATTTGTTCCACGATGTTGTAACTTTCAGGATGAACGGCAGAGTTGTCCAAAGGGTTAGGTGCATTAGGAATACGAAGGAAACCTGCACACTGTTGATATGCTGCAGGTCCAAGACGTGGAACCTTTTTTAGTTGTGTTCGACTGGTGAAAGCTCCGTTTTCACGACGATAATCGACAATGTTTTGTGCCAGTACTGGTCCTAATCCGCTGACATATGTCAATAGATGACGTGATGCCGTATTCAGGTTGACACCGACAGAATTGACACAACTCTCAACTACGTGGTCAAGTGAATGTTTCAACTTGGCTTGATCAACATCGTGCTGATATTGTCCTACACCTATGCTCTTTGGGTCAATCTTTACCAGTTCTGCCAATGGGTCTATGAGCCGACGGCCAATACTTACTGCTCCACGTACAGTAACATCCTCGTCAGGGAATTCTTCACGAGCGGTCTTGGAAGCAGAATAAACAGATGCACCGTCCTCACTGACAGTATAGATGATTGGCTTTGGGCTGTTGACTATTGGTTTTTTGCTAATAGTTAACGGCCAATTGCTAATTACCTCACTCACAAAATCCTTTGTCTCGCGGCTCGCTGTTCCGTTACCAATAGCAATGGCTTCAATATGATAATCGCTTATCATCTGCTGGAGATGAATGGATGCTTGCATACGATGATTAATAGGAGGGTGGGGGAAGATGGCTTCATGGTGTAGCAAGTTACCTTGTTCGTCCAGACAGACAACCTTACAGCCAGTACGGAAACCTGGGTCGATGCCCATGACGCGTTTTTGTCCCAGTGGTGCCGAGAGCAATAATTGTCGCAGGTTTTGTGCGAAAACATTGATAGCTTCTTCGTCAGCTCGTTCCTTGCTCTGTGCAGCATACTCCGTTTCTATGCTGGGCAGTAGCAGTCGTTTATAGCCATCTTCCACGGCCTCAGCCACCAGTTTACTACATGCATTGTGTCCTCGGACATAGTGTCTTTGCAATCGGGCTATGGCATCGTCATCTTCAATAGTAATACTGACGCGCAGTATTCCTTCTTCCTGTCCACGTCGCATGGCCAGCAAACGATGACTGGAGCAACGTTTCAGCGGTTCCTCCCAGTCAAAGTAGTCACTATATTTCTGGGCTTCGTCAGAGTCGCGTTTCGCCTTGACAACTTTTGACACGATGAATGCTTCACGTCTGAAAGCACTACGGACACTGTTCCTGGACTGTTCGTCTTCGCTCACTTGTTCGGCAATAATGTGCTGAGCACCTTTCAAAGCAGATTCTGCATCAGTGACATCCTTATTGAGAAAGCGCTTAGCAGCCTGTAATGGCTGAGACTCACGTTGTAAAAGAAGAATTTGTGCCAGTGGCTCCAAACCTTGTTCTCGTGCTACTTGGGCACGAGTACGGCGGCGAGGCTTGAATGGCAAATAGATATCCTCTAATGTGGTTAGTTCCCAACAGTCATTGATACGCTTTTGCAGTTCGGCAGTCATTTTGCCTTGTTCGGTGATGGTCTTTACAATAGTCTCCTTACGTTTGGCCGTTTCTTTCAGACGTTCAGCCCTGTCACTAATAGCTGTAATCTGTACTTCATCAAGCCCGCCGGTACGTTCTTTCCTGTATCGTGAGATAAACGGGATGGTACATCCCTCGTCCAGCAGCTTGAGCGTGTTCTCTACTGCATGCTCGTTTATGTGTAACTCGTTGGCAATGAGTTGCGTGAAGATTTTTATTTGTTCCATCTTCGTTCATATTTTGATGCAAAGATAAAACTTTTTTTTGAGAAATAAACATAACCAGTTTAATTTAACGTCAATTACTATGGTTTCCCCCAAAAAGGAATCTTCGACAGCCAAATAAATAAGAGCATTTTACAGTTTCACTTTAGGTACCACCAGACCATCAAACAGGTTCACTATTCTCTGGGCATAGCCGGCATCGCGCTCCGAGTGGGTCACCATCAAGACGGTGGTGCCATCTTGATTTAGTTGGGTCAGCAACTGCATCACTTCCAGTCCGTTTTTTGAGTCGAGGTTTCCAGTAGGCTCATCGGCAAGGATGAGTTTGGGATTCATCACCACAGCACGGGCGATGGCCACACGCTGCTGCTGTCCGCCAGAGAGCTGCTGGGGAAAGTGATGGGCGCGATGTGAGATGGCCATGCGGCGTAGCACTTCTTCGACGCGCTGTTTGCGCTCCTTCTTGGGCACGCCGAGGTAGGTCAGTGGCAGTTCTACGTTTTCCTCAACATTGAGTTCGTCGATGAGGTTGAAACTCTGGAATACGAAACCTATCTGCCCCTTGCGTACTGCCGTGCGCTGGCTCTCCTTCAATGTGCCAACCTCCTGTCCGTCGAGCCAATACTTGCCGGCAGTAGGATTGTCGAGCAGGCCCAATATATTTAATAAGGTGGACTTGCCACAGCCCGATGGCCCCATGATGGCCACAAACTCACCTTTCTTCACTTCTAACGATACGCCCCCGAGGGCTACGGTCTCCACCTCTTCCGTGCGGAACACTTTCTGAATGTTTTCTAACTTAATCATCATGACTATTTACTATTTACAGATTTACTATTTACTATTTATTTACGATTTTGTTATTTAGCTATTTATTCTGTCTTAAGATCGTTCTCTGAATCGCAGCGAGCCAGCCCTAGGTATTGCCTGTCTACACAGGTTTTACCTTGTTAACCGCCGTCATAGTCTGACCATACAAGCAACTCCCGTTGTTCCAACAGTTAATGATGAAGCAGGAAAACATGATGTGTACATGACTATACAGAAACTGAACTCGATGCGAATGATACATATTATTCTGTCTTGAGATAATTCACGGGATTGCTGGTGGCCACGCGATAGCAGCCGATGCTTACTACTGAGAGGATGACGACAATGACCAGCAGGGCGCAGCCTGCGAAGGCCAGGGCAGACAAGGGAGCCTTCTCGCTGAACTGCTCCAGCCACAGGCGGGCTACATGCCATGCCCCTACAAGTCCGATAAAAACAGCCGGCAGGGCAACGCGGAGAATGTCGGTGAAGAACAAGTGCAGCACATCGCGCGTCCGTGCACCGTTCACCTTACGGATGGCAATCTCCTTCTGCCTACGGGCTATCTCGCCTGCCAGATAGCCAATGAGTCCGATAAGGGCGATGAGCAGGGCCACCACTCCGCCTATCATCACCGTCGTGCGGAAGCGGTGGGCATCGGTATAGAGTTCGGTCATCATCTGACTATAGGGCGTGACGGCAATGTCGGGATTGTCGGTCATCAGCCGCTTCACCAGTTTGTTGGCTTCCTCCAGGCCGTCCATCGAGTGGAAGCGGATGTAGAGATAGTGCATCTGGTCGGGCTTGCGGCTATAGTAGCAGAGGCTGGGACGAGTGTCCGGGTCGGTGATGCTGCCTATGCGGGTGTCCTCATACACGCCGACGATGGTGTAAGGTCCCTGGAACGAGGTGCAGATAATCTGCTTGCCCACGGCACGGTCCCAACCGGCTATCTGCTTCATGCGCTCTTCAAACTGTCGGCTCACCATCACCTCACGCAGTGTGTCCGCCTGCTCCGTGAATGTGCGGCCGGAGACGATGGGAATGCCCATCACGTCGAAATAGCCGTCGCCCACGTAGTAGAGGTCGGCGATGTTCATATTCTCCCGCTCGCTGCCGGGCAGATAAATGTTGTCGCCGCTTTGGTACTCCGTCAGATTGGCGTAGGCCATCGTGACACCCTTCACGCCCGACAGCTTGCGCAACTCCTCCATGGCCAGCTGGCATTGCTCGCTGCTGACACCGTCTTTCAGCACCGCGCCAAGCGTGGCGTAGTCGTAGCCGGGATCATCGTTGACCATCATCCGATACTGGCGCCCCACGACGGAGAGCAGCACGATGAGGAACGTGGCCGAGGCAAACTGCAGGCCCAGCAACAGCAGTTTCCACAGACGGTGGCTCTGGCTGTAGTTCTTGAATGCCGCCGACACGGGCACATGGGTATAGATATAGCCCGGCACCAAGCCCGTAAAAAGCAGCACGGCAATGCAAATCGTCACGATCAACCACACGTTGCTGCCTGTGGTCAGCAGCACCGCCAAGGGTGCACCGACCAGTTCCTCTACCGTGTCCTTGGCCAGGAGCAGCAACAGGGCTGCCAGCGACAGCGACAACAGTAGGTGGACGGTGCTTTCGCTCACCACCTTATAATATATATGGCGTGCCGTTGCACCATAGCACATGTGAACGGCCATCTCTCGCGCCCTGCGGCTGATGCCGCCGATGACGAGCAGCAGATAGTTGAGCACGGCACAGCCGATGAGCACGACAGCCAGCAGGGATAGAATCCACGTCATGCGGCGAGTGCCCTCGTCGTTCTTATGGTAATCGCGTAGCGGACCGACAGAGAACCCGAGGTCAACACCGGCTTTCCTCAGTTGTTCCTCAGGCAGGTTTTCGCGCTGCATCTTCTCTATCTGAGATTTCAGGTCGTCGGGGCCTATGCCATCAGCCAGACGGACATAGGAATGATAGCGGTCGTTACCCACCCAGTTGTCGCGGCCGTCATACATCACATGGATAATCGATGGCATTGCCAACATCACCTCCAGGCCATGCAGCTTCGAGTTCAGGGGGATATCCTCATAGATGCCGCCCACGGTCAGTGCCCAGCCGCCCCGCTTGTTATAAAAGACCTTTTTGCCGACAATCTCGAGCGGATTGTCTGTCCCCGCTAACTTCTCGGCCAGCGAGAGGGGAATCATGCAGCAGTCCACCTGACTGAGCGTCTTCTTCGGATGGCCCGCCAGCACCTTGAAGGGGAACACATCGAAGAAACAGCTGTCCACGAGGGCAAAGTTGGTACGCACACGCTTGTCATCGTCTGTCACGACGGGCATGTCGTAGGCAAAAGAGGTATAGCGCGTGGCCGCCTCCACCTGCGGGCAGTAGCGCTTCAG
>Ga0310694_10003020_pt1 | contig 16667 bp, 12 predicted proteins | sample 174DNAGHGhighgp2_FD_203884 | JGI IMG/M metagenome (GOLD analysis project Ga0310694, IMG submission 203884) | Sheep rumen microbial communities from Palmerston North, Manawatu-Wanganui, New Zealand - 1742 DNA GHGhigh gp2 (v2) (version 2) | ecosystem: Host-associated > Mammals > Digestive system... | reverse complement strand
GGTGCTCAGCTTCTCGGCTTCGGATTTCGCGCGCTCATCTTCAGCCTTCTTGCGCTCTTCATCTGCTTTCTTGCGTTCATCGGCAATCCGCTGACGGAAAACATCGCCGGCACTGACGAACCCGTACTTCTGTCCCACGCTTACGAATGCCATATCAAGCTCCTTTTGCGCCTCTTCGCTGAGGTACTCTGCCAAATATACACTAATTTTATGTAGCAAGCAAGAGGCCTCGTAGTGCGGCAACTTGCGCAGGGCGTCTGCGAATTTCGGCAGGATTTAATGACAAAATCCATGCCGTAATCCTCGATGTACGAGTAGATGGAAATGTACCACAGACTCAAAATTTCGAGGTTCCAGAAAGTGGAACTTTTCGGGGAAAATTTTCATTTGTGTGAATATTCCAAGTTGGAATAATGTGAAACTCTGAAAAAAAATAAGGTGTTTGTATACATTTCTGTATTTTTAGTATATATTTTTGAATGTAAAATTAAAAAGGAAATGGTATGTACCTTTGTTACGATATCCGAGGAATTCAGTCCTTCATTTTCAGAATTCCCAAACTGAAATATATCATAGGCGGAAGCGCCGTTATAGACCGCTTTGACCGAGAAACTATCAAAAATTTAACGCTCCCGCAAGGGTGCGAACGCTTGTTTACAGGCGGCGGCAAAGGTACTTTTTCGTGCCCTACCAAGGACGCCGCAGAGGACCTGCGTCGAATTATTCTTGGCGAAGCGACAAAAATAGGTGTGGATATCCGATTTGGAATCGACGAAGACTATGACAAGGCGAGCAAGCATGCGACCGATTTATATCCGTATATTCCGGCAAATCTTTCTGGCGAATACCCCTGCAATGTCAGTGGGCTTTACCCGGTAGATTCCCCCAAGGCGGAACATCCGATTGTGAAGTCGCGTTTGTTCAACCGCGAAGCTCCAAGAGATTCAGAAGAATACAAGATGTTCCGTTATTTTGAACAGCGCCTCTTGGAAAAAGAAGGACTTGCCGCCGAACTTGATGCAGCAAACGCAGAAAAGCTGGAATTTTTCCACAATGTGGCGACAACCGATGATCGAGGAAACTACGACAAGGACGGCGATATCGGTGCGAAAGTTCTCGGCGATCGCAACCGCTGGGCAGTCATTTGCATGGATGGAAACGACATGGGTTCCCAAATGACCGAAAAGCTGAAAAGTCTTGAAGGTGACGGCGAGAAGGGTGTAAAGATGTCCCGTTGGGTAAAGGCGATGAGTGCTGCCATAGACCGTTGCTCTACCCAGGCGGCAAAGGCAGGAATCAAGGCCGTTTACGACAAGTGGGCTCCGTCAGATGACCAACAGAATATAGAAGGTGAAAAGAAGTTTGTGTTGCCGTTACGCCCGCTGGTGGTGGGTGGCGATGATATCACGATTCTTTGCCATGTGAACTATGCCATGGACTTTGTCAAGGCAGCATGTGAAACTTTTGAACAGGTGTCTCGCGAAGAAAATGACAAGGCTGTAAATGAAATCGGCGAGTCAATTTGGCCTGCGACGGGTGGTCGTATCTCCATTTCGGCGGGAGTTCTATATTGCCCCGTGTCACTTCCGCTCCATTCGGCGATTGCGTATACCGAGGCCTTGCTAGCGAGTGCAAAAACTCGTGGCCGCGCCGTAAAGGCTGAGAATGTGGAAAAGGGAGAATCGGAAAAATGTCCGACTCCGGCCTCCATCGACTGGGAGCACATTACGGATTCTGTGATTGAAACGCCGGCCATCTACCGTAAGCGCCACCTGTATTTTGCCGATCCCGATATCGGTAAAAATGTGAGTCTGACCAAGCGCCCATATACCTTGCAGGAATTTGGAAAAGTAGAAGCCCTGGTGAAAAAATACCGCGATAAAATTCCGACCAGCACGCGTCATAAGGTGACAACGGCACTTACAAAATCCCAGAATGACCGTATGGCTTTTGTCGCAAGTATTGCCAAGAACCATAAGGATTTGGCCGAAGATTTGATGGAACCGGGTTTTGAAATTTTTGGAGCGGGAAAATCCGAATGGGTTGAATCGTCAGACCATAAGGAAATTTCGACACCGGTGGTAGATGCCATGCAACTCCTTGAAGAAGAAATGAGAATGAAGGAGGGGACGAATAATGATTAAGCTTAACTACACAATTGTTTTAAAATCGGATGCAGAAATCGCAACTGGATTTGGTTCCTCTCTGCTCGATGCCATTGCTCCTAGAAACCTCAAGGGGAACTTTGTAATACCCGCTTCGCATGTCAAGGGATTGCTCAGGCAATCACTTCTGGATGCTATGGAGCTTTTGCCGGAACAGGCAAGAGCTGCCTGTAACAAGATGCTTGGTTCTGCAGGTGAAAGTGCTGATGTTGGTGGCCTACTTGCCCTGACCGAAGCTGTTTCGGACAAAAAAGAGTCTGTCGTTATTAGTAGGACTTCGATAAACGAGTATGGCACAGCAAAAAAAGGGTCGCTTCGCACGACCGAAGCTGTTCCTGTCGGAACGGAATTCAGAGGCTCGATTACTGCCGATGTTCCCGAAAAATCCGGCTATGAATATTTGCTGAAGTTTGCGCTACTCTCGATTATGGAACTGGGTGGGAGCCGTAGCCGTGGCTGTGGCGCATGCCTTGTGAAAATAGAGGGCGAAAATCGCAAACCGGGCGACTTGCTGCTTGAATCGCTTAATGCCAATTACGATTTACCAACAGCCACTAGCGGCATTGCTGTAAAGGGTGATCCGCAAAAACAGGTGTTGGTTCGCCTGGAACTAAAGACAAATTCTCCGATTTGCGTTCCGGAACTCCCGGTGGTGGGCAACAACACGATTTGTTCTGGCTGGAGCATTCCGGCCAGTGCCGTGCAAGGGATTTTGCTTACGCGAATTAATGCTGTCAATTCCGATGTCGCAACGGCATGTTTTAATTCGCCTTTGTTCAGGACTTGGCCGTTGCAGCCAGCTCCCGAAGGAGAGTCTTTCAAGGGCTGCGTGCCGGTGCGTGCATCTGCTTCGCATAAGATAAGCAAGCTTGCCGATGCAAACAAAAAGTTTAATTTCTGCGACGAAATTCTTGAAGAATATGAATGGAAAAAGGCTCCTGCCAATGCCCCAATCAAGTCTGCCGATGGTGTGCTTATCAAGACTGCAACAGAGGTGGTGCTCTGGCGTTCCGGGGACATGGCCCGCTACTTGAGCGCCCACGGTGTCATCAATGGCGATGCCAAGGAAGGCGGCAGTCGCCGGAACCTGTTCACGGTGCAGTCCGTTGCCGAAACGAACTTTGTCGGTTTTGCATCGATGCCTGAAGATGCATACAACTTAATCAAGGCCTCGCTTGAAAAGAATAATTCTGTACTCGTGGGCAAGGCACGCAATGTGCGTGGCAATGGAACGTTGTCGATATCCGAACCTTTGCCGTCGTTCCCTTTGAGCTTGCCGAAATCGGAAAAGTCTTCATGTGAATTGCCTGCGTTTATTGTGCAGTCGCCTGTGCTTTTGCCTGCGGATACCGACCGGAATCTTTCGGCTGCAAAAATGCTTGAAAAGGTTGTAGAAGCTGCTGGCTGGGGTAAGGTAAAGGAGAGTTCTGCAATGGTGCAGATCATGTTCGGCTGGAACCGCAATAGGCGGGGCCGCGAGCATGCGGAACTCGTGATTGCCCCGGGTTCTGTGTTCTTGCTGGAATCTATTCCAGAAAACTGGAAGGACCTTTTGCTAAAAGGACTTGGCGAGGGCCGAGACCGTGGTTATGGGGCGATCCTTCCGCATCCAGGCATTGCAAAAAACCGCTATCGCCGCGAAGAAGAAACCTTGTGCAAGGTGGAATCTTCGGGGAATTACGCAAAGGTTGCCTGGGCGCTATGGGGTAAGTCCAAACGTAAACTTTCAGCTTCGCAGATATCCCGTTTGCTCACGCTTCTCGATTCAAGCAAAGACGCTGCCTTGAAGTTCCTGAATACGCAAAAATTCGACCGTTCTGTCAAATTCTGGGACAGCTGGCAAGATGTCTTTGATGAAGTCGTCGGCTTGATTGAAAAAGATTCACAAAAAGCAAAAAAAGTATTCACGGTTTGGTACGATTTGACAGTAGCAACGACTGGGGAGGGCAAGTAATATGATGTACTATCGCATTTATGGTAAGGCTGTTTTCCCCGAAGGAATTGCCCCTGGTGAAGGTAAGGGCTTGTCGAATATTTTGCTTGCTGCCCGCAATGGTAATAACCAGCCCATGTTGCGAGGGACGGCGTTGGCAGGTGCCCTGCGTTCCGCATTCGATGCTTTGGGTGAAAAACACGGTGCAGACAAGTGGTTTGGTCGAGCCCATGACAAGGGCGACTCTCGTTCGGAAGATTCCCTGGTATATGTAGCCGACATGGCGCTTAATACGGGAGCCGGTGTTGAACGTTCTGAATTCAGGACGCACAACTTGATTAACCGCCATACGGGTTCTGTTGTCAAAGGCGGATTGTTCTCTTTAGAAGCGTATCCGCCGAATACATCTGGTGATTTTTTGGTTTATATCAAGGGCTCCGGCAATGTAGAAGATGACAAGAATTTTGCAAATGCCTTGGGGAACATTCTTGGCGATTCGCTATACTTGGGCGGTAACAGGAATCGCGGTATCGGACGCATGGTGATAGAATCGCTGAACATTGCCGAATTCGATACCAGTACCAAGGATGGTATGGCGAAGTGGCTCAATGTTCGCTATGATGATCGCAACGGAAAGTTTGATTGCTGCAAGGGCTCTGACCTTGCCGTAAAGCCGTCTGCAGATGCACTCTCGATAAATGTGCAGTTGCAGATTCCCCGTGGAGAAGACCTTGTTGTAGGTTACGGTACTTCAATCAACAACTTGCAAAGTGAGCCCCAGGTTGCAGTGAAGGCTGACGGAAAAATGTATTGGCGAATCCCCGGTGCTACATTCCGTGGTGTATTCCGTGGCTGGATGAACCGCCTTGCTGCCCGCGATGGCAAGGCACTTGCCGATTCTCATGACCGCTGGGTTTCCACGAAGGAAATGGATGGCGATAAAATTGGACACGCTTTTGTAGAAAAAGCCTCTTATTCAAATTATGTAGAAAATGGCGGAAAGGGCGTAGATGACCCGATTATGAACTTGTTCGGAACCCTTTTCAGGCGCGGACGCATTCACTTTTCGGACGCCTACTCCGAAAAATCTGCTGAAGAAAAAGATGTCCAGCTGCGAATGCATGTAGCTGTAGATCGTTTTTCGGGCAGTGCCAACGAAGGAGCTTTGTTCGGCAACAAGGTGCTTGTGGGTGGACTCAAGTTCAACATGCAGGTATCTATAGAAAAACCATCTGCCGACGAAAAACGTTGGCTCTTGCAAACCTTCAAGGCGCTGAACCTTGGCGTGATTTCCATTGGCTCGAGCAAGGCGAGCGGCCTTTTGAAAATCGTGAACATGAACGAAATTGAAAATGCCTTGATGAAGGAGGCTGTCTGATGGGTATCGAAGAAAGAGCTAAAAAGCTAAATCATAAAAATACATTCTCCGCTCCGAGGAATGATTTTGGCAATCGTAATCAGGACGGTTTCCGCAATGGTTCGGGCAGCTATCGAAATTCGTATGGGAACAACCGTCCGTATGGTCGTCAACTTCAGCAACTTACCAAGATTCGTGGCGAAGATTCATCACCAATCGGTTCGCCATTTTACAATCCCTATACATTTATCCCGTTCCCGACAAAGGTGGAGCGCGGTGCGACCTCTTTCCTGACCGTTGACGAAACTGAAAAGGATCGTTTTACCGGCATGCTGAATCTTAAGGTGAAGACGCTGTCGCCGCTGATGACCTGCGATCCGGTTCCGTATACGCCCGATACCGAAGAGCACAAGAAGTTCCATGCGCTGACTATGGGAAACGATGTGGTTCTGCCTGCGACATCGGTTCGCGGAAGCCTTAGGACATTGATGACGATTCTTGCGGGTGGAACCTTGGGCTACATGGATACCAATATGTGGCTGTGTCAAGGTAGAGATTTGACTATTGGCCCAACGCCGTCAAATAAAAATTTACCGGTATTTTTGGCAAAGGTCGAAAGTCCGGGAGGCTATATGCGTTCTGGTAAATTACGCTTGGGGCAAGCGTGGCTTATTGATTTTGAAGAACTAAAAAAATTGGCCAGAAAAAATGATTTTGATCTTGAATTGTCTAGACCTGGTGCAACAGATGCTTTTTTTGTAGATAATTCTGATTGCCCAACTGTTGTTTCAAAAAAGAAAAGCAGACTGTGCCCATTTGTTTTGAACCGTGAAAAAAAAGTATTCTATGTTGATGATTATAAAAACCCGAGTTGTATTTCTTTAGAAAAAAATGAACGGTGTTACTTAAAACTTCGTAAAGTTGCCAAAACACTATATGTTAATGACCATGAAAATCCAACTTTAATGGCTGATTCTGATAAGGAATGCCACTATGAGGTGAAACTTTCTGGGTGCCCTGTCGGTAAAGGAAAGGTTAAGCGAGAAGGGATTTTTTTAGCGGGTGATACAATTGTTGATATTCCTGCACCAATATGGGAAACCTATATTGGTCGGAACAGAAGTGGATTTCGCAAGGAACTCCGTATAGGGGACCTTGTATGGATAGAACCGAAGAATTCAAACGGACCTGTTCAATCTGCTGATGATATTGAATCTATTCAGTGGGCGCGTTGGGGCCGAAAGGGTCAGAACTTGCAGGATGCCTTGCCGTATTGCGTGCTGCCGGATTGCATGCGCGAAGACGGTTTAGTGGATGTTGTTACAGACCTTTGGGGTCAAGTTCCCATGGTTGATGGTAAGGGTGATAGTTTTGCCGCCCGCATCCGTCCGCACAACATTGTATTTGAAAACGGAACACAGAAATTGGATAAAGAAATCCACCTGGCTCCGCTTGCACAGCCACATCCGGGGTGCCTTCCGTTTTACCGTAATGGAAAGTCCGATACGATTTCGAATGCTGACGAACTGAATGGATACAAGGTGTATCGTAATACATCAGCGCACGGAGCGAATGCTCCTTGGCTTTATTCTGTTCAAGGCATTTTTGACAAGAAAGACGTGAGCAAAATGTCAAGCGAATTTCAGAAGATGAACAAGACCGTTGATTTGCTTTCGGAAGGCGTTGAAGGGTATCTGAAGATTTCTTGTCGAGGCTTGAACAAGAAGGAACTCGCTTTGCTGCTGCTCTCTTGCTGCGTTGACTGGAAACTTGGTGGCGGAAAGCCGCTTGGACTTGGTCACTGCCGTGTCGTCAAGGCAGAACTGGTCGATGAATTTGGCGAAAAAGTGTTGGACATGGCTGGCGATGGAAATTGCTCGCTTTGCTTGCCTGACGAATATGCAGCAATGGTTACTCACCTTGACAAACGTGTCGAATTGTACAGGAAATCTCAGGAGCCTGTTGACTTGTTGCGGTATCCGAGAGCGGTTGGCCGTAACAGAGGTGGGTTGCGAAGAGAGGGGCTTACTTGGTTCCCTAGGCATGCTTCCATGAAAACACCGAAAAAGGGTGAACCGGCAAAGGGCTTGCAGACTTTCTGCGTTGGTGGAAAATACTTTAACGGAATGGTTCTTGGAAATATGGTTTCCAATCCTGGTCCATTGTATGGCTACGATATGATTGCCGAGGGCAAGTCTGTTGGGGATTGTGGAAATAAGAATTGTTTTGAAACTATCGAACCATATGATCCTTCGAAGCATAAGTCGGAAGGTCGCCGTTTTGACAACAACTCTCAAAACAGATACACACGTCGCGATGACCGTAGAAACCGATAAGAATATTCAAATAACCTATGCAATACTTTATCTATACTACCTGTGGTACAAGTACGTTCACGAATCCTGCCCGTAAGGATCCGGAACTGAATGACTTGATTATCAAGAATAGCAATGCCCGCAACGAAGATGAACTTTTGCCGGGAGCAAAAGAGAAGATCGATGCGCATTACGATTCGTTGATAGAAGAATGGCAGAATTACTCTATTGCCGATGCCCGCGCGAAATCGGCAGAACTGAACAGCCTGCTCAGTTGGCAAGAAAAGAATAACATCCCTGCATCGGAATGCCTGTGTTTCTTGCTGCACACGGACACAGTTCTTGGAGCAAATGCCGCCTCGCTTGTCGAAGAATGGCTCACGCACCATGGCTACATGAGTGTGCAGCTTCAGAAGATTGATTCTCTTTCAACATCTTCGCTCGAAAATTTTGAAAAGGGACTAGCCTCGCTTGCGGAATGGACGTTTGCCAACATTCCTTCTCCTGAACAGAGAAGTTCCAACGAAAAGTATGTATTCAACGTGGCGGGTGGATTCAAGTCAGTTTCTGGCTTTATGCAAATTCTTGGTCAGTTCCTTGCCGACGAAACAATTTATCTGTTCGAAGGCCACAGCGAAATTCTCTCGATGCCGCACCTTCCCGTGCGCTGGGAAGAAAACGAGACGATTCGCCAGAATTTCGATGACTACCGTCGCGTGTCATTAGGAATTCCGCCAAAGAATCCGGAACGGCTCAATTCCCTGTGGGTGCGAAACGGCCAGTTTACCCCGTGGGGGCAAATCGCCTGGGAAAGCGCAAAGCAAGAACTGTATGGAGAGAAAGTTCATTCAATTATATTTGAAAAGGTAAAGGAAGGGGCCGTTTTTCGCAATTCAATATCCGGCTTGTCGAAAGAACAAGTTGCAATCGTCAATGAAAGAATCGACGATTTGTGCAGGTACATAAAAGGAGGCAAAAAACAACCTCTCAGGCGTCTTGACTATAAAAAGGTTCAAGGTGGTGGCCCCTCCGATTATGAATGCGATGTATGGGATGGCGATTCCAAGCGATTCTTCTGCACCGATAAAGATGGGGTTGTGACCATCGAGCGCTTTGCCGATGCCATGCACAAAAATAGATAACCGTATGCCCAAAAATATCCTCATTAGCACGCTTGGTTTAAGCTGGGAAATTATTCCAGAAACGGTGGGAGCCTTCTTCTATAAAGAAGGTGGCATGGACTTTTATGGAAATGTTCCAGAAGAAACGGTGCAGGGTTTTCGCGAAAGTGCTCGAAAGGTGTTGCAAGGTCAGCCGATAGACGAACTATGGCTAATTTCTACAGACCAGGAAAAAGACCCTAAGAATCCTAGGTCGATGTCTCTTTCAGAAATGCGAGAGCGTATTGCTGAATGGTGTAATTCATACGCTCCTGCAAACAAGCTGGCTGTTCGCATATTTGTGCTGAAAGACGTCAATGACATCGATAGCAAGGAATCAGTAGATAAGTTCCACAATCTTGCGTTGCAGGTGCTTTTCACCTCTAAGCTGTATGCGAATGGTGGCAAGCGCATCGTGTCTCTTGCCTGCGGTCGCAAGACGATGAGCGCCGATATTCAGGATGCGGCCTACTGTTTTGGGTGCAACATGATGATGCATGTGACGGCATCAGCCGATCCGAAGATTACTCTAGAAGGTTCAAAGAATTGTCTAAACGAAGCGGAAAAGAAATCCATTTTCCCTGTAGAATTGAAACCTTTCCCGGCGAGTGACCTGTTCAACGATTGGTATGGCGGCGAAGCTGCAAAGCAATATGACCTGTTTGCAGGGAATCGGTTTTGCGAAACCCTGGATGAAACGACATTCCTGTTCGAAAACCCGGAGGGCGTCGAACCGTTCCTAAAAAAGGTCGAAGAAAAGCGCGAAGCCGCAAGGCATTTCTATTCGTCTTACTGGAGTAGTAACCAATATTCTTACGACAACTTCCCGATTGTATATACGCTGTCCTCGAATGCGCAGCAAAGCCTCAAGGATTTTAAAATTGGCGTTCATCAAGACCTACGTGACAAGGAACTTAAACTGCTAAAGACTTTGCCTAAGGCCGATTTACATTGCCACTTGGGAGGTGTGCTTTCTCCAAAGGAAATCATCGAAGTTGCAGGTGCGATAGAAGATGAACTTCGCGACGAGCGAGGGCGAAATCCGAAATTCAAGAATTGGAACATGCAAGGCCCTAATCCAAGCGAAAGTTGGAAGAATTGGCGACGCCGACTTGCTAAAAAATTGAACGTGTCAGAATTGTCTGTCGTTGTCGCCTATGTGTTGCAGTTCAAAAATGCTCCTGAAAAGTTGGACGAAATTATCTACGGTCAAGAACGCAATGGTGGTAAGGATTTGCGCGTTGAACAGCAATTCGTTGGAATTGCGCAAACTGTGAAAAATGGCGAAACAGTTTTGGATTTGACGCCGTATGAATCTTTGGGCGACTTACAGGGTTCGGGCTTGCTGAAACACGAAAAGACTTTACGCAAAGTCCTTCAGATTCTTTATAGGAATGTGCAAGATAATAACCAAAAATATCTGGAAATCCGCTGTTCTCCCATCAATTACAAGACCGATATATTTGCCCCCAGAGATGTTGTTCGGACTATTCTCGACGAAATGAAGCAGGCCGAAATTAAAATGGGCATAATGTCTTCGATGATTTTTATTGCGTCAAGGCACGGCAAGCTAGAAGATATTGATGCTGCGATAAAATTGTATCGAGACCTGGAACAAGACGCAGAATGCGGCGGAGATTTTAAGAGGTTCTTCCGAGGGTTCGATGTTGCGGGGAACGAGAGCGAAAAAAGCCCTGAAGAACTGCGTGAAGAATTTCAGCCGATTCTAAAGGACTGCAAAAATGTAACGGTCCATGCCGGCGAAACGATGCCTGCCGAAAATATCTGGGAAGCGGTCTATTGCCTGAATGCGGAACGCATTGGTCATGGCCTTACGCTTGTGGAACGCGATGGCGATTTGTTGCCCAAATTCAGGGACCGTCGAATAGGAGTCGAAATGTGCCCGTCGAGCAACTACCAGATTGTGGGATTTAAGGACAACTATTATCCAGACCAGAATCTACCTGACTACCCGTTGCGCAAATATATGGATGAAAAAATCCGAGTGACCGTCAATACGGACGATCCCGGTATGTCGCGGACCAACATAACCAATGAGCTTTTGAAGGCTGCGCGACTGACCCGTGGAGGGCTTTCTCTTTGGGACATTCTTTCGCTTTTATATAATTCGTTCGAAATGGCTTTCTTGCCGTATGGAGAAAAAATGAAACTGTTGAACGAAATGAACCTGAAAGTGAAAGATTGGCTTGATGCCAACATCGTGAAAATTGAAAACGAATGCGTTTATGAAGAATGAGAATATTGTATATGTCAATCGCTCGGATTTGGAAAATTTCTTTGACTTGACCAAGGAAAATTTTCCGTTGTCGGTTGCAACGCTGAACAAATTTCCGTACCATTTTGTGCCCCGTGTAGAAGCTGAAAACGACTCCACGAAAAAGCAACTGATTCCGTATGTGCTTGTGCAAAATGCAGAAGGCAAATTGTTGAGTTACCGCCGATGCGGTTCCGAGAAGCGTCTGGCTCAGAAACTTTCGCTGGGTATCGGAGGCCACGTGAATGACGGCGACAGGAAAGACACCCTGTTCGATACTTTGATTGCGGGCGTGCGTCGCGAAATCAAGGAAGAGATTGGCGCCGATATCGAGCCTGAATCCCTGAAATTGCTTGGGCTTATCAACGAAGAACAGACCGAAGTGGGCCATGTGCATACGGGAGTCGTGTTCTCGCTGTTGGTTGACGAATCGGCTCTAGTTTTCGATGCCGAAATCGGTTCGCCGCAATGGATCGATCCGAATACATTGGACAAGACTTCGGCAGAACTCTGGTCTTTTTTGGCCCTGAAACTTTTATAAGAGGTTAGTGCTATGAAATACGATTTGTTTCCTGCGATAGCATCGCAAGAAGGCTGCCAAGAGTTGGCGCAGCAATACAATAAGCTTGATTGCTTGGACGAACCTTCGTTGAAATGTTTCAGGGAGGCTTATGTCATTGCAAAGATGAGCGGAAGCCAGCCAGTTCTGATTACAGGTGACAACGGTTGTGGCAAGACTGGGTATGCCCAGCTGATGTGGGGCGTGAATTCCATCAGGACTAAGAGAGGCCACTCCAAGGAAATGCTCAACGTGAATTGCTCTGCATTTTCAGAAAACCTGATAGCTAGTGAATTGTTTGGACACAAAAGAGGTGCTTTTACTGGAGCGGATTCAAACCGAGAAGGAAAAATTCAGACCGCCGGCAAGAAGGGCTGCCTGTTCTTGGATGAAATCGGGGACCTCCCGTTATCGGCTCAAGCCTTGCTGCTCCGTTTCTTTCAGGACAACGAAATTCAACCGTTAGGAACCGATGAACCAATTAAGCTGCAGGATCCGCCTAAGGTCATTTGTGCTACCAACAAGGACTTGCGCAAAGAAATTAACGAAGGTCGATTCCGTGAAGACTTGTTCAACCGAATCAACAAGTTCCATGTGCATGTTCCTCCTTTAAGAATCCGCCCAAAGGATTGCCTGCAAAATGCGAAAAATTTTTTGGACAAGTTTAAAGAAATGCAGGCGGACTCCAGCGAAGTCGTTGCGGAACAACTTGGAAAAATGAAAATCGATAGTAATTTTTACAACGACAATGCCAAAAGCGGTTATAGCTGGCCTGGCAACTTCCGCGAACTCGAAAACCGCATATACCGCGCTGCAGTTACAAAAATTACTTGCGGAGGAACGTGCATCAAGTTTTCGGACTTGTTTGATGAGGGCTTTATCGATAGCCCCGACCGCGTAAATACGGAAACGCAAGATTTTGATTTACCCAAAGGCCCTGTTTTGCTGCCTTTTGATTTGGAGGCGAAACTGGACGAAATTCGCGCAAACTTTATAGACAATGCAATTGCGCAATGTAACGGAGAAAAGACCAAGGCGGCAAAGCTGCTCGGTTACAGCAGCTACCAAAAAATGGACCGTCGCCGGAGCAAGGCGTAATGGCAAAAATTTTCAATGTGACAAATCATACTGCTACCGAAATGCAGATAAACGATGCCAAGCGGATGCTCGGCGTTGTAGAATGTGTCGATTTGCCTGAACCCCTAAAAAAAAGATGGGGTAGCATTCCGCCTGATACGGATTTTGTGGTGCCGTTTGTGCAACCCGTTTTGGACTGGCTTGAACAAGTCATTTCGCAGGATGATGTTGTCTGGACACAAGGGGAATGGGGCGCAACGGTGTGCGTGCTTCAGTGGTGCCGTACCCATGGCGTTCGGTGCGTCTATAGCACAACGGAGCGTGTCGCTACGGAAAAACATGCTGAAGACGGGAGCGTCGCGATGACGCACCAGTTTAGGCATGTCCGATTCCGGGATTTTCCGTAAATACGTACCTTTGTTGAATCTGCGAAAAAATCCCCGATGCTAGTGGCACCGGGGATTCTGTCTTGGTGGGTTATTTTTTCCAGAGGTGGTCTCCGTCTTTTCCGCGGAATGCGTCGAGGATCTTCCATGCGTCCGTTTTGCCTGCGTCGTGGGCCTGTTTGTAGGCGCTTGCGACGGCGCGGAAGGAGCCGCGGCCTCCTGCGTATTTTTTCGAGGCTCCGGCGGAGTTGAGGGCCTTTGCAACGGCTTCGCTTCCGTTGATCGTTGCGCCCTTGGAGTAGAGGCTCTGTGCGAGGTTGTATATGAATTTGTTCATGTCATTCTCCTTTTGTTTGTGTTGGTGGTTGAGTGGATTATCTTTTGAAGATGTATTCGAAGAGTTCGAATGTGGCGAAGATGAATGGGGTGATAGGTGTCATGTCGTTCTCCCTTGGTTGATGTTATCTGTCTTCTTGGCTGAGGAAGTAGATGAGTTCTGCCGTTGCGGCGACGAATAGGACGAATGGGTTCATGGTGTGCTCCTTGGTTAGGGGTTTGTTGTCCGGGAGTTTCCCGGACATACAGCTAAAAGCAAAACCCGTGCCAAAAGGAAAAATGCGATTTTAAAGCAAAAATCGCAGGGTGGAGAATTAGGACTATATGCGTTGATGGATGCATATACAAAATCGTATACAGAAATGCATTTCTGTATATCATACAAAACAAAAAGCCCCGCCGAAGCGGAGCCTAAAATTTGTCAGCAAAAACGCAAACAGATATTGAGTGGATTGCCACGCTCGCATCGCTCACTCGCAAAGACATTTCAAGGTCTTACTGCCCCGCAAGGCGAATGCAGCGACCGTGCTTGCACGGGCATTGCTGAGCGGTAGGGCAGCTACACCGTAGGAGTAGAATCCACTGTATATCGTGGAATGCTTTCGGATCAGTTGAATATTGACTCAATGACGATAACAAAAGTCTTAATCCACTGTGTATTGTGGAAATTTTATGCCTTCTATCGCCTTCTGCTCTAGAATGACCTTGATTTCTCAAGTCTTACTGCCCCACAAGGCGAACGCAGCGACCATGCTCGCATGGGCATTGCTGAGCCGTAGGGCTGCTACACCGTAGGTGTAGAATCCACTGTGTATCGTGGAGTGCTTTCGGAGATGACATCTTGGGCTAAGGAGATAGAGAGACAGGCGTCTTAATCCACTGTGTATCGTGGAATGCTTTCGGAGCAAGCACTCGTAAGACTTAAAGGCGGAAAAATCGAGTCTTAATCCACTGTATGTCGTGGAATGCTTTCGGAGCGGTTCAGTAAGCTTCGACTTCGTTGACTTGGATGAGTCTTAATCCACTGTATATCGTGGGATAGTATCGGAGGTCGGACGGATTGCTCGATGCAAGAGAGACTCTGGTCTTAATCCACTGTGTATCGTGGAATGCTTTCGGAGGCGAAGGTGATCTTTTCTGGACGTATGATGTTGTGTCTTAATCCACTGTGTATCGTGGAATGCTTTCGGAGTTAAAAGAATAATCAAGTAAAGAATACCCCTGGTCTTAATCCACTGTGTATCGTGGAATGCTTTCGGAGCAGCGTTCCAAGCATCAGCAGCGTCGTTAAAGAGTCTTAATCCACTGTGTATCGTGGAATGCTTTCGGAGGGTGGCATCGCCGAGGCCTTATAAATCAAGGGTTCCAGAGGGCGTTTTTCTGCCAGACTTTTTGAGCACTACCTCCAAATTGACTTTTTTCGGAGGATTTTTGTATAACTTGTTGATGTTCAACGAAGTAGCCTGATTGCATTTGTGCCGATGTTTCAAATATACTGCTCAAACTCGCGGGTCTGGGCCCTAATACCCTAAATATACATCATTTTCCGCGAAAAATCGCAAGACCCCGCCCGAAACAACGAAAAAATCCCCGATGCGCGTGGCACCGGGGATTTGCGTTCAGGAGGTAAATATGAAAGCTGTGGGTTGGCGGGATGGCGGTTAGTCGATGATGGTGGTGTCGGAGTATTCGGGGATGATGGACATGACGGACCTCCTTTGCTGGGGGTGTTGAGTTAGGATTTGTGGGTGATGGCGAGGAATGCGATGATCATGTTTTGCTCCTTTGTTGAGGATTGATTTTGGGTTAGGATTTTTTGAGAGTGATGATGAATGCGCCGACGAGTCCGAGGAATGCGATTACGTTTGGCATGGTTGTCTCCTTTGTTATGAGCGGTTGCTGAAGCAGAATGCGAGGAATCCGATTACCATAGAGGGCCTCCTTTGTTATATGTCGCTGATGTTTTTGATGATTGTTGTTACGGAGGCGATTCCGCCGAGGATGGGGAGTAATGGAATCATGGTGGTTCTCCTTGGTTAAGGGTTTGTTGTCCGAGATTTTCTCGGACATACGGCAATATGCAAAACCCGTGCCAAAAGGAAAATGCTCTTTTTAAGCAAAAATCGCAGGGCGGAAATACAGGGCCGAAAGCGTTGATAAATGCGTATACAAAAATGTATACAGAAATACATTTTTATATGTAGTACAAAACACAAAAGGCCCCGCCGGAACGGAGCCTAAAATTTGTCAGCAAAAACGCAAATGGGTTCGTGATTTATTGTGGAATGCTTTCGGCCCTTCGACAGGCTCAGGGACCTTGTTTATACGCTTCTGTTTACGGCTTTATGCGATGACTTTACACAGTCTTACTGCGCACGAAGGCGAGAGTCGCGGGCGAGCTCGCTTGCACATGACCGAGCCGAGAAGCGGGCAGCCGCAGACTGCAATCCATTGTATGTCGTGGAATGCTTTCGGAGCATTTTACTTGGACTCATTGCAGCACTTATTATCGTCTTAATCCACCGTGTATCGTGGAGTGCTTTCGGAGTTACTATGAGTCTGATTATCGCTTCCATCATTGCTGAGTCTTAATCCACTGTATATCGTGGAATGCTTTCGGAGATGAACTTAGGGTCTCATTAGCCGGAGGTCAAAAGGGTCTTAATCCACTGTGTATCGTGGAGTGCTTTCGGAGGGTGGCATCGCCGAGGCCTTATAAATCAAGGGTTCCAGAGGGCGTTTTTCTGCCAGACTTTTTGAGCACTACCTCCAAATCGACTTTTTTCGGAGGATTTTCGTATAACTCGTTGATATTCAATGAAGTAGCCTGATTGCGCTTTTGCCGGTGTTTAGAATATACTGCTCAAACTCGCGGGTCTGGGCCCCAATACCCTAAATATACATCATTTTCCGCGAAAAATCGCATAACCCCGTCCAAAACAACGAAAAATCCCCGATGCGCGTGGCACCGGGGATTTGTGTTCAGGAGGTAAATATGAAAGCTGTGGGTTTAGCAGTATTTGGCGAGGATTTCGAGTTCGGTTTCGCACATAGCGAGGTTCCTTTTGGTTAGGGTGTGGTGGGTTATTTGTTGCTGTTGATGT
>Ga0310694_10003019_pt1 | contig 16672 bp, 17 predicted proteins | sample 174DNAGHGhighgp2_FD_203884 | JGI IMG/M metagenome (GOLD analysis project Ga0310694, IMG submission 203884) | Sheep rumen microbial communities from Palmerston North, Manawatu-Wanganui, New Zealand - 1742 DNA GHGhigh gp2 (v2) (version 2) | ecosystem: Host-associated > Mammals > Digestive system... | reverse complement strand
CAGATGGGCCTGCCGCTCGGCATCGGTGATTTGCAGGTCGTGCAAAATCTGATCTTTGCCGCCTTGCCATGCTCCGTCCAAAAACTCCTTGACGATAGGCAAGCGCTTCAGTCGCACATCCATCGGCGGTCGGCAGGCCAAAAGCCCTTGAGTGTAAGGATGTTGTGGGCGATTGAGAATCTGCTCGACAGGGCCGCGTTCCAAAATCTCGCCGTTGTGCATGACGGCCACGTCGTCGGCGATTTCGGCCACCACACCAAGGTCGTGGGTGATGAAAATCATGCCCATGCCCGTCTCCTTTTGCAGCTGGCGTAACAGTTTGAGGATTTCAAGTTGCACGGTCACGTCGAGGGCTGTCGTAGGCTCGTCGGCAATCAATAGTCTCGGGTTGCAGGCGATGGCCATGGCAATCATGACGCGTTGTTTTTGTCCGCCCGAAAGCTCGTGAGGATAGCTGTCGTAAATGGCTTCGGGACGAGGCAGCATCACCTGCTTGAAGAGTTTGATGACACGCTCCTTGGCTGCCTTCTTGCTTACATAGTTAGGTCCCTGAGCCTGCGGTCCCTGAGGCCTCTCGAAGGGTCGAAGGGCCTGCTTCCCCTCATGCTGCAAAATCATCTCCGCCACTTGGAATCCGCATTTGTAGACTGGGTTCAGCGAGGTCATCGGCTCCTGGAAAATCATCGAAATGCGTTTGCCGCGCACGTCCGACATCTGGCTTTCTTTGAAGTCCTTGATTTCCTCGCCTTCGATTTGGATGCTGTCGGCCTCGATGCGGCTCAGCTTCTCGTTGAGCAGGCGCATCACCGCCAGCGAACTCACCGACTTGCCTGAGCCTGACTCGCCCACAAGCCCCAGCGTTCTGCCTGCAAACACGTCGAGGTCGATGCCATGCACGGCTTCGGTCCATTTCCCTTCGCGGGAGAAGGAAACCTTTAGGTTGCGGACAGATAACAGCGGGGTGGACATAGGTTTTAGATTTGGTGCAAAATTAGTAAAATAATTGGTTATAAGTAGAGGGGTAAAGTTAGTTTACTCATAAGACGCAAGATTTCGGGACAATGACTTGTGACCCTGACCATGACCACATGCCAATTTAGGTTGAGCTTAACGGCTTTAGAATGGCCAATCTCTCGTCCAAAGAAAAGCCCGCAAGCTCTCGAACTCTGTAAAAGCAGTCATGGTCATAGTCAATGGTCATGGTCAAAAAGTCACGAAGTCCCGCGTCAACAAACATGTAGCTTTATTTTGAGCATTTACTTATCAAAAAAATGCCTATTTTTGTGCAAAATATCCAGCCATGAAAAAATATGCATTTCTTTTCCTTGCCATGCTGCCCTTGATGGCCTGGGCGCAGTTCGAAAACTACTTCACCGAAGCCTCGCTTCGCGTCGACTATTGCCTCACGGGTAACCACAACGAGACCACTTTCTCCTTGAAAGAACTCATCCGCGAACCCTATTGGAGCGGCTCGAAAACCAACCTCATCGACAACCTCGAATTTGGCTCCTACATTGTCAAAGTCTATGAAGCTGGAACCGATAATCTGTTGTTTTCCAAAGGTTACCAGAACCTTTACGGCGAATGGCAGACCACCGACGAAGCCTTCCAAATCACCAAGACCTTCGACGAATCAGTCATCGTGCCTTTCCCCAAGGTGAAAATCGACATCGCCTTGTGCTACAAGACTTGGGAAGGCCAACTCAAGGAAGGAATGCGCTTCACGGTCGACCCCGACAGCTATTTCATCCGCGATTACGACCAACTCAACCTGCCCGTTTACGACGCTTGGATTGGCAACAAAGACATCACCAAAGCCGTTGATATCGTGATTCTTCCCGAAGGCTACACCGAGGCCGAGATGGGCAAGTTCATCAAGGACTGCGATTTCTTCGTCAAAAGCATGTTCAGCTATGCGCCCTACGACCGCTATCGCGAGAGCTTCAACATCCGTGGCGTGATGGCCCCGTCGGCTGAGAGTGGCTGCACCATGCCGGGCGACCGCATCTACAAGAACACCATCATGCGCTTCAGCTTCTGGACCTTCGACAGCGAGCGCTACTGCATGAGCACCGACAACCGCGACATCCGCGACCTGGCGGGACAAGTGCCTTACGACCAAATTTACATCCTGATGAACACCGAGAAATATGGCGGTGGCGGTATTTATAATTTCTATTGCTCAAGTGCGAGCAGCAACGGCTTTTCGAGCGATGTCATCATCCATGAGTTCGGGCACGGCTTCGCTGGCCTGGCCGATGAATACTACAACGACGACACCTACGGCGACATGTACAACAACGACCTTGAACCTTGGGAACCCAACCTGACCACGCTTGTCAACTTCGACGCGAAGTGGAAGGACATGATGGACAAGAAGACACCCATCCCCACGCCGCGTGAGAAGAAATATGAGAACACAATTGGAGTTTATGAAGGCGGTGGCTATGAGCCCGAAGGCGTCTATAGCCCCAAGATGGACTGCCTGATGAAGACCTTCAACGGCCACGAATTCTGCCCCGTCTGCCAACGCGCCATCGAACGGATGATTTTGTATTACTCAAAATAGTTAAGTGGATGATCAAAAGTGGTTTACATGATTTACTTGTTGAGTTTCCCCTTCGGGGAATGGAGTCTTTTTTGTTGTTTTCTATGCGGCGGCTTGTGGGACTTTCGAACAGCCAGTTTGTTCATGCCGCCGCTTAATAAACATTATGTCTAAACTCCATTCCCCGAGGGGAAACTCTCGTGAAGCCCATTATAATTGTGTAGTTTAATCCTTAACAATTACTTGCTTAAAACAATGAACTATCTCGACATCATCATCGCGATCATCCTTTTCATCTTCGGCTGGCGCGGCTTGAGGAAAGGGCTTATTATCAGTTTGGTCTCTCTCTTGGCTTTTGGTCTTGGCATTTATGGTGCCATGCATTTTTCCGACTTCACCGCCGAACACCTGCAAGACTTCATGAACATCAACCCGAAATACCTCAATACTATCGCTTTCGTGCTGACTTTCATCCTGTTGGTCGTTATTGTTAATGTTATCGGACGCATTGTCAAAAACGCTGTGCACGAATTGAATCTGGGATTTTTCGACCATTTGGGTGGCTTTGTTTTCGGATTGGCCAAAGGCTTGTTGCTGTGCAGTACCTTTGTGCTGGTACTCAACAACTTGCAAATGATGGGATTGATAAAGGAGGAGGTAAAGAAAGAATCGTTTCTTTATCCTTACGTTGAGCAGACCGTACCTTATTTATATAAAGGCTTCGACTTGGTGAAAGAGACCATCAATGAAAAACTGCCTGAAAACGAGGCTGAAGGAAACGATTCCGATGGAAATGTTACTGTTGTGTAGCGGAAAGATGTTGTATATTACTCGATTTTCCAATCCGAAATAGTCTTGGTTTCTTTTGAGAAGGCGATGCCGATTTTAACAATCGGTTTTCCATCTGTCTGATAGGGCACACCGTAGTCCTTGCTGTTGATTTGTGCCAATGCTTCTACCGCTGTGCCGTGCATTTTCAGTTCCATGACGTATGTTGCGTCGCTCATAAAGACCACCACGTCGGTTCTTCCACGGGCCGCCTTGACTTGCGTAAAAGTGCGGCAGTTGAAAATGGAGAAGACCACGTATGTCAGCACCTCGTAGTAGGCTTCATATTTGGTGATGTCGTCCAATTCCTTCTCGCCGAATTCCAAGTACGGAATGGAAGCGAAAAAGGCTTGCATGTCCTTCATGGCTGTTTCAATGTCGTGATGCAGCAGGTCGGCATAGAAATTGCCTGCAAAGCCGCGCGTGTTGCTGTTGAAGATGCCCATCATGAAGGAGAGGAAGTTCTCCATGAACCCCACCTTTACTTCGGCATTGGGAAAGTCGAGAGTGTAGAGGTCGCGGTCGCGGTCGTAGCCCTTGATGGTGAGGTAGCCCGCTTGATAGAGTAAAGGCAAGGCCGAAGTCATGCCTTCGGTAGGCACATCGAATTGCGAGGCTGGCACTTGCAGTTTTTCAAGTTTCAAGAGGTTGGTGTTGAAGCGTTTCATCTCCTCGAAAAGGAAAGTGGAAGTGCCGCTGCTGAACCAATAGTAATCTAATCGTTTCGACGTGAAAACATTCATCAGACTGAAAGGATTGAAAATGTCCTCCGAGTTTTCGCAGAAATGGTAACCGTCGTAATTCAATTTCATCCGGTAAATCATCTCGTCTTTTGGGTATTTGTATGCATCCGCTAGCAATTGAATGTCTTGGTCGAAAATGGTCATCAGTTCGTCTTTCGTGATGCCACAGAGTGCCGAATAGGATGGCTCCATCGAGATGTCGCGCAGGTTGTTGAGCGTGGAGAAAATGGAAAGCTGGCTGAACTTGGTGATGCCTGTGATAAAGACAAACTGCTCGTCTTTGTCGCAAATCTTCACGGTTTGGTAAAACTCCTGCATGATGCGGCGCACTTGTTCCAATTCGGCGGGCTTGTGCATATAGTCGAGCAAAGGAGCATCGTATTCGTCGAGGATGACCACGACTTTCAGCCCGGTTTTCTCATGCAATTGCTGGATGAGTTTCTTGAAACGTTCGCCTGGCACACCTTCTGTCTTTTGGCAGCCATAACGCTTTTCGTGATAATCTATTTGGCTATGCAATTCGCTGAAAATCTGTTGGATTTCCCACTTGTTCTTGCAGGCACTCAAGTCGAAATGCAGCACAGGGTATTGCAGCCAATCCTTTTCCAATTCAGCGATGGCGAGACCTTCAAACAAGTCCTTGCGGCCTTGGAAATAGTATTTAAAAGTGCTGCAAAGCAGGCTCTTGCCAAACCTGCGCGGACGGCTCAGGAAAACGAATCGCGATTCCTTTGTCAGTCGATAAATCAAGTCGGTTTTGTCCACATAGATGCGTCCATCCTGTCTGATATTCTCAAAATCGGCGATGCCGGCGGTGTAAAGTCTCATGGGTAGCATGGCGAAAAGCGTTTTTCTCGTTGGCAAAAATACACACTTTCACGTCATTTCTGCAAATTTTTCTGTCTTTTCACTGCACAATCTTATTTTTTAGGGAACTTCTAAAAATCAAGCAAAAGGAAACTCCTACGGAGTACAACTTGTTGAATTATTGTATTTTGTTATTAAAAGAAAGCTCCTACGGAGCAATTTTTAGAAGCTACCTTTAGTACATTTGCCCCCGACAAAATGAAACAAAAGTTTAACCAAATATAATAGCGAATGAACTAATCCTTCTTATAGGGTTTCTTCCTTTTCGCCCTGTTCTGACCGTTCTTGTCGCGCTTTAAGGTAACAAGCCCTGCACAACGGCTCGTAACTCTCTGTCTCACCGAGAACTACCAATTTGTCGCCTTCGATAGTGCGGTGCGAAAACTGGGCTTGACCGCCGCAACGCACGCAGATGGCGTGGACCTTGGTTACGTCTTCAGCGATGGCCATCAAGGTGGGCATGGGGCCGAAAGGCTTGCCCATAAAGTCCATGTCCAAGCCGGCGATAATGACGCGCACCCCTTGGTCGGCCAGCTGGCGGCACACGTTAGGCAGTTCATCGTCAAGGAATTGCGCTTCGTCGATGCCGATTACGTCGACATCGGTGGCATAGAAAAGAATCTCGTTGGCACTCTCCACGGGAATGGAATGGAGTGCAGTGGCATTGTGCGAAACCACGTCCTCGTCGCTATAGCGCGTGTCGACGCCGGGCTTAAAGATTTCGACTTTCAGCTTGGCGATTTTGGCACGTTTCAACCGACGAATCAGCTCTTCCGTCTTGCCCGAAAACATCGAGCCGCAAATCACTTCAATCCAACCTTGCGACCTGTTGTGAGAATCTTTTTCCAGAAACATGGCATTTGTTTTTAGATTATTTGTAATTTTACGCTTTCATTCAGAGCAAAAATAAAGATAAATCCAATATGAACGACAATTTTGATTGCCAAAAAGAGAGGTTGCTTTCCATCAAGCACGAAATCAGCCTCTTACATCAACAAATCAATTACCTTCTTCGCAACGAAAAAGCCCTCGGGCTCCTCGATTTGGACGTTTTGATGAACCGCACACACACGATCTACGATCAACTTTGTGCCATCCAACTCGGCGACGAAGCCACCGAAGACGATTTCGACCTCGATCCCGATGCCATCGCCGGATTGTTTGGCGTGACCCCTGAGGAAAAGGAGGAAACCGAAGAAAAAGCATCGGAAACCGAACCGGAGCATGAATTAGAACTGGAACCCGAACCTAAAGAGGAACCCGTTGTGGAACCCGAACCCATCCCCGAACCCGTGGTTGAGGAACCTGTTGAAGAAAAGCCTGTTATTGAAGAGCCGGTAAAAGCCGCTGACATTCAGGAGCAACCTGTCGCCGAACCCAAGCCCGCAGGCGACGAATTCGGCTTTTTCTTCAGCTTCGAAGAGGTCGGCGAGGGCGATGGTGAACCTGCAGACGGCCCTGTTGAAATCGATGGTAAGTTGGTGCACACTTTGGCGGAAGTCCCTGAGGAGGACATCCCCGAACGCGACCGCGTGAGTGGCGACGAACTAGTGACCGACAATCCTTTGGAGATGCCCAAAATGGAAGACGAAATCCCTGCAAGAGTAGAACCCGAGCCTGAACCAGAAGTGGAACCTGAACCAATGACAGAACCCGAACCAGAACACGAGCCAGAACCTGAACCTGAGCCTGAACCAACTCCCGAGGCTCCTGCTTCAGGCAGTTTGTCGGACTATTTCGGTAACGACGATGCTGGATTTGAGCTTTCCACACCCGAGACGCTAGGTGAGCGAATGATGCACGAAGACCATTCGTTGGCGGCCAAGTTGCAGCAACACCCTGTTCGTGATCTGAGGGAAGTGATTGGTATCAATGATAAATTCTTGTTCGTCAATGAGTTGTTTGGCGGTAGCATGGAAAAATACAACAAGTCCATCGAAAACCTCAACGACTTGAAGACCTTGAACGGCGCCATGATTTATCTCAATGAGTTGAAGATTGAATTGCAGTGGAACAGCAGCAACGAGGCCTATCAAAAACTCGCCGAGCTGGTCCGTCGTAAATTTGAACAATCCTGACCATGAGCAAGCTGTATCTTGTGCCTACGCCCATCGGCAACCTTGAGGACATCACCTTGCGGGCCATCCGTATCCTGAAGGAAGTGGATGGCATCCTTGCTGAGGACACACGCACTTCGGGCAACCTCTTGCGCCATCTTGAAATCAGCAAGCCGATGACGGCGTTCCATATCCGCAACGAGCATCAGGTGGTGGAACGCATCGCCGACCGTATTGAGGCGGGCGAGACCTTGGCTTTGGTTACCGATGCGGGCACTCCAGCCATCTCCGACCCTGGGTTTCTGTTGGTGCGCGAGTGCGTCAAACGAGGCATCGAGGTGGAGTGTCTGCCTGGACCTACGGCTTTTGTCCCCGCTTTGGTCAATTCGGGCCTGCCTGCCGAGAAGTTCATCTTCGAGGGTTTTTTGCCGCACAAAAAAGGCCGGCAGACCAAGCTGCAAGCTATAGCGAATTATCAGTATACCACCATTTTATACGAATCTCCTTTCCGCTTGTTGAAGACCTTGCAGCAGTTGGCTGAGGTATGTGGCGGCGAGCGGTTGGTGAGCGTTTCGCGCGAGCTGACCAAGGTACATGAAGAAAACGCCCGAGGCACCTTGACGGAGGTCATCGAGCATTTTTCGAAGAAGGAGATTAAAGGCGAAATCGTCATCGTGCTTGAAGGCGCTAACGGCGCATTGCCCGATGACGATTCCGAAGAATAAAATGTCGCGACCTTGCCTTTTATGTCATTCCGATGGGAATCTATAAAAGGCAAGGTCGTGTTTATTCAGAACGCGAAAGAAAGTCTCAGGTAGCAATCCCTGATGATGTCCAAGCGGCCAGCATTCACGCCTAAGTCTTTGTCGACCACGTCGATGACCGATAGACCGCAGCTGAGGTAAACGCGGTAGATCTTGATGCCGATGGCTCCGCCCGTGTACAATCCTGTTGAAATGTAGTGGTGTGTGCCGTCAGGGTCGAGGCAAGTCACCGAGCCTGCGGGAATCGAGTAGCCGATGCGTCCTTCGATGAAGGGGCTGACGGGGACATGTGGCACCGTGAATTTCAGGTTGGCATAGATGGGCACCGTGTGGATGTAAGTCTCCTGCATGTTGTGGAAGAGCGGCGTGTGCTCGCCATACGAGGAGTAATATTCTGCGCCCACACCGATGCTGGTGGCATGTCCGATTTGGTATTCAGCCATGCCACCTACGCTGAAATGGTAGGGGATATCGTGCCTGAAGATGGCACCAAAGTCGCCAATGCCCAAGTCGCCTATGGCGTGGAAACGAAATTCACCCACGGGGCTGTAATAGAAATTGGGGGCTTTCCTGGGGGCAGGTTGCGCCACGGTCTGCCTCTGGACGTGACGATGACGATGCGGAGGACGCATTTGCGCCTCGGCGGTCAAGGCCACCGCGAGCAAGAGGCAGAGGGATAACAAGTACTTTTTCATAGTCGCTTAATTTTTAGATGTTTGGCTATGAAAATGCAAAAATCGTACCAAAAAAGATTAGAACTTTGTGAACAGCCGTTCCCAGAAACTCGGCTCGGTTCTTTCCTTCTTCAGCTGGCGTTGGTAGACCTCAAGGCGCGTTTTGAGGGTGTTTTTCACGCCTGTCGAGGTGTAGGTGGCACCACTGATGGCATCAACTTCCTTGCCGATGGCTTCCTCGACGGTGAGGCCGTTCCAAGCTTCGTAGAGTCCGCCGTCGGCGACGCGCTGCTCAAAACGTGGCGTTTCTTGGTTGTCCATCATCTTGACGCTCATGATGCGGTCCTCATTGTCAAGGACTATTAATAAAGGTGTGGGGCCGTTGAAGCCTTTCACGTCGTTGGTGAAGGGCATCGAAAACAGCACCGTACCGAGCAGGTTGCCTTCGGCGTCTTTTACTTCGTAGAAAGAAGTGTCAATGGCTTGGGTTTGAGCGGCTTCGCTATAAAAGGCTTGGATTCGTTCGACAGGGAGTGGGGGATATTGGACGGGGGTAGGTACGCAGGCCGAAAGCCCTACGACACCAGCGAGCAACAGGCCGCCCGCGATTCTATTGAAGGTGTTCATATACTTTGATTTGAAAATTTTTGCAAAATTACGGAAAAAAATCTATTTTTGTGCCACTAAAACCACAATAATATGTTAGTCATTGGAATTGCAGGCGGTTCGGGTTCGGGCAAGACCACCGTCGTCAAAGAATTGGTCAACCAGTTGCCAGAAAACTCAGTATCAGTCATTTCGCAAGACGCTTATTACTTCGATAACGGCGACAAAACGCCCGAGGAGAAGAAGCAGATCAACTTCGACCACCCCGATGCCATCGAGTGGGACCTGCTCATCGACCATCTCGACCGCCTGAAAAAAGGCGAAACCATCCCCATGCCGATTTACACGTATGTGACCTGCGCCCGTTCACAGGAGGTCATCTATGTGCATCCCACCGAGGTCATCATTGTGGAAGGCATCATGGTGCTGACCCAAGAGGAGCTGCGCAAACGCATGGACATCAAAGTGTTTGTCGACACCGACAGCGACGAGCGCCTGATGCGCATCATCCGCCGCGACATCGCCGAGCGTGGCCGCACGTGGGAAGACGTGTTGCGCCATTACCAAACCTTCGTCAAACCCATGCACCAGCAGTTCATCGAACCTACCAAGCGCACCGCCGACATCATCCTGCCGAGAGGGTCAAGTCCCGTGGTGGTCGATATTCTGGCCTCGCGGATTCGTATGCATCTAGGCAAATAAAATAGATGAGGAAATTTTGTTTACATAATGGACGCGAGACTCGGAACCATGACCTGTGACCATGACAATGACCTGGCAGGGCTGTTAGCTATTAGCAATTAGCCTTTAGCTAACGAGCTACCAGGCTAATAGCTAACAGCTAAAAGCTAACAGCCTATCCAAAGTGGTCATGGTCATAGTCAATGGTCATAGTCTAATTCTGAATAAATAGTTTCTTGAATTCTACTCATTATAATCATTAAAACTTGAAGCATGATGAAAAATCTCTTTTATTTCCTGCTTGTGATGCTGTCGATGGGTCTCGTCGGCTGCAACAATGCCAGCAAAACCAAATCGAACGATGGCAAGACAAAAGTCGATAGCACGGAAGTGGCCCAGCCAGTCGACCTCCGACAATGCGACATGGCCATCTTCGACAAAGGTAATGTGACCTTCTATAACTCCACAACCAACACTTTCGTTCCTTTCGTGGCCGAAAAAGATTACGTGGTCAGTGGTATCTATAAGGGGGATGTCTTTTATTATACTGTAGCTATTAACGACGAACTCTATCTGAAAGAGCTGCGTCTCGGTAATGGTTTGACCGACCCGTCTACTATCACCGGCTGGGAACTGAAATTGAGCGATTGTTACTCGAAGAATTGCGGAAAAGCTGCGAAGATGTATGCCGAAAAAGCAACAACGGAAGACAATCCCAATGCTGTTTTGTTGATTGGAATAGAACATGGCACATTTGAGGATATGTGTGTGTTCCAAAGCATCATCTATTACAACTGTGAAAACAAGATGAAAACCGACTACTGGCCTGCGGAATACGACAACAGCCAAGAGATTGACGCGAAAGAGCAAGTCAAGGCGGATTTGGGATTGTATGATTTGACCAAATTCGACCTTAACATTCCTGGAGAGGTAGAGGAAAACAAGATGGAAGCGTATACGGTCTCGCCGTCACGCGATCGCTTTGCTTACGCCTATTATACTGATTTGGGTCCCACCGGAGGCCGTGGTCCACTCTGTTTTGCCACGCTTGACGGCAAGGTGAATAAGATCTTGGAAGGCACAGAGGTCTCGGATATCTATTATGGTTGGCTAAACGACAGTCGACTGGTCTATTCCGACAAAGAAGGCATTAAGGCAGTTGCCGCCGATGGCACCGTCACGAAGATTTCGGATGGCAAAATGTTTGTAACTATGCATTGAATTTGAAAACCTTTACTATCAACTGAAAATGAAAAAAATATTCTTTCTACTCATGATTGTCGCGGCACTCGGGATGATGAGCTGCAACGACACACCGAAGCCGAATAACGAACCGGCTCCACAACCCCAAAAGCCTGCCTTGCTTTCAGATTATGACATGGTCATCATAGAGGCTGGCCAAATGGTGTTTTACCACAGCGCTAGTGGCGAATGCCTGCGTTTTACGGCAGAGACTGACACCGTGTACAATGCTATCTATGATAGCCATAACACACTGTATTATTCAGTGAAGCGCAATCGTGCCTTGAGTTTGGCGAGCCTGAAACTTGACGAGCAGAATCCACAACCTAAAAAGTTGGCCGACTGGAAGTTGACGCTTGACGATGACCCGGGAGACTTGGTACTCAATCAGGAGGAGAATAAGGTGGCCATCCGATGCCATGCGATTCCTTTGTACAACACATACGGCAGCTTCATGGTGTACGACACCCAAACACATGACGTTGTCTTGGAAACGGAGATGACCTTTGACGAGGAGACCGGCGAAGTGGAGTATGACGACATTGAGTTTGTTGAGAAAACAATGCCGGAGGTCGACGAAAACTTGTTCGAAAACGACAGCCAGGGAACGCTCTACTATGTAGGTGGCTCCAATGGCAAGGTCTGCCTCACTAATCAACTGAACTACCCCGCGATATTCAACAAGACCCAAGAAGAGCTTAATGACGAGGCTGTCGTGGCGAAGCCGACATCGCTGAATCCACAAGGCACCAAGGTGTTGTTCTACTCTGTGATTCCCGACGGCATTTTTACCCATGGCCCGTACAATGTCGTCAACTTGGACGGCAGCAACCAGTGCACACTCCGTACGGACATCTCCTTTGGAGAGCCAAGCTGGTTGAAAGACGGCTCTTTGGTGTTTGTGCTTTTTGAGGGAGGCCCGGATGACGACTATCTCATGGAAAATATGCATCTGGCGATTATGACCCCCGAGGGCACCATCAAGGATTTGAATCCTTCGACGAACTATTCCGTAAAACCTTTCTAAAACTAATCAACTATGAAAAAGACATTCTTTCTACTCATGATTGTCGCCGCGCTCGGTATGATGAGCTGCAACAACAATCCTAAAACCGAAAAACAAGCCTCTCTCAAGGGGTGTGACATGGCCATCTTCGAAAACGGGAAGGTGACGTTCTACAACTCCTCCACAAACACCTTCGTTCCTTTTACAGCCGAAAAGGAAAATGTGATTAGTGGGGTTTTCTATGATGAAAATGAGTTCTATTATACTGTTTCGATCGCCGATGAACTCTATCTCAGGAAGATTGACCTCTCGGCAGATGCAGCTGTGCCGTTCGAGTTCATGCCCTGGGACCTGAAATTGAGCGACTGTTACGACGAAGAATGCGAAAAGTATGCACCGATGGTCTTTTATTCCGATGTCCAAATGGTCGGTATTGAGTATAATATGGGTGTGATGTGCAATGGCTTCCAAGATGAGAAATACTATTTGATTGATAAAAATACCATGAGCGACGGCTGGCCAGAAGGTGTGGATGATGGCTTTCTTGTCCTTCAGGCTTTTTCTGAGCAACAGCATTTCCTCGATATGCCCAAGGAGGAGGGAAGCGATGAAATGCGTTTCTACTATCTCCCGGGTAGTTCTGGTTGCTATGATTCAGAGGAAGAAATGCTAGCGGATTTGGTCTGCATCAGCGACAAAATCAATTTTCACGAAGGCAAATACTCGGAGTGGGATGCCGAACCTGAATTCGCGTTCCTTAGCTTCAGCCCTGAAGCTGATTGTGTGGCCTATGCTGCCATTATGGAAAGGGGCCGTGGCGGTCGTGGTCCATTGTGCTTTGCCACGCTCGACGGCAAGGTGCAAAAGCTTTTGGCCTACGATGCTTGCTATGGATGGCTTGGCAACAATAAGCTGGCTTTCTCCGACGACGAAGGCATCAAGACGATTGCTTCCGATGGTACCATCACGAAGCTTGCGTCTGGCAACAGGTTTGTGACAAACAATTGAGGATGAAGCGATGAGAATGAAAAAAAGAGAGGCTCTTATGGGTCTCTCTTTTTGTGTGTGCATACAAAAAAACCTCCACGCATGTTGGAGGTTTCTTGTTGCCCAACCAGGGTTCGAACCTGGACTTTACTGATCCAGAGTCAGTCGTGTTGCCAATTACACCATTGGGCACTGAATTCGGCTGCAAAGATACGACCTTTTTTCATTCGTGCAACCGAATCCGTGATTTTTTTTTCGGATTTTTTTATTCCGTCTTGTTCAGGCTGCCGCTCACGGTGCCTTCTAAGGCCAGTGTGCCAGACACGAACACCAAGTTGACATCGCCTGAGCCTGTGCAGTTGCCGCTGAGTTGAAGTTGACCCTCGCTGAGTGTGCCAACGATGTTGTAGGTCATGCTGACAGGGACCTGAAAGCCTTGGTAAGGAATGTTGTACGTGTCGTTGATGGCTTCAAAAGTCACCTTGTTGCCCTCAACGGTGCCTTTCACGGTGTTCTCTTGGTCGCTGATTTTGATGGTGGCGGTCACTTCATTGATGTTTTCGCCTGCCACGATGTCGGCCAAAGTGGTGAAAGGACGGTCGGTGAATTCTTCGTGTATGGGATTCATGTTGGTGATTTCGATGTCGTAGCTACCGCTGACGAGGGCATCACCTTCGTAGTGGCCCACAAATTTGGCGTTGGGCTTCTCGTTGCAAGTGATGTCGAAGCTGGTTGTGGCTTGGTTGCCCTTGGCATCGGTGACAATGCCAGTGACGGTGACTGTACCAATGGCGTCGATGGTAAATGTGTGAGTGTAATTGTAGGAGTCGGCGCTCGGGGTGACAGCCGTGCTGTGGCTGTGAAGCACGGTGCCGTTTTGCGTGGCATTCATTTCGATTTTGGTCAGCGCTTGACCGTTAGCGGTGAAACCGACGGTGACGGAATCGCCCGCATAGAGGGTCGTGCCTGATCCGGCAGTGGCAGTAATCGTGGGTTGAATGTCTTTCTTGCAGCTTGCCAACAGTGCCAAACCGACGAGGCAAGCCATTACTAATGATGTTTTTTTCATCGTAGAAGGTATTTTAAGGTTATTGTTGTTGCTTTACAAGTTGTCCGTTCACGCTGCCCGACACTTCATCCAAGATGTTCATTTGGCCATCAAAGAAGAATTTGCCGTCGCCAGCGAAGGTGCCGACAACGTTGAGCGAGTCGCTGTTGGTTTTGCTGGCTTCCAGTTTGAGGTCCAGGTTGAAGAGATAGGGAAGCTGTTGGTTCAGTTCGTCGATAATGACATGCACCGATTGGAAGTCGGCCTTTTCGGCCGTGGTGGTGCCTGAGGTTTGGTGCGATTCATCGTCAACGGTCACGGTGGCCGTGACGGTGTTGTCGGCTGTGCCCTCGACGATGTCCATGTGGATGCCGTCGACGGGGAAGCTCCCACTGGTTAGGGGCTGGTGGTTCATGGTGGCGATGGAGAGCGTGAATTGGCCGACGTAGTTGCCCACGTATTGCTCCGCATAGTTGACAGGCTCGGGTTCGGGCGTGGGGTCAACGGGTTTCTTCTTGCAGGCTGCAAGCAAAGCCGTGATGCAGCACAATGCGATGATTAGTGTTTTCTTCATTTTTCTATGGTTTAGTTGTTCTACAATAATCCGCTTATGGGTCGCAAAAATAAGGCCAAAAACGTTTCAAACGCAAGATTTTGACGATTTTTCTGTCATAAAATCAAAAAGATGGTGTGTTAAAACTGAATGATTTCCTCGTTTATTGAAGGCATAACTGTCAGATTTCAAACATTTTCCCAGTGTCAAAAGTGCGGTGTTCCCCATGTGAGACATAACCCAATTGGTTGGAGACGCACTTGGTGTTGCCAATGATGCCGTCTATATTGCGATGTGAATGGCCATAGATCCAGTATTCAATCGGGCTGTCAGCAATGAAGTCAAACAGTTCCACCGAAAAAGCTCCGTTGATGGTACTTCCCTTGAATATCGGGTCGGTCAACAGGTATGAAGGGACGTGATGGGTGGCCACGATGATGTGCTTAGCCTTGCTTTCAGCGACCACCTTCTTCAGAAAATTGAAACAGCGGTCATGCTCTTCGTTGAATCGGGTAAAATCCAGCCGTTTTCCACTTGCCATGATGCGGTAGAAGTCGGAAACGGAGCGTTCAGTCATGTAAGCATCTTGAATCGGTATCTTTGACCATAGGGTTGTGGCAATCAGGTCAATTTCGTCGGACAATGGTACGACAGCATTATAGCGACAATGTACATTCTTTCTTATCTCCAAATCCCAGCTATCGGTCATGGTATCGATGTCGTAATACTTGTAGAACTCATGGTTTCCGGGAACGACGATGACTTGCTGATAATTCTCTGATGCCCAGTTCCAGAATGGGTGGCTTGAATAGTTGTCATCACCAAGATAACCGATGTCGCCAGCGAGTACCAACACATCCCCCGTCACCTGCAATGGATGGGATTTCAGCCACGATCCGTTTTCGTGGAACTCCAAATGTAAATCAGATGCGTATTGGATTTTCATTGTTGCCCTTCCTTCAACCATGTTTCTTCGATTATTCGTTCAACTTCCTTGTGTACTCGCGGGTCTTCGTTGCTCCTCAGCGTCAAGGCCAATGAGAGCCTATCCGCAAAACCATGTTCTATGTTTATGGGCGGGTATTTCCAGATCTCGATTCTGAAAGCACCGTCCCAAGAATTGATTCTTTCAAAATTTTCCTTCATAACAGCATCCGTCCGCTCGACTGCAATAAGTGTCTTTATTGCTTCGGGGACCAACATGGAATAATGCGCTAAAGCATTGATGCCGCCTTGTGGATAAGCCGCTTCGTCTTTTACACTGTCGCAATAGAAGCTTTTTTTCAAAGGTGACTTCAACAACGGCAAGGCTTTTTCCCACAACGCTTTTCCTTTCAACTCAAAATGCAACCGTCTCTCATGGTTGCCATCTTCAATGAGTGTGCATAATTCCAAATCCTGCAATACCTGTAAAGCCAAAGTCAAGGTGACATATTTATAAGGTATCACTTCTGCCAATTCCTTTGCGCTATGTCCTTCCAAGCTCTTTGCTTGAAAGTGATAAAGCAGCACATATTGGGCAGGTGAGGTCAATTCTGTAGCCGTCTTTCTTTCATTATGGCTGTCCATTACCAAACCTGGCAAGTAGGCATATTTACCCGAAACTACAAAAAAAACCTGCTTGTCCATCAGCCTCATCCGTTGGTTGTAGTCCAAGGCATCGAACCAAAAGGCGCATGGGAAGCCATTGTTGTTCGAAACCATTTCAGCCATTTTTTTACAAGCCTTCGGGGTGTAGCGTTCCAAAGGATACTTGGACTTCAACAGGATGAAAGTTTGTCCTGTTGCCTCCAACTTGAAGAAGCGAAAACTCGACCGCATTTTCAAGGTAATCCCTTTTAGAGACTTGGTCTCTATCTCATCCAAGGAATAACTTCTGTTCGCTATTACCAGTGTATTGCACATAACTTAGTAGTGTTTTACAAATTTCATAAAACACTGAAAAAATAGTAAAAAATGGAAATACATAGAAATAGAAGTTGATTTTTTTGGATAAGCCACACAACTCGATGGCACATTATCTTCAACCTACTATCGGGGAATGGCTTATTTTGTACTTTTGCGGCAT
>Ga0310694_10003017_pt1 | contig 16677 bp, 4 predicted proteins | sample 174DNAGHGhighgp2_FD_203884 | JGI IMG/M metagenome (GOLD analysis project Ga0310694, IMG submission 203884) | Sheep rumen microbial communities from Palmerston North, Manawatu-Wanganui, New Zealand - 1742 DNA GHGhigh gp2 (v2) (version 2) | ecosystem: Host-associated > Mammals > Digestive system >... | reverse complement strand
AATGATTTCCGCGCAACATTCCGTTTTCAGTCGCTGAATAAGGTCGGCATATTCTGTCCTGACAAATTCGTCGGTCTGGAAGGAGGAACGGAGGATGGTTATTTTCATGGGTTATTTTTTAATGTGTACCGTCATTGCGAGGAGGAACGACGAAGCAATCCAGGGACAAGACCGTATGACTGGTTTTCTGGATTGCTTCGTTCCTCGCAATGACGCAAAGCGTGTTAATGTTTCACTACAAATTTCAGCGTATTTTCATCGCTCTTGACGAAATACACACCGTTTTCGTAGCCCGAAGTGTTGATGCGAAGTTCGCTGCCGCTGGCTTCGAATTCGTCCACCTTCTGGCCGAGAGCGTTATAGACGCGCACCGTACCGAGGTTTTCACTCTTCAAGGTCACGAAGTCGTTGGCGGGATTAGGATAAAGGGTGGCCGAAGCCTCATTTTCTTCCACCGACCAAGTGTCGTCCACCATGACCGTGAAATGTGCGTCAGGCAGGTTGCTCGAAATGGTGACGACATCGGGGACGATGCCCTTGCCCGTCACACAACATTCGATGCCTAATTCAACAGAGCCTCCTTGAGGAATAGTGTATTCCATCGGGAAATAACATGAAAACATTTCTTGTCCGTCAAAAGTGAAGCCGAGTTCGTCTCTTTCGTCACAAATGCTCGTGATTGTAGCATCTTCGGCAGTGTTGTTGTAAATGGTAATCCAAGTCACTTCGCACCAAGGCAGCACAACCGTATCCATGCTGAAGGTCAGCGTCTCGTCATAGATCACTGGCGAGGAGGGTGTGGTGACGATTTCATAGGAATAATCACCGTAGTTGTCGTCGGGGTCGACGGGGAGAGCCACAACGGCGTATTCCGTTTCAGGAATTAAATCGTCGAAGACGAAGGTTTGTGTAGTGGTTTCAACAACTCCGTACTCTTCTATAATAGCGACGAGGTCTTGGCCGAAGATGGCAACCCATTCCATAAACTGAGCTTCGGAGCCATACAAATAGTAATACGAAGCGCAGTCTTGGTTAGGCGTGAATGTGGCCGTGATGCTGTTTGCAGTCACCTCGTCGATGCTGAGGGTCACCTGCGGGTCGTAGGTCACTGCATTGCAGTCATGCTGCTGGATGCCATGTGCGCCAAGTTGATTGATGACGGTTTGGGCATTAGGAATGGGATACAAGTCTTGGATGACAATCTGACGGTCGGGGGCAATGAGGATAACGGTCGGGAAGGCATTGATGTGATACTGGCTCACGATGCTATTGCCGCCATTTGTACCAGCGATAGTAGGATATTCCACACCGTAGTTGTTGACCCAGTTAAGGCATTGTTGCTGGTTGTCGCCATAGTCAACTTCCATGTAGAACACATCGTGCATGTTGCACCCCAAAGCTTGATAGGACTGCACCATATAAGGAATGGACTGGATGCAGTAGCCACAGGTAGTGTAGAAAAAATCGATGAGCACATATTGACCACCATCGAGGATGTCAAACAAATGCACTTCGTTGCCATGAACATCAGTGGCTGTGAAGTCAACGGCTTGCGTGAGGTTGGTTTGCGCTTTCAGGCCAAAACCCAAGGCCAGCGCGAGAATGAGAGTAAAAACTTTTTTCATGGTGTAATGATTATTAAAAGGTTAATGGCTGCAAAAGTAATAATTAATTCGGTATGTGGTAAGTGAGTGTTCAAAATTAAACTACAATTATATATTGACACGGGACACGGGACTTTTTACCATGACCATTGACTATGACCATGACCACTTTTACAGAGTTCGAGAGCTTGCGGGCTTTTCTTTGGGCAAATGGTTCGCCTTTTTAAAGCCATTAAGTTCAACTTCAATTTGTCAGTGGTCATAGTCATGGTCACAAGTCATGGTTCCGAGTCTCGCGTCAATATGTAAAGGGAACTTCTAAAAATCAAGCAAAAGGAAACTCCTACGGAGTACAACTTGTTGAATTATTGTATTTTGTTATTAAAAGAAAGCTCCTACGGAGCAATTTTTAGAAGCTACCTAAAATAAATATGCTCATATACTTATAAATAATGATGAATTTGGAATATGGACGCTTTGCGCCATTCTGTATTCAACATTCCTCATTCAGCATTTAATTGTCTCGATAGTCTTTCTTCTTCGTATACTTCAGGTCCTTCAACGCTGACGCTTTCACGTTGATGGTGAAGTTCCAGCTCTTGTAGCTTCCGATAGGAATCCAGTTGAAGCGCATCTCCCAACAGTGAAGGTCGCGGTAGACGCTGATATTAGTGTAGGTGATGTTGTTGTTCACGAAGTCCCAACCCGTCGAGAAGGTGAATTTCCACTTGGGCGTAATGCTGATGTCGCCATTAAGGCCAATGGTATGCACAAGCGTGTTGGTGGCAATGCCCATGAAAGCAGCATAGGCCACCGATGTGGAGTAGGTCAAATTGTAGCTGAGGGAGACCGACCAAGGCGTGGTCCAGTCGACGTAGGCATTGGGGTTGCCCATGATTTCGTTCAGCTCGTCACGGTCGAAGTCTAAGGAGCGTTGGGCTTGGCTGTTGATCTCATCCCGCAGGTTTTTGCTGCCTTTCTTGCCTCGCAGCTTATCCAGGTCATTTTGGTTGAAGGAATAGCTCAGGCTAAAACGCCACGACGAGCCGGTTTTGCGGAACAGCCGCCCGGTTTCCGCCACTTCAAACTTGTTGATACGACGGCCCATCGAGTCGGCTGCGTAGGGGTCCCAAGTGCTGTTGAAGTTGATGCCCAGTTTCTTGAACAAGGTGGTGCGCCCGCTGATGGCAACAGGCGAAAACCTGAGGGAGTCTTTGGTGATGTCGTAGTTGCCCGAAATGCTGAACGACTCCAAAATGGGTATTTTCTTCACTCCCGTGATGGTATCGCTCTTCGAAGGCACCTTGATTTCCAAATTGTTACCGATGTTGTAAGTGAGCAGTCCTTGTTGGGTTTGCGAAGGCGTGCCGTAAAGTGATCGCTCGAATTTGTTGTAGGAATGTTCCACGCCTTCATTGTCGGTGTAGTTGCCATAAACACCCCATTTCGGGTCACCGAAGTTGGGACGATAAACGAAGCCTATGGTGGGCGTTATCACGTGACGGATGGCGCGGATAGGGCCTTTCGCAAAGTTGACCATGCCATATATCTTTGTGGTCAAGTTGGTGCTCACACTAAAGTCGACGAGGTTGCGGAAGCCGAAAATGGTGTCGGTTTTCACATGTCCTGTCGAGTCGGTATCTTGCACCCAGTATTTTTCATAATGGTTGAAATACATGTAATCGTTGAGCGTCAAGGTGTTGTTCCACGAGAAATGTTTCAGCAACTTGATGGTCGCAGTGATGGGCATGCCGTGTTTGATACCCATTTGGGCATGGTCGCGGAACATGCTTCTGGCCCAACCACCAAAATCTTCGGAAATGCCACGAAACAGTACGGTATCCGCGTCGTTGATATAGATCTTGCCGTTCATCGAGTAACCCATGCTGATGTTTTGGTACCAACGCTTCTTACCCGCCTTACCGACGTTTTTCAGGGGATAGAACGTGTTGACGGTGAGGGTCATTTCGGGCAGTGAGGCCGTCACTTGTCGCGTCAGCGTGTTTTGGCTGTGGCTGGCGTTGAGGGTTAAGTAGACCTTGCCGCCGAAGTTGGTTTGATAGGCGATACTCGAATTGAAGGTGTTGCTCAGCTGGTCGGTGGTGGTGGTGGCGTTGTATTTGTTGAAGTTGGAGCTGACGATGTTGACGTTGGCCGAAAAATTGCGCCTCGGGTGGGCCTTGGGGTCTTGCTTGTGGGTCCATTGGATTTTGAAGTCGGTGCTTTCCTGATAGTCGGCAGCGCCCTTGGTGCCTATCTTGTTGACAGCGAAGCCCAATGCTAAAACACCGTTGAAGCGATAGCGCTTGTTGTAGCGGAAGGTCGGCTTGAGGCCCCACGAGCCACGAGTGTAGATGTCGCCCAAAATCTGCAAGTCGTAGTAGTCGTTGATGGCCCAGTAGTAACCGCCGTTTTCGAAATAGAAGCCTCGGTTGGCCGACTCGCCGTAAGTAGGGATAATCAGTCCCGACTTCTTGCCTTTCGTGTTGGGAATGATGGAAAAAGGCAGCGCCAAGGGCAGCGGAATATCGGCGACAGTCATGTAGATGGGACCCGTGACGATTTTGTCGTCGGGGATGACTTTCGCCTTAGTGAATTTGAACTGGTAGTGCGGATGTTCTTTCAAGTCGCAGGTGGTGTAGCCCCCCGAGCGGATGTTGATGGTGTTGTCGTCCATGCGCTTGATGCGTTCGCCATGCAGATAACCGCCCTGTTCTTCGGTCCATACCTTAGTGATGATACCTTTCTTGGTCTTGAAGTTATAAAGCATCTCGATGGCCTCAAAGGTTGACTCGCCTTGGGTGAAGACGGGCTTCCCCTGTCGTTTGCCCAAAGAATCCAAAACACCGTAAGCCCTACAGGTACTCGTCTCAAGGTCGAATTCCAAGCAACTGGCTTTCAGTGTGATGTCGTCGTATTTGGCTTCAGCGTTACCATAATAGAAAATCTTTTTCTGGTTCATGTCGCGATACACCGAATCGGTGGCCGAGCAGATGACCTTGGTCTCGATGGCCGAGCCTGAACGAGGCGGCTTGAAACGCTCGCGGCGGGCGTGTTTCAAGGTGTCGTAACGCAACGAATCCCCCTGTAGAGACGCAAAATCTTGCGTCTCAAAAATGGAATCGACAGTGGGAGACGCAAGATTTTGCGTCTCTACAAGGGTGTCCAAATAGGGGTCGTTCATCGTGTCGGCCACCATCGCAATCGTGTCGACGATGCGTTCAGGCAAAGCTACCGTATCGGCCTTAAGCGTGTCGGCCTTGTGCCCGAAATCATGCTTATCTTTCTCAATATAAGCCATTTGCTTGCATCCATAAAACATCACAACCATCACGGCAAGCAATAAAAAGGCCCACCGTGAGAAATAATTTTGATATGTCGTGCGTTTTGTCAATGCGAAAACAATTACTTTTGCAATTCTGAAATTCGCTGCAAAGATAAACAAATGAACTTTATGACTATATGTGCAGCTTTATAATAAGACACGAGACGCGAGACTGCGAGACGCGAGACATTGTCCCTGTCCCGTGTCGCGAAGTCCCGAGTCCCGTGTCAAACTATAGTTCAATTAATTCTGAATTTACTATGATAGAACGAAAGATTTCGAGATTTGGTGTTTTGCTGATGATATTTCTGATGCCTTTGTACGCTTTGGCTCAGAAGGGAGAAAAAATCCAGACCATCGTCATCGACGCGGGCCATGGCGGCAAGGACACGGGCGCCTTGGGCAAGGTGACCACCGAAAAAGCGCTCAACCTGGCCGTGGCTTTGAAGTTTGGTGCCTATATCGAAGAGAATTTGCCCGACGTAAAAGTGATTTACACGCGCAAGACCGACAAATTCATCGAACTGAGCGAGCGTGCCGCCATTGCCAACCGCAACAACGCAGACGTGTTCGTCTCCATCCACTGCAACTCAACGGGAACACCGAATTCGGCCTACGGTGCAGAGACCTTCGTCATGGGTGAGTCGAAAAACGAGAAGAACCTTGAGGTGGCCAAAAAGGAAAACGCGGCCATCCTTTTAGAGGACAACACCGACGCCTATGACAACTTCGACCCCAACAGCACCGAAGCTTACATCCTCTTCTCGCTGACGCAAAGCGTCTACCAAAGCCAAAGCCTCAACATTGCCGACAAAGTGCAGAAACAATTCGCCAACAAGGTAGGCCGCCACGACCGCGGTGTGCAACAGGCTGGTTTTCTGGTTCTTTGGAAAACCTCTATGCCGAGCATTTTGGTCGAATTGGGCTTTATCAACAACACGAAGGAAGAGCAATTCCTCAATTCGGAAAAAGGGCAAACACAAATGGCCTTGGCCCTATATCGTGCCTTCGCCGAATACAAGCAAGAGTTTGAGGCCGAGAATCATGTAGGCGACCAACCCTTGGCACAAGAGCCATCTGCCTCGCCGTCGGGCGACACCTATTTTTCCGTCCAATTCGCCAGCCGCAACAAGAAGGTGGCCTCCACCGACAAGGCTTTTGCCAGTGTGAAGGAAGTCTCGGTTTATGAGTATAACGGCGCATTCCGTTACATTTCAGGCCGTTTCACCTCGAAGGACGCCGCCACCAAACGCCAGGCCGAGCTGCGTGCCTTGGGCTACAAGGACGCTTTCGTCGTGGCCTTCATCAACGGCGAGCGGGGCACCATCAAGCAGGCCGAGGCGGCGCTGAAGGGAAAATAATGTTTACCACACTTCGCGTCATTGCGAGGAACGAAGCAATCCAGAAAAATAACTTGACGGAATCCGTCGTTTTTCGCAAGATTCCGTCAAGTTATCGGCGATAAGTTGTCGGAATCTGCCTTTTTTTGGTCGATTCCGTCAAGTTATCTGAAAAAAATTGTACTTTTGCGATGGAAAACAGAAAAAAAACCGCCATGACGACAAGAGAATATGACACCAACAGCCCCGTGACCATGGCCAGTGAGCCAACGGGCACGTATATCGTGAACGTAGGCAAGAGGAAAAAGACCTTGCAAAACCAAGGCATGACTGTGGACGAGTATTTCGACAAAGTCAGGAAAGCATTAGACAAACGGTATGAAAATCTATAAAGTCAGAAATGGGCTTATGTGTTTCACATAGATGGCGATACCGTTTTCGTGGATAGGATTCTCCCGTCGAAAACTATTGCATAAGCATCCATTTTTCACAGACCTTCGCACCATGTGCTGTTGAATCATCTGTTTTCACCCGAATAAGATTTTATATCTCATTGATTACCAACAATTTACAAACCCCCGTGCAAAATACTTGAAATATTTCTCCGTAAAGTGTTGATTGATAGGTAAAAATACCTACTTTTGTAGATTATTTCAACGACTCCAAAAACCGTGAGGCCAAGGGGCAAGTGAATAATACAAATAACCATTTTATCATGCACAAAATGAGTGCGTTACATTACTACAACACGACTACGACAAGTCACCAATCTGAACCTGCCACAGCCGCGCTGCACGCAATGCAAGGCAAGAAGTACTGTGTGCCCACCCCAAAACAGCAAGCCGGTCCCACGAATGGCTTGCCTACGGCATTTTCATTTCGCAGATAATTTTTAGGGGCCATCCCGTTTACCATAATTTTGAATCGTAATTAACAAATCGATGAAATACTTTACACAAACCACACAATCAAACAAAAGACATTCTATCAACCTGCGACAGATGCTTATGCTCGTCTTGCTGCTTTGGGGCGGCATGATGTCGGGACAAAGTCTGACCAATGGTTGGGCACCATCAGCTCCAGGAACCTATTATCTAAAGTCGGCTGGCAATTCGGGAAATGACTTTAACGTGAAGGTGGGCGATAACGGCACCTACACCGAAAACGCATATACCCATATTCAGGGTTTCACCATTGGCAGCGCTTCGGAAAACAGTGGCGACTATATCATCATTTTCGACAATGCGAGAACCATTATCATGGACGGACAGGTTCAGATCAGGAATAATTACCCGGGCACTCTGACCATGCGTCTTAGTTCAAGCAATGGCGCTCATTCGCCAAATAATCCCACGCTGAAAATACAAGGTGTTACTGGATGGAATCAATACGGGCAGACTGACAACAAAGAAGCGGTTTTCTACATTCGTGATGGCCTTGATGAAATGGCGGCAAATCGCAAATTCACCATTGAGGGTAACGCTCCGACGACTGCCGACAATGCCCCCAACAGCTTTAATTTTGACAACAACTTCGTTATCGATGGGTGCTCTCCTTCGTTTGAGTTAATCGATGGCAATACTTGGAATCCGAAGATGAAGACAGGGGCGGAAGGTATCGCTGCTTCGTGGTGTATGTTCAGGTTGCAACAAGGCGCGTTGAAGCTAAAGAATGTCACCATTCGTAATTTCTGCACCTATTTTGACAATGGCGGAGTCATTCAAGTGTATACAAGCCAACAAAATACGGCTTTTGATTTGGAAATCGACCACTGCCTCTTCGAGGAGATTGCAGCCCTTAGACAACCCGTTTTGAGAATGCAAGGAGGTAGTGGCGCTGCCACGATTAATGAAAGGAAAGCGGTCGTGAAGAATTGCCAATTCAAGAACATCTATAATGTCGGCAACAACACTGGAGACAACCAACGAATCAACTTGGATACTGAATATAAGATTAATAACAACTGCGAAGGCACCATCAGAACCTTCGGCAACAATAAGACCAAGCTGACTCTCGAAAACTGTCATGTCACAGATAACTATGGCTGCGCTATTCGTTGGCACGGATGCAGCAGCTCCGACCCAATGGTGGTGTCAAACTGCATCATCGAGAAAAACTACAATACAATTGGACAAAATGTCAATGGCGGTGGCGGTTTGCTCCTGAAAGGCCCGGCCACCATCACCAACTGCACCATACGCAACAACCGCACCAACGGCAGCGGCGGCGGCATCTACCTCTCCACTTACGTCGACTTCAATAGTGGCACCATCGACCTCATCCCTGAGCACAGCATCCTACGCCTCGACTCTGGCACCAAGATATACGGTAACGTGGCGCAACAAAACGGCGGTGGCGTGGCCATCGAAGCTCAAAGGATGAGGAACGAATATTACAACGTTGACGGTGCCCTAAATCCATACAACTACGTCATCTACTTTACCCATTCCGGCGAGCCTTTCAAGACGCAGTTCATCCAAAACGGCGGACAAGTCTATAACAACACCGCCAACGGCCAGTACGGTGGCGGTATCTACATATCACGATCGAAAGAAACACCTTTCTACGAGGTTATCTGTTCGTTGGACTTTGGCAAAATTTATGGCAACAAAGCCCCCAACGGCTATGGCGGCGGCGTGGCCGTGAAAACCTATCCAAACAGCGAACTCATATATGGAGATTATACCCCTCCTGCCGATGTTGCCGCGCAAGACGTCATCGTGGAGGTGAGCTACCACGACGCAGACCCCGCCTCAACCGATGAGGCCGACAAGATGTTTGTTTACGGCAACAGTGCCAATCGTGGCGGCGGCGTTTATGTGGAGGCCTTTGAGAACACGCTACCCAACAATTCCACGCCTAACAAGGTGGATGTGAACATCTACGGCTTGGCCAAGGTGAGCAACAACAATGCCAACACCAATGGCGGCGGCCTTTATGTGGAGACTGGCACCGTGCGCATCAACAGTGGCACCATTGGCGGTAGCACGACTGAGGTCACCGCCACACCTATCCCCTCCAATGGCGGCAACACCGCTGGCAAAGACGGCGGCGGCATCTACCTTAACGAAGGCAATATCTTCACCGATGTGGCGGCACACGTCGAACCCACCGGCGGCGGTGGCGGCAGCGGTAGTGGCGGAGGAGGAGGCGAAGAACCACCCACGCCAGTTTTGCCTGAAGGTTTCCAAGAAGTGGAATATATCACATCCACAGGTGGTGAAGTCAATACTGGGATTATGGCCAATGCAAGTCATGTTACATGGGCAAAGGTAAAACGAAACGGCTCAGGAAACATGATAGCTGTGTATGCGGTCAAAAACAACAATGACGGCAACAACAGATTTGGCTGTAGAATTTACAGTTCCACTGGCCATATAGTGTGGCGTATAAATGGCACTGGTGAAAATGAGCATAAATCTGTTGTTAACAACGTTGATGAAGTATTTGAAGTAAGACAAGACTATAAATCTATAGTTACCATACAAAATGGTGTATCTCGAACATACAATTATCCAACAAATGCTCCAGCATCGGGGACAATAAATGGTATTGGTAATAATATTACTTTTTGGGAACTGCTTGCAAACACCGGTTGGGGAGCCACTAATGGCAACTTGTACGAAGCCAAGATTTGGAATGGAACTCCAACGAATGAGAACGATATTAATGACCCTGCCTTGTTGGGATGGTTTATCCCTTGTGTGAAAACGGATGGGAATGTTGTAGGTGTGTACGACATCAAGCGCGACATGTTCATAGCGGGCACAGGTAATTTGACTGCCGGTCCAACTGTCAGGTCCGAAGATAGAGGCCAAGCCATGTCACATTCTGGCAACAGTGCTACTATGGTGCCGTCCTACTCTACCAATCGCAACAACGGCGGTTCAAGAGCAGCCGTTGCGGGCTGCACCATCAGCCACAACACGGCAAACAAGGATGGCGGCGGCGCATACGTCAACACTGGCAACCTCTTCCTGATGAACGCCAAAGTAACCGACAACACGGCTACCGAAGGCAAAGGCGGCGGCGTGTTTACCGAACATGGCAACGTCTACGTCAACTATTGGGATGCCAACAACCCCATCAGCGGCACCAACTACAGCGTGCGCGGCGAAACCACTCCATCCGAAATCAAGAACAACATTGCTGCCCTTAATGGCGGCGGTGTCATCACCCGCTTCGGCAAGGTGCTGATGAGAGGACAGACGCACAACCTCGCCGACCACATCCAAATCAGCGGCAACACGACCACCAGCGGCTCGGGTGGCGGCATCTTCTGTCTCGGCGGCGCAAGCGAATCGACCACCGAAGAATACGTGCGCCTCATCAATGTGAAACTGGAAGAAAACAACGCTACGAATGGCATAGACACCACCAAAATCAAGATGGGAGATGGTAACACATGGGTAATAATAAGCAACGGCTGTGGCGGCGGCGTGTATCTGCAACACGGCGTCATCAACATGACGCGATGCGAGGTGACAAGCAACACCGCCAACGTCAACGGCGGTGGCATCAACAACCACGCTGGCAGCATCAACATCAAGGGCTGCACCATCACCGGAAACAAGGCAGGTGAAAATTTCTCACCCACCGACCTTACCACCTTAGCTTCGGGCGGAGGAATCTTCACCGTGCGTGGCGACGTCAATCTAAGCAACCACCCCATCGGCAGCAGCACTTACTACACGACCCAAATCAGCGGCAACACAGCTTACAGCAACGGCGGCGGCATCACCACGCGCCAAGGTAAGGTAACAGCCGAAGGCGAATATAACGCCGACCGCAACAAAAACATCCTCATCACCGGCAACAAGGCCACCAACGGCTCAGGAGGTGGCGTGTTCTGCCTCGGCAAATACGGCGACACCCAACACACCTACATCGACTTCACCCATGTCGACATCAAAAACAATACTGCCAATGGCACAGACGAAACAACGATTACCGTGGAAGTGGAGACGAATGATCCAGAACATCCAATCGGGCAGCAACAAGAAACCATCACCAACGGTTGTGGCGGTGGCATTTACCTGCAACACGGTGTCATCGACATCTTCAACAACAACATCCAAGCCAACACGGCCAACCAAGACGGCGGCGGCGTTTACAACCACAGCGGCAAAATCGACGTGGATGGCTGCCTCATCGGTGGCGAATCGAGCGAGGGCAACACCGCCAAGGAGGGCAACGGCGGCGGCATCTACACCCACGAAGGCGACATCGACATCGAAGACCTCATCTTCCAACCCGGCAATACCCTTGTGCGTCTCGAATCGAAGGTGAGATACAACACAGCCAAAGAAAATGGTGGCGGCATCAATACCCACAAGGGCACCATCACCATCAACAGCAAGCAGCTGGACGACCAAATCGAAATCTCGCGCAATACGGCCAACAAGGGCGGTGGCATCTATGCCAACGAAGGCACCATCATCGCCTACAACGCTGCCATCAGAAACAACACGGCCACTGAAAACGGCGGCGGCATCAACAACCACTCGGGCAACATCGACCTTTATGGTGGAATGTTGTCGAACAACACCGCCAAGAAGGGCAACGGCGGCGGCGCCTACACCCATGTGGGTGACATCAACATCAAGCCCTTCAACCCCGGCAACCAGAAGCCTTGGCTCGAATTGTCGCTCAACGACGGCACGCGCATCTACAACAACATCGCCAATAACAACGGCGGCGGCCTCAACAACCACACAGGCCTCATCGACTTGCACTATGCCTCGTTGCAAAACAACACGTCCACCCTCGGCAACGGCGGCGGCATCTATTGCGAAGGCCCTCATGCTGCCACTACCGGTTTCACCATTCGTCTGTTGCGCTCGATGGTCAACCAAAACAAGACCCGTGGCCAAGACGGCACCGAAGCCGCTCCCACAGGTCGCGGCGGCGGCATCTATCTGCAATACGGCCGCATCTTCGCCCAAGGCTCCACGCTGACCTTCAACAAGGCCAACATCAACGGCGGCGGCATCAACAACCACCAAGGCAACATTCGTGCCTACGGCTGCCAAATCAGCAACAACGTGGCCACCACAGGTCGCGGCGGCGGCATCTACGCCAACCAAGGCCTCATCGTCGTTGGCCCCAGCGGTGTGGCTGGCGCCTCCGTCATCGAGAACAATTCGGCTGGCATCAACGGCGGCGGCATCAACAACCATGAAGGCGACATCCAAATCAATGGCGACATTATCCAAAACAACACCGCCGGCGAAAAAGGCGGCGGCATCTACCTCGCGCTCGGCAACATCACCATGAACGGCGGCAAGATTGACTACAATTCCGCCGGTGAAAAAGGTGGTGGCGTGTATATTGGTGGCACCAAGGATGGCGGCCAAGGCTTCCTCATCCAAGAACGCCAACCGAGTGTGCCTGTAGTCGAAATCATCGACGTTGAAGACTTAGGACCGGATGTCGTCACCATCCACTACCACATTGTCGACGACGGCAACGGAGGAAACTACGACGTTGGTTCGCACGGAGTGGACGTCAAATATATGATGAACGGTGTTGAAACCACCCTCCCAACAGGCATAACATGCACGCCTTCAGAAGTGGCTGATGGCGACGTACCCGGTTGCCGCAGAAAAAAGATAACATTCACTGCTGGTACAGGCATCAACCTTGCTGATTATGTGTTCTCCGCAAGGGCACATGCAGAATACACCCCATCTGGCACCACCGACCCTCTGGGAGGCGAAAGCAGCCCTGTAACCTTCCAACTCTATAGCGACAAGCCCGTTGTGGTGACAGGCACCGTGAGCGGCATCACCGCTTCGTCGGCCTCCGCCAGCGGAAGGCTGTTCTACAACGGCGGCTATGATGTAAAGGAAAACGGCATCGGTATCGAATACAGCTTGAACGCTAATATGTCAGGTGCCACACCGGTTCCCTACTCTTCAGCGACAACCGTTTTCCCCGCAGGTGGATTCTACACGATGAACATAAATTTGCCTGCACCAGTGAATCCTTACAACCAAGAAGAACAACCTGACCTATACAATGCCTTCGATCCCGACTATGTGCAACAAACCTTCTACTACCGCGCCTACGCCACCAATGCCAATGGCAACACTGGCTATGGCGAAATTGCGCAGTTCAACACGCCGAAAAACACGCCTGACATGGGCGACCAGGAAGTGAAATATAAATTCGTTACCGTCAATGGCGTGCCGAGCATCAAGTTCAGCTATGAGATGCCCTCCATGACGGGAATCACCAACTACGGCTTCGTGCTGAGCTACGACGACGACCCCGCGCTGAAGGAAGACTACACCATCGATGCCAGCATTGACCCGAACAACCCGAACAAATTCACCAAAACGGTGCCGCTTTCCATTTTCTATGAAGGCGAGCACTACCCCAGCTTCTATTACTACGTGAGGGCTTTCGCCACTGGGAGCCAAGACGAAGCCGGAACAACGCCCGAAATGGACGTGACCAACTACAGCATCACGGCAGCCACGAAGTTCGTCATCCCCGACCCCGACGGCAAACCGCAGATTAGGCTGACACGCATTTCCTACATCACGCAAGAATCGTCCCAAATAACAGGAAAAATCTTTAACATTGGCGGAAGCGACATCACCCGCTATGGCGTTTGCTGGACCGACGACACCGGCCACTTGACTCCAACCGTGGAACATGCCGATGATGTCGAAGACACCCATTGCCATCTCGTTGATGGAGAAATGGAAGACCTGCAAATTCTTTTGCAAAACGATTCGGTGTTCACGATTACCATGTCGCCTCTGACGCTGAACACCACCTATTATCTCCGTGCCTACGCCAAAAACTCGACTGGTGACAATCCTGAATACGCCTACAGCAACGAGTACAACTTCACCACCCTGCCTGCCAACCCGCCTGTGGTGCGCCTCCAAGTGAACAACATCCAAAACAACCAAGCGACCATCCAATGCACGATTGACGATGGCGGCGATCCTGTCAGTGAGTATGGCATTTATTGGAAGGAGGCAACTGCCACCGCTTTCACACAAATTCAGCATACTGTTTCAGGCACTGATACTGCACCTTCCTCTTTCGAAGAAACGCTTTCAGGACTTCAAAGCGACAAGGAATACAAGGTGTATGCCTACGCCAGAAACGAAGTTGGCGAATACACGGGACGCGAAGTGACGTTCCACACGCCTTACAACATGCCCGAACTCAGTGCCGTGACCGTTACAGCCATCACCTACGATGCCGACAACAACACGAGTACAGAATCCACTATTGACCACGACCTCGACCACACCATCACCGTGAAAGGCCAAATAACAAGCGCGGGCGACAACACCGTGACGGCATACGGCTTCCTGTACAGCAACAACACCGACCAAGCCCCCACACTCAACAACCAATCCAGCGAATGGGATTGGGGCTATGAAGAACAAGCATCACCAACTGTTTCAACTGAGTACACTAAAGTTTTGAGCACCAACGTGAACGCCAACAAGCGGTATCTCATCCGTGCCTACGCCAAGACGACCAACTCGTCAGGATCGGAAGATATTAAGTATGGCGATGATTACGCATCGGTTCTCACCCTGCCCCAAGTGAACAGAGGTGTCGACCCGACCAACATCACCGACAACGGCGCAACGCTGCACGGCATCATCAACACCGCCGACCCGCAAGGCCGTCTCAAACGATATGGCTTCTGCTGGGTGGCTGCCAGCGACCAAAACAATCCTACCCAACCTGAAACGCTGACCGTTGAAAGTGCAATGGCTGCCGCCGACGGCGGATCGGTAGAAGGTGCTATTGGCAGTTACAGCTATCCTTATCATTTTGACAGGAACATCTCCGGTTTCACGCCTGGTACGAAATACTATTGGAGGGCTTGGGTGACCAATGAAGACTATTATAACACTGACTTGGATTTGGCTTACAGGCATGCCAACTGCATTGCCTACAGCACGATTTCTGCTGCAACGCTCAATGCTTGGAACTACTACATTGCCACCGCAGTGGAACCTGCCAGCGCAGGCAGCGTGAGCGGCGGCGGCGGCGTTGATGTTATCAACAGCACCAATACAGTCCCCTTGACAGCCACGGCCAACACTGGTTATGCTTTCAGCCATTGGACGAAGACTTACATCGATGCGAATGAAAATGAAGTGACTGTGGATGCCGGAACATCCACGACGTTAACCATAACCGAAGGACCCAGCGCCACCTATACCGCCCACTTCAATCCAACGGTGACTTGGACTGTGAATGGCACAGGCACCGTTACGGCCACTGCAAATAACACCAGCATCAGTAGTGGAACAGGTGTTACCACAGGCGCTACCGTAACTTTGACGGCTTCAACGACGAACTTCGTTAGCTGGTCGGTCACTGGCACAGACGAAGTTTTGGAAACCAACAATGTCTACACCTTCATCATGGGCACCACCCCTGTGAATGTAACGGCCAACTTCAACAATGGCCGCAGTCAAACACACTTTGTCCCCCGCCCGCGCGACATCTATCCCGCCCCCGCCCGCGAACCTTGGGATTGGGACGACGAATGGGTAGAGACGGTATGCACACCGTCTCTACAAACAGACACCACGGTTTTCGCTCCTGCCGACACCCTCATCCCGACAAGAGCCACAGCCGTTGCCCCAGTCAACATCCCCTCCATCAGCAAAAACAAAGCGAAATACGGCGGTGGTGTGTATGTGGAGCACAATGAGGACAATCCCGCCAAGATTGTGTTCGACGGCGGATCAAATACCGCCGGAACCATCAACTACAACTACGCTTCGGAAGCTGGCGGCGGCGTTTACATCAGCCGTGGTGCTGCCATGCAAATGAAAGGCCACTGCGAGGTGAACGCCAACTGGGTGCCTGCCGGCAAGTTTGGCGGCGGCATCTACCTCGACGGCAGGCTTTATGTGGGTAATAGCAAAGACGATGGGCTTAATGCACATGCCCTTAAAGTCAACAGGAACTTTGCCATTGATGTGACAAACATTTCGGAAATTACCGCATTATATCGAGCTCCAACCTTGTCATCAGCACAGAAAAAACAACGAAACAATGTTTTCCTGCCTCGCAACGACTACGACTTTACCAGAGCAGGCGGTTCGGCCTACGACGACGAATCGACCGTCATCACGTTGCTTTCCAACATTTCCGGCGAAGCCATATCGAAAACCACTTCCACCAACATAGGCTTCAGCGTCAACAAAGGCTTCAGCCCCGTGATTGCCACGGCAACAACTTTTGGCGGCGACTACGTGAATTATTATTCATCGGGAACTAACGTAAATAATGAATTTACAGGTACATACGAGAAATGGCTCACCAAACTGATGCCTTCATCCAATGGCGCCTTGACTGACAACAGTGCCATCTTTGAGGACTCGGAGACCTACATCGCCATCCACACCACAAC
>Ga0310694_10003016_pt1 | contig 16689 bp, 12 predicted proteins | sample 174DNAGHGhighgp2_FD_203884 | JGI IMG/M metagenome (GOLD analysis project Ga0310694, IMG submission 203884) | Sheep rumen microbial communities from Palmerston North, Manawatu-Wanganui, New Zealand - 1742 DNA GHGhigh gp2 (v2) (version 2) | ecosystem: Host-associated > Mammals > Digestive system... | reverse complement strand
AGTTTACCGCCACTAAACTCTGACACGCAAACAGGCATGCTGAAGTAGGAAAGTAGGAAAGTAGGAAAGTGGACATTAAGCGTTTCTGAGTGCGGAAAAGAGACTTTATATGTAGAAGTTCTTTTAATTATTATTATTATTAATATTATTACCATTATAAAATCTCCTTCAAAATACCTTAATGTCCACTTTCCTACTTTCCTACTTTCCTACTTTCCTACTTTCTCATCGATACGGAAGTGCCCTTCTATTAAATAATGTATATTCCCCCACTTAATGGTCGACTCCCCCATAAAACGCCAATGACTAATTTTCTTCGCCGTTTTCTTGGAAGTCTCGGGAAAAGTTCGTATCTTTGCGGTCGGTAATAAGAATACTTATGGCAAAAGAAGACATTGTACAGGCGTGGCTCTACCACGTACATGAAGACATCAGTGCAGCTGAGTGCCTGCTGCAAGGAGGGCACTTGCTCTATGTGGCCTTCCTCTGTCATCAGGCCATAGAAAAGGCGCTGAAGGCTTACTATGCCGCTTACAACGACGATGAGTCACCCTACACCCACAGCCACATGCGACTGTTGGATGTATGCGGACTAACGGGTGATATTTCACCCGAGCATCTGAGGTTCATTGATATCATGGTGCCTATGTACATCAAGGCTCGCTATCCTGAGCAGAAGGTTGCCGCAGCACGGTCGCTTAGCAAGGATGGCTGCTTACACATCATCGAAACAACTAAAGAACTGACGCAATGGATAGAAGAACGCTTACCCGAGACGAAGCCATCGACACCGTCCGACGCTACAAGCAAGTGATAAGCCCTCGCTATAAGACTGAGCCGAAGGTCATTCTTTACGGTTCCTATGCCAAGGGCTATGCCAACCCTGACAGCGACATCGACGTGGCCGTCATCGTGCCAGAGAGTGAAATCACCGACCCATGGGAACAGTGGGCCGACATCGTTGGCGACGTCCGCAAAGTCAGCGTACTCATAGAACCCGTCCTTATGGAGGACCATGAAGACTCCATGCTCTACCGTGAAGTCATGCGCACAGGCGTGGCCGTGTAACATAACGAATAATGTATAACCCCTAAAAACATGAATGCCTATGGGCTGAGATAGAATTATTTGAATAAGGACATATAGGATGAACATCCGCTTTTAGATTCTTGTTCTATCGAAATCGCCAAATTTCAAGAACAATGTACAAGGACAGAAGTAGGAAGTTCGCGCCTTACGGCGTGGACTTTACTCGTTTAAGTACATAAGGTGTTTGGCGATACCTGATAGAACGTAGACGTAGTAATTTGTCCACGTTTTCTTTTAATACTTAAACGGCAATAGAGACATTAACTGCTACGCAGCAGGTCTCGGAGAAGATATTTGAAGAGATAATTGAAACTAATAATAATAACTAAAGTAACTATGATGATGAAGAAGCAATTACTGTTTTTAGTGCTGACGCTGCTGCCTTTGGTGGCAAACGCCGATATAAGTGGCACCTGTGGTGACAACCTCACTTGGACTTACGTCGAAGCCACCCAAACCTTTACTATCTCGGGGAGTGGGGCGATGTATGATTACCAAAATTCTTATGATGAGCCATGGTCTTCACTAAGAGGAATAATCAAGAGTGTTATCTTAGAGGATGGTATTACAACAATCGGAAGCTATGCTTTCTCTAGTTGCAGCGGCCTGACCTCCGTCACCATCCCCAACTCCGTGACGAGCATCGGAGATGGGGCTTTCTCTAATTGCAGACGCCTGGCCTCAGTCACCATCCCAAACTCCGTGACGAGCATCGGAACCGATGCTTTCTATAATTGCAGCGGTCTGACCTCAGTCACCATCCCAAACTCCGTGACGAGCATCAGAAACAGTGCTTTCTATAATTGCAGCGGTCTGACCTCCGTAGTCATTGGCAGTGGTGTTACATCAATTGGTTCGTCTGCTTTCAAAGAAACCAATTTGAAGAAAACCATTTGGCTAACAAATACTCCTCCAATAGGCGCAAGCTATGCAAGCGGGGCCATGAATTATGTTTCAAACAATCAATTTTCATTTAAGAATCAGGTGGTTTACCCCTTCTTGAGTTCGTGTTTTGATGTAGAGGGAATAAGATATGTGCCTGTAAGCCCGTCTGAGCGCACCTGCGATGCCATTGACTGTGTTTATAACGAGACGGCTGCTCATACGAACATCCCCAGCACAGTAACATTTAATGGCATTGCCCTGAGCGTACAGAAGATACAACCTTATACTTGTTATGAAAATAAATATATAGAGAGCCTGAACTGCAATATCAGCGGTGAAATCCCCGATTATGCTTTCACTAACTGCTCAAATATGAAAAACATGACACTGGGCAACAAGATAACATCTATCGGGAAATACGCATTCAGCAATTGTTCCAATCTACCGTCGGCTAAAATCCCTGATGGAGTAATAGCATTGAATGATTATTCTTTTTCTAACTGCACTTCCCTTCCTCAAATCACCATCCCCAAGGCTGTTAAGACTATTGGGAACTACGTATTCTCTGGCTGTAAGGGTATTAAGGAACTTATTATAGAAGACCGGGAGGAGGTGTTAACACTGGGTAGCAATGGCTTTTCTCCATTATTTGCTAACTGTCCGCTTGACAATGTCTATATTGGAGGAGACATCAACTATAACACATCTAAAAACTACGGCTATTCTCCCTTCTATCGCAACAATTCTCTGCGCACAGTAGTCATTACCGACAAGGAGACAGAGATTTCCGCTAACGAATTCTACGGATGCACGAACCTTCAGAGCTTTACAGTTGGCGATGGTGTGACTACATTTGGCGACTGGGCTTTCTCTGGTTGTCAGAGTCTGAAGAGCCTGTCGTTTGGAACGCAGCTGAAAACCATCGGCAAGGAGGCCTTCTCAGACTGTACGGCTGTGACCGAGATTGTCAGCAAGACAGCAACGCCACCTGCCTGCGAAAGCCAGGCACTCGACGATATCAACAAATGGCAATGTAAGCTGTTTGTGCCTACAGGCTCTATTGCTGCCTATCAATCTGCAGACCAGTGGAAGGAGTTCTTCTTTGTGGAGGAAGGTGCAGGAAGCGGCGATACCCCAGACAATCCCGGTGCCAAGAAGTGTGCCACACCCACCATCAGCTATAGCAATGGTAAGCTGACGTTCAGCTGTGCTACGAGTGGAGCCATTTGCCAGTCAACCATTGCTGACGACGACATCAGGTCGTACAGCAATGATGAGGTACAGCTAAATGTGACCTATCGCATCAGTGTCTATGCCACGAAGGAGGGCTACGAGAACTCAGACGTGGCCAATGCTACCCTCTGCTGGATAGATGTTGAGCCGAGGACAGAGGGCATTGCCAATGGTGTGGCCAGCGTCCGCGCCAATGCCGTGCTGATTCAGGGAGAAAGCGGCACATTCAACATTTCTGGTGCCGACGAGGGCTTGCCTATTATCATATATAACACCGCCGGGCAGACGGTTGGTTCAGGAAAGACTACTGCAGAGACCACCCATGTATTCACCTCGCTCCGTAAAGGTGAAATAGGCATCGTGAAGATAGGCCAAAAGGCAGTGAAAATGATGATGAAGTAAAGAAGAATATGAAAAGATCGTGTATCATCGTCATAATGTTCTTTAGGCCATGTGTTTATCCGCTTTGTGGGAACACATAGTGACTATGACATAATTGACGCATCAACAATATAAATGTATGGAGGAACGACTATGAGAAGGATTACAAAAGAGCAATACGAATTCGCATTGGCGAGAATAGAGGAACTGCTCCCGCTTGTTGACGATAATACGCCGAGCAACGATCGGAACGCCGTAGAACTGACAATGATGTCGGACGTGGTGATAGACTACGAAAAGGAACACTACCCCATAGGCAAGCCGACAGTCGCAAAACTGATAGAACTCTCACTTGAAGAGAAGCAGATGAGCCAGAAACAGTTGGCTCTTGAAATAGGTGTCAGCCCTTCACGCATCAACGATTATATCTCTGGTCGTGCAGAGCCTACGTTGAAGATAGCCCGTTTGCTCTGCACCACGTTGGGTATTACTCCCGCAGCCATGCTTGGTTGTTAACTGATCAGGACGGTCCTTTTCTTTCCGCATTTCCTACTTTCCTACTATCTCGGGATGCAAAAGGGCTGGTTATATTAAATAATGTATAATTTTTAATTTTTCATGATTTATCTCGTAATAAATTCGTAAATTTGTAGCCAAAAAGAATACAATGGCTAAAAGCCTATATTTTTATGATACTACAAAGAAATATAGTCAAGAAGTACCTGAGTCTGGTCACCGAAGAGCAGATCGCAAAGCCCTGGGAACAATACCAGAGTTACTTCCTGAACGAGGATATACAGGCCAACATTCATAAAATCAAGGAAGAGCAGTTTCAGGAGGGTTTCCTGCGCGAGCTATTCGTCAAGGTGCTGGGCTACACCATCAACCCTTCGCCCAACTACAACCTGACTACGGAACAGAAGAATGAGGTGGGTTCGAAGAAGGCAGATGGTGCCATCCTGATTGACGATAAGGTGATTGGTGTCATTGAGTTGAAAGACCACAAGACTCCCGATCTGGCAAGCATTGAGAACCAGGCGTTCGGTTATAAAAGCAAGCATAAGGACACGCGTCTGGTCATCATCTCCAACTTCGAGAAGCTTCGTCTTTATATTGACAATGCAGTAGAATACCGTGAGTGGGACATCTTCCACATGACCAAAGACGAGTTCTTCGAACTCTACCTCTGTCTGGCATGGACGCAGGTGGAGCGAGGCATCGCCCTACAGATGAAAGAAGAATCTTTATCTTCGGAAGACCAGATTACTAACGCACTATACAAGGATTATTCGCAGTTCAAGCGCGTGCTCTTTGCTGACATCGTGGCACAGAATCCCTATCAGGAGGGTAACCAATGGGCTGCCGATGACAAGCAGTGGCAGTTGCTGCTGTTCAAGAAAACGCAGAAGCTTTTAGACCGTCTGCTCTTTATCTTCTTTGCCGAGGATTGTGACTTGCTACCGCCCAATTCGATGGTGAAGATTATAGACCAGTGGGAGCAGTTGAAGGATATGGATGCCTACGTGCCCTTCTATGATCGCGTGAAGAAATACTTCGGTTATATGAACACGGGCTATCAGGGTAAGAAGTACGAGATATTCGCCTATAATGGTGGACTCTTCAAACCAGACGAGGTGCTCGACCATATAACGATCAGCGACGAACTGCTGGTGGAACACACCAAACGACTTTCTGCATACGACTTCGAGAGCGACGTAGACGTAAACATCCTGGGCCATATCTTCGAAAACTCACTCTCAGAAATCGAAGAGGTGACGCAGCAAATCAACAGCGGTACTTCCCTTTCTACGGGAGAGGGGTTGGGTGTGAGGCTCTCTAAGCGCAAGCAGGATGGTGTGTTCTATACCCCGCAGTACATCACGAAGTATATTGTCGAAAATACCGTGGGTCGCCTCTGTGCTGAGAAGAAACAGGAGTTAGGCATCGTTGAGGATGAATACTTCTCTGACCAACGCCGGCAGCTTCAGACCAAGAAACGCCTGTTAGACCAGCTGCAGCAATATCGCAAGTGGCTGCTCGAAATCACTATTCTCGATCCAGCCTGTGGCAGTGGTGCTTTCTTGAATGCTGCCCTCCAGTTCCTGATGGGTGAACACAAACGTTTGGACGAGATGGAGGCGAAGGTAACAGGGGCCAGTATAGAATTCCAGAGTATAGAGAACAGCATTCTTGAAAACAATCTCTATGGCGTAGATATTAACGAGGAAAGTGTCGGGATAGCCCAGTTGGCCTTATGGCTTCGTACCGCTAAACCCCATCGCAAGCTGAACTCGCTCAACCAGAACATCAAGTGCGGAAACTCGCTCATCAGTGACCCAGCCATTGCCGGCGAAAAAGCATTCAATTGGCAGGAACAGTTCCCCAAAGTATTCGAGAAGGGAGGCTTCGATGTGGTGATTGGTAATCCGCCGTATGTTGATGTTAAGCAAATTGATGGTACTCAGGTAGAATACTTATTCAGCCATTATAAAACAACAGAAAACAGAATAAACCTCTATTCTATTTTCATTGAGAAGGGTTATGATTTAACAAAAGAGCATGGTTATCTTTCTTACGTCAATCCAAACTCGATGCTTCTAAACTCCTCTTACACCAAGCTGAGAAAATTGATAGTAGATGACTTGTATGATATTGTGAAATTGCCAGATAATGTATTCGAAGCAGCAAAAGTCGAGACTATTATCTATGCAGTTAGAAAAGGAATGCCAACCAGTGAACTCAGTTCAATAATTTATGCTAAAGATAGAGTAATAACAGAAATATCGACAGACTTCGCTAAAAGTATTGATAAAACATCATGGAAAGAGCAAGATAGCTGTTCGTTCAATATCTTTGTTAGTAAAGAGATAACCAACATTCTACAAAAGGTTAAGATAGGACATGATACATTAGGGAACATAGCAGACTTTACATTGGGTATTACTCCGTACGACAAGTATAAAGGACATTCTGAGGATATTATAAAAAATAGGAGATTCCATACCGACACAATTGAAGACGATACCTGTAAACCTTTAATTGCTGGCGAAAATGTTATCCGCTATTTTATATCTGATAATGTAAAAGAGTATATTAAGTATGGAGATTGGCTTGGTGCGCCTCGTGAAGAGCGATTCTTTACGGCACCAAGAATCATCGTACGACAAATTGTTTCTGGTAATCCGCTTAGAATTTATGCTGGTTATACGGACAAACCTCTATATTTTACCCAAATAGGATTTGGTATTATACCACATAAGGGATATGCGCCCAAATATATTTTAGCACTATTAGATTCTCTCCTAATCAATTTCTACCATAAATATATGTATCTGGATTTGGAGAAAGAGTTGTTTCAAAAGATTCTTATTGCTAATTGCAAGGAATTCCCTATCCCTGCAATATCAGAAGATGCCCAGCAGCCCTTTATTGCACTTGCTGACACGATGCTCTCCCTGAACTCCCAACTTCAGGACAAGCGCAGCCGCTTCTTGCATCGACTGAGTGATAACTTTGAAGGTGTGAAGATAACGACAACCCTGCAGCAGTTCGACCAGATGGACTTCAAGGGACTGATGGCAGAACTGAAGAAACAAAAGCTAAGCATCCCATTGAAGCAACAGGACGAATGGGAAGACTTCTTCAATGAGCGCGTGGCAGAATGTCAGGAACTCTCAGCACAGATAAAGGCCACAGATGAAGAGATAGACACCAAAGTGTTCGACCTCTACGGACTGACCGAGGAAGAGCGCAGGATAGTAATGGAAGGATAAAGAAATATGGACGAACAGCAGAACTTCATCATATATCGTACGGCAGACGGGCGGGCTTCGGTGGCACTGTACGCCAAAGACGGAAAAATCTGGCTGAACCAACAGCAGATGGCAGAACTTTTTGCCACCTCAAAGCAAACCATCAGCTATCACATCATTAACATACTAAAAGAAAGGGAGTTAAGTAAAAATTCAGTTGTCAAAGAATACTTGACCACTGCCGCTGATGGCAAGAATTACAACGTGGTATTCTACTCTCTTGAAATGATTATTGCTGTGGGATATAGGGTACGGGGCGTTCGAGGCACACAGTTCAGGCAGTGGGCGACGGAACATCTGACGGAATATCTGGTAAAAGGCTTTACGATGGATGACGATCGGCTGAAGAACCCTGATGGACGCCCAGACTACTTTGATGAGTTGTTGGCTCGCATCCGAGACATTCGTGCCTCAGAGAAGCGCTTCTATCAGAAAGTTCGCGACCTGTTTGCACTGAGCAGTGATTACGACAAGACTGACAAGGCCACACAGATGTTCTTCGCCGAGACCCAGAACAAACTGCTCTTCGCAGTTACCCATCAGACTGCCGCAGAACTGATAGTAGCGCGAGCGGACACCAACAAGCCCAACATGGGGTTGACCACATGGAAAGGCAGTATCGTGCGGAAAGGTGACGTAATCATAGCCAAGAACTATCTCCAGACAGACGAGATAGACTCGCTGAACCGCCTCGTTGACATCTTTATCACCAGTGCAGAAGAAAGGGTAAAGGGGCGCAGAGACTTGACACTCGACTATTGGCGCAAGAACGTAGACAACTTGCTCACTTTCCAGGAGAAGGACATATTGCAAGGAAAAGGCTCCATATCCAATGCCGAAGCAGAAGATATTGTTCGTAACAGATACGACACCTTCAATGCCAAGCGCAAGCAACTCGATGTCCAGCAGGCCGATGCCGAGGACATCAAGATGCTAGAGGATTTGGAGAAGAGCATCATAGAGAAACAGGAAGGAAACAAATAAACAATTTATGTATTTAGAACACCTCTAACGTGTAGCACTTTGTAAATTTCTTTTACCAATTGATTCTTTTAAAAACCGCAAAATACCACTTTTAGGAAATACATTCAAAATTTCAAAAAAGCCAAAAAAGTCTGTTAAAATTTTTCACGAATATCATCCCCATTTTCTGTGATAAGGAAATGGGGATTTTTTATGCTCCGACTTCTTTTCCTAACATGCATATAGTATTTGTATTAGCGATTTATTTATGCCCTTGACGGAATGCTCACAAAGCAGTATTTTTGTAGCGGGTAAACCGCGTACATAGAAAGCGGCGTTTATCAAGCTCATTTGCCCGCAAACTGTCTTCGCGTGAAGACTGGTCCGGATTCCAGGAGCTGATAAACGCCATGAGGCAAAACAAGAAGAAGCGCAGGACGGCTAAACAGTCCAAGTCGGAGTTTACACCAAAAACTCGAGTGTATGATCTTGTAAGGAGTGAGTTCCACAGCGAACTGAAGTGTCTGATAGACGATATCAGTCCTTATATTCGGGACGGAGATAAACTCGACTGGAAACACTTTAGGTGTTTTAATGCGAAAGGAGATTCACGAAAGAAGAAAGAACTTATTCTAAAGATTGCTAAGTTTCTTGTCACAATCGGGATGGGTGACGGATTGAAGTGCAAGATGTCTGTTTTCCTGCGTTACCTCGCTTCAAAAGAACATGGCAATTTTGGCATGAAATACAGTTCGCTTAATACGCTCATTTACAGAATGTTTGCCTACCATAAAGACCACGGAATAGTAGCGAGAAAGTTGTAGCACCAAGATGTGATTATCTTATAAACAACTATAAATCAACGGGTTACAAAGACACAAATTTAGGATTAAAAAAAATTATTTCTTACCTTTGCAGCGAGCAAATCTGAAAAGACAGATTCGACTCAAGCAATCTCTAATTGATCAATTAATTTGTTAGGGGGACGCCCCTAAAGTTCGACCGGTTTTCGTTTGCAAAATAAAAACCGTAACTCTTAGTTCGAAGGGGTCGACGATTCGTTCGGCCAACTATCTGAGACCACCTTCTTCCTTACATTTATTTGTAAATTTTTAAAAGAAAAGAATATGAATTATGGCAATCGAGTCAAGATGGAAGTCAACACTCACATCGCCAACCACATTGACCGTATCGGTATCGATGGTTTTGCGTGTAGCATACTGGAAGATTCATTTCCTATTTGGATGCCCAAATCGCTCCAGATAGATTTGAAAGAAAGTCTACGCGGATTCACGCCAGATGCTGCCCTTTGGATCGCAGAAAGTCTCATGGACTGCTATAGCGGTCAGGCTCTTTCCACAACTGGTATCAAGCATATTGATGACATGCTGTGGGCTCTCTATGCGAAGATTCTCAAGTGTGCCCGAGAAAAAGGTATTAAGATTGCGAATCACCGTTAAACTATGAACGTGGGGGCACGAGGTGCCAGCTAAGTGCCCCCACCTTAATTAACAAGATTTAAAAAATCAATATGGATATAATTAAGAAAATCAAGGTCCGCGGCACAGGCTGCTACGACCCTGAAACCCAGAAGTTCGGCTTCGAGCCGTTCAACGAGGCTCCTTCGACACAGAAGGACATCAAGAGTTGCAGCGGCGGCGGCAAACGCTGGACTACGACGGGGGCAGACCCCTCGAAGATGATCACGCTGAAGGTTAAGGAATCTTCATCCGACCAGTATGCCGAGTTGTCAAGGCAGTTCCACTTGCTGACCAAGGATCTGAAACCCGAGAAGCCCATCGAGCCTCCAACGGAGCAGCGCGTGGTGAACGAGCAAGATGTGGAGTGCTGGCTCAACTCGGAGAAACATGAGATGACCTTCACGGGAACGATCAGACTCGATCGCCACCCTCGTGACTGGCAGGCCGAGGTGCTGCGTCAGGTGCAGTTGGTAGTTCGCCGATTGCCCGCCAGCGAGCGTTTCAACAAAGTAATTAACGAAATTAAAAACGGAGGAAACAAATAATGTTTAGAATTTGTTATCAAGTTCGTACTTATCTCGAAATGACACAGATGGGGTACGAGCAGTGGCAGCAGGCCATGCAGACGGCTAAAGCGATCGTAGCCGAGATTCGTCGTGAATACAAGGCGTACCTTGACACAGGCGACAAAACTCATAGTAAAAAGGCTGACGAACTGAAGGGTACGTTGCCAGGAGCCTGTTTCCAGACTGGCGATGTTGCCGAGAGCGTCGGTACCAAGAAGTACAACAAGGGTAAGCGGGGGCGTTGGCGCGAAATGCGCCACGCCTTCCTCAACGGGCTTGTCGTCATCGACATTGACCACCTGAAGGAAGACCCACGGCAGTTGTTCGTGCGCCTTAGCAAGGAGTTCGATCTGAAGGCTCTGGGCATCTTGCTGGTCTATGTGTCAGCACGCGGCGAAGGTCTGAAAATCGTTTTCAAGGCTCGGCCTGCCGCCGAATGGGGCAATCTGATTTGCCAGCAGTATGAAATGGCATCACTGCTTGGATTGCTCGAATATGTGGATGACTCTTGCAAAGACTCTACTCGTCTGAGCTGGCTCACGGGCCCCGACGACGTGCTCTATTGTGATACCAAAGAACTCTTTAATGTTGAACCGCAAAATGATTAATACGACTATGACAGAAGAAATCATCCGTACAGAATTTGACCTGGCTTGCGGTGACCGCTACCGTCAGGAGCCCAAAGGCGATTCGTCGCCCACCATGCCCAAGTGGCTGGAGTTTGAAAAACAACGTAGGGCCGAGCGTCGCAAGGCCAAGCTGAAAGAATCCAAGGTAACCAAGGAAGAACCTAAGCAGTCTGCTGACACTACAGAAGTGGCTGTATCTTCTCAAGCAGAGACTATCGAGAAGCAGTTCACGCCTTATCAGCAGGCTTGCATAAAAGCTCTGAACGGCTACTACGGTAAGAGCCTTGGCGAAGGTCAGAAGCATCCGACATTTTGTCAGCAGACATCTCATTGGTTGTGCTGGCTGTCGGACAACGACCCACAGAAAGCCATCGCTATGGCTTATGAACTGGACTTTGTGAAGGACTGGCAACCACAGCCTAATGAGGTTGAGGAACTGATACAGTCTGCTGCCAAAAAGAAACTCCTAAAATGTACGCCAAAAGAACTGAAAGGTCTGTTAGAGGAGGCTGGTATCGACGTTATGCCGCAAAAGGCAGTTTCCAAAGATGCCGACCCTATGGCAGACCTGCCCTTCGAGCGGTGGTGTGATGAGATAGAGGCGCTATTCGACGAATATCCCTGTCTGCGCGAGGTGTGCCAGCCCCATCCGCGCCGCTTGTGGCCCTTCCTGCTCTTTGCTTCGGCTGCCATGATGGGTACTTGCATGACACTTTGTTACTATAAGTTCTATGCGGACAAGACCATCCGCTGCCGTCTGAACTACATCATCCTGGGTGTAGGCGACCCTGCCAGTGGCAAGGGCACACTGAGCCGTCTACAGGAGTTGCTGCTGGCACCTATCATCGAAGCTGACGCGCTGGCTGACGATGCAACTAACGCCTGGAAGGAGATGAAGGACAACGCTGCAACCAACCACGACACAAAGGCCCGCGATAAGATATACAACCGTATGTTCGGCCCGCGAGCCTCAAACACGGAATTCATTCGCTCGATGATCAACTGCAAGATGATGGTAGATGGCGAGGAGATGAACTGCCACCTCATCACCGTGGACTCGGAGAAGGACAACTCGATCAACATGTCGAAGTCCGGAGGTTGGCAGAATCGTGACATCATGGTGCTGAAATCGTTCCACAATGAGTACGACTCGCAACACTACTCCAACAACCAGTCGGTGTCAGGCCGTTTTAGAGTTTTCTGGACGCAGATAGAGACTTGTACACCGCCAACGTTAAAGAGACTCGTAAATGAAAGAAACTTCAATTCAGGTCTTGACACACGTATGGCAACGATCCCCATGGGTAAGCCCGACTTCGAAATGATGCCTCTGGAGAGCGAGAGCGACACGTTCCTGGAGAATGCCAACGAGACGCTGAAGCAGTGGGCATATAGGCTGGATCAGCGTCGGGGAGAACTCCCTCTATGGCCTTTGGTGGAACACGTTCACGAGTGGTGTGACTGGCGCCGTTCCATTGCAGAGTACAACGACAAGGATCAGGCAGACTGGCTGCTCATCAAGCGCGTGCCGTATTATGGCATCAATGTATCGGCACCCTATATCGACATGCGTCACTGGGAGGAGCGCGAGCAGACGGGCACGTACCAGATTGACGATACCGACCGCCGTCTGTGCAACCTGGTACTCGATATCCAATATCGCACCCAGCACTATTGGTATTACGACTTGCACCGCATGTACTACGACAACCAGTTGCGCGATGTAGCCGAACAGCGTCGTCGCACGAACAAGTTCATAGAGTGTTTCCGCAAGCTGCCAAAGGAGTTCACCACCGAGGTGTTCGCTCAGGTGTTCGGCTATGCCAACAACCGGGCCGCGCAGAAAGCCCTGCAGCGTCTGGAGGGAGACAAGGCCATAAAGAGGGTGAAGCGGGGAAACTATATAAAACTCGTTGAGGAACTGTAGATAGTAGGAAAGTAGGAAATGCGGAAAGTGGACATTTGATGTTTTTCTTTTTGCTATAGTGTACTCCCGGGAGGGCAGGTGTCGTGAGACACTTGTCCTCTGCTCTTTCTCCCTGAGCATCGGCAGCAACATCACACACTGTCAGAACAAAACGCTGGTGAATAAAAAAAAACCTTGGACCTCACGGCCGAAGGTTTATGGTCAATTTTTCGGGCTCTCTTACTTCCCTCTCGGGACCTGGGAGGATTTACATTTAACACAAAATCCTTGAAAAAACATTCAAGGCAAAAAAACTATAGATAATCTTTCAACATAAATTCTCGACTAAATTAGTGTCTTTTTCAAAACTGGTGCAAAGATAATGCTTTTCGGACAGAAAACAAGACTTTAGGCTCTTAAAAAATATTAAATGGGTGCATCTTTTTTGTCCTGCCGATTATTTTACAACAGTTTTACGTCCATTCACCACATAAATGCCGGGTGAGAGCCGCTGTGAGGGCGACATCTGCTGTCCGGTGAGTGAGTATACCGTGGAGGAAGCACGACGCATGGAGGAAGGCGACAGAGGCATGTCTTGTATGGCTTCTGCCGACATTTCCTCGATATGGGTGAACAGTTGCCAGCCTGGTGCCGAGGCATAGACCTCACGGCAGCCATAGGGCACCCAGAGCCTTATGCGGCGGTAGTTGCCTCCCATGGTCTCGAGATTGAAGGGTATGAGAACGGAAGGCATCTCGGTGATGAAGGCATTCTCGGGCAGCTCGGGAGGCGTGGTCATGGGCACATAGAGCTGCTGCAGACGGTTGCACTGGGCAAAGGCAAAGCCGCCGATGGTCCTCAGACGGGGACTGAGCCACACTGCGCGCAGGGACTCGCAGCCCGCAAAGGCCTGGGAACCGATGTAGGTGACGTATTCGGGCAGCACCACATTGCTCAGACCCTTGCAGTCGCTGAAGGCATTCGACTCGACATGTTGCAGCAGTGAGGGGAACTGTACTTCGGTCAAACGCTCACAGCCCTTGAAGGCATCTTCGCCAATCACCATGATGCGGAGGGGGGCTATGTCGGGAGACGAGGGGACGGGCACTTCATCGGGTATGGTGAGACGGCCGGCAGAAAGGGTGTTGATGGCGGGCTCGCCTGCTCCTATCTGCCCTATCAGCGACTCCTTATTATATATAATATAGGTAGCAGGGATTTCCTGGACTATAGAGCCGGTGATACTGGTGGGGGCTTGGAGGGTGACCTGATGCTGGAAACGGTTGCCTGTGACCTGACTGAGCTCACGGCGGTGCTGGAAACCTGACCAGACGGCCGAGGTGGCATAGGGCGACATGAAGCCGTGGACTATGTTGAGGCGCACGGTGCTGAGCTGGCTTTGGCTGAAGGCTTCGGGAGCACAGCGGGGAGGCACGTCGGTCACCACATACAGGTCGGCAAGGGCGGTACACCCCGTCAGGGCTTCGCTGGAGAGGGTGTTGACAGCACGTCCCAGTCGGATGGTCTGCAGCTGTGGGCAGCTGTCGAAGGCATGGGGTGCCAGGGTGGTCACTGCCAGGCCTCTCACGTGGTCGGGGATGGTCAGTGAGGCAAGGCCGGGGCGGTGGATGGTGAGTGCAGCATGGAGCCCGTCGCCCAGCTGCACGGTGGCAGAGTCGATGCGCTGGAAGAAATAGGTCACGCTGTCGGTATGCAGCTGGAAGGAGGGTGTCTCAAGCTGGTCTGGAGTAGCCATCAGGGCTGCCATCACGTCGAGCTGGTCGCCCTGTGACATGATGACCATGCGCACCAGATGCGCCACATCGGGCCAGTGGCCACTCATGACGAGACGTGCCACGGCACCTGCTGCCAACGGACAGGACATGGAGGTGCCCGACATGTAGCCATAGGTGCCGCCGGGCAGGGTGCTGAGGATATTGTCGCCAGGGGCACGCAGCTCGTAGTTGGGAGCACCCACAGAGTCGGAAAGCAGCGGACCGTCGCAGTCGAAATTGCTGTAGGAGGCGAGCTGCCCGTCCTCATTGGTGCACATCACGGCAAGCACACCGGGGAAGGCTCCGGGTATGCAGGCCTTGTGGGGGGCTGCCATGCCGTGGAGGTCGCGGTGGGAGGCTTTGAAGCAGAACCCCTCGTTGCCTGCCGCAGCAAAGACGAGGGAGTGGTTGACAGCTGTCTCCATGATGGAACGGTAGAGGGTTGACTCGCCATAGCTGCCAAGGCTCATGGAGAGTATCTGGGCACCCTGGCGCAAGGCATAGACCACGCCCCCCAGGACATCGAACATGCTGCCCAGCCCCTGCTTGTCCATCACGGTGATGGGGAGGATCAATGCGTCGGGACAGGCACCTGCCAGCTGTCCCCTGCCATTGGCGGCAGCTATACCGGCGCAGTGTGTACCGTGTCCATGGAAATCGACCACATCGGTGGTGTCGCGGGCAAAGTCATAGCCATCGGCCGACACATTGCCCTGGAGGTCGGGATGGTGGGTATCGACGCCTGTGTCAATAATGGCTATCATCATGCGGTGGCCATCCTCGACAAAGTACTGCTTGATGGGCTGCTGCCACAGTTCGGGGACGTTCAGCCTGTGCAGCCACCACTGCTCACCAAGCCTGGCAGAGGACACATGGGTGATGGAGTCGGACATGAGCGTGGGTTCCCCTGTGGCGGCGATATGCACCAGCAGGTTGGGTTCGGCCTGTTCCACCTGGCCTGTGGCAAGCAGCATGGCTGCCGCATCGGCAGCATCGGTTTCAAGGGAATGGTATCGCACCAGGAAGAGCCTTGACAGCAGGCTCTGCTCCTCTGGAGTGAACGCTGAGGGGAAAGGCAGGGGACGGGCATCAGTGGTTTTCCGACGCGCCAGGGAGCCTACCGAGGGCTGGTCAAGAGGCACCAGCTCGAAGGCATCGAGGCGCTGGAGCACCTGTGCCATCGCGTCGAGGGCTGAGGAGTGGGCATCGCGGGAAGTGAGGACTGAGGGCGACAGACGGCACAGACGGTGGGAAGAAGACCGGGCAGCTGCCCTGGCACGGCTCTGCATGCAGTCGGCGGCATCGCCCTGCTTCATCAGCACAACCACCTCACCCTGCCTGTAGCCTGACACAGCCGCCGTCTGTGACAACGCCGTGGTGGTACAGACAACAGCCAGCAGGGCAAGAAGGCAGGCTCTCATATCAATCATCACTCCCCTTTTTCTTTCTTCTTGTCAGCCTGCCCGCTATTTGATCTTGGCCTTCATTTCGGAACGCACACCCTTGTAGCTGCGCAGGAAAGCCTTGGCAGAACCGAAGCTGAGGAACATGTCGAGACGCACGGGGATGTGGTTCTTGTCATCGGTCACATAGAAACGTATCAGCTCATGGTTCTGACCATTCTCCCGCTCAATGAACGAGAACACCAGGCAGCGGAACTTCTCCTTCGAGCTTTCCAGCTTGAAGTTCTCCTTGCCACGATAGTGGAGCCAGGAATGGCTCAGGCGGCGGGCATCGCTGATGGGCATGGGTATGCGGTCACCCACCTTGAGGGTGGAGGCATCGAAATTGCGGGCACGGAGGAAGATGGACATCATGTCGTAGATGCAGTCCTTGTATTGTGCATCCTTCCATTGTGACTCTCCGTGGTGGTTGATGCGGTGCATCCTGAGCTTGCAGGTGTTCTTGGGATAGGTGTACCACAGCTCGTCCACATAGTAGCGCTTGCCCTCGCGTGCACCCTTGCGGA
>Ga0310694_10003013_pt1 | contig 16695 bp, 12 predicted proteins | sample 174DNAGHGhighgp2_FD_203884 | JGI IMG/M metagenome (GOLD analysis project Ga0310694, IMG submission 203884) | Sheep rumen microbial communities from Palmerston North, Manawatu-Wanganui, New Zealand - 1742 DNA GHGhigh gp2 (v2) (version 2) | ecosystem: Host-associated > Mammals > Digestive system... | reverse complement strand
GGCCTTCAGCTGCGGTGCCAAGCGGTCAGACACCAGGAAGTAGTCGATGCGCCAGCCCACGTTCTTCTCGCGAGCGTGGAAACGATAACTCCACCATGAGTAGGCATCGCGCTCCGTGGGGTGGAGCAGGCGGAACGAATCCTTGAACCCCGCCTCCAGCAGGCGCGTCATCTGCAGGCGCTCCTCGTCGGTGAAGCCCGCGTTGCGGCGGTTGGCCTGCGGGTTCTTGATGTCGATCTCCTCGTGCGCCACGTTCATGTCGCCGCAGATGATGACGGGTTTGCGCTTGTCGAGGTCCGACACGAAGCGCCGGAAGTCCTCCTCCCAGCGCATACGGTATTCCAACCGCCGCAGCCCGTCCTGACTGTTGGGCGTATAGACGCAGACAAGGAAGAAGCGCTCCATCTCCAGCGTGAGGACGCGTCCCTCATGGTCGTGTTCCTCTACGCCCATTCCGAGCGCGACGCTGAGCGGTTCGTGGCGCGAGAAGACGGCCGTTCCGCTGTAGCCTTTCTTCTCGGCATAGTTCCAATAGGATTTATAGCCCTCAAATTCGAGGTCCAGTTGCCCCGCCTGCATCTTAGTCTCCTGCAGACAGAAGAAATCGGCGTCCAGTGCCTCGAAGGCCTCGCGGAAATTCTTTCCCACAACGGCTCTGAGGCCGTTTACGTTCCAACTTACGAGTCTCATATCCTCCTGTATTTTGTGGCAAAGATACGACTAAAATTCCACACCGCTGCGTTTGTTTATAGATAATCTCCCGCTGGTCTGTTCGATTTCGTTGGGCAGAGGCATGTTGGCGAAGGGGTTGTAGCCGGTGTAGCACTTGGCGTTGGGTTCCTGCCGGTTGAGTCGCAGCCAGCGGCTCCAGCCGGTTTTCTGGTCGAAGCGCAGGCGGCCGTAGGTCTCGTCGAGCGTGGAGCCCCACGAATGGGCGTCGCCAATGGGCTGGCCGTCCAGCAGCATGTAGTACTGGCCGTCGGCGTCGAAGCGGAGACCGAGTATGCCGTAGTCCATGTCGAAGTGGCCTTGGCAGCAGAGCAGCACGCTGAGGTCCACGGCGTGCTCGTTCTCTTGCAGCCAGCGGCTTGACTGCTGATAGACAATGCAGCGGTCGAAGGCTTGGCCGAGCGGGCTGTCGAGGGCGGAACCGAACACGCCGGGGAGCGTGAAGGTGAGCGTTGCGGCGTAGTCGATGAGGTCGTATTCGGGCTGCGACTCGTTGATGCGATAGGCGTGGGCCGTGACGGTGTCTATCTTTGCGCGCACTTCGTCGCTACCGTTCTGGTAGGCTTCTGTCAGGCGGTCTGTGAAAGTCTTGATTTCGGCTCCGAGGGCGTCGATGGCTGAGGTGCGATAGACGCTCATGTCGTGATAGACGGGCTCGTTCTGGCTGTCTCGTCTGTCGGCCGTCTTGTCCCATGCCTCGACGGTGGCCTTGGTGAAGCGTGTGAGTGCCTGCTCCAAGTCATCGGGGTTGGCCGAGAGGGCGTCAATGAGTGCTGTGTATTTGCCGCCCTCGCCGGGCACTACGAAGGTGGAGAGCACGAGGTAGTCGGTGGTGGGCGCCAACTCGAACTGATATTCTGCGGTGTTCATCATGCAGGCGTCGAGGTACACCACGCTGGGGCGCACCGTGGCTTGCTGGATGGCCTCGGTGAGTGTCTTGGCCGTAAAGTGGTGTTTGTCTCGGCTGTCGTCGTACATCAGGCCGCGCGTCTGGCGTGCTGCGGCTGCGGGAGAGGCGGCTTCGGGCAACTCGTCGTTGGGCAGATAGCCTCCGCCGTGGTCGCTCAGCACGAGAATGTACTTGCGTGCGGGCGAGGTCTTGGCTGCCCAGTTGATGAAGTTGGTGAGCGAGTCGGCGCGAGTGACGTCGGCATTTTCGGAGTCGATGAAGAGGCTCTCGTCGTACCGCGTGGGAGATCCGTCTTCGTCGGCCGAGACAAAAGGCTTCTGGCGGTCCACCACGAAGCGAGCCGTCTTGCCGGCATAGGGATAGTAGGCCATGAAGATGTCCAGATCCTTCAGCGCCTCCTCGTAGTCGGGCGTGCCGGGTTCCACGTATTGGCTCAGCATCTGGGCGTACTGCTTGTACACTTCCTGCATGTTCTGCAGCGAGGAGAACTTGTATTGCGCCACGATGTTCACGTTCTTGTAACTCTCCTCGGCGGCCGCGTAGAACTGTGTCATGTTGGTCAGCAGTTGGAAGTCGAGGTTTGCTCCGCCGTGGCCATAGTAGATGATGGTGTAGTCTGCCATTTGCGGCCCTTCGGGTGCGGGCGCGGGACTGTCGTCTGAACATGATGCCACACCCAGCAGCATCGGCAGGGCCAGGAGCATCCAGCGTCTGGAAAATGTCTTTCTCATAGTGTCTTTGTGTATCTTTTGTTTACTTTAATGTCAGTTCGGGGATAATGGCGGGACAAAGGTAAACATAAAATCCGAGACAGCCGCTCCGCGTGGCCGAGAATTTCGCGCCCGAGCCGTGTTTTCTCGTCTCGCGCCTGCCGCCGTGGCGCGCAGATGGCCTTTGGTGCGGAGGGCAATCTGGTGCAATTATTCTAACAATCGACGTGAATGTTTGTCCATGTCGGCGAAATTATGTAATTTTGCAGAGATTTTACGTGCAGTAAGCGACGTTACACATAAATAAATATAATAGAAGAAGGTTATGACACTGAAAATTGTTGTACTTGCCAAGCAAGTCCCAGACACGCGCAACGTGGGCCCCGACGCCATGACGCCCGAGGGCACCGTGAACCGCAGCGCGCTGCCTGCCATCTTTAACCCCGAGGACCTGAACGCGCTGGAGCAGGCGTTGCGCCTGAAAGACCAGAACCCAGGCTCGACGGTGACGGTGCTCACGATGGGCCCGGGCCGTGCGGCCGAGGTAATCCGCGAGGCTGTCTATCGTGGTGCCGACGGCGGCTATCTGCTCACCGACCGCGCCTTTGCTGGCGCCGACACGCTGGCCACGAGTTATGCGCTGGCCACGGCCATCAAACATGTGTGCCCCGACGTGGACCTCATCATCGGCGGTCGTCAGGCCATCGACGGCGATACGGCGCAGGTGGGTCCGCAGGTGGCCGAGAAACTGGGCCTGAACCAGATTACGTATACCGAGGAGATTCTTTCGCTGGAGAACGGCGTCATCCGCGTGAAGCGCCACATCGACGGCGGCGTGGAGACGGTGGAGAGCAAGTTACCCTGCGTCCTGACGGTGAACGGCAGTGCTGCTCCGTGCCGGCCGCGCAACATCAAGCGACTGCTGCGCTTCAAGCGTGCGCTAGCTCCGCTGGAGTTGCAGAATACCACGTATGCCGAGCTGCCTTACGCCTCGGAGTATGAGAAGAAACCCTACCTCAAGATTCAGCAACTGACGTGCGCCGACGTGGAGGCCGACCTCTCGCAGTGCGGACTGGCTGGCAGCCCCACGAAGGTGAAGGCTGTGGAGAACATCGTCTTCAAGGCAAAGGAGAGCAAAGTGATGACCGGCTCGGACGAGGACGTGAATGGCCTTATCCGCGAGCTGCTGGCAAGTCACACCATAGGATAAACGGAAACAGACATGAACAACGTATTTGTATATTGCGAGCTTGAAGGCACTAAGGTTGCCGAGGTAAGCCAAGAACTTCTGACCAAGGGCCGCAAACTGGCCAACACGCTGGGCGTACAGCTCGAGGCCGTGGCTGCCGGAAGTGGAATCAAGGGCAAGGTGGAAAACCAAATATTGCCCTACGGCGTTGACCGCCTGCACATCTTCGATGCACCGGGCCTTGCGCCCTATACCAGTAAGCCGCACACGGCCGTGCTGGTGAACCTTTTCAAGAAAGAGCAGCCACAGATTTGCCTGATGGGTGCCGATGTGGTGGGCCGCGACCTCGGTCCGCGCGTATCGTCGGCTCTGCACAGCGGTCTGACGGCCGATTGCACCAGCCTCGAGATTGGTCCTCACGAGGACAAGAAGCTGGGCAAGACGTACGAGAACCTGCTCTATCAGATTCGTCCTGCCTTCGGTGGCAACATTGTGGCCACCATCGTCAATCCCGAGAACCGGCCGCAGATGGCCACCGTTCGCTCGGGCGTGATGAAGGCCGAGGTGCTCGACCCGGCGTACAAGGGCGAGGTCATCGTCGAGGACGTGGCCAAGTTTGTGCCCGAGACAGAGTATGTGACTCGTGTCATCGAGCGTCACGTGCAGGCCGCAAAGAACAATCTGAAGGGTGCTCCCATTATTGTGGCCGGTGGCTACGGCGTGGGCTCGCGCGAGGGCTTCGGGCAGCTCTATGAGTTGGCCAAAGTGCTGCACGCCGAGGTAGGTGCCAGCCGTGCTGCCGTGGACGCAGGCTTTGCCGACCACGACTTGCAGATAGGTCAGACCGGCGTGACGGTGCGTCCGAAGGTTTATATCGCCTGTGGCATCAGTGGTGCCATTCAGCACGTGGCCGGTATGAAGGAATCGGGCATCATCATCTCCATCAATAGCGACGAGAATGCGCCCATCAACCAAATTGCAGACTATGTGATTAACGGAACTGTGGAGGAAGTCATCCCAAAGATGATAAAGTATTACAAGCAGAACAGTAAGTAAATCCTACAACTCCCTATTATTCCTCACAAAAACAGAACGAAAAATGGCAAACTTTTATACAGATATTCCAGAGATAAAGTTTGAACTGGAGAACAGTCCGCTGATGCCGCGCATCGTGGAACTGAAGGAACGCGATTTTGCCGACCGCGACGAGTACGCCGATGCGCCGCAGGATGTAGCCGACGCTGTGGACTCGTACAACCGAGTGCTCGAGGTGGTGGGCGACATCACGGCCAACGTGGTGGCACCCAATGCCGAGGACGTGGACGCCGAAGGACCGCACCACGAGAACGGGCGCGTACGCTACGCATCCAAGACTTATGAGAATCTGCAGGCCATGACGCAGGCAGGACTGAACGGCATGACAATGCCACGTCGCTACAACGGACTCAATCTGCCCGTTACCGTGTATACGGCAGCCAACGAAATCGTTTCTACGGGCGATGCAGGATTCGAGAACATCTGGTCGCTGCAAGACTGCATCGAGACGCTCTACTGCTTCGGCAACGAGGAGCAGCGCCAGAAGTACATTCCGCGCGTCTGCAACGGAGAAACGATGTCTATGGACCTGACCGAACCTGATGCCGGCAGCGACCTGCAGAGCGTCATGCTGAAGGCTACCTACGACGAGGAGAACGAGTGCTGGCGCCTGAACGGCTCGAAGCGCTTCATCACCAACGGCGACTCGGATATCCACCTCGTGCTGGCACGCAGCGAGGCCGGCACACGCGATGGCCGCGGCCTGTCGATGTTCATCTACGACAAGCGCGACGGCGGCGTCGATGTGCGTCGCATCGAGAACAAGCTCGGAATCCATGGCTCGCCCACGTGCGAACTGGTTTATAAGAACGCAAAATGCGAACTCTGCGGCGACCGCAAACTGGGACTCATCAAATACGTCATGTCGCTCATGAATGGCGCTCGACTGGGCATCGCAGCTCAGAGCGTGGGCCTCTCGCAGGCAGCATGGAACGAGGCAGTGGCGTATGCACGCGACCGCCGTCAGTTCGGTAAGGCCATCATCGAGTTCCCCGCCGTAGCCGAGATGCTCTCTAACATAAAGGCCCGACTCGACGCAGGTCGTGCTCTGCTCTATCAGACGGCACGCTACGTGGATATCTACAAGGCACTCGAAGACATCAGCCGCGACCGCAAACTCACGCCCGAGGAGCGCGCAGAGCTGAAACTTTACAACCGTCTGGCCGACGCCTTCACGCCGCTGGCCAAGGGTATGAACTCGGAGTATGCCAACCAGAACGGCTACGACTGCATCCAGATACACGGCGGTTCGGGCTTCATGCTCGAGTATGCCTGCCAGCGCATTTATCGCGACGCACGCATCACCAGCATCTACGAGGGCACCACACAGTTGCAGACCGTGGCCGCCATACGCTACATTACCAACGGCTTCTACGCCGGCGTCATCGGCGAGTGGGAACAGCAGTCCGTGCCGGCTGAATACGCAGCCTATGCAGAGCGCCTGAAGGCCATGAACGCTCGCTTGAACGCTTGCATCGCATCGGTGCGCGAGGCCGACAATCAAGAACTGCTCGACCTTGCAGCACGCCACCTCTACGAGATGACGGCCGAGACCGTGATGTGCCACTTGCTGCTCCACAACGCTGTGCAGGCACCGGAGCTGTTCGGCAAGAGCCTGAACGTGTATGTGAACATGGCCGAAGCTGACGTGGCACGCCACGCCACACTCCTTGAGCACCTCGACGTCGAGCAGCTCGAGAACTACCGCCAGCAGTAACACCCTGCGGCAGGATAGTCCGGTAGACAAGTCTCGGGCCGTGCTCGCGTACAGAAGCGTGGGTGCGGCCCGATATGCTTTGAACATCATCATATTTCCTCATGTCTAACCATAAAAATAAACAAGAAAAATGAGAAAAAGATTACTTTCTTTCCTCCTTTCCGCGCTGTCTTTCTGTGCTGTGTGGGCGCAGGAGACGACCACGGCAGGCGGAGTTGTGTATGAGTTGAGCGCCGCGGAGCAGACGGCGCGTGTGGTTGGCCTCGAAGACACGGGCGCCACGGAGGCTGTCATTCCCCAGACCATCACTTCCGGCGGCCAGAACTACGCCGTCACGGCCATCGGTGCCGAAGCCTTCCGCGGGCTCAAAACCCTCGAGGACGTCTCTTTGCCCGAAGGGCTGACGGTTATTGAGGCCTTCGCCTTCAGCGGCTGCACCAGTCTGCACGAACTTTTCCTGCCAGCCTCGCTCGACTCCATCGGCGAGTCGGCCTTCTCCAACATGAACGGCAGCCACCGTTTCTTCTTCCGCAGCGAGAAGGCGCCGGCTGTCGGTGGTAATCCCTTCGTCAGCCAAGACTATTCGTTAGAGACAAAGGGCTACATCTACGCCTTCACGCGTGCGGCCGACCCGTTCCAGACGGAAATTGAGGACTTCGGCCGTTTAATACCTAACAATTATTACATGGCGTGCCGCCCGTGGAGCGGCATCGACGAGGCGCACGGCTTCATCTTTGCCGTGAACGAAGCGGAGCAGACGGCCTGCGTGGTGCGCACTTACGATGGGCGCGACGACGTTGTAATCCCCGCCAGCGTGGATTTCGAGGGCCGGCAGTATCGCGTTACGTCCATCTACCATACGGCCTACAGCGAGGGGCCGCAATTTTTCCAATCGTGGTCGCTTCGCTCTCTCTCGCTGCCTCCCACGCTTGAGGTTATCGGCTACGCCGCCTTTGCCATGAACTACGCCCTCACGTCGGTGACGCTGCCAGACGGGTTGCGCTTTGTGGGCGACTATGCCTTCGACGGCTGCCTCATTGGCGAGGACTACCAGACGTCCATTGAGCCGCAGGGCAGCATACATATTCCCGCCTCGGTGGACAGTATCGGCTACAACGCCTTCTACGCGAAGCACATCACCGTGGATGCGGCCAACAAGCACTACGACAGTCGCAACAACTGCGACGGTGTCATCCGCACGGCCGACAACACGCTGGTGCTCACGGGCTCGGCTTTCAGCGAGATTCCCGCGTCGGTGGAGGGCATCGGGCGCCTGCTTTTCCGTGGTTCAAACATGAGTCAGATTTCGCTGCCCGCCGGTCTGAAGCGCATCGAGGACTTCGCCTTCTCACAGTGCAAGAGGTTGCAGAGCATCTCGCTGCCCGAGGGCCTGCAGAGCGTGGGCACGTTTGCCTTTGCCGCCTGCGACAGCCTGCGCGCGCTGCGCATCCCGGCCGCGGTGAACCGCATAGATTATGGCGCTTTCTCAGGCTGCCGTCTGCTCTCCGCCATCGAGGTGGACGCAGCCAACACCGTCTTTGACAGCCGAGAGCAGTGCAATGCCGTCATCCGCACGGCCGACAACACGCTCATCCTCGGCGCGCTGATACCCAACGCCGAGCGAGAGGAAGGACAAGTGAGGTTCGACGCCGACACACTGGTCATCCCCGCTGGAGTGGAACGCATAGAGCGTTATGCCTACGGCTTCGCGCCAAGTGGTTACTCGCCGCGTGTAGAGTACTCTACTGCTAAAGCCTATAAGTCGGATCCGTGGTATGGAATGGTGGTGCTGCCGCAGTCGCTGAAGAGCGTGGGCAGCGGCGCCTTCAATGGCTTGTTCCTTGTCTCCGATGTGGCCATGCTGGGCGACGGCATGGAACTCTACGACACACTGCCCGACTACGGCCGTGCGTCGCTCTCAGAACTGCCTTTCCTCGGCATGAGACTGTATCTGAGAGCAGACACGAAGGCGCGCTACGACGCCGGCGAAGCCGAGACGCTCAGCCTCGTGAGCGGTCTGGCGAGCAGCAGCGACGTGTTTCCGTTCTCCCGCCTCGTCATCGACGGCCGATTCAGCATAGAGCCTGCCGACATGACGGCCGAAGTATACAAAGGATGGGCAGACGCTGACGGCGAGTGCCGCGTGCCGGAGAGCATCGATGTGTGGGGACTTCACTTAACCATGACTGGCATTGCCGCCAATGCCTTCCAGAGAAACACAGACGTGAAGGCCGTCTTCCTGCCTGCTGGCGTCACAAGCATCGGTGACGGCGCCTTCGTCTCCAGCAGCCTTGAGCGCATAGAAGGCACAGAGAATGTGACAAGTGTGGGCTGGCGCGCCTTCGACAGCACGCCGTGGCTGCAGGTGGCTCCCGCCGAGGGCGGCGTGGTCTATGTGGGACACAGCGCCTACACCTACGACAAAGTGGGAGAGACACCCACGTCCATTACGCTACGCGAGGGCACGACGCAGGTGGCGCGGGAAGCATTCAAAGACCTGAACTTCACAGAACTGACGCTGCCGGCATCCGTAGAGAGCATCGGCCAGAATTCCATCAACAGTACGGTTACCACCATTCGTTCCTACATCCGCGAACCATTCGAACTGCCAAGGCAACGCTGGACTTCGGCCATGCTGCGCCGCGGCGAGGTGACATGCTACGTGCCTCACGGCACGCTCGAAGCCTATCAGGCACTGTCTATCTGGAACCAACTCGTACTCGTGGAGATGGAGCCCGACGGCGTGACAGCCGCCAAGACAGCCTCCGTCGGCACCGACACGTACTATTCGCCCGACGGCGTGCGCCGCAGCGCTCCCGTCAAGGGCATCAACATCCGTCGCACAGCCGACGGCTCGGTGCACAAGGTGCTGCAGCGCTAAACGCACGGCCCGGAACATATACAGCATGGGGCTGGCAGGAATTCCTTGCCATCCCCATGTGTTTCCTCTTACTGCGCCTCGCCCAGGAACTCGCGGGCCTTCTGCAGTGCGATGTCGATGTGCGGACAGATGTGGTTGGCGTCCATCAGCGCGTAGAAGCCGGCCTTCTCGAGTTGGCTGTGCACTTTGGGCGTTACGCCCGAGAGGATTACGTGGATGCCTTCCTCGTGGTTCATCTCGATGAGGTGCTGTAGGTTGTGTATGCCTGTGGAATCGATGAACGGCACCTTGCGCATCCTTATTATACGTACGCGCGGGCGATGGCGCCCGATGTTGGCCATCAGGTCGTCAAACTTGTTGGCGATGCCGAAGAAGTACGGGCCGTTGATTTCGTACACTGCGCAGTCGCGTGGGATGGTTAGGTGCTCGTCTTGCAACTTCATGTCGGCCTCGTCGCTGGGGTTGATTTCGTCGCGGATGACCGAGATTTCGGTCGTTTCCATGATACGTTTCATAAACAGCGCGCAAGCCAGGATGAGGCCCACTTCGATGGCAATCGTCAGGTCGAAGATGACGGTCAGGAAGAACGTGGTCACCAGCACGGCTACGTCGCTCTTCGGGTTGCGCAGCAGGCCGCGCACGGTGCGCCAGCCGCTCATGTTGTAGCTCACCATCACCAGCACGGCAGCCAGCGAGGCCATGGGAATATATTCGGCATAGGGCATCAGCAACAGCAGGATGAGCAGCAGCACTACGGCGTGCACGAGTCCGGCCACCGGCGTGCGGCCGCCGTTGTTGATATTCGTCATGGTACGGGCAATGGCGCCTGTGGCCGGAATGCCGCCGAAGAGCGGCGTCACGATGTTAGCCACTCCCTGCGCTATGAGCTCCATGTTGGAGTCGTGGCGGTCGCTGATGACACCGTCGGCCACCGTGGCGCTGAGCAGGCTCTCGATGGCTCCCAGTATGGCAATGGTGAATGCCACGGGCATGAGTTTCTGCACCAGCGAGAACGTGAGGCTCGGCACGGCCAGCGATGGCAGCTGCGACTGTATGTGGAAGCGGTCGCCAATGGTGTCGATGCCCTCGATGCCAAAGTGCTCGCGCATCAGCCACACGGCCAGCGTGCCCAGCAGAATACCCAGCAGCGAGCCGGGCATCTTGTTCAGCAGCGGCACATTGCGCAGCAGGCGCGGCGACCACAGAATGACGGCCAGACTGCCCAGTGCCACCATGAGGTTCCACACGTTCAGCGTGCCGATGTTCTGTGCGTAGGCCACCCACTTGCCCACAAAGTCGCCCGGCGTGCGGAGCGGCACGCGCAGCACTTCGCCCGTGGTGCTGACGGCCTCCTGTGTCAGGCCCAGTATGTCGCCAATCTGTGTGGTGAAGATGGTCAGTGCGATACCCGCCGTGAATCCCACCACCACGGGGTAGGGGATAAACTTGATGATGGTGCCCAGCCTGAAGGCTCCCAGCGCCACCAGTATTATGCCCGCCAGCAACGTGGCGATGAGCAGGCCCTGCAGTCCGTACTCGGGGTTATTGACGATGCCGTAGATGATGACGATGAAGGCACCCGTGGGACCGCCTATCTGCACCTTCGTGCCGCCCAGCAGCGAGATGATAAAGCCTGCCACGATGGCCGTGATGATGCCCTTCTCGGGTGTCACGCCACTGGCAATGCCGAATGCGATGGCCAGCGGCAAGGCCACGATGCCCACGATGATGCCGGCCATCAGGTCGTTGAAGAACGCCTTTTTGTCATATCCACGCAGTGTCTCTGTGATTCTTGGTTTCATGTCTTATTGTGTTAAGGGTCGGGTGGCGGGCAGCGCGAATGTTCCGAAAAATGCGCTTCGTTGCCCGTGGCTTCCGAATTGGGTTGCAAAAGTATTAAAAAAGCGCCCGTTTGCTGTGACGTTAGCACTTTTTTCCATATCTTTGCAGAAATTTATTAACCTAAATCAAGTTACCAATATGTTCAAGAATCATCCCAAAGGTCTGTTGCTCGCCGCCTTGAGCAACATGGGCGAACGCTTCGGCTACTACATCATGAATGCCGTGCTCGCCCTCTTCCTCTGTTCCAAGTTCGGCCTCTCAGATGGCCAGAGTGGCTTCATCGCAGCCATGTTTCTCACGGCCATCTATGTGCTGAGCCTCGTGGGCGGCATTATAGCAGACCGCACGCAGAATTACAAGGCCACCATCGCCTGGGGACTCGTCATCATGGCCATGGGCTACGTGCTACTCTCCATTCCCGTGCTGGCGACGCCCGACAATATGTCGTGGCTCCTGCCTTTTACCGTGTTTGCCTTGGCTCTTATTGCCTGCGGAAATGGTCTTTTTAAAGGTAATCTGCAGGCCATCGTCGGACAGATGTACGACAACTTCGAAGAGGCTGCCGCTCATGAAGGCCCCGAGCGCCTGAAGTGGGCACAGGGCCAGCGCGATGCCGGCTTCCAGATTTTCTACGTCTTTATCAATGTGGGTGCGCTGGTGGCTCCCTTCGTGGCTCCGCTGCTTCGCAGCTGGTGGCTCAATGCTCACGGGCTGGCTTACAATGCCGCGCTGCCCAAACTCTGCCATGCATATATATCGGGCAACATTGGCGACTCCGACATGCAGAACCTCACCGAGCTGGTTGCCAAGGTAGGCGGTAACACGGCCGACCTCTCTGCCTTCTGCACGCAGTATCTCGACATCTTCAACACCGGCATCCACTATTCGTTCATCGCCTCCGTGGTGACGATGCTCATCTCGCTGTGCATCTTCCTGCTCTCCAAGCACCTCTTCCCCACGCCGGGAAAGAAGAAAACCGTTGTTTCCGAGCAGTACACCGAGGCCGAGAAGAAAAATATGGCCAAGGAGATTAAGCAGCGTATGTACGCCCTCTTTGCTGTGCTGGGCATTGCCGTCTTCTTCTGGTTCTCGTTCCATCAGAACGGCCAGTCGCTCTCTTTCTTCGCCCGCGACTTTGTGCAGACCGACTCCATCGCGCCCGAAATCTGGCAGGCTGTCAACCCCTTCTTCGTCATCTTCCTTACGCCCATCATCATGTGGTTCTTCTCGCGGCTCACGGCTCGTGGACGCGCCATCTCCACACCGCGTAAGATAGCCTACGGCATGGGTATTGCCGGCATCGCATACCTCTTCCTCGCCGTATTCTCGTTTACGCAGAACTATCCCTCGGCCAACGAGTTCACAGCGCTCTCCGACTCGGTGAAGGACGGCCTTAAAGCCGGACCGTGGGTGCTTATCGTCACCTATTTCTTCCTTACCGTGGCCGAGCTCTTCATCTCGCCGCTGGGATTGAGCTTCGTGTCGAAGGTGGCACCCAAGCATCTGCAAGGTCTCTGTCAAGGCCTCTGGCTTGGCGCCACAGCAGTTGGTAACGGCCTGCTTTGGATTGGCCCGCTCATCTACAACGAGTGGCCCATCTGGATGTGCTGGACCGTATTCCTCGTCGTCTGCGTCATCTCCATGGGCGTGATGCTCGGCATGGTTCGCTGGCTCGAGCGCGTCACAGGCTGACGCTTCCTCGCTCCGACCCGTCGCAGACTTCATTGCGACACGTCATATCAGAGCCGCCACGTGCACTTCCTGCCGCGGCGGCTCTGCCTGTTTTCTTTCCTTAGGGGTCACTTCGCTTGAAATGGCTTTAGAATTCCATTTCTAATTTTGGGAAGTATCAATACCAGTTTTAAATACAATTTCGAGCCTTTAGGCGACGGTATTATCATATGGGTCGCTTCGCTTGAAATGAGGTTTAAAATAATTATTTAAAATTTTATTTATAATTAATAAAGGTGAACCTTCTCTATTTCGCCTGTCATTGGGTCGCGGCGATACCATGCTGAATATAGATGATTGGATCCGAAGTTTATTAGCATGCCGTATTCTGTATGTGTCAAATGCATGTAGTTCCAAAGCTGCCGTACATGTTCTGGCGATGTGTGACTTACTGCTTTTATCTCACATATAATACCATCTATAACAAGGTCCATCCTGTACGTCTGCTCCAATTGTTCTTCATCCCAGAATATGGGCAGAAGTTTTTGACGTTCAACGGTGTGCCCGTCTTTCTTCAGCAAGTGTTCCAAGGCTGCCTCGTACGCTGATTCCAAAAGTCCTGGATGATATTTGCTATGCACTTTCATGGCTATGCCAGTAATTATCCGCAGAGGTTCCAGCCGTGAATTATACTCCTTAATTAAATCCATTGTTTTCAGTAAATAGAATTTTAAATACCAATTTTAAATATAATTTTGAGCCTTTAGGCGACCTTTCCATTTGCATTTCTCTTTATCTGTTTGCCTCTATGAATCACCAATTTCAGTAAATAGAATTTTAAATATAAATTTTAAATATAATTTTGAGCCTTTAGGCGACCTTATAATCATGAAGTCTTTTTTTTGAAATCATGGCAACGAGTCCTTCTTTATTCCCGAGAAATAGTTTAATTGTTGTTTCAATTGGTTTGCAACTGCAAAGATACGTCTTTTTTCTGATAATGACTAATGGAAAATTATAAGGCGATTCTGCCCTTTTTAACGCTTTTGGGGTGTAAAAACGGCGTGTGAGAGGCCGAAAAGTGTTAAATTTATGTTAAAAACGATGGGGAATTTGGAGAGAAACGATGCTTTGCAATACTTTTGCGGTGTACTATTTAACTATTACGCTATGATAAATATAGAAAATGTCTCTTTCGGCTACTATCAAAGCCGACCTGTGCTGAAGAATTTCAGCCTTCAGATTGAGAACAATGGCATCTACGGCCTGCTCGGAAAGAATGGCACCGGCAAGAGCACGCTGCTGTATCTGATTACCGGACTGCTACGTCCGCAGCAGGGACGTGTCACAGTGGATGGGAACGAGGCCAAACTTCGCCTCCCTGAGATGATGCAGGACATGTTCCTCGTGCCCGAGGAGTACGACCTGCCGCACATCATGCTTTCCGAATACGTGAAAGCGCTGCGTCCCTTCTATCCTTTCTTCAGCGACGAACTGCTGCGCCAGTGTCTCGACGTGTTCGACATGTCGCCCGACGTGCATCTGGGTGGTCTCTCGCTGGGGCAGAAGAAGAAAGTGTATATGTGCCTGGCGCTGGCAACCAACACACGCTACCTGCTGATGGACGAACCTACCAACGGACTCGACATTCTCTCGAAGTCGCAGTTCCGCAAGGCAATGGTGCGCGGCATGGCCGAGGAGAAGACCATTCTCATCAGCACCCACCAAGTGCACGACGTGGAGCACCTGCTGGACCATGTTACCATCATCGACCGCAATCGAGTGCTGCTCAACGAGCCGCTCGTAGAAACGGACGCGCCAATCAACCTCGAGGAGCTTTTTGTAAATACTTTGAACAATAAATATGCAAGCTACCATGAATAAATTTAATTTTAACAGATTCTGGAATTTCGGTCGCTGGGACATGACGGTAAACCGCCCGTTCTATCGCAAGTCTGCGTTGTTCGTTATTGCCATCATTTTCTTGCCCGTTCTCATGAAGTACACGAGTGTACTTTGGACGCGTGGCGTGCTGATGCGTCAGGCCGACCCCTACGATTTCACTGCCATGCAGGACTCGCTTTCGGGCACCGTCGGGTGGATCGGATTTGTGATTCCTATTCTGATGACCCTCTTTATGGGCTACACGTTCCACAACCTGCTGACGCGTCAGGGCCGCATCAACGAACTGACGCTTCCGGCCACCAATCTGGAACGCTTCGTGTGGCACCTGTCGCTGGTGCTCGTGGGCGGTCTGTTGCTGATTGTCCTGGCCGTCCTGTTTGCCGACGTAATGCACGTGGTGTTGGGCTTCTGTGTGGCTGGTCAACGTCATTTTAATTCGTTGTTCCTGAGTGTTTTCAAAGATTCTTTTGAAGCTTCAGGTAATGTAGGCGGCATTGATGTGTCGGTGGGCCTTCCTTGGCTTATTGGCTTCTTTGGCGGCCTTTTCCATCTGGGCGTGTTTGTGCTGGGTAATGCGTGGAAGTATCGCCACAACGTCATACAGACCATACTGTTCATCACCGCCTTTTCGTTCTCGTGCGTCGTGCTGCTGGGATTCAGTTTCACGCTCATGGCGGGGCATATGGACTTTACCGAAGCCTCGTTCAGTTTCCTGGAGCGCGTGCCGGAGAAACTTGTGTTCATTGGTGTGCTGCTTGTGGAGATGGCACTCTGCTGCCTCGTTTATTGGTTGTCGTACCGGCTTTACTGCAGGGCGCAGGTGACGACGCCGCGTAATCCTTAAAACCTGATGGCTATGACATTTAAAGAACAGAATCCTATCTACATGCAGATTGCCGAACGCATCTGCGACGAGATACTGCAGGGCGTCTATGCTGAAAGCGAGCGTCTGCCCAGCGTGCGCGAGTATGCGGCGCAGGTGGAGGTGAACGTGAATACGCTGGTTCGCTCTTACGACTGGCTTTCGCAGAAAGACATTATCTTCAACCGCCGCGGTCTGGGTTACTACGTGTCGGCCGGTGCGGCTGCCCGCATAGCCGATGTTCGCCGCGAGCAGTTTTTCAGCGAGCAACTGCCGGAGATGGTGCACACCATGCAGGCGCTCGACATCCCGCTGCAGCATGTGACAAACGAAATGAATAAAATCTTGCAACAAGCTTGATAATAAATATTTAATCTATAACAAACAAACTATAAAAGCTATGTATATTAGTTCTTCAGAAATGCGTGCTGCCGGCCGCGCCGACCTGTCTGGAAGATGGGGCGAAAGTGCCATGCTTACGTTTGTGTTAATCATCATTACGTGCTTCGTAAACGGCACGGTTGGACAGGGATTGAACCTTTGGTTTGCGGGTTTGGGCAGTCTGACCACGATATTGCTGCTTCCGATGGGCTGGGGATACAGTGTGTCGTTTCTTATCAATCATCGCGGCGTTGAGCGTGACCCGTTCGACCTCGATTGTCTCTTTACGGGCTACAAGAAATGCTCGCGCATCTTCACCACACTCATCCTGAAGAACCTCATCGTTGTTCTGGGTCTCGTGCTGCTCATCGTGCCGGGCATCTATTTCGCGCTGGCCTACGCGATGACCGACTATTTGCTCTTCGATAACCCCGAGTTGAAGAACCAGGCCGCGCTGCGTCGCAGCAAGGAGATGATGGTTGGACACAAGACCGAGCTGCTCTGGCTCTGGCTGTCGTTCATCGGTTGGGCCATTCTCTGTCTGTTGACGTTGGGCATTGGCTTCTTCTGGCTACAGCCCTACGTAAACAGCTCGATGGCGAATTTCTACGAGACAGTGAAGTCGGAGTACGAGGCTTATGCGCCTGCCGATGAGCCTATCTATGAGGAGGCAGCTCCTGCCGAGGAACCTGCTTCGGAGGCTCCCACCGAGGATGTCACGAGTGAGTCTTCTGCGGGTGGATACGACAAAACGACTGGTACGTATGAGAAATAAATAATTATTGATAATTCATAAGATTTAA